>Ga0207648_10004383_pt1 | contig 14515 bp, 15 predicted proteins | sample KBSMisM32_FD_184310 | JGI IMG/M metagenome (GOLD analysis project Ga0207648, IMG submission 184310) | Miscanthus rhizosphere microbial communities from Kellogg Biological Station, Michigan, USA - KBS Miscanthus M3-2 (SPAdes) (version 2) | ecosystem: Host-associated > Plants > Roots >...
TGGCCCGACTCAGGGGCGATGGGGGCTACTTCGTCTGGGCCTCGAACTGATCGCGGCGCCGTGGCCGGACGCAGCCCCGATGCGCGCTCCGGTAGTGCGCCCCTAGCGCGTCCTCTCCCCAGTCGTTCGCGAGATCGCGCCACACGGAATGGATGTGATTGGCGCCGTCCTGGGTGTTGTCGTATTCGATGAGCAGGCGCGGACCGCGCACCGCGTAGTAGTGCCCCCGCCCGGGCTCGATCGGGCCGGCCCAGGCGAAGGTCGTCTCCGGGAGACCGTCGGCGACCACCTGGCGCCAATCGTCGTCGGCCAGATCATCGGGCGCGCGACCGAGGTAATGGCGGATCAGCGTTTCGAGCCGGGTCTGCGAGTCGCTCGGCATGTCGGCATACGCGAGACCGCGAGGTACTCGACCCCCATCGGCACGCGCGGCGTTCGACGTCAGGATCTCCGGCGGCGCGACGGGATCCACGACCGCGACAGCACGAGCATCCTCGGCGAGACCCGCGATGAGTTCGCGGGCCAGAGTCTCCTCCCCCGTCAGCGTCCGTTCGCCGGCACGTGGCCCGGCTGGGATGACCGCCGGGTTCGCGCCGAGGAACGACGGCGTGCTGCCGACGATCCGTCCATCGACGACGGTCATGTTGATCGCCACGTGGTGGCCACCGACGCGCCACATCCACGGCGCACCTTCCGAGGCGGCCGGGTCGCCGAAGACGGCGAACCAGTACAGGACGGGATCGCGCCGCGGACCGTTCACGCGGCCCGCATCGCGCTCGATCGCTCCGAGGACCGTCTCGAGGGCGATGATCGCCGCGGCTTCGCTCGCGCCACGCTCGCTGAGGGCGACGCCGAGCATCGACATCGCCGCATCGCGCTGGGGTTGCTGCATGTCACGTAACGCCAGCCCTTCGCGGTCGCCGGGCGTGAACGCCCAGACGAACCGGTCCGTGTCGTCGAACGCGAACGTCGCAGATGCCCGCTGGCCTGCGTCCAGCAGGGCGAGCCAATCGATGACCGCCCGGGCGAGAGCGCTCGCGGTCATCCGGTCCGCTTACCCGAACAGGGTCTGCTGGCCGTAGCCGGGAGTCCCTTCGAGCTCGAGCATGCGCCGCTTCGTCGCCAGGCCGCCCGGGGCGGAGAACCCCGTCAGCTTGCCGTTCGCGCCGACCACTCGGTGGCATGGCACGACGATCGGGAACGGGTTGCTGGCCAGTGCCGCCCCGACGTCCCGTGCCCCATCAGGGCGACCGATCTCACGGGCGATGTCGCCGTACGTCACGGTCGAGCCGGGCGGGATCGCACGCGTCGCGGCATAGACCTCGCGCCGGAAGGCGTCGATGCCCTGCTCATCGAGACCGACGAACCGCAGATCGAGCGATCCGCCACCCATGACCGCCACGATGCCGTCGATCGCGGACCTGATCGAGTCGGGGACATCGTCGGTGTCAGCAAGCCTCGGAAGCGACGCGGTCCCGGCGCTCGGTAGCCGAACGCTCGCGATCCCGGCCTCCGTCCAGCGCACGGCGCACACGCCTAGTGGCGTGTCGAACGCCACGATCGTGCCGGTCTTCGTGTCCATCATCGATCAGAACCAACCTGTGGCTGGTTCCGTTGCGGGCCGGCCTGCCACAGACTAGCCAGCACCGGTACGCGCGGTCTCGAGCCGATCGAGGATCAGCTTCGTCACACCTTCGACCGGGATCCGTTCCTGGGTCATGGTGTCGCGGTCCCGGACGGTGACGGCGCCGTCCTCGAGCGAGTCGACGTCGACCGTGACGCACCACGGCGTCCCGATCTCGTCCTGGCGTCGATATAGCTTGCCGATGGCCGCGGTGTCGTCGTAGACGGCCATCGTGTGCTTCTGGAGATCGGCCTTGATGCGATGGCACAGCTCGACGATCTCCGGCCGCTTCTTGAGCAGGGGCAGGACCGCGACCTTGTACGGCGCGAGGTCGGGGTGGAGGGCGAGCGAGACGCGGGTCTCGCCGCGAACCTCCTCCTCCCGGTACGCGTCGATGAGGAACGTGAAGGCGGCACGATCGGCGCCGGCCGCGGTCTCGACGACCCACGGGATGAGGTGTTCGCCGGTCGCCTGGTCGAAATACTCGAGGTTCTCGCCGCTCGCCTCAGCGTGGCGCGACAGGTCGAAGTCGCCGCGGTTGTGGACGCCCTCGAGCTCCTTCCAGCCGAACGGGAACCGGTATTCGACATCGACGGCCTTCTTGGCATAGTGCGCGAGCTCGTCGGGGGCGTGCTCGCGGAGCCGGAGCCGTGACGGCGTCACCCCAAAGCGCTCATACCACGCTCGCCGGGCCGGCAACCACTGTTCGAACGCTGCGGCCGCTTCGCTCTCAGGGCGTACGAAGTACTGCATCTCCATCTGCTCGAACTCGCGCATCCGGAACACGAAGTTCCCGGGCGAGATCTCGTTCCGGAACGACTTGCCGATCTGGGCGATCCCGAACGGCAGCTTCTTGCGGGACGACTGCAGGACGTTCTTGAAGTTCACGTACGAGCCCTGGGCGGTCTCGGGGCGCAGGTAGATGACCGACGCGTCCTCCTCGACCGGGCCCATGAACGTCTTGAACATGAGGTTGAACCGCCGGGGCGGCGAGAGCGGACCGCCATCGACCGGACAGCGCAATCCGAGCTTCTGGACGATCTCCGGGTCACGCAGGTCGGTCGCCGACAGGCCTTCGGTGCCGGGCAGCTCGTCAAGCCGGAATCGACGGTGGTCGGTCTCGCATTCGACCAGCGGATCGCTGAACGAGCCGACGTGGCCGGATGTCACCCACACCTGGGGATGCATGAGGATCCCGGCATCGAGCCCGACGATGTCGTCGCGCTCCTGGACCATGGACCGCCACCACGCGCGCTTGACGTTGTTCTTGAGCTCGACGCCGAGCGGTCCGTAGTCCCAGACCGCGTTGATCCCGCCGTAGATCTCGGACGATGGGTAGATGAAGCCGCGTCGCTTGGAGAGCGACACGATCGTGTCGAGCTCAGGGACGGACGGCGCGACGTCGTCCGTGTCGACAGGGTTGCTGGTCACGAAGGGATCTCCGCTGATACGCGACCGTGGCATGGCCGCGCGGGATGACTGGTCGGTCGATCGTAGCAGGTGACTCTTCGAGCGCGGCGTGGCGGCGCGTGCGGTGTGCTTGGGCGGTGGTGGGCCCCGCGGTCGGGCTCGGGCCGGGTCAGCGCTGGCGCAACCGAAGGACCGGGATATCTCGATCGGTCTTGGACCGGTAGGCCGCGTACTCGGGGGCGTCCGTCGCGATGCGCGCCCACGCGGCTTCGAGCTCTTGTCCTTCGAGGGTCTCGGCCCGGACCGGGATACGACGGCCGTCCTCGAACTCGATCGTCGCCTCCGGCTGTTTGGCGAGGTTGTACAGCCAGGCCGGGTGATAGGCGGCCCCGGCAGTGGAGGCGATCACCAGCCATGAGCCGGCACCCTCCTCCAGGTAGCCGAGGACCGCTTTTCGAGACTGGCCTGACTTCGCTCCGACCGTCTCGAGGAGGAGCCCCGGGATACCGCCGGCCGTACGCATCTCGTGGCGCCGGAACTGGCGCAGGACCCATCGGTTGCCGAACGCCATCAGGAAGTGCGGGAACGGGACACCACGCGAGCCCTTCGGGGGCACCTTGACGGTCACTCGCTGACTGTACATCTGGATCCGCCGGCGCCGGTCACGGCCGACGCAGGTCCCGGGCCGATGTCACTGGCGTGATGCACATTCCCGGCCGCCGCGCGGACTTGCGGTCGGTGATGCGCTTCGGCCGCATCACCGAGGCCACCCCGGGCGTGCATGCGGCATCCCGGGTATGCCGTATGCAGCCGAAGTGCATCAGAGCGAAAGGTTCCGCACCGGCGCCGCAGATGTGCATCAGGTTTGCCGGCCTGTGATAGCGCCGAAAGAACGTTGCAGCTCACCTCTTGACATCGTCGCCTTCCGCAGTATCGTTCGGTCGTTCGACCGACATCGGTCAGTCGACCGAATCGACGAAAAGGCCGCGGCAGATGACCCGGCCGACGACCGCCATCGCGAGGGATACCCGATGAGCTACGAGATCGAAGGTCGCTTGCTGGAAGTCTGCACGTGCAATGTCCTCTGCCCTTGCTGGGTCGGCGAGGACCCCGACTACAAGACCTGCGACACGACGATCGCCTGGGGCATCGACAAGGGCACGGTCGAAGGCGTCTCCGTCGACGGTCTGACGATCGCGGTCTCGGCCCACATCCCGAAGAACATCCTCGAACCGAAGTCGTGGACCGCCGTCGTCTTCGTCGACGACCGAGCGACCGACGAACAGCAGGGTGCGCTGCTCCGCCTGTTCACCGGGCAGCTTGGCGGTGCCGTCGCGGATCTCGCCGGACTGATCGGCGAGGTGGTCGGGGTCGAGCGGACGCCGATCTCCTTCACCGTCGAAGGTGGCAAGGGAAAGCTCCTGCTTGGCTCGCTGGTCGAGGCCGAGATGGAGCCGTATATCGGCGCGACCGGCAACCCGACGACGCTCGCCGAGACGGTCTTCAGCTCGATCCCGGGGTCGCCCGTGTACGCGAGCAAGGCTAGCCGGTACCGCCGGGATGGCAGCAGCCACGGGATCCCGAGCGTGGACCTGAAGGGTCACAACGCGCTCCAGGGTCACTTCAAGTTCGCCGCCTGACCGGCACCCGACCCCGAGGACCCGCCGATGTTCACCCCGACCCACCTGCGCGACTCCCGCCGCGACCGGAGGATCCTCGTCGGGTCGCTCGGAGCCCTCGCCATCGTGGCTTGGCTGTCGCTATGGCTGTGGGAGGGCTCGCCCTACCGAGCCTTCCTCGGCCACCAGGGCGGGGTCGGGCCGATCCCCCTCGAGGCCGCCCTCTTCAGCATCGGCTGGGTGCTGATGATCGTGGCGATGATGCTTCCCTCGAGCATCCCGCTCGTGCTCACGTTCGCGGCGCTCGTCCGACGGCGGCGCGACCCGGCGCGGCTCGTCCTCCTGCTGCTTGCCGGCTACCTCGTCGTCTGGACCGGGTTCGGCATCGCTGCTTGGATACTCGATCGTGGGATCCACGCGGCGGTCGATGCCCTCCCCTGGCTGGCCGAACATCAGCAGCTGATCCTGGGCACCACGCTGCTCATCGCAGGTTTGTGGCAATTCAGCCCTATCCGTGACCGATGCCTCGACGAATGCCGCAGCCCACTTGGCTTCGTGGCGAACCGATGGCGCGGTACGTCCGAGCGCCGCGAGTCGTTCGCGATGGGAATCGCGCATGGCGCCTTCTGCGTCGGCTGCTGCTGGTCGCTGATGCTCGTGATGTTCGGCGTGGGCGTCGGCAGCCTCGTGCTGATGCTCGCGCTCGGCGGCCTGACCGCGATCGAGAAGAACCTCCCCAGCGGTCGACGCCTCACGCACCCGCTCGGGATCGCGCTCGTCCTGGCGGCCGTCTATATCGTGGCTGCGTGAGCGGGGGGCCGTATGCTCGGCGCATGGTGGATGCCGATCCGACGGTCAGTCCCTCGCGTGCCGAGCGGCGCGAGAAGGCCACCGCAGACACGCGGCTCGCGATCCTCGCGGCAGCCCGCGCCTGCCTCCTCGCGGACGGCTATGCGAATCTGTCCACCCGCGCCGTGGCCGAAGCGGCCGGCGTCCCCCTCAGCCAGATCCACTACCACTTCGGCTCGAAGCGACAGCTCATCCTTGCCGTCCTCGAAGCGGAGAACGTCCGACTCCTCGAACGGCAGCGCGAGATGTTCGACCAGCCTCAGCCGCTCTGGGTCCGCTGGGAGCGCGCGTGCGACTTCCTCGACGTCGACATCGAGTCGGGCTATGTCCGGATCCTTCAGGAGATGATCGCCGCCGGCTGGTCCGATCCGGAGGTCGCCGGTGCCGTCCGCAGCATGATGGGCGGCTGGTATGGCCTCCTGGAGGAGGTCGCGCATCGGGAGGTCGAGCGCGGCGCCGACTTCGGCGAGTTCACGCCCGGCGAGATCGCGGCGCTCATGGGCACGCCGTTCATCGGTGCCGAGGAGCTGATCCTGCTCGGGGTTACCGAGTCCTCGCTGCCGGTGCGCTCGGCGTTACGAAAGGTCGGCCGACTGCTCCGCCAGTTCGGCGAAGGAGGGATGTCCTCATGACGGTGATCGAGGAAGCCTGGGTCGCGCCGACGGCGGGCCCGCCCTCACAAGACGACATCGCTGCGATCGAAGCCTGCGTACGCGACTACTACGAGGGTTGGTTCGCGGGCGATGGCGAGCGGATGGCGCGGGCGGTCCACCCCGCGCTCGCGAAGCGCGCGTTCGCGCAAGATCGAGATCGCACGCCGATGATCGACGAGACCAGCGCCGACGAGATGATCGATGGTGCCGCCGCCGGTGCCGGAAGGACCCGAGCCGGAACGAGGCTCGATATCCGCATCGCGGAGATCGGTGGCGGGATCGCCAGTGTCAACGCATCCAGTGACCACTATGTCGACCTGCTCCACCTGATCAAGACGCCCGACGGCTGGCAGATCATCAACGCGCTCTGGCGGTGGGCTGATGGCCACGGTCCTCGCGCCTGAGTCCGACCCGCCGGTCGACACGACCCGAGCCCGTCAGCCGGACGCGACCGGCTTCATCGAGCGTGACGGTGTGCGCGTCTTCTGGGAGCGCTACGGCGAGGGCGCTCCTACCCTGCTGCTGATGCCGACGTGGTCGCTGTTCCACTCGCGGCACTGGAAGTTCCAGATCCCGTATCTCGCGCGCCTGTTCCGGGTCGTGACGTTCGACGGACGGGGCAACGGGCGGTCCGACCGACCGGAGGAGAGTGCCGCGTACGCCGACACGGAGTACGTCGCCGATGCCCTCGCGGTCCTCGAAGCGACGGACACGCACCGGGCCGTGGTGATCGGGATGTCGATGGGTGCCGGCTACGCGCTCCGCCTCGCCGCCGAGCATCCCGATCGCGTTCTCGGCGCCGTCTTCATCGGCGCGACGATCCCGATCCTCGACCGGGATCCCGCCACGCCCGAGATCCAAGTGGACCCATCCTTCGAGGAGCCTCCGACCGACGACTCGGATTGGGGCACGTACTACAACGCGAACTACTGGCGACGAGATTACCCCGGGTTCGCGGCCTGGTTCGTCGGCGAGAAAGTGTTCACCGAGCCGCATAGCACCAAGCAGATCGACGACGGGATCGGCTGGGCCCTCGAAACGGACGCCGATACGCTCGTGACTCTCGAATACGGGAGTTATCTGTCGCCACCGGAGGACTGGGAGCGCGAGCCGGCCGATGGGCGAGCCCTCCTCTTCGCGCGCCGCGTCCGATGCCCGGCGCTGGTGATCCATGGTGACGACGATCACATCAGCCGGTGGGCAGTGGGTGAGCGCCTCGCCCGCGAGCTCCACGCTCCTGTCCTGACGATCGCGGGCGGCGGACATGCACCCCAGGCGCGCTGGCCGGTGCTGGTCGACCGGGCCATCCGCGACTTCGTGCGCGGACTGGAGGTCTCGCCGTGATCACGAGCGACCGCGCTCCCACTCGGACCGATGACAGCGGGCGGGCCCGGTTGCCGGATCGCAGCGGGTACGCCACGGCGGGCGACGGTGTCCGCCTCGCCTACGACGTCTATGGCAGCGGTGAGCCGACGCTCCTCTTCCTGCCATCCGCGCCGATCGTCCATTCCCGGCAGTGGAAGGGCCAGGTCCCCTACTTCAGCCGCACCCACCGGGTCGTCACATACGACGGCCGAGGCAACGGCCTATCGGATCGGCCGACGACGCCGGAGGCCTACCACGACGACCTGATGACATCGGACATCGCGTCGGTGATGGACGCGACCGGGACCGAGCGAGCTGTGCTGATCGGGCTCTGCGTCGACGGCGTGTGGCGCTCGATCCGGCTCGCCGCGGAGCATCCCGAGCGCGTGCTGGGCATCGTGGCATTCGGTATCGGTGTGCCGCGCATCGGGCCGGTGCAGGAGCACTACAAGACCGCCGGCGCGCAGTTCGATGACGAGCTCCCGGTCTACCAGGGCTGGGGCAACTACAACCGCCACATCTGGACGAGCGACTACGAACGGTTCGCCCGGTTCTTCTTCACGGAGATCACCTCGGAGCCGCATTCGACCAAGGCGATCGAAGACGCCACCCGCTGGGCCGTCGACGGCTCCGTCGACGCGATGCTCGCCGAACGAGAGGCCGCGTTCCCGTGGGATCTCGAAGGGATCGAGGCGACCGTCGGCAACGTCCGCTGCCCGATGCTGCTCGTCCACGGGACCGAGGACACGTGTCAGCGACCAGAGCGAGCCCAGCGGCTCGCCGAGCTGACCGGCGCCCCGCTGGTGCTCGTCGAGGGTGCGGACCACATGATCCCAGGCCGGCATCCGGTCCTTGCCAACCTGCTGATCCGTGACTTCATCCGATCGCTGCCGGAGGCTTCGAACGATGGTCGCTGACGCCCGCACCTACACGCGTTCCCTGGCACGTCGCCGCCGGGCGCTCTATATCTCGTCGCCGATCGGTCTCGGCCACGCCCAGCGGGACGTGGCGATCGCCGATGAGCTGCGCAAGCTCCATCCCGATCTCGACATCGACTGGCTGGCCCAGCACCCCGTCACCGCCGTCCTCGAGACCCACGGCGAGCGCATCCACCCGCTGAGCGCCGAGCTCGCCTCGGAAAGTGCGCATATCACCGCCGAATCGAGCGGCCACGATCTCAACGCCTTCCAGGCGATCCGACGGATGGACGAGATCCTCGTCAACAACTTCATGGTCTTCCAGGACGCCGTCGAGGAAGGCGAATACGACTTGGTCGTCGGCGATGAGGCCTGGGACGTGGATCACTACCTCCACGAGCATCCCGAGCTGAAGCGGACCGCGTTCGCCTGGATGACCGACTTCGTCGGCTGGCTGCCGATGCCCGAGGGCGGCGACCGCGAGGCGGACCTGACCGCCGACTACAACGCCGAGATGATCGAGCACGTCGAGCGCTTCCCGCGCATCCGCGACCGGGCGATCTTCGTGGGCGAGCCGGACGACATCGTCCCCGACGACTTCGGTCCGGGACTGCCGCAGATCCGTGACTGGACGGAGCAGCATTACCAGTTCAGCGGGTACATCACGGGCTTCGACCCGACGCCCCTCATCGAGGGACGCGGCGCGCTGCGTGAGGAGCTCGGCTATCGGCCCGATGAGCGTGTCGTGGTGGTCACGGTCGGCGGCTCGGGGGTCGGCGAGCCGCTTCTCCGGCGGGTGATCGAGAGCTATCCGGAGGCCGCCCGCCGCGTGAATGGCCTGCGCATGATCGCCGTCGCGGGGCCGCGGATCGATCCTGCGTCGCTCGGTGCGGCTCCGGGCGTGGAAGTCCGCGCCTACGTCCCGAACCTCTACCAGCACCTCGCTGCGTGCGACCTCGCGGTCGTCCAGGGCGGTCTGACCACGACGATGGAGCTCGCAGCGGCGCGACGCCCGTTCCTGTACTTCCCGTTGCGCAACCACTTCGAGCAGAACCGGCACGTCCGCCAGCGACTGGCACGGTACGGGGCGGGTCGCTTCATGGACTACGACGCGTCCCCGCCAGAGGTCATCGCGTCGGCGATCGCCGAGGAGATCGACCGGCCCGTCGACTACCGGCCCGTGGAGTCCGATGGCGCGGCACGGGCCGCGGCGCTGATCGCGCCGCTGATCTAGGCCGGGAGCGCCGCTGTCAACAGGCGCACCGCGTTCCCGCCCATCACGGCGCCGATGTCCGCGTCGGATAGGCCCTCGGCAAGCAGCGCGTCCGTGAGCAACGGCATCCCGCTCGCGTCGAACGGAGTGCTGACGGCGCCGTCGAAATCGGAGCCGATCGCGATGTGATCGATCCCGGCCAGCTCGAGCGCGCTGACGACGGAGCGGGCGATCGCACGAACGTCGTCGCCGCCGCAGGCCACGGGCCAGAACCCGATCCCGACGAGGCCGCCGGTCGCGGCGATAGCCCGGACCTGATCGTCGGGGAGATTGCGTATCCCGGGGACGGCGGCACGGACGCCGGTGTGCGACGCGACGACGGGCCGAGCGGCGAGCGCGAGGACATCGTCGATCGTCGCGGAGGACGCATGGGCGAGGTCGACGAGCACGCCCGCCGACTCAGTGCGTGACAAGAGCTCACGGCCGACCTCGCTGAGACCTCCCTTGACCGCGCCGTGGGCGGAACCGCCATAGACCGTGTCGAGAAGGTGGTTCGGCGCGATCATCCGGAACCCTGCGGCGGCCAGGATGTCGATGCTCGCCACGTCGCCATCGAGCGCCTGCGCTCCCTCGACGCTCAGGAACGCTGCCGTGATCGAAGGATCCGTCGAGCGCCTGGCGAGATACGCCTCGAGGTCGTGGCGCGTCTCGATCAGGGTCAGGCGGCCCGCCGACTCCGCGGCCATCTCCCGCAGCCGGAAGGCGAGGTGCAATGCCCGCGCGAGTCGGCTGCCCCACGTCGCTCGTGGCCAGCGCTGGCTCAGCGCCAGCAGCGTGACGAGGTCGGGGCGCTCGTCGTTGCGGTCCATGTTCGCGCCGAGCGGTACCTGCGTCGCGGCGGACAGCCCGACGAGTGCCACACCGCCGTCGACGAGGCGCGGGATATCAAGGTGCCCATACGAGGCCCGCCGCCGGAGATCGCGTCCCCAGAGCAGCGAATCGGCGTGCAGATCGACGACCGTCAGCGACCGATGCAGCTCCACGGCCCGTGGCGTGGCACGGTACGGGCCACGCCGGTGCACCCGATTGAGGGCGCGCTCGCCGACCGGCGAAGCGATCCCCGTGAGCGCGAGGCCCACAACAAAAGCGGCCGAAGCCCCCAGGGCCCCGGCCGCGATCGTGGTAGCGCGGGTCAGGCGGCGCGCCACCGCTCGGTCATCAGTGCTTGTCGTTCTCCTTTACCTCGACACGGGCCATCGACCGGCGGCGACCGCCGAGCGTGACGACGACCGTGGCGAGCGAACCCACCGCGAGGATGGTCAGGATCAGACCGATACCGCTGGACGACGAGCCCGCCGAGTCGAACGTGTCGGTCGGCGGCAGGGTCTTGGTCGGACCCTGGTTGTTGCCCTGGGTCGGCTCGACGCCGCCGTTCTCGGTCGGCTTCGGGGTCGGCGGCTTCGCGGTCGCCGTGGGCTGGACTTCCTGGCATTCGATATCGAGCGGGACGTTGCGCCCGACGATGTCCATCGGCGTGTAGCCGTCGAGGCTGTCGTCGGCGACGAGGACGTGGGCGCGGAGCGTGTAGCTGCCCGCCGCAAGGCCGGCGCCACCTTCGAACCCATCGGCGAGCTCGCCGTCGCCGTTGACCCATGCGAACTGGCCGTGGGTCGAGTCGATGATCTTCTTGCCGTCGATCATGATGTAGGCCTCGTCGGTCCGCTTCTGGCGGACCTGCTCGCCGTTCTGAGCGAGCACGAGTGCGAACAGCTTCTCCGAATCGCAGTCGTACTTGAGATAGAGCTTCGCGCGGACTGCGGCGTTCGCGTGACCGGCGTCGGTCATATTCGCGAAGAAGTCGGCGCCGAGCGACCAATCGCCCGTGGCGCCATCGACCGTGGCAGAACCCGAGTGCGGCTGCGCGGCCATCGTGGTCGGCACAAGCAGCGCCGAGAGGAGCAGGACACCTGTGGCGACGGTGGCAGCCGAGCGCGTCGACAGACGTATCCGTCGACCTGAGAACCCCCGCATATGGACCTCCTGGGTATCCGGGCCGAGCCCGGTATTCGCTGAGCCGCCCGGGATCCCCCTGGTCCGACTCGGATGAAGACGGAGGCATGATGGCAGCGCAAGCCGTCGCGGTCTAGTACGAATCGGCCATCTCGACGGTATCCAGTGCGTTACAGACACCGCACCCACGATGGACTTTCCCGCGCAGACCCCACCTGACCGCCCCGTCGGCCGCGAGGAACCTGTGGCGTCTTGGCACCGCCAGTCCTGGGTCGAACGTCCTGTGACGGGTCGACTCCTGGAGCTCTTGTCAGGTCGCCGCGCGGACCTCATCGAGGAACGCGAGCGAGCGTGCCTCACGCTCGAGCACGTGGCGGACGAAGTCACGCAACGCCGTCTCGACCTCGCTCTCGACACCCGTCGAGAGCCGAAGGCCGGCCAGCGCCTCGATGTCCAGGCGCTGGTATGCCTTGAGCAGCTTCAGCCCCTCGAGACTGAGCCCCGTCCGATCATGCGGTGGGCCCGGGCATCGCTCGCAGACGACGCCGCCCTGCGATGGGACCCAGCGGAACCGTTCGTCGGACTCGAGGACGCGATCGCACTCGACGCACCGGTCGACCTCGGGGCGAACGCCCAGCTCGTCGAGCAGATGCATCTCGAACCAGCGCGCGACGCGACCGGGTGCCATCCCGGCGTCGAGCAGCTCGTACGCCCGGCGCAGGAGCGTATAGAGCGGCTCCGCGGCGTGCCGCTCCTCCAGGCTGCGATCGGCGAGCTCCGCCAGATACCACGCGGTCGCCGCGCTCTCGAGGTCGTCACGAAGCCGAAGCCATGCGTGGCCGACGCTGACCTGCGTCACGACATCGAACGTCCGGCCCCGCGCGAGGGCGACGTTGAGCTCCGCGAAGGGTTCGAGACTGCCGCCGATGCGGGACGTCGGCTTGCGGATCCCCTTGGCGATGGCCTTGAGCTTGCCGCCGCCCGGCGTGATCAGCGTCAGGACCCGATCAGCCTCACCGAGATCGAAGCGAGACAGCACGATCGCATCGGTGGTGTAGCGACGGGGGACGGGCATCTCGAGACCGGACGGTACCACCGATCCAGCGGCTACTCATCCGTGGCGGGCGCGCTGGCGTACCTCGGGACAAGCGCCGGTGCGGATGCGTCCCTCGCACCGGCGCTGATCAGCCTCGTCGCGGGCCGTCCCCCGTGGCTTTGCCAGCGGCCGTCCCCCGGATATCGCCCGAGGCGATGGTGGACGGGCATCAAGCCGGGCTCCACCCGGATACCACCGTGGCTGATGACGGGAGCCGAATCGAATGGATCGAGGCGCCGACGATCAGCAGGGGTGATATCCGGCGGATCCGCCGCACGAGGATTGTTCGCCAATCAACAGGCTACTAACGCGGAACATGTTTCGGTGTACACTGCGCCCGATGACGACCGCCTCGCCGGATCTCGACCTCGCGGAGCTCATCGCCGACACCGAAGGCGAGATCGTCCGGCTCGTCCGCGACCGCGACCCGTCCACGCACGGGCTCTATGAGATGGTCCGCTACCACCTTGCGCTCGACGGGAAGGGCGGCAATGGCGGTAAGCGCGTTCGGCCGCTGCTCGGTCTCCTTGCTTACGCGTCGATCGCGGGCGACCACCGCAAGGCGCTTCCCGGCGCTGCCGCGGTGGAGCTGGGGCACAACTTCAGCCTCGTCCACGACGATATCGAGGACGGCGACCGTGAGCGTCGTCATCGGCCGACGCTGTGGACCGTGTATGGCGTCCCCCAGGCGATCAATGCCGGCGACACGCTGTTCAGTCTGTCGCGCATCGCCCTGCACCGGCTGACGGACCTCGGCTTCTCCGACGCCAAGGTGCTACGCCTGATGCGCCTGTACGACGAGACGTGCCTGGCGCTATGCGAGGGCCAGTACATCGACATCGCCACGAGCGAGTCGGACGAGGTGATGTCCGTCGACGCCTACTTCGACATGATCGGGCGCAAGACCGCGGCGTTGATCGCCGCGTCGATCGAAGCCGGCGCGCTGCTCGCGACCGACGACGAGGAGGTCATCCGGCGCTATCGGGCGTTCGGGTGGGCCCTCGGCATCGCGTTCCAGCTCAACGACGACCTACTCGGGATCTGGGGCGCCACGCAGGCGACCGGCAAGCAGGCGTCGGACGTCGCGCACAAGAAGAAGACCTTGCCGGTGATCTACGCCGTCGAGCACGCCGGCCCCGAAGACCGCGAGCGTCTGATCGAGCTGTACAGGCTCGACGATCCCACCGAGGACGAGCTCGGGGAGATCGTGCGCATCCTCGAGCGTGTCGGCGCTCGTGACTACACGCGTGACACGGCACTCCGGTATCGCGACCAGGCGCTCGCCGAGTTGGACGCGGCCGGGGTCGTGGAGCCCGCGGCGCGGGCGCGGCTGCAGGAGATCATCGTCGGGGTGATCTCGGCCTAGGCCCGCCGCAAGCACGGCGCGTCCCGGGTCGGAGCCTAGCGGTCCGCCTCGTCGTCCGACGGATCCGTCTCCTCGCGGTTCCGCACCACTAGCACCTTCGATACGCGCCGGCCGTCGGTCTTCTCCACGGTGAGCGTCAGGCCATCGAGCGACACCTGGTCGCCTGGTCGCGGCACGCCGCCGATCCGGTGATAGATCAAGCCACCGACCGTGTCGTACTCGTCCTCGTCCTCGAGCGGGACGTCGGTGTCGAACAGGTCCGCGAGGTCGTCGACGTTGGCACGGCCGTCGACCCGCGCCTCATCGTCCGAGAGGCGCTCGATCATCGGTTCCTCGACGTCGTACTCGTCCTGGATCTCGCCGACGATCTCCTCGAGCAGGTCCTCGATCGTC
>Ga0207648_10004385_pt1 | contig 14510 bp, 10 predicted proteins | sample KBSMisM32_FD_184310 | JGI IMG/M metagenome (GOLD analysis project Ga0207648, IMG submission 184310) | Miscanthus rhizosphere microbial communities from Kellogg Biological Station, Michigan, USA - KBS Miscanthus M3-2 (SPAdes) (version 2) | ecosystem: Host-associated > Plants > Roots >...
CGGTCGGAAAATTCTTGTTGGTGTTGAGGTCGCCGGCCGGCGCGCTGGTGGCGAGACCCGACAGGAAGATCAGCTCGGTCGCCTGGCGGCCGTTGAGCGGGATCTCGGTGACCTGCTGGTTGTCGATGACCTGGCCGACGCCGGTCGACCGCGTCTCGACGGTCGTCGTGTTCGCGGTCACGGTGACCTGCTCGCCGACGCTGCCGACGGCGAGCGCGACGTCGATCGTCGGGTTGGTGTTGACCTGGAGGACGATGCCTTCCTGCACGTAGGTGTTGAAGCCCTGCAGCACGGCCTTCAATTTATAGGGGCCGACGGGCAGGTTGGGAATGACGTAGGCGCCGTCGGCGCCTGTAAAGACGGTGCGCACGGTGCCCGTGTCGGTCTTCGTGATCGTGACCTCCACCCCAGGCAGCACGCCGCCGCTCGAATCCTTGACGACGCCAGAGACCTGCGAACCGGCTACGGCCTGCGCCCAGCTGGTTCCTGCCGCGATCAGCCACACCAGGCCGATGCTGAGCAATGTGCGCCACGTTCTCACCTTCGCACCTCCGGGCAGTGTTGTACGCATGCGTCAACCGGATGGCTGACATACGCAGGCGGGACGGTAACACCTTCGTGGCTGGAGGCCAATTTCGTTACGGTGGCGCTACCGTAACAACCGCGTAACCCGCCAGCGCTCTGTATAATCCGAGCCTCATGGAGCCCTGGCGCACGGCGATCGTCACGTCGGACGCGACCAATATCTGGGTCCGCGGCCACGACATCGCGTCGCTGATGCGCGGCGCGACCTTCACCGACATGGTCGTGCTGCTGCACCTCGGGCGCATGGCCACGCCGGGAGAACGCCGGCTGCTCGACGCCATCCTGATCGGCGTCGCCGATCACGGCGCCGGCGCCCCCTCGTGCGCGACGGCGCGTCTCGCGGCGTCGGGCAATCGCCAGTCGATCTCCGCGGCAGTGGCGGCCGGCGTGCTCGCCATCGGCGACGAGCACGGGGGAGCCGGGTCCAACTGCATGGAGCTCATCCGCGAGGGACTGGCGCTGGCGCGCGAGCAGGGGATCGCCGCCGACGAGGCGGCGCGGCGCATGGTGGCGCGCGCAATCGATGACAAGCGGCGGTTGCCCGGGCTCGGCCATCGCGTCCACACCCACGATCCGCGCGTCGACACGCTGTTCGAGCTGGCGAAGGTCGAAGGGCTCGCCGGCGACGGCGTCGCCTTCATGCGCGCGCTCGAGAGCGAAGCGCGCACGCGCATCAAGCCGCTGCCGATGAACGTCGACGGCGCGCTGGCCGCGGTGCTGCACGACATGGGGTTCCCGCCCGCGGCCGGCAAGTTCATCTTCATCATCGGCCGCGTCGCGGGGTTGACGGCGGAAGTCGCCGAGGAATACGCCCGCGAGCGCCCGATGCGCATCAAGGTCGACGTGGAATACGACGGCGTCCCGCCGGTCGAGGACCACGCGCCCAAACGATCCTGACGAGTGCATCAATGGCCCGAACGATCACCGCTGAAGAAACGGATGTCGTCGCCGCGCTGGTGAGCAACGCGCGCGCCGCGATGCGCGCCATCGAGCACTACGACCAGGGCACCGTCGATCGGCTGTGCCGCGCCGTCGCCTGGGCCGGCGGCAACGAGCAGGCGGCGATCCGGCTCGCCAACATGAGCGTTGACGAGAGCGGGATGGGCCGCCGCGAGCCGACGCGCCGCGCCAAGGTCCTCGGCATCCTGCGCGACGCGCTGCGCCAGAAGAGCATGGGCGTCATCGAGGAGGATCCGGTCAAGGGCCTCGTCAAGTACGCCAAGCCCGCCGGGGTGATCGCCGGGCTGATCCCGGTCACCAGCCCGTACGTGACGCCGGTCGGCATCGCCATCTACGCCATCAAGTGCAAGGACGCGGTGATCTTCTCGCCGCACCCGTCCAGCCGGAAGACGACGATCGAGACCGTCCGCATGATGCGCGCGGCGCTGAAGAAGCAGGGAGCGCCGGAGGACATCCTGCAGGTGGTCGAGCGGCCGAGCATCCCCGCGGCGAACGAGCTGATGGCGAAGTGCGACCTGACCATCGCCACCGGCGGGCCGGCGATGGTGAAGTCGGCCTACGGCTCGGGCAAGCCGGCCTACGGCGTCGGCGCCGGCAACGCCACGATGGTCATCGACGAGACCGCCAACATCGAGGAGGCGGCGCGCAACACCCGCATCAGCAAGACCAACGACAACGGTTCGGGCTGCTCGGCCGACGGCAACCTGCTCGTCGACTCGCGCATCTACGATGCGTTCCTCGCGCAGCTGCAGCAGGAAGGCGGCTACCTCGTCGACGAGGAGGAGAAGGGCAAGCTGCAGGCCGCCTACTGGGACGCCGAGGGACGCCGCACCGCCGACACCATCGCCCGCGACGCGTCGGTCGTCGCCGCGAAGGCCGGCATCGACCTGCCGGCCGGCAAGACCTTCTTCATCGTCCCCGAGCGGCTGATCGGCCGGGACCATCCCTACTCGACCGAGAAGCTGGGCGTGGTGCTGTCGATCTTCAAGTACCACGGCTTCGACATGGCGCTCGACATGGTGCGGCAGATCTTCGAGACCGGCGGCCGCGGCCACTCGTGCGGGATCTATTCCTTCGACGACGACCACATCCATCGTCTCGCGCTGGTCGCGCCGGTGAGCCGGATCATGGTGCGCCAGGTGCAATCGAGCTCCAACGCGGGCACCTTCACCAACGGCATGCCGATGACCTCGAGCATGGGCTGCGGCATCTGGGGCGGCAACATCACCAACGAGAACATCTCGCTGAAGCACTACATGAACGTGACCTGGGTCAGCCGTCCGATCCCCGAGGACCGGCCGTCGGAGCAGGAACTGTTCGGCGAGTTCTACAACTCGGAAGTCTTCTAAGGCGCGGTAAGGACCGATAATGAGCACAGCCATCCACGTGATTCCGGATCCGCTGCCGACCACCACCGAAACGCGCCTGGCCGCGTACCTGCTCGCGGAGTATCTCGAGCGGCTCGGCGTCGAGGTGGTCTTCGGCCTGACCGGCCATACCGTCATCGGCATGCTCGACGCGCTCGGCCGCAGCAGCATCCGCTACGTCAGCACGCGCCACGAGCAGGTCGCCGCGCACGCCGCCGACGGCTACGCGCGTGCGTCCGGCAAGCCGGGGGTGCTGCTCACGCACCTCGGGCCGGGGCTGACCAACGCCGCCACCGGCGTCGCCAACGCGGCGCTCGACTCGATCCCGATGGTGGTGATCGCCGGCGACGTGCAGTCGTACTTCTACGGCCGCCACCCGCACCAGGAAATCAACCTGCACCAGGACGCCGACCAGTTCCAGATCTACCGACCGTTCTGCAAGCGCGTGTATCGCGTCGACAACGCCCGCGATCTGCCGCGGATCGTCGAGCGCGCGTTCCACCTCGCGCAGAGCGGCCGTCCCGGCCCGGTGCTGGTGGACGTGCCGATGGACGTCTTCTCGTCGCCGCTGCCGATCGACGCCTTCAGCAAGGTGCCGGCGGAGATCGCGCCGCCGTCGATCGACGAGGCGACCGCGGAGCGCATCGTCACGGCGCTCGCCGAGGCGGAACGGCCGGTGCTCTATGCGGGCGGCGGCGTGCTCTCGGCGCGCGCATCCGAAGAGCTCGTGGCGCTGGCCGAAGCGCTCGAGGTCCCGATCGCGCACACGCTGATGGGCAAAGGGGTCGTCCGCGAGGACCACCCGCTGCTGCTCGGCATGACCGGCTTCTGGGGCACGCCGATCGCCAACGAGAAGTGCCGGACCGCGGACCTGATCCTGGCGGTGGGCACGCGGCTCGCCGAGGCGAACTCCAGCTCCTGGGATCCACGCTTCACCTTCGACATTCCGCCGACGCGGCTGATCCACATCGACGCCGACGTCGCCGAGATCGGCCGCAACTTCCCCACCGAGCTGGGGGTCGTCGCCGACGCGAAGCTGGCGCTGGGCACGCTCGCCAAGATCGCGCAGGCGATGAAGGCGCCGTCGCGAGGTGCCCTGCGCGCCGACATCGCCGCCGGCCGCCGCTCGTTCGCCGCGAACTGGGCCGATCACTACAGCTCGAACCAGTACCCGATGCGCCCCGAGCGGATCCTCAGCGAGCTGCGCAAGGCCGTACCCGAAGACGGCTTCATCGTCACCGACGTCGGCTGGAACAAGAACGGCGTCGGGCAGCAGTTCCCGATCACCGTGCCCGGCACCTTCATCACGCCGAGCGGGCTGGCGACGATGGGGTTCGGTCCGGCGGCGGCGCTGGGGGTGAAGATGGCGCAGCCCGATCGAGTCGTCGTCGCGCTCATCGGCGACGGCGCCTTCGGCAGCAATCCGTCGGTGGTCGCCACCGCGATGGAAGCCGGGCTCGGCGTGATCTGGCTGGTGATGGACAACGCCGCCTTCGGCACGATCGCCGGGCTGACCAAGATGCACTACGGCTGGGAGTTCGGCTGCCTCTTCGAGTCCGACGGCGCGCGCTACCGCACCGACTTCGCGCAGATGGCCAAGGGCTACGGCGCCGACGGCGTGATGATCCGATCGGCCGACGAGCTCGGGCCGGCGCTGCGCGCCGCGATCGCCTCGGGGCGTCCGACCGTGATCCAGGCGCCGATGGAGAATGCGCCCACCCCGACGCCGGGGCACTGGGACATCAACTGCATCTACAAGAAGGGCAGCTAGTCCGCTGGCCGTGGCCCTGACCGGCGCGCCGTCGATCCGCCGCACCCACGTACGCTGGGTCCCGATCCTGGCGCTCGTGGCGGTCGGGACGATGATCAACTACCTCGATCGGACGGTGCTGGGGATTGCGGCGCCGTTCCTGACGAAGGATCTCGCCCTCAGCGCGGCGCAGATGGGGATGGTGTTCTCCGCGTTCTCGTGGAGCTACGCGGCGCTGCAGATTCCGGGCGGCATCTTCCTCGATCGTTTCGGGACGCGCCTCACCTATTTCATCGCGGTCGTGTGCTGGTCGGTGTTCACCGGCATGATGGGGGTGGTGCGCTCGCTGAACGCGCTGATCCTGACGCGCATCGGCGTCGGCGTCTTCGAGGCGCCGTGCTTCCCCGCCAACAGCCGCATCCTGGCGACGTGGTTCCCCCAGCACGAGCGGGCCCGCGCCAACGGCATCTACTCCTTCGGGCAGTACGTCGGGCTCGGGTTCCTCAGCGTCCCGCTGTTCTGGGTGACGCAGCGTTTCGGCTGGCGCGGCCTGTTCTTCCTCGTCGGCGCGCTCGGCGTCGCGTTCGGCCTGCTGTGGTGGGCGCTCTATCGCAACCCCGGCGAGAGCGACACGGTCAGCCGGGCGGAGCTCGATTACATCGAGGCCGGCGGCGGCGGCGAGTACCGCGGCGAGCCGCTGCGCTTCAAGCGGAGCCACATCTGGGCGCTGCTGCGCCACCGGCAGGTGGTCGGCGCGTCGCTCGGGCAGTTCGGCGGCAACTCGACGCAGGTGTTCTTCGTCACCTGGTTCCCGACCTATCTCGTGACCGCGCGCGGCATGACCTTCATCCAGGCCGGCCTGATGACGTCGCTCCCCTACATCGGCGCCTCGATCGGCGTGCTCACCGGCGGACTGCTGTCCGACATGCTGCTGAAGCGCACCGGATCGGCCAACCTCGCGCGCAAGCTGCCGATCGTCGGCGGCATGCTGCTGGCGTCGACGATCGTCCTCGCCAACTTCGTCCCGGCGGAGAACAACGCGATCGTCATCCTGATCATGTCGATCGCGTTCTTCGGCCAGGGCATGACCAACCTCGGGTGGACGGTCGTGTCGGACATCGCGCCGAAGAAGCTGATCGGCCTGACCAGCGGGATCTTCAACTTCAGCGCGAACCTGGCCGGCATCATCACCCCGCTGGTCATCGGCTACGCCTTCCAGGTCACGGGATCGTTTGTCGGGCCGCTCGCCTACATCGCCGTGGTGGCGCTGATCGGCGCGTTCTCCTACAGCGTGGTCCTCGGCGACATCCACCGCCTCGAGGTGGAGACCGAGCGCTAAGCCGGTAGAATCCCGCCGTGCCCTCCCGCGCCAGCAGCCCGCAGCCCGAGAAGAACGGCGACAAGTCGGGACGGCAGCAGCTCGATCGCATCCTCGCCAGCGCCACCTTCCGCCAGGTCGATCGCCTCAAGCGCTTCCTCAGCTTCATCGTCGTCGAGGGCCTGCAGGGGCGCGGCGATCAATTGAAGGAGTACGTGATTGGCGTGCAGGTGTTCGACAAGGACTCGTCGTTCGACCCGCGCGCCGATCCGATCGTCCGCGTCCAGGCGCGGCGGCTGCGGGCGCGGCTGGTCCGCTACTACCGCGAGGAAGGGGCGGCCGATCCGATCGTGATCGAGCTGCCGAAAGGCGGCTACGCGCCGGTCTTCAAGAAGCGCGACGCCTCGCAGTCGGGACGACGGTCGATCGGCGCGACGCTGGTCGGCCAGAACACCATCGCCGTCCTGCCGCTCGCGGACCACAGCCCGGCGCACGATCTGGCCTACTTCTGTCACGGGCTGCACCAGGAAATCATCCACCGCCTGGCCAAGCTGGAAGCGCTGCGGGTCATCGCCGTACAGAGCAACGGCGAACCGGCAACGGCCACGACCGAGGAGTACGCCGCGCGGGCCGCGATGCTGCTCACGGGCGGGGTCCGCAAGGCCGGCGATCGCCTGCGCGTGACGATCCACCTGATCGACAGCGCCACCGCATCGTATCTGTGGTCGGAAGCGATCGACGCGGGGTCGGCCGACATCTTCGCCGTCCAGGAGACGGTGGCCGATACGGTCGTGCGCAAGCTGGAGCCGCGCCTGCTCGACGCCGGGCAGCGCCGCGGCGCGCGGCGTCCGGCCGAGAACCTCGCCGCCCGCAACCTCTACCTGCAGGGGCGCTATCACCTGAACCAGCGCACCGACGAGGGGCTGCACAAGGCGGTCGAGTTCTTCGAGAAGGCGATCGTCGAGGACGCGCAGTTCGCGCTCGCGCACAGCGGCCTGGCCGACGCGCACAGCCTGCTGGCGCACTACGGCGTGCACCAGCCCGCGCTGATGTGGGCGCGCGCGGCGTCGAGCGCGGCGTCGGCGGTGATGCTCGACGGCAATTCGACCGAGGCGCGGACGTCGCTGGCGCACGTCAAGGCGACGCAGGACTGGGACTGGCGCGGCGCCGAGCGCGAGTTCCAGCAGGCGATGGCGCTCGATCCTTCGTATGCGACCGCGCATCACTGGTACGCGATGTCGTGCCTGGTGCCGATGGCGCGGCTCGACGAGGCCCTCGAGGAGATGCGCGTGGCGCAGTCGCTCGATCCGGTGTCGTCGATCGTCGCCCGCGATCTCGCGGTGATCCAGGCCTTCCGGCGCGACTACGACGCGGCGCTCGAGCAGTGCGATCACACCATCGAGCTGAACCCGCACTTCTCCCCCGCCTACTGGGCGCTGGGCATCATCCAGGAACAGCGCAAGGATCTCGACGAGGCGATCGCCGCCTTCCAGCGCGCCATCGATCTCTCGCCGCACAGCCCGCGCATGCTCGCGGCGCTGGGGCGGTCGCTGGCGCTCTCTGGGAAGAAGACCCTCGCGCAGGGCTCGCTGCGCAAGCTGGAGGGGATGGCGAAGCAGCGCTACGTCTCGCCGTTCGAGTTCGCGATGATGCGCTTCGCGCTCGGCCAGACCGACGCCGGCTTCAAGTGGCTGACCAAGGCGTCCGAAGATCGCGCCTTCGACGTGCTCGCGCTCAAGGTCGATCCGCGGTTGCAGTCGCTGAAGAGCGACAGCCGCTTCCAGGCGCTGGTCCGCGAGATCGGCTTGTCCTGAGCTCCGTCGAAGGGCCTGTCCTGACTATTTCATCGGCGAGTAGTCGGTCGGCGCGAGGAACAGCGAGTCGATCTTCGTCGTCAGCGGACCGCCGGCGTTCGTCTCGGAGTCGGCCTTCACTTTTTTCCACTCGGGATCGGCGGCGAACTCCGCCCAGTTCTTGCGCGCCTCGTCGCGGCTCGGGTGCTCGAGCAGGTAGACCAGCGTCGTCCCCGCGGTCGGCCCCTCGATCGGCGTCCAGTAGCCCACGCTCTTGATGCCGTGCCGGCCGAAGATCGTCAGCGTGTGATCGCGGAAGCGCGCCTGGAGGTTCGGGAGCCGGCCCTCAGCGGCGGTGTAGGTGCGGAGCTCGTAGACGTGCGCGGCCGTCTGCTCGGCCGGCGCCGCAACGAGCAATGCGGATCCCGCGCTGATGCGGCCGAGCGCGAATCCGGCGAAGACCAGGAAAGTGCCAACCGTCAGCTGTTTCGTCATGACGCGGCGGATTCTACCGCACCGCGGCACGAGCGAGTATTGATTTACCTCACGGTGAACTGGAGCTGTTCGGACTGCGCCTTGTACGTCGAGTCTTCGAGGCGGGCGTAGACGCCGTAATTGCCCGGCGGCAGCACGATACGGCCGGCCAGCGGATCGCTGCCGGCGACGACGGTAACCACTGAGGTGAACGACCCACCAGGGTCGAGCGTCTGGTGCGTGATCACGGCGGCGCAGACGAAGCCGCCGCCGCGCGGCGTGACCGTCTGGCCGGTCCCACGGTCGACGAAATACGGCAGCACCTGGCAGCTGCTGGGGAACGTAAGATCCACCACCGACAGGCTGATGTTTTCCACCCGCAGCGTGAACGTCGCGGTATCGGACCCGCCGACCAGGGTCTCGGTCGGCTGGACCGTGACCCGGACCGGAGCATTGGACGAGGGGGAGGTCATCGACCCGCACCCGACGGCGGCCGCCACCGCCAGGGCGAGAAATGTCATCGTGCGGACCATTGGAACCTGTCTCCTTTCCGATTTTAGACCTGCGGCCGCAACTTTCGGCCTGCTGCCGGGTCCTTCTCAACAGTGAACGCCGAACCCGAGTTCGAGGCGTTCGTGCGGAGGTTCCAGGACATGGTGTTCGCCACCGCGGTGCGCCTGCTCGGCAACGCGGCGGACGCGGAAGACGCGGCCCAGACGGTGTTCCTGCGCGCATTCCAGCGGTTCGGCGAGCTCGACGACAACCCTGCCGCCGCCGGATGGCTGAAGACGACGACGCGGAACGTGTGCCTGAACCATCTTTCGCGTTACCGCGCCCGCTGGCGGTTCTTCAGCGAGATGGACGAGGACGGCGGCGCGTATGCGGACGGCGTCGCGTCGCAGGTGCTGCCGGCCGTGGAGGCGCTCGAGCAGGCGCAGCAGCTGGATGCGCTCGAGCGCGCGGTGCGCAGGCTGCCGGATCAGCAGCGCGTGCCGCTGGTCCTGTTCCACTTCGAAGAGGCGAGCTACCAGGAGATCGCCGGGCTGCTCGGCATCTCGCTGGCCAAGGTCAAGACGGACATTCATCGAGGACGCGAGGCGCTGCGGCGCCTGCTGTCGAGTGATGCAGCCTTCTGATCTCGAACGCATCGTCGATCGCGAGCTGCGGCGGCTGCCGGCGCCGCGCGCGCCGCAGACGCTGCTGCCGCGGGTGATGGCCGCCGTCGACGCGTGGGCGCGGCGGCCGTGGTACGCGCGCGCGTGGTTCACGTGGCCGCTCGGATGGCAGATCGCGTCGATCGCCGCGGTCACGCTGATCGTATACGGAGTGTGGATGCTGCCGCCGGCGCCGCCGGTGGTGACGACGACGACCAGCGCCGGCCGCGTCGTGTGGCGCACGCTGATCGAGCCGTTCCTGACTTACGTCGCCGTGCTCGTCGTGCTGATGTGCCTGGCGTGTGCGGCGTTCGGCGCCGCGTTGAACTATCTCTTCCTGGAAAGGACCGCGCACCGATGATTCGATTCCGCATGAGACTGTGGCTCGCGCTCGCCGTCGCGGTCGCGGCGCTGACGGCGCAGCCGCACGCGCAGAGCCTCGAGATTCACCTCGACGAATGGAACAGCCCCGCGGTCCGCATCGGGCAGAACTTCGAGCTGAAGGCGGACCAGGCGGTGCGCCAGGCGCTGGTGATCGGCGGCGACGCCATCATCGAAGGGCACGTCGATCGCGACGTCGTCGTGATCCTCGGCAAGGCGCAGCTGGCGAGCACCGCGGTGATCGACGGATCGTTCGTCGTCATCGGCGGCACCGCGAGCGTGACCGAAGGGGCGAAGGTGAGCCGCGATCTGCTGGTCGTCGGCGGCATCGACGCGCCTTCCGGCTTCAACCCCGGCGGCGAACACGTCGTGGTCGGAACGGCCGGTCTCGGACGAAGCCTGAGCGGCATCGTGCCCTGGCTCACCAACGGCCTGCTGCTCGGGCGGCCGATCGTGCCGAGCCTGCCCTGGGTCTGGGCGGTCGCGGGGGTGTTCTTCCTGATCAACCTGCTGTTCAACACCGTCTTCGACGCGCCGGTGCGCGCCACCGCGGTCACGCTGCGCACGACGCCGTTCTCGGCGTTCGTGACCGGGCTGCTGGTGCTGCTGCTGATCGGCCCCATCTGCGTGCTGCTCGCGGTGTCGGTGATCGGCATCGCGGTCATTCCGTTCGTGCTCTGCGCGATGCTGCTCGGGGCGATCTTCGGGCGGATCGGCGTGGTGCGCTGGCTCGGCACGAGCGTCTCGGGTGAAGAGGAGCCGGGCAACCGGCTGCACGCGCTGCGCTCGTTCGTGATCGGATCGGCGATCGTCTGCGTCGCCTACATGATTCCGATCCTCGGCTTCGTCACCTGGATCATCGTCGGCCTGCTCGGCCTCGGCGCGGCGACGCTGGCGTTCTTCGCCGCCTACCGCCGCGAGAACCCGAAGCGGCCCAAGCCGGTGCGCGTGCCCGAGCCGCCGCCGATACCTCCCTCGTCGCCGGCGCCCGTTGCCGTGGCGCCGCCGATCGCCTTCGCTGCCACTCCGCCGCCGGCGGCCTACGATGCGGTGCCACCGATCGCCGCATTCGACGACGCGGCCGTTCCTCCCCACGCGTCCGCCCCGCCGGCGGCGGCGCTCGCCGCGACCGGACTGCTCGCCTTCCCGCACGCCGCGTTCAAGGATCGCCTGGCCGGCTTCGTCCTCGACTTCATCGCGGTGATGATCCTCGCGCAGGTGCTCGGCGCCAACTCGCGCAACGACGATGTCGTGATGCGCCTGGCGCTGATCATCGGCGTCGCGTACCACGTCGGGTTCTGGACCTGGCGCGGCACCACGCTCGGGGGGATCATCTGCCAGCTGCGCGTGGTCCGCACCGACGGCTCGGAACTGAAGTTTCCCGAAGCGCTGGTCCGCGGCGTGACCGGCATCTTCTCGCTCGTCGTCCTCGGCCTCGGGTTCCTCTGGATCCTCCGCGATCCCGAGCAGCAGGCGTGGCACGACCGCGTCGCCGGCACCTACGTCGTAAAAGTGCCGCGCAACTGGCCGGTGTAGCGCGGCGTGTCGGTGCTAGGGTGCTAGGGGTGCAAGGGTGCTAAGGGTGCTGGTGCCAAGGTGCTAAGGGTGCTATAGGTGCGCACCTCTAGCACCCTTAGCACCCCTTAGCACCCCGCGCACCTTTAGCACCCTTGCACCGTTAGCACCGTAGCACCGGCACGGTGGCAGCGTGATCACCAGCACCCTTTAGCACCCGCCCGCACCCCTAGCACCCCTAGCACCGATACGCGCAGCGCTTCTTATATAATCCCGCCCGACTGCCGTCGCAGTTCCCATGGAGAATCGTTCATGAAGCACTTCCGTGTGTTCGCCGCCGGTGTCGTCGTGACCCTGGCCTTCGCCGGCCAGTCGCTCGTCGGCCGCGGCGCTCAGCCTGCGTCGTCGGGCGCCGCCGGACCGTTCGACAACATGCACTGGCGCCAGATCGGACCGGCCTCGATGTCGGGCCGCATCTCGGACATCGCCGTCTACGAGCCCAATACCAACATCTGGTACGTCGGCACCGCGCACGGCGGCGTGTGGAAGACCGTCAACAGCGGCACCACGTTCGAGGCGCAGTTCCAGGACATGGGCTTGATGTCGATCGGCGACATCGCCGTGTCGCAGAACAACCCCGATCTCGTCTTCGTCGGCACCGGCGAGTCGAACAACCGCCAGAGCACGTCGTGGGGCGACGGCATCTACAAGTCCACTGACGGCGGCAAGACCTACAGCAACATCGGCCTCAAGTCGTCGAAGCACATCAACCGCATCGTCATCGACCCGCGCAACAACGACACCGTGTGGGTGGCGGCGACGGGACCGCTGTTCGGTTCCGGCGGCGAGCGCGGCATCTTCAAGACCACCGACGGTGGCAAGACCTGGAAGCAGACGCTGAAGGTCGACGACGACACCGGGGCGAACGACCTGGTGATCGATCCGACCAACGACAGCATCCTCTACGCGTCCACCTACCAGCGCCGCCGCACCTCCTGCTGCATGAACGGCGGCGGTCCGGGCAGCGGCATCTGGAAGTCGACCGACGGCGGCGACACGTGGACGCGGCTGAAGACCGGGCTGCCGGAAGGATCGCTCGGCCGCATCGGCCTCGACGTCTATCGCAGGCGCGCAAACATTCTCTACGCGACGGTCGAGGGCCCTGCGGCAGGCCGCGGCGGCGGCCGCGCAGCGGGTGCGGCAGGGGCGGCGGGCGGCGCGCCAGGGGCGCGCGGCGCGGGCGCGGCGGGTGGTGCACAGGCGGGTGCAGAAGAAACGCCGCAGGCCGGCGGCGGCGGCGGACGTGGCGGCATCGCGACGGGCGTCAACAACACCGCGACCGGACTCTACCGGTCCGACGATGGCGGCGCGAACTGGCGCAAGGTGAACAACGTCAACGCCCGGCCGATGTACTTCAGCCAGGTGCGCATCGATCCGAACGATCCCGACGTGATTTTCATGGGGGGCGTCGACCTGCACATGTCCACCGACGGCGGCAAGACGGTGAACACGGCGGCGGCATCGGCCATCCACTCGGACCATCACGCGATCTGGATCGATCCGGCGAACTCGAACCACGTGGTCATCGGCAACGACGGCGGCCTGGCGCAGACGTGGGACCAGGCCAAGACGTGGCTCTTCATCCCGAACCTGCCGGTCGGGCTCTTCTACCACGTCAGCGTGGACAATTCGACGCCCTACAACATCTGCGGCGGCATGCAGGACAACTACGACTGGTGCGGCCCGAGCCAGGTGCGCGGCGCCGCGGGCATCGCCGGCTTCAACTGGGCCACGATCCAGGGGGGCGACGGTTTCGTCGTCCTGCAGGATCCGAAGGACAACCGCGTCATCTACAGCGAGTCGCAGGACGGCAACATCGTCCGCGTCGATCGCGTGACCGGCGAGACCATCTCGATCCGGCCGCAGCCGGCGCAGGGGCAGCCTCCCTACCGCTTCCAGTGGGACACGCCGATCGTCATCTCGCCGCACGATCCGGCGACGGTCTACATCGGCGGCAACAAGGTGTTCAAGGCGGCGGACCGCGGCCTGACGTTCAACGAGATCAGTCCGGACCTCACCACCGGTGAAGATTCCGATCGCGAGCAGATCGTGACGATGGGCCTCAAGGGCAGCGACATCACCATCGCCAAGAACGACGGCATCGTCGCCTACGGGACGATCGTGGCGCTGGCGGAGTCGCCGAAGCAGGCGGGCGTCCTCTACGCGGGCACCGACGACGGGCGCCTGCAGGTGACGAAGGACGGCGGCAAGAATTGGAACGACGTGTTCCAGAAGCTGCCCAATGCGCCGAAGGGAGCCTACATTTCGCGGGTCGCGCCGTCGCGCTATGACGCCGGGACGGCCTACGTGACGATCGACAACCACCGGCTGAACGACTACGAGACCTACATCTACCAGACGAAGGACTTCGGCCAGTCGTGGACCTCGCTCAACGGCAACCTCAAGGGCGAGGCGATCAAGTGCATCACCGAAGACCAGAAGAACCCCGACGTGCTCTACGCAGGAGCGGAGACCGGCCTGTTCGTCTCCACCGATCGCGGCGCCACCTGGAACCGTCCGAAGTGGAACCTGCCGACGGTTCGCGTCGACGAAGTGATTCAGCACCCGCGCGACAACGCGATCGTGCTGGCGACGCACGGCCGGGCGATCTGGGTGCTCGATCACGCCGAGCCGATCCAGGAATACGCGGCGGCGCGGAACTCGACGGCGAAGCTGTTCACGCCGCCGCCGGCGTCGATGTACCGCCGCCCGGCGCGCGACCGCAACTACGAGTTCTGGGGCAACCAGGTGTTCTACGGCGAGAACCCGCCGCAGGCGGCGGTGATCTCCTACTTCACGAAGGACAAGCCGGGCACCGTGGCGCTGAAGATCGCCGACACCGCCGGGCGCGAGGTCCGCGAGATCGCCATCCCCGCGGCGTCGCTGCGCGCCGGCGTCGATTCGGCGTGCTGGGACCTGCGCGTGCAACCGATCGCGGCGCCTGACCTCGGCCGCGGCGGACGCGGTGACGATGCTCAGCAGGGCCGCGGCGGTGCGGGTGGCGCGAACACTCCAACCGAGACGTTCGGCTTCGGCTGCGGCGGTGGCGGCGCCGGCGGCGGCGGCGGCGGTGGCGGCGGTGGGTTCGGCGGCGGCGGCACGCCGGGACCGTTCGTCCTGCCGGGCAACTACAACGTGACCCTCGTCGTCGAC
>Ga0207648_10004386_pt1 | contig 14507 bp, 10 predicted proteins | sample KBSMisM32_FD_184310 | JGI IMG/M metagenome (GOLD analysis project Ga0207648, IMG submission 184310) | Miscanthus rhizosphere microbial communities from Kellogg Biological Station, Michigan, USA - KBS Miscanthus M3-2 (SPAdes) (version 2) | ecosystem: Host-associated > Plants > Roots >...
GTGCGCGCCGGTGGCGCCGCTGTGGCGGAAGACGTTGCCGAGCGCTTCTTCGAGCACGCGGTAGAGGCTGAGCGCGCGATCCGGAGAAATCTTCGGGACGTTCGTCTCGCGGAACGTCACCGGCCGCCCCTGCCGGCTCGAGTCGCGGCAGTGGGCCTGGATGGTCGCGACGAGACCCAGCGCTTCCATCTTCGAGGGATGGAGCCGATGCGAGATGCCGTGGACGTCGCTGGCGATCTCCGCGGTGCGCCGCCACGCGTCCTGCAACGGCATGACGAAGCCGTCCAATGACGCCGGCGGCTGTACGACGAGCTGCTGCAGCTGGACCGCGAGCAGCGCCAGCTCCTGGCTGAGATGATCGTGGAGCTCGCGGGAGATGCGCCGGCGCTCGTCGTCCTGCGCCTGCATCAGGCGCCGGCTCAAGTCGCGCAGCAGGCGCTCCGCCTCCATCCGCTCGTGGATGTCGGCACAGCCGCCGATGTAGCCGAGGAACGCGCCGTCGGAACCGGACCGCACCACGCCCGTGTCGAGGAACCAGCGATAGCGTCCGTCGCGCGTGCGCAGCCGGTATTCCATCTTGAACGGCGCGCGCGCGCGGAACGCGCGCATGAACGTATCCATCGTCGGCCCGCGATCGGCGGGGTGCACCGAGTCCAGCCAGCCGGCGCCCGCATCCTGCTCCATCGTGCGTCCGGTCGTCTCGAGCCAGACTCTGTTCAGATACGTGCACGACGCGTCGGTGTCGACCAGCCAGACGGCGATCGGCAGCGCGTCGGCCATGACCCGGAACCGGTCTTCACTCTCGCGCAGCGCCATCTCGCTGACCTTGCGGGTCGTGACGTCCCAGTGCGTGACGACCGCGCCCCCTTCCGGCCGGCGCAGCGGTTCCGCCGTCATCAGGAACCATCGCATGGCGCCGTCGACGTCGTAGTGATACTCGACTTCGCGGCTCGAGGACTCGCCGTGGCAGGCGGCTTCGATGGCCGGGAGGGCCTCGCTCGACGCGGCGCACCCGTTGCGCTGCGCCGATTCGCACGCGTGCAGATAATTGTGGCCCACCTCGATCGACCGCCCGAACGGCAGGCCGTGCGTCGACCCGACGTCGTTCCACGCGCCGTTGACGCCGATGATGACGCCGTCGCGATCGAGGACGGCGACCTGCGCCGGAAGCGAATCGAGAATCGCCCCTTTCAACCGATCGCTGCTGGCGAGCGCGTGCTCCGCCTGCTTGCGCTGCACCACGGTGGCGACCAGCGCCGCGATGACGCCCAGCTGCGGCGCGAGCGCCTGCTGCGAGATCGGCGCATCGCTGGAGATGCCGAACAGCGCGCCCCAGATGACGCCGACCGACGAGAGGGGTACGGCGACCGCACTGCGCGCCTCGATGCCGACACGGTGGACGCGCTGCTGCACGCCTGGCGGAAGGTCCGACATCCCGGTGAAGCTCGCCGCCTCGCCCGCGCGCAGCGCCACCGAATACCATTCCCGCTCCGCCGGCGTATCGCGATCCCACCGCCAGATGTGATCGACCTCGAGCACCCCGGCCACGCGCGCCAGGGCCGCGTCCAGCGCCGCGTCGATGTCGTCGGGAGGCACGGCCGACAACGTCAACGACAGCTCGGCCACGAGACGCTCGAAGCGCAGGCGGCGCTCCACCAGCCGCTGCACTTCGCGCCGGCGCTGCACGATGCGGACGAGCGCCAGGATCAACGCCGTCTGCGCCACGCCGACGCCGCCGACGAAGAGGATCTTGCCGCGTTCGCGTTCCCACAGGCTGGGCTCGCGGAAGGCAATGAAGGTTCCGGCCGGGACCGCCGCGACGGACACATCGTGCGACGCGAGCTCCCGCCAGTCGACGACGGCGTTGGCCACCGTCGCGTGGCGCGCCGGGCGCTCGCCCGCGATCAGCCCGGCCGCCTCGCGGCCGAGATCGGCGCCGTGCCGATCCAGGTCGAGCAGTGCGCCGCCGACGATCCCGTGCCCGAGCTGCGTGCTGGCAATGCCGAAGATCGGCGCGCGCGTCGCCGCGCGCAGCGCCTCCACGGCGTCGATCGGCCGCTGCGGCGCCTGCGCGCCGTCACGCGTCATCGACGTGAACAACACCACCGTGTTCGGGGGCAGGGCCGCGACCTTGCGCACGAGATCGGGCAGCGACGAGTCGAAGTCGTACTCGATCCCGACCTTCCCGCTGAGCACCTTCAAGTCGTTACGGATCAGCCCCTGCCAGCCCCGGTCGAACCGGGAACTGCCGCCGACGACGTAGACCTTGCGGGTGGAGGGAAAGAGCTGCAGCGCCAGGCGCACCGTCGAGGCCGCGTCGACTTGCGCGTAGACGATGGCCGCGTTCTTCGGGACGACGCGCTCGTCGATCGAACGCGGTTCGACCAGGCCGAACAGGAGCGGGGTTCCGGCAAAGAGGCGATCGTGCTCGCGCATGACGAACTGGACGGCCGGCTCGCTGAACGCGACCACGAGATCGAGGGGGACCGCGCTGTATTTTTCCGCGAACAGATCGGCCAGCCGGCGCTCGTAGAGCGGCCCGGTGAAACGGCCCGTGTCGATGGTCTCGACGTAGAACTCCACCGGCGTCGTCGAGCCGCGCCGGACCGTCGCTTCGATGGTGTCGACGATGATGCGGCCGCCCGGGAGGTCGGGCGATTCGCCGCGGATGATCAGGACGTTCCTCGTACCGGCAGCCGCCGCCGGTAGCGCTGTCAGTCCGAACAGCACCAGCAGGGCGACACCAACACGCGAGCGGGCCGCGGCCCGGCGATCGGTATTCGGCATCGGCGAGGCCCGTAGTCTATGCCTCGACGGGCCGTGAGACTACTGGTAAATGTGCTAGCCCAGCTTGGGCAACTAATTCACATCCAAGCACTTACAAACTAGACGTCAGTGATCCGAACCTGCCGCGCTGTCAGGCGGGGGCCGTCACCTTTATATAAGGTGGTGGCGGATGGCGTACTGGATGAGCTCCGCGTTGGTCTTGATGTTCAACTGCTCCATCATCCGGTACTTGTGGAAGGCGATCGTGCGGGCGGTCACGTTCAGAACGCTGGCCACCTCTTTCATGGACTTTCCCTCGGCCAGCAGCTGCAGGACTTCGCGCTGCCGTGCCGTCAGCTGCCGCGACGAGCTGTCGGTGCCGGCCGGGTGCATCAGCGATCCGAGCATGCCTTCCATCACCAATGGCGTCACGTAAGACCGGTGCTTCATCGCCTCGCGGATGGCGGTGAGCAGCTCGGAGCCCGCGGAACGTTTCAGCAGGTAGGCGGTGCCGCCGGCGCGCAGCGCCTCCGCCGCGAGGTCCGGATCCTCGTTCATCGTCACGAAGACGAGCCTGACCGAGCGATCTTCCTGCTTGATCTGGCGTGCGGCGTCGATCCCGTTGAGCAGCGGCATCGCCAGGTCCAGGACGACGACGTCGGGATGGTGTTCGCGCACGGCGGCCAGCAGCGCGCGTCCGTCGGCGACCTTCGCCACGATGTCGCACTCGGGCGCCAGAAGCTTCTCGAACGCCTCCAGCAGCAGGGTGTGATCGTCGGCGAGAATGACACGGGGTTTCGGCAAGGTGCAGCCCTCTATCTCTAGTCGGCGGCCCGCACGCGGAACGTGAACGAGGTGCCGACGCCGGGTTCGCTTTTACACTCCAGCCCGCCGCCCATGCGCCGCAGGTATTCGTCCGCGAGCGCCACGGCGTAGGTGCCGGCATGGTCCGCACCGGGTGCGGCCGGCGCCGTCAACGGCGCGGTGAACAGCCGCTCGACCTGCTCTTTTGTCAGGCCCGGGCCCGCATCGGTGATCGTGCACGCCACCGTCCCTGATTCCTCGGTCATCCGCACCTGGATCGTGCCGTACGGCTTTGACACGCGGACCGCGTTGGCCAGCAGGTTGTCGGCGACGGCGGCGAGTGCGACGCGGTCGCCCGATACCAGCGGCACCGGCACCGCGTCGCAGGTCAGGCGCAGGTGCTGCGCCGCGGTACGCCGCCGATAATACTCGCACGCACGCCCCATCAGCACGCGGATGTTGACGCGTTCCAGCTTCAGGGGAAAGTCGCGCGGCACCGACATCGCGACCAGCCGGCTGACGGTGTGCTGCATCAGGTCGGCGGTATGGCCGATCCCCTCCAGCCACACGGTGATGTCGGGGCTGGGATGGTCGCGCAGCGCGAGCTGGAGCATCTCGACGGTCGCGGTGGTGACGGTGATGTAGTTGCTCAGCGAGTGCGCGACGAGGCCGACCAGCATCGGGTTGAATGTCTGGATGGCGTCGATCTCGGCCAGGGCCCGGTCGAGGTCGCCCTGCGCCTCAGCGATGGCGGCCGCGGCCCGCGTCCTGGCGTCCACGTGTCCTCCTCCCTCTGACAGTTGGTGAAGTTGTGGCATGCACATTTTCCAGGGGGCGAATGACACACTTTGCGAATAGACACATCTCAGCGGCGCCGCTAGGGTATGACGCGTGAGTAACGGCGCCCTCCCGCGCGTCCTCGTGGCCGACGACCACCAGCCGGTGCTGGATCGGGTCGTCGCCATGCTGGATGGGGAGTTCAGCGTGGTCGGCACCGCGCACGACGGCGCGGAGGCGGTCGAGGCGGAAGCGTCCCTGCACCCCGACGTGCTGGTGCTGGACGTGTGCATGCCGGGCATGGGCGGACTCGAAGCGGCGGCCCGGATCCGCCATCGCGGATCGCGGGTGCCCGTCGTCTGCATGACCGCGTTCAACGAAGCGGACCTGCTGGACGCGGCGTGGGACGCGGGCGTGAGCGGCTACGTGGCCAAGATTTCGCTGGTCCAGGACCTGGTGCCGGCGATTCGCGCGGCGCTCGAAGGCCGGCGCTTCGTCTCCGCCCAGATCGAGCCGTACCTCCTGCCGGACCGCTGACCCCGCGTCGATCCTCATCGCCAGGCCACGGTCCCCCGATAATCCGCCCGACGGGAACCTGTCAGTTTTGCCGGGCACCTCTCCAACTGTTGGCAGTTCTGTACCAGCCGCGGACGCCGTACCGTTCGAAGCGTCAGGCAGGACTGTCAACATGGACCAGATCATCTCCTCTCCGTCCCGACCAGGACGGGCCCGCGTTCCGGCGCGACAGATTGTCAAGCGGCTCGACGCCTTCCTCCTCGGGCACCTCGACGAACCGATCCAGATGGCGCGGCTCTGCGACGCCACCGGCGTCAGCGAGCGCAGCCTGCGCAACGCCTGTCACGAGGTCTGCGGGACCAGCCCGAAGCGCTATCTGACCCGGCGCCGCATGGAGGCCGTGCGTCAGGCGCTCGAGAACGCCCGCCCCGGCGAGTCGACCGTCACGCGCATCGCCACCGACTACGGGTTCTTCGAGCTGGGACGGTTCGCCGCGACCTACAGCCTGCTGTTCGGCGAGCGCCCGTCCGACACGCTGCGCGGCGACGTGTCGACATGAACGGTAGCGGCAGCGCCGGCGCCCGGACTATGCGGAATCGGCAGCGCGCCGCCGCTCGATCATTTCGCGCCGCGCACCGTCGCCGCCAGCTTGACCGGCGTCTCGGCGTAGTCGTCGATGCGCACGCCGGTCTCGCCGCCCGGCTTCACCCGCGCCGCGGCCGCCATCGTCCCCGTGCCGTGCCCCGACTTGTCGAGCGTCAGCAGCGCGACGGCCACCTCGTAGCCGGCGGTCGGCTTGGCGCCGCGCCGCCCGCCGCCGACGAAATACACCGGCGTGTCGGTGACGATCGAGATGGTGCGGCCGGCAGCCGCGTCCACCTGGCGGGCCCAGCGGATCACGAACGACTGCCCCGCCGCCTCGACCGAGCCGGCGCGCGGCGCGGCGCGGAGCGCTTCGAGGAAGCCGGGATAGCCGCGGAACTTCAGCGCGTCGGTCATCGAGTTGCGCGCGCGCTCCGGTGAATAGCGATCGATCGTGATCACCATCGGCACGGTAATCCCGCCGCTCGCGCGGCCGCCCGAGGCGCTGCCGGCGGGCGTGATCGTCGCGACGATGTCGAGCACTTCAGCCGGCTCCTGGATCGGAACGGCGGCCAGCGACGAGGCGAGCAGCATGGCGAAACCCGCAAGGCGAACTGTCACGGCAACTCCTTGGTTGCGAATGAGCGTAGGGATCCCGTCGAGGCTCGACTATGCGTTTTCGGCAGTCTGGCGCGCGCCGCGCTCGTGCCGGATCCGCATAGCCGCAGCGGGATGCGCCGCATATCGTCGCGCCGTGACGCTGACCACCCCATCACGTTCGCTCTCGGCGTGCGCCATCGGCGCGCTGATCGCGGTCTGCGGCGTCGCCGCCGAGGCGCGCGCGCAGGAGACCACCGCGCCTCCGGCGAGCCGGACGGCGGCGATCGAGCAGGCGCAGGCGCAGAAGGCCACCGCGCTGCACCCCTTCGAGCCGGGCAAGGTCGAAGAAACCCTCGATCGCGTCGAGGATCTGCTGGTGAGCGGCCGCCTGCACGTGCACCCGTTCTTCCAGAGCGCTTACGCCGGCGGCGGCTTCACCCTGGGCGCCGGCTACATCACCCACGTCAGCTCGTACAACCTCCTCGACCTGCGCGGCAGCTTCACCTTCTCCGGCTACAAGCGGATCGAAGCGGCGTTCATGGCGCCGCGGTTCCTCGATCGGCACGCCACGCTGACCCTGCTCGGCGGCTGGCGCGAGGCGACGCAGGTCGGCTTCTACGGCATCGGCACCGAGAACACGTCGAAGCAGGACCGCGCCAACTACAGCTTCGATCAGCCGTACGGATCCGCCGAGATCGCGTTCCGGCCGACACGGAAAGTCTTCGCGCTGCTCGCCGGGGCCGAGGTCTCGCAGTGGAACCAGGGCGCAGGCTCGGGATCGGCGCCGTCGGTGGACGAGGTCTACACGCCGGCGACGCTGCAGGGGCTCGACAGCAACCCGGTGTACCTCCACACGCACGCCGGCGGCGCGATCGACTGGCGCCCCTCGCCGGGCTACGCGCGCGCGGGCGGCGCGTATTCGATCGTCTTCCATGATTTCCGCGATCAGGACGAGGCCTTCGGGTTCAGGCGCACCGATTACGACGTGGTGCAGCACGTGCCGGTCATGCGCGACGCCTGGGTGCTCTCGGTGCACGGCCGCCTCGAGCTGGCCAATGCCGCCGACGGGCAGGTGATTCCGTTCTTCATGCTGCCGGCGCTCGGCGGCGGGTCGTCGCTGCGCGGCTTTCCGAGCTGGCGCTTCCGCGACTTGAACAGCCTGCTGCTCCAGGCCGACTGGCGCGTCCTGGCCAACCGCTTCCTCGACATGGCGCTGTTCTACGACGCCGGCCGCGTGTCGGCGCGCCGCAGCGATCTCGCGTCGGGGCCGCTGAAAAGCGACTACGGCATCGGCTTCCGCCTGCACAGCCCGCTGGCGACGCCGCTCAGGATCGAGTTCGCGAAAAGCAACGAAGGCCTCGCGCTGGTGTTCTCGTCGAAGGCCGCTTTCTGAGGTCCCATGGTTCCCACTGTTCACCGCCTCTGCCGGCCCGCCGCGCGGCTGCTCCTCGCCATCGCGTGCGGCGCCGCCTCGCTGCACGCGACCGCGCCACGCTTCTACGCTGACGACCCGATCGCGCGCGAGCCGGAAAGCCAGGACGCGTCGCGCGCGCAGGCGGGCGACATCGGCCTGATGTACGACATCTCCTACAACCTGTTCGTGACGCCGCGGCTGGAGGCGGCGAACACGCCCGCCGGAAACATCAACACCATCGACGAGCTGCCGGACTCGGGCTGGTTCACCAACCGGATCCTGCCGCGGCGCCTGTCCGAGGACGACCTCGCGCGCGGGCCGCACGTCGGCGAGAAGCCGAACCCCGAGCGCTGGACCGTCATTCGCGAGAAGAGCTCGGGCTATTCGCCGGGCTTCACCGCCAGGGACGCCAACGGCGAGACGTGGTTCGTCTCGTTCGACGCGCCAGGCTACGCCGAAGGGGCCACGGCCGCGATCGTCATCGCCAGCAAGCTGTTCTGGGCGCTCGGCTACAACCAGGTCGAGACCTACATCACGACGGTCGATCCGCAGCGCCTCGTGATCGATTCGGGCGCCACGATGCGCCGCCCGAACGGCAAGCGCACGCCGATGCGCCGCGGCGACGTGGACGCGGTGCTCGAGCGCGCGGCGCGCAGCGCCGACGGCACGTATCGGGCCGCCGCCGCGCGGCTCCTGCCCGGCAAGGTGCTGGGCCCGTTCCGCTACGAGGGGACGCGCCCCGACGACCCGAACGACATCGTCGAGCACCAGAACCGGCGCGAGCTGCGCGCGCTGCGCGTGTTCGGCGCGTGGGCGAACCTCACGGACCTGAAGGCCGGCAACACGCTGGACACGCTGGTCACCGTGGACGGCCGCGCCATCGTGCGCCATTACCTGCAGGACGTGGGATCGACGTTCGGCATCGGCGCCAACGGCGCGCACGACTGGGACGAGGGCTTCGAGTACTTCTACCAGCCCGACACCTCGCGGCGGCGGATGCTGTCGTTCGGCTTCGCGCTCAGCCCCTGGCAGACGGCGCACTACACGGAGTACCCGTCGGTCGGCCGCTTCGAAAGCGAGGCGTTCGATCCGCTGACGTGGAAGCCGCACGCGCCGACGACCGCCTACATGGCGATGCAGCCGGAGGACGCCTTCTGGGCGGCGCGGCGCGTCGCCGCGTTCGACAACGGGCTGATCCGCGCCATCGTCCACGCCGGGCAGTTCAGCGACTCGGCGGCCGAACAGTATCTCACCGCGATGCTGATGCAGCGCCGCGACAAGATCGCGCGCGCCTACCTGACGGCGGTGAACCCGCTCGTCGACCCGGCGTTGAGCGCCGACGGCCAGCTCACCTTCACAAATGCAGCCACGGGCGCGGGCCCGACGGCCGCACCGGCGCGCTACGTCGCGCAGTGGAGCCGCTTCGACAACGCGAGCGGCGCGACCAGCCCGCTCGGCGAGAGCGACAGCACGAGCGCGTCGATCAAGGCCCCGGCGCCGCTGCCGGGCGAGACAGGCGCCTTCGTGCAGATCGACGTCCGCGGCGACGGCGGCGGACGCTCGGAGTGGCAGCAGGCGGTCCGCCTCCACTTCCGGCGCGCCGCCGACGGCTGGGTGCTGGTGGGCCTCGATCGCCGCGCCCCGCGGCAGGGATCCTGATGCCGTCCGCGACCGTCGCCGAGCAGCGGCCCCAGAAAGGGCTGTTCGAGCGGATCCTCTCGCCGATCGCCGACGTCCGCCGTGACGAGACGGTGAGCGTCCTGCTGCTGACGCTGATGATGTTCCTGATGCTCAGCGGCTACTACATGCTCAAGACGGCGCGCGAGGTCTTCATCCTCTCGCAGGGGGGCGCCGAGGTGAAGAGCTACGCTTCGGCCGGCCAGGCGATCCTCCTGCTCTTCATCGTGCCGGCCTACGGCGCGTTCGCCTCGCGGGTGAGCCGCATCCAGCTGGTCTCGTGGGTGCCGCTGTTTTTCGCGTCGAACATCGTGCTGTTCGGGATGGCGTGGGCCGCGGGTCTGAACGTCGGCGTCCCGTTCTTCCTCTGGCTCGGCATCTTCAACGTGATGGTGATCGCCCAGTTCTGGGGGTTTGCCAACGACGTCTACACGCCGGAACAGGGCAAGCGGCTGTTTCCGTTGATCGGGCTGGGCAGCAGCCTCGGCGCGTGGCTGGGATCGATCCGCGCCGGTGTGGTCATGCAGTCGGCGGGCCCCGGCCGCCTGCTGACCGGCGGCGCCGTGCTGCTCGTGGCGTGCGTCGGCCTGGCGCGGCTGGTCGATCGTCAGGTCCGCCGCAACGCGCCGCCCGCGCGCGCGGCGAAGGCGGACGAGCGCCTCGGCGGCGGCCAGAGCGGGTTCAGCATGCTGCTGACCAACCGCTACCTCCTGCTGATTGCCGTGCTCACGCTCCTCCTCAACGTGGTCAACACCACGGGCGAGTACCTGTTCGGCCGCTACATCGTGCAGAGCGCGACCGCGATGTACGGCGCCGGCGCGGCGGCGGAAGAGGCGCGCGGCCGCTTCATCGGCGACGCCTACAGCAGCTTCTTCAGCAACGTGAACCTGCTCGGCCTGCTCCTGCAGATGTTCGTGGTGTCGGCGGTCTTCCGGCTGCTCGGCGTCGGGCGGGCGCTGTTCATCCACCCGTTCATCGCCGGCGCCGGGTACCTGATGATGCTGCGCACGCCGTCGTTCGACACGATGCGCCTGCTGAAGACGGCCGACAACGCCGTCGACTACTCGATCGGCAACACCACCAAGCAGGCGCTCTGGCTGCCGACGACGCGCCAGGAGAAATACAAGGCGAAGCAGGCGGTGGACTCGTTCTGCGTGCGCGCCGGCGACGTCATCCAGGCGGGCGTCGTCTACATGGGCGAGCTGGCGTCGCTGGCGATCCCCGCCTTCGCCGCCATCAACCTCGCGATGACCGCGGCGTGGCTCGTGACCGTCTCGGCCCTGAACCGGCGGCTGCAGGCGCAGGCCGACGCGACCGGCGGCAAGCTCTAGCCGGCCACGCATGACGACGGTCGCGGCAGCGGACACTCCTCCCACGCGACGACGGCTGCCGTTCCCCACGCAGGTCTGGCTGGGCCTCGGCGCAGGCATCGCGCTCGGCCTGTTCATCGGCGAGCGCGCGGCGCCGCTGCAGATGGCGGCCGACGCCTACGTCAAGCTGCTGCAGATGACCGTGCTTCCCTACGTGACGATGTCGCTCGTCGGCGGGATCGGCGCGCTGAACCACGGCCAGGCGTCGCGCCTGGGATCGCGCGTCGGGGTGGTCCTCGTGGCGTTCTGGGGCGTCGCGCTGCTCGCGGTGTTCGCGTTCCCGCTCATGTTCCCGCACGTGCAGACGGCGTCGTTCTTCAGCACGACGCTGCTGGAAGACACGCCGCCGCTCGACCTGATCGGGCTCTACATCCCGGCCAATCCGTTCAACTCCCTGGCCAACAATGTCGTCCCCGCGGTGGTGCTCTTCAGCGCCCTCCTCGGCGTCGCGCTGATGAGCGTCCCGAACCGGGCCGTCGCGCTCGACGCGATCGCGGTCCTGACGCGCGCGGTCGAGCGGGTGGCGCGCTTCATCGTCGCGCTCACGCCGTTCGGCCTCTTCGCCATCGCGGCGGTCGTCGCCGGCACCTTCGATCCGGTGCAGGCGGCGCGGCTGCAGGTCTATCTCGCCGCCTACGTGGCGATGGCCCTGCTGCTGTCGCTCTGGGTGATCCCCGGCCTGGTCGCGGCGATCACGCCCATCCCGCACCGCGCCCTGCTCAAGCAGGCCCGCGACGCGCTGGTCATGGCGTTCACGACCGGCAGCCTGTTCGTCGTGCTGCCCCTGCTCGCCGAAGAGGCACGGGCGCTCGTGCGCGACTACACCGACCTGCGTCCCGAGGAAGAACGCCTGCCGGACGTGATCATTCCGGCGGCCTACAACTTCCCGCACGCCGCCAAGCTGCTGACGCTCAGCTTCGTGCTGTTCGCGGCCTGGTTCTCCGGCGCCTCGCTCTCGGTGGCGCAATACCCGTCGCTGGCGGCCACCGGCATCCTGGTGCTGTTCGGCAGCGTCAACGTGGCCGTCCCCTTCCTGCTCGACATGTTCCGGATCCCGGCCGACACGTTCCAGCTGTTCCTCGCGACCAGCGTCGTCAACGCGCGGTTCGGCACGCTGCTCTCGGCGGTCCACACGCTGGGGATCGCAGTGATCGGCACCTGCGCCGTGGCCGGCGTGGTGCGGCTCGACGCGCGCAAGCTGCTGCGCTTCGCGGCCATCACCGCCGTCCTGGCCACTGTCACGATCGTCAGCACGCGCGCGCTGGGCGCGGCCGTCTCGGGCCGTCCGTACGATCGCGACAAGGTGCTGGCCGGGATGCACGCGCTGCGCGACCGCGGATCGGCGCGCGTCTTCACCACGGCGGCGCCGCCATTACCGACCCCGTCGGGCTCGGTGCTCGATCGTGTCCGCAGCCGCGGCATCCTGCGCGTCGGGTACTTCGACGACAGTCTGCCCTACGCCTTCCGCAACGCCGCCGGCGACCTCGTCGGCCTCGACATCGAGATGGCGCAGCAGCTGGCGCGCGACCTCGGCGTCCAGCTCGAGCTGGTGCCCGCAGATCAGCGCCTGTTGGACAACGGGCTCGATCCGACCGCCTGCGACCTGGTGATGTCGGGCGTCGTCGTGACCGCGGATCGCTCGCTGCACGTCCGCTATTCGAACGCCTACCTGGACGAGACGTTCGCCTTCATCGTGGCCGATCACCGCCGCGCCGAGTTCGCGTCGTGGGACGAGGTCGAGGCGACGCCGGCGCTGCGCATCGGCGTGCCGAACGAGCCCTATTACCTGAGCCGGATCCGGGCGCGGCTGCCGGCCGCGACGATCGTCCCGTTCGACAGTCTGGAGCGGATGTTCCAGCCGGTCGATCCGCCGCTCGACGCGCTCGTGATCACCGCCGAGCGTGGATCGGCCTACACGCTGCTGCATCCGGAGTACTCGGTGGTCGTCCCGAAGCCGCAGCCGATCAAGGTGCCGCTCGCCTACGTCATCGCCGGCCGCGATTCCGCGCTGGCCTCGATGGTCGACACCTGGATCGATCTGAAGCGCAAGGACGGCACCATCGACGAGCTGTTCGGCCACTGGATCCTCGGCCGCAGCGCGACGCCCCACCAGCGGCGCTGGTCCATCCTGGATGATGTGCTTCGGTAGAGGGAGACCGTATTAAAGATCTCCCGCCCCTCCTGCGCTCCTGTTGATCCACACGCTGCAGTCACTGGTGTGCTACGACGGGAACCCACCTGCCGCATCCTTGGAGTCCACATTGCTCAAGACGCGCCACCACCGCGGTACCACACGATGCCGGTCTTCAGGTTCCATTGGCCGTCCCGGTTGGCGCCCCACCACACTTCCGGCTTGACCCAGAGGCCGACGCCCCGGCTGACGATCCGGCCCCACTGCACGCCCGACTTGACGCCGGTCCGGCCGTCACGGCGCCAGTCGGTCTTCGTCTCGGAGTCGATGAGGATCCACGACGATCGCCCGATCGAGCGGATGAACGTCGGCGTGATCAGCATGACATGGGTGTCGGCGCGATCGTCGTCACCGGCAATCGAGATGAAATCCTGCACCTTGACATACGCCAGGCCCACGCCGCGCAGGAACCACACCGGCAGGACCGCGGGGGCGAGCGTCCACTTGCCGCCGCCGAGGATGTCGCTGGTCGCCGAGGGCAGCACGAGACCGGTGCCGGCGACGAGCGCGAAGCGTCCGGACAGCTTCGGCACGAGCAGCAGCTGCGCGTAGGCGTCGCCGAGGCCGCCGCTCGAGGAGGTCGACGGCGTGTCGGCCGCGGCGACCGGCAGCTCGAAGCGCAGGAGCATGCCGCGCTTGCCGCCCGCCCAGCGGCGGTTGCGCAGCATGGCCTGGTCGTAGCGCGCAATCACTTGCCCGCGCCACAGCCCGTCGTCCACGCGGTAGAACTCGGGCCGCAGGCTGAAGAGCACCGGCTTGGTGGGATCGCTGTCGGTTTTGGCGGCCGCATCCTGAGCGAGCGCGGGCGCGGCGGCCAGCGACACGGCAGCCAGGGCGACCAGGAGTGCAGTCCATCTGTGACGCATGCGCTTTCGGATCCGCGCGATCGGTGCAAGGCGCACGCCCGGCCGAACCCGCGACAGATCGCGGCGGCGCCGCGAATCCGGTCCGGGATCTCGGACCTCCTCCGGCATTTCGGGTGAGTTCGGGGCGGTATTCCTGCCGATTCGGCGCAAACCCGGCGGCATCCGGGTTGCTCACTGCAGCGATCGAGCCTTCCCGATGGAGCCCGTCCGACGCTCGATTGCCGCATCGCTGGTCGCGATGGCCCTGCTGGCGCTGCCACTGCCGCGCAGCACGGCGTCGGGCCAGCAGCCGGCGCCCTTTGCCAGCGGCGTCAGCCTGGTGGCGTTGAACGTCACCGTCCAGGACGAGACCTCCCGCTATGTTCCAGGCCTCGGGGCCGGGGACTTCGCCGTCTACGAGGACGGCATCAAGCAGCAGGTCCGGTTCGTCGAGGCCGAGGCGATCCCGATCGATCTCATCGTCATGCTCGACACCAGCCGCAGCATGACCGGCAAGGTCGCCATCGTGCAGACGGCGGCGCGCGGCTTCCTGGAGACGCTGCGGCCCGAGGATCGCGGCGCGGTGGTCGCCTTCAGCGATCGGGTCAACCTGCTCGAGCCGCTCACCTCGGACCGCCAGCTGCTGTCGGCCGCGGTGGCGTCTACGACGCTCACCGGCAACACCGCGCTGCGGACGGCGATCTACGTGACGCTCAAGCAGTTCGGGCAGCCGCTGCGCCGCGAGCCGGCGGCGGTCAGGCGCCAGGCGATCGCGGTGCTCACCGACGGCGAGGACACCGCCAGCCTGACGTCGTTCGACGATCTGCTGGCGCTGGCGCGGCAGATGGGGGTGGCGGTCTACACCGTCCGGCTCGAAAGCGCCGACGACCTGTTCGCGCGGCAGGGCGATCCGCGCAGCGGTCAGATGCTGGCGGACGCCGACTATGAGATGAAGACCCTGGCGC
>Ga0207648_10004387_pt1 | contig 14505 bp, 6 predicted proteins | sample KBSMisM32_FD_184310 | JGI IMG/M metagenome (GOLD analysis project Ga0207648, IMG submission 184310) | Miscanthus rhizosphere microbial communities from Kellogg Biological Station, Michigan, USA - KBS Miscanthus M3-2 (SPAdes) (version 2) | ecosystem: Host-associated > Plants > Roots > Rhizosphere...
GGGGGCTGCGCGTGCACGACCTGCAGGCGCGGTCCCTGCGAGAACGAGGGGCCTACCGCCAGCATCGAGGCGCCGGGGATGAGGAACACGCACAGGAAGAACGGTCCCGCGCTGATCACGAGCGCGGCCAGGCTCAGCCGCAAGGCTTGCGCGATGTCCGAGACGTTTCGGAAGTCGGGCATCAGGTCGCGCATGTTGCCGATCGAAACCTTGGAGACGGCGTTGAACGAGTACCAGGTGAGGACGCCCTTGGAGAGGAGCACGGCATAGCCCATGAAGGTCGCGGCCAGGCCGAAGAACCAGGTGAACAAGGCGAGGAGGACGAAGGACATCGTGTCGCGGAGCGGATAGCGCACGATCACCGCGACCTCGTCCATCATCGTCCGGTCGCGCAGCTTCGCCTTCTCCTGCATCTCCTCGTAGGCGGCGGCGGCGACGCAGAGGCCTTCGCAGGAAGGGCAGATGGCCGCGTTCTGGACCTTCTGCGTACACGGGTCGCAGAAGCCCTTGGCGCACTTCGGGCAGACGTGCTCGGAGCGGACCTGCGGATGGTTCTGGCAGCGGCGCCAGGGGACGGGGAGCGAGCGCGGGCGCTCGACCTTGCCCTCAGCACCGGGAGCGGCGGCGGCGGGAGGAGCGGCGGTCGCGGCCTTGGGAACGGGGCGGGGGACGGCCGCGGGAGCGGGCGCGCCGGCGGCGCGCGGCGGCAATGGGGGCGGCTGCACGGCGGCGGCGCCACCGGAGCCGGTGGCGGCAAAAGCCGCGGCGGCGCGCGCATTGGCGGCCCGGATCTCCGCCACCCGATCCGCGTTCGCGGTCGCGACCCTCACGACCCCGGTGCTGGGTCCCGGCGCATCGAACGCGGCCGCCGCGGCAGGTGCGGGCGCGGAAGCGGCCCCCGCCACCGCGAACACGTTACCGCAGCGGCACTTCGCCTTGAGCCCAGGGGCCGCCGCCTTATCGGACGGCACCGTGATGACGTGGGCGCAGCTGGGACAGGCAACTTGCATGTCCGCTCCTCCGGCTGGAGCGGATTGTAGCGTCCGGTCCCCGCCGCGCGAGGTCCGAGCGAGGGGTGGTGTGATCGAGCTTACCCCGCCGCCTCCAGGGTGGCGACGGTGCGCGCGGGCGCGGGAACGGGCGCGGCGGCATCGTCGAGAAGCGGCGCCTGGCCCGCGTCGTGCCGATACACGTCGGGCAGGAAGCGGACGGTGCCGTCCCCGTCCACCCAGACCGTGAAGTATCCGATCGAGACCGGGATCGACTCGGGCAACGCGACGAGGCTCTCCCGCCCGGCGCGCATGGCGGCCGCGATCCGCGCCGGCGACCAGCCGGGCGCGTCCGCGAGCACCCAGCGCGCCAGCGCCTCCGGTTTCTCGAGACGTACGCAGCCGTGGCTGAAGGCCCGCTGCGGGCGCAGGAAGAGCGCGTCGTTCGGCGTGTCGTGCAGGTAGACGTTGAACGGATTCGGGAGCTGGAACTTCACGAGGCCGAGCGAATTCCCCGGGCCCGGGCGCTGCCGGAACGCGATGTTCCGTACGTCGCGGCGGAAGTCCACGCGCGCCGGATCCACGACCTGATCCCCGCGCAGGACCTCGAGGTTCTGACGGCGCAAGACTCCCCGGTCGCGGCGCACCGCGGGCATCGTCTCGTCGAGCGCGATGTTCGTGGGCACGTTCCAGTACGGGCTGAAGACCACGGACGTCATCGCCTGCGCGAAGACCGGCGTCTGCGTCTCCGGCCGGCCCGTGATGACGCGCATGGCCAGGGCCTCGCGCCCCGCGTCGTAGGCGTGAAGCTCGAAGGCGGGAATGTTCACGAGCACCGACCGGGCGCTCGCGGTGCGCGCCTGCCAGCGCCACCGCTCGAGGTTGAGCGCGATCTGGCGGACGCGCTCGCGCACCGGGGTGTCGAGGGCGGCCACCGTCTCCGGCCCGACCACGGCGCGTACGGCGAGTCCGTGTCGCTCCTGGAACCGCTTCAGCGCGGCCGCCGTCGGCGCGTCGAACACGTCGCCCGCCGCGGCGGCGGTGTCGAGATCGCCCCAGAAAGCGAGGCGGGCCCGCAGGGCTCGGACCTGCGGCCCGCGCGCGCCCGGGCGCAGGGTGAGGGTGGCCGGCAACGCGGGCACTTCGGCCTCGGTGGCGGCGAGGGCGGCGTAGTGACGGAAGGCCGCGCGCAGGGCCGCGTATTGAGGATGAAGGGGGCGAACGTCCTCGAGCACCGCATCCGGGCCGCGCTCCGCGGCCTGAAGGAGGACGGGCAGGACGTCGAACGAGCGGGGGCGCAGGCGCCACAGGACGCTGACCGGACGCGCATCGAACTGCCCGTTCGTGAGATCGGAGGCATACCGGGCCAGGGCGGCGGTGAGCCCGATCTCGGTGGAGGCCATGTCGGACGCGCCGGACAGGCGGGCGGGATCGTAGCGGCGTGGGTCGAGCCCTTCGTCCGCGGCCTCCCGGAGCGCGGCCGCCAGCCGTTGGCCTGCCGGTGTGAGCGCCGCCCCGGACGTCCAGGCGGGCCGATCGCCGCGCGCGGAGTAGAAGGCCTGGACGGCCGCCCAGATCGCGCGTCCCTCGGCGGTAGCGCACAGGGGCTGCGGCGACCCGCTGGCGTCGAGCCGGGCGCGCACCGCAACGGGCGAGCCCAGATCCGCCCGGACGGTGAGATCGTCCGGGACCTGGGCGAAGACGGAGGTGGCGGCTAGACCGAGGGCCACCACCCGGACGGCGGCGAAGATGGATGAAGCCATGGCACCGAGGAACCTTTCGTCGGGCCGATGGGGAATATAGGTAAGGCGCCCCGATGGCCCGCTATGAAATCCGACTGCCCGGGGACCAGTGCAAGCACCGTGCCTGCAGCGCCGCGCCTCCCGCGATACCATCGCGCCAAGCCCCCATGCCCCACACCCACTTCCGTACCTGTTCGCTCTGCGAGGCGATGTGCGGGCTTGCCATCGAGTTGGATGGGAACCGGATCCTTTCCATTCGAGGTGACGAGGAGGACGTCTTCAGCCGCGGCCACATCTGCCCGAAGGCGGTCGCTTTGAAGGATCTGCACGAAGATCCCGACCGCCTGCGACGCCCGCTTCTCCGGCGCGGGTCCGATTGGGAAGAGATCGGCTGGGAGGCCGCCCTCGACCTCGCGGCCGAGCGCCTGCTCGAGGTGCAGCGCGCCCACGGCCGCGACGCCGTCGCCGTCTACCAGGGCAACCCGACCGTGCACAACTACGGCGCCCTCCTGTACGGCCAGATGTTGGTGCGCGCGCTGCGCACGCGGAGCCGCTTCTCCGCGACGTCCGTGGACCAGCTCCCCCACATGCTGGCTTCGCTCCTGATGTTCGGCCACCAGCTCCTGCTGCCCGTGCCGGACGTCGACCACACGTCGTTCCTGCTCATGCTGGGCGCGAACCCGCTCGTCTCGAACGGCAGCCTCATGACCGCGCCCGGCATCGAGCGGCGCTTGCGCGCGCTCCGCGCCCGCGGCGGCCGCCTGGTCGTCGTGGACCCGCGGCGGACGGAGACGGCCGCGATCGCCGACACGCATCTCGCCATCCGCCCCGGAACGGACGCCCTCTTCCTCCTCGCGCTCCTCCAGGTCGTGTTCGCGGAAGGACTCGCGCGTCCGGGCCGCCTGGCGCCCATGTTGTCCGGCCTGGACGAGGTCCAGGCGGCCGTGCGCGAGTTCACCCCCGAGCGCGTCGCCGCCGCTACCGGCCTCTCCGCCACCGAGATCCGCTCGCTCGCGCGCGCGTTCGCGGCGGCGCCGTCCGCCGTCGCCTACGGCCGGGTCGGCGTGTCGACCCAGGAGCTGGGCGGGGTGTGCCACTGGCTGCTCTACGTGCTCAACGCCGTCACCGGCAACCTCGACCGGCAAGGGGGCGCCATGTTCACGCGCCCCGCGATCGACCTCGTCGCGCTCGGCGATCGCATCGGCCAGCGCGGCCATTTCGCGAAGGGCCGCAGCCGTGTGCGCGGCCTGCCCGAGTTCGGAGGGGAATGGCCGGCGGCCGTCCTGGCCGAGGAGATGGAGACGCCGGGCTCGGGCCAGATCCGCGCCTTCGTGAGCCTGGCCGGCAATCCCGTCCTCTCCACGCCCAACGGCGCTCGGCTCGAGCGCGCGCTGGCCGGCCTCGATTTCATGGTCTCGATCGATCCGTACCTCAACGAGACCTCGCGCCACGCCAATCTCGTGCTGCCGCCCGTCTCGCCCCTCGAGCGCGACCACTACGACCTCGTCTTCCACGTCCTGGCCGTGCGCAACACCGCGCGCTATTCGCCCGCGCTCTTCACGCCTCCCGCGGACGCGCGCGAGGACTGGCAGATCCTCCACGGCCTCGCGCGGCGCATCGGCGCCCGCAACGGGTCGGGCCTCGTCTCGTCATGGACCACGCGGGCGGCGGGCCGCCTCGGGCCGCGCGGCCTCCTGGCCCTGCTCCTGCGCACGGGTCCCCACGGCCGCGGGCTGCGTCCCTGGGGACGGGGCCTCACCCTGAAGGCACTGGAGGCGGCGCCGCACGGCGTCGACATCGGCCCGCTCACCTCCGCTTTCCCTCAGGCCCTTCGTACGGCGGACCGCCACATCGCGCTGGCCCCGCCGGTCCTGGTGGCGGACCTGCAGCGCGCCCGCACCCGGCTCGCCCGGGCCGAGAGCGAGGGCGGCCTCTCCCTGATCGGGCGGCGCCAGCTGCGCTCCAACAACTCCTGGATGCACAACAGCGAGCGGCTCACCAAGGGCCCCGACCCCTGCACGCTTCTCATGCATCCCGGTGACGCGAGCGCGCGCGGTCTCGCCCAGGGCGACCGCGTGGACGTGCGCTCGCGTGCGGGGCAGGTGCAGGCGACGTTGAGCGTCACCGACGCCATGCGGCCCGGGGTCGTCAGTTTGCCCCACGGCTGGGGCCATCACCGTCCGGGCATCCGCCTGGGCGTGGCCGCGCAGCGGCCCGGGGTCAGCCTCAACGACGTGACGGACGAAGGCGAGGTGGACGTGCTGTGCGGCACCGCCGTCCTGAGCGGCGTGCCGGTCGAAGTGACCCGGGTCCCCCCGCCGCCCGCGCCCTGAGTTAGTCTGTTTTTTACGCCGCCCGCCATGAACCCGACTCACCGCGATCGTTCCGCGCGGGCCTCCATCCTGGCTGGCCTGATCCTCGTCTGGGCCGGGTGCGCCCCGCTGCAGGCGGACCCGTCCATCGACCCGGCGGCGCCTCCGCGGCGCGACCTGACCGAGCTCTCGCTCGACGAGCTGGCCGCGCTGGAGATCACCACCGTGGCGCGCACGGCCGAGATGCGCTCGCGCAGCGCGGCCGCGGTGTTCGTGATCACCCAGCAGGACATCCGGCGGTCGGGGGCGACGACGCTGGCGGAAGCCCTCCGCCTCGCGCCCGGCGTCCAGATCTCGCGCATCGACTCGAACCAGTGGGCCATCGGCATGCGGGGCTTCGCCAGCCGCCTGTCCCGTTCCGTGCTCGTGCTCATCGACGGGCGATCCGTCTACACGCCCCTGTTCGCCGGCACCTACTGGGAGGTCCAGGACGTCCTGCTCGAGGACATCGACCGCATCGAGGTCATCCGCGGCCCCGGAGGCACGCTCTGGGGCGCGAACGCGGTCAACGGCGTCATCAACATCATCACGAAAAGCGCGAAGGACACGCACGGCACCTTCCTGGAGGCGGGGGCGGGGAACGAGGAGAGCGGCTTCGGAGGTGCGCGCTGGGGCGGAGCCCTGGGTGCGCACACCGACGTGCGCGTCTACGCGAAATATTTCGACCGCGACGGCAGCTTCCGGAGTGACGGCCCTCCCTTCGACGACTGGAGGATGGGTCAGGGCGGGTTCCGCCTCGACGCCGAAAGCGGCCCGTCCGCCTTCACCGTCCAGGGCGACGCCTACGACGGGCACGCGGGCGTGCGCACGAACCTCTCCTCCTACACCGCCCCCTTCCTGCGCACGGTGGACGACGACGCCGACCTGTCCGGAGGCAACCTGCGCGCGCAGTGGCGGCGCCAGCTCGGTGCCGGGTCCGACCTGGCCGCCCAGGCCTACTACGACCGGACGCGGCGCGTGGAGCCGGGCTTCGAGGAGACCCGCAACACCGTCGACCTCGACCTGCAATACAGCCGGAAGCAGGGACGGCACGCCCTGCTCGCGGGTGGAGGCTACCGGTTCTCGCGCGGCGTGGCCGTGGGCGTCCCCACCATCGTCTTCACTCCGGCCGCGCGCACGGACGACATCTTCAGCGCGTTCGTGCAGGACCGCTTCGAGGCCTCTCCCGACCGCCTCCTGGTCACGCTCGGAGTCAAGGTCGAGCGCAACGACTACAGCGGGCTCGAGGTGCAGCCGAGCGCACGCGTCTGGTTCGGCCTGCGTCCCCACCAGTCGGTGTGGGCCGCGGTCAGCCGAGCCGTGCGCACGCCGTCACGCGTGGAGCGCGACCTCGACCTCACCATCGCCACCGACCCCGCCCGGCCCCTGTTCACGCGGCTCGTCCGCAGCGACGCCTTCACCTCGGAGCGCGCGATCGTGTACGAGGCCGGCTACCGGGCCCAGCGCGGCCAGCGCTTCCTGTTCGACGCCTCCCTCTTCCAGAACGAATACGCGAACCTGCTTTCCGTGGAGCCGGGCGGCGCCCCCTTCGCGGAGATGGACGGGAGCGGCGCACGCACGATCGTGCCCTTCCTCTTCGGCAACGGCATCCGCGGCCGGGTCCGCGGAGTGGAGCTCGCCGCCGACGTTCGCGTCACCGATGCCTGGCGGCTGCACGGGTCCTATTCGTTCCTCGACATGGACCTGGAGCCGCGGCCGGACAGCCTCGACACCACGACGGCCGCGGCCACGGAAGGGGCGTCGCCGCGCCACCGCGGCCTCGTCCGGTCTTCCCTCACTTTCGGGGACGTGCAGCTCGACGCGATCTGGCGCCGCGTGTCGTCCCTGCCCGCGCAGGGTGTGCCCACGTATTCTTCCCTCAACGCGCGCGCGGCCTGGCGGCCGTGGGCGCCCCTCGAGATCGCGATCGTGGGACGCGACCTGCTGCAGAGCCACCACGCGGAGTTCGGCGGCGGCACCGAGGTCGAGCGATCGGTGTACGGCGAGGTCGCATGGCGCTTCTGAGCGCGCGCGCCCTGGCCGCGACGGCTCTCTTCCTGGGGACTTCCCTCGCCCAGGCCCAGCCGGAGCCGACCCCGCCCCCGCCGTCTCCCACGGAATTCGAGGTCAAGGCGGCGTTCCTCTACAACTTCGCGCGCTTCGTGGAGTGGCCGGCGGAGACGGGGCACGATGCGGGGGCGCCGTTCGTGATCGCCATCCTGGGCCGCGATCCTTTCGGCGCCGTCCTCGACGACACGGTGGCGGGCAAGACCGTGGGCGGGCGCCCGATCGAGGTGCGCCGCATCGCCCGCGCGGACGAGGCCCGCGACGCGCAGATCGTGTTCGTGTCGCCTTCCGAGCGCCCGAACACGGCCGCGATCCTGAAGACGCTCGGGCGCCCGGGGATCCTCACCGTCGGGGACACGGACGGGTTCGCCTCCCAGGGAGGCGCCATCAACTTCACGTTGCAGGCGCGCCGGGTGCGCTTCGAGATCAACCCCTCGGCCGCCGAGCAGGCGCGCCTCAAGATGAGCTCGCAGCTCCTGAAGCTGGCCACGCTGGTGCCGGGTCCGAGGCCGTGAGATGACCCGCCTGCGCGACCTCTCGATCCGCCAGAAGCTCACGCGCGTGGCCATGATGTCGAGCAGCCTGGCCCTCGTCTTCGCGGCGACCGCGTTCATCCTGTACGACATCGTGGCCTCGCGGGAGGCGGTCGTGCGGCGCCTCTCGACGGAGGCGGAGATCATCGCCTCCAACACCGCGGCCGCGCTCCTCTTCCAGGACCCCGCGGCCGCCCGCACGACGCTGGCCGGGCTGGAAGCGGAGAGCCACGTGCGCGCGGCCGCCATCTACGATGCGCAGGGCCGGCTCTTCGCCGCCTACGCGCCGGCCGCATCCGGGCCGCCCCCCGCGCCGCTGTCCAGCCCTCTCGGTCACGAGTACCGGGGCCGCACGGTGGTGGTGTCGCGGCCCATCATGTTCCAGGGCGGCACCACCGGCACCGTCGTCGTGCAGGGCGACCTCGAGGAGCTGGTCACGCGTCTCTTCCGCTACGCCTCGCTGGTGGCGCTCGTGTCCGCGATCTCGTTCCTGCTCGCGCTCGCCCTGTCCTCGCGCATGCAGGGCGTGATCTCCGGGCCCATCCTGCGCCTGGCCGAAGGCGCGCGGCGGGTCTCGCGCGAGAAGGACTACACGGTGCGGGTCCCGCCCGAAGGGCGGGACGAGGTGGGCGAGCTGGTCCAGACCTTCAACGACATGCTCGCCGGCATCCAGGAGCGCGACGCGAGCCTGCAGGACGCCCGCAGCCTGCTCGAGCAGCGGGTCGAGGAGCGCACGCGCGACCTCCAGCGCGAGCTCGCGGAGCGGCGGCGCACGGAGCAGGAGCTGAAGAAGAGCCAGATGCTCCTGGCCGAGGCCCAGCGCCTCGCCCACTTCGGGAGCTGGGAATGGGACTCGTCGCGGAATGCCGTGACCCTCTCCGACGAGACCTACCGCGTCTTCGGACGCGAGCGCGGGGAGGAGACGGAGAGCTACGACTCCTTCATGGACGCCCTGCACCCCACCGACCGCGTGCGCGTGCGCGAGGCGCTGCGGGAGGCGGTGAAGACGCGCACGGAGTGGAGCGGCGAGTTCCGGGTCATCCCGCCGGAGGGCGAGCTGCGCTGGGTGCACGGCTACGCCAAGGTCCTGCCCGGCGACAGCGAAGGCAGCGTGCGCGTGGTGGGCACGCTGCAGGACATCACGGGCCGCAAGGCGGGCGAAGAGGAGCGGGCCCAGCTCATCCGCGAGCAGGCCGCGCGCGCGGAGGCGGAGTCGGCCCGCCGGCGGGCCGCCTTCCTGGCCGAGGTCGGCGCCACCCTCGCCTCCAGCCTCGACGACCGCGCGACCCTGACCAGCGTCGCCCGCCTGGCCGTGCCCGAGGTCGCGGACTGGGCGGTGGTGCTCGTCGTGAACGACGCCGGCGTGCCGGAGCCGGTCGCGGCCGAACACGCGGACCCGGCGCGCCTCACCGACCTGTGGGAGCTGGCGCACCGGCCGTCGGACCCTTCGAATTCCGGCGGCGTGTACGAAGTCATCCGGACGGGCGAGGCCCAGCTCTTCCCCACCCTTCCGCCCTTCCATCAGCTCGCCGATCCCACCCTCGGGCGCCTGCTCGAGAAGGTCGGATACACGTCGATGATCCTCGTGCCCCTGCGCGCGCGGAACAACACGTTCGGCTGCCTCTCCCTGGGCGCGGTGGGCCGCCGGTTCACGGATGCCGACCTGGCCCTCGCCCGCAGCCTGGCCGACAGGGGGGCCCTCGCCGCCGACAACGCGCGCCTCTACCGCGAAGCGCAGGACGCGAACCGCCTGAAGGACGAGTTCCTGGCCACCCTGTCCCACGAGCTGCGCACGCCCCTCAACGCGATCGTGGGCTGGACCAAGCTCCTGCAGGACGGCCAGCTCGACGCCGCCACCCAGGCCCGCGCCATCGCCACCATCGACCGCAACGCGCGCGCGCAGACCCAGCTCATCGAGGACATCCTCGACGTCTCGCGCATCGTGGCGGGCAAGCTCAGCCTCAACGTGCGCGCGGTGGACCTGGGGGCGGTGATCGAAGGCGCCCTCGACTCCGTCCGCCATGCCGCGGAGGCCAAGGGCGTGCGCCTGGTGACGGAGATCGCGCGCGCGGTCGGCCCCTTCGAAGGCGACCCCGACCGGCTGCAACAGGTGGCCTGGAACCTCGTCTCCAACGCCATCAAGTTCAGCGCGCGCGGAGGCACCGTACGCGTGCGCCTGCGCCAGGAGGGCGGCCAGGCCGAGATCACCGTGCAGGACGAAGGGCTCGGCATCAAGGCGGAGTTCCTGCCCCACGTCTTCGAGCGCTTCCGCCAGGCGGACTCGTCGAGCACGCGCCCGCACGGGGGACTCGGACTCGGCCTCGCCATCGTGCGCCATCTCGTCGAGCTGCACGGCGGATCCGTGGACGTGGCCAGCGACGGTGAAGGCAAGGGCGCGACCTTCACCGTGCGGCTCCCCCTGCACGAGGGCGAGAGCGCGCCCGAAGTGCCCCGCCGCGCGGACGCGGCCGCGGCCTCGGCGCAGCTGGCGGGCGTGGACGTGCTCGTGGTCGAAGACGAGGCCGACGCACGCGAGCTGATCCGCACGATGCTGGAGCAGCTCGGCGCCGGGGTCGTGACGGCGGCCTCCGCGCGGGAGGGGCTGGCCGCCCTCGACCAGCGCTCCTCGCTGCACGTATTGCTGAGCGACATCGAGATGCCGGGCATGGACGGATACAGCTTCCTGCGCGCCGTGCGCCAGCGGCCGGTGGACCGCGGCGGGCAGATCCCCGCCGCCGCCCTGACCGCCTACGCGCGGCCCGAGGACCGCGATGCGGCCCTCCGCGCGGGCTTCCAGCTCCACGTCCCGAAGCCTGTCCAGCCGGCGGAGCTGGCCGCGGTCGTTTCGAGCCTTGCCGGGCGCAAGCCAGAGGCGTAAGACAGGAGCACTCATCGATTTAGCGGAGAATCGCGAGCCGTTTTCGCCTGCGCGACGACAATCTGGACTCCCCGCAATCCCTTGTGTTAGAGTCGCCGCCAGTTCGCAATATCTAGGGGTTGGTCTTCTATGCGCCTCGAACGGGTCGAGATCGTCGGCTTCAAGTCCTTCTGCGACAAGCAGGAACTGTCCTTCCAGGGGGGCGTGACGGGCATCGTCGGGCCCAATGGCTGCGGTAAGAGCAACATCTCGGACGCCATATCTTGGGTCCTCGGCGAGCAGAGCGCCAAGAGCCTCCGCGGGGCCTCCATGGAGGACGTCATCTTCAACGGGAGCCAGTCGCGCCAGCCCACGGGCATGGCCGAGGTGAACCTGAAGGTCAGCGGCCTCAACGGCAACAGCCCGGACGGCTCGCCGGAGTGCATCGTGACCCGCCGGCTCTATCGCAACGGCGAGAGCGAATACCTCATGAACGGCCAGATCTGCCGCCTGAAGGACATCCACGAGCTGTTCATGGACACGGGTCTCGGGTCCAAGGCGTATTCGATCATCGAGCAGGGCAAGATCGGACTCATCCTCTCCAGCAAGCCCGCGGACCGCCGCGCCCTCATCGAAGAGGCGGCCGGCATCACGAAGTACAAGGCGCGCCGCCGCCAGACGCAGCTCAAGCTCGAAGCCGCGCAGCAGAACCTGCTCCGGGTGAACGACATCGTCCACGAGGTGGAGAAGCAGCTCGAATCGCTCAAGCGGCAGGCCAGCAAGGCCCGGCGCTATCGCCAGGTGCGCGAGGAGATGCAGGCGATCGAGCGGGTCCTCTACGGGCGCCGCTTCCTCGACCTGCGCGCGCAGTCCGAAGCCGTCGCGGAGCGCCTGGCCACGGAGAGCCAGCGCGAGCAGGCGGCGGCCATCGCCCTGCAGACGGAAGAGGCCCAGATCGAGGTGCGGCGCACCGCCCTCTACGAAGGCGAAGCACGGCTCGAGGAAGTGCGGGCCCGGCTGAGCGAGCTCACCCTCGCCGTGGACCGGCACCAGGGGCGGAGCGGGTACTGCCGCGAGCAGATCACGGAGACGGATGCCCGCGCGTCCCAGGCGCGGGCGGAAGCGGAAGAGCTGCGGGCGCGCGTGGGCCCCCTCGCCGACCATCTCGACGAGCGGCGCTCCGACGAGGCCCGCCTGCGCATCGAGCGCGCGGCCGCGGAGGACGAAGCGCGCACGGCGGAGACGGCCCAGCAAGGCGCTGCCTCCCGCCAGAGCGCATCCGAGGCGGAGCAGGACGCGGCGCGCGACGGACAGGTGGACCTCCTGGGCCGCATCGCCGCCCACCAGAACGCGCGCGAGTCGGTCAGCGGGAACGCGGCGCGCGCGGCCGCGGACCTCCTGAAGCTGGCCGCGGAGACGGCGGAGCTGGAGAACGAGCGCGGACACGTCGAGAGCGTGCACGCGTCGGCGCGGGACAAGTCGGCCCAGGCGGAGACCCTGCGCGCGGAGCTGGCGACCGCTCGCGACGACGCCTCCGCCCGGGGCACGGCGGCGCGTACGGAAGCGGACGCGGCGACACGCGAGGCGGAGGCTCTTCAGAGCGAGCGCGACGGCCTGGCCGGCCGCCTCGCCTCCCTCGAGGAGATGGTGGCCACGCACTCCGCCTTCGACGAAGGCGTGCGCGCGTTGCTCTCGGGCCCGGAGGGCACCGAGGTGCTCGGCGTCGTGGCCGACGCCGTGGAGACGGATTCCACGTACGAGCGTGCGGTCGAGGCCTTCCTGGGCGATCGCCTGCAGGCCATCCTCACCGCGGACGCGGCGGGGGCGCTGCGCGGGATCCGCTACCTGCAGGAGTCCGGGGCCGGGCGCGGCGCGTTCCTGCCCCTGGCCTCCGCGCGGACCAAGGCGGACTGCATGGCCCTGCGCGACATCGCCGCCCAGGAGCCCAAGGCGCGCGGCCTCCTCGGTGACGTGTTCCGCGTGACGGGTCCCCACGCCGCGCCCATCAAGGCGGCGCTTCCGGAAGCGCTGGTCGTGGACACGCTGGAGGACGCGTTCGAGATCGTGTCGCGCCAGGGCCCGGTGGCCTGCGTGACCCTCGCCGGCGAGACCCTGCGCGGGTCGATGGTCGAAGGCGGGCGCGGGGTCAAGGGACTTCTCGCGCCCCGCCGCGAGATCCGCGAGATCTCGGCCCGCCAGGAGCAGGTCGAGGCGTCCCTGCGCGGCGCGCGCGAGCGCGGACAGGAGGCGGGGGCGCGGGCGGAGGCGGCCGTGGCGGAGGTCCGCGGCCTGGAAGACCGCATCCACGTCGCGGAGAAGGACCTCGTCGCCTTGCGGCACGATCTTCTCTCCGCGGAGGAGGAGATGGCGCGGCTCCAGCGGAAGGAGGCCGTGCTCGCCACCGAGCGCGCCCAGGCCGAGCAGGAGCGCGGGGCGGCGGCGGTCCGGCTGGCCGAGATCGAGCTGGCCCTGACCACGGCCGAGAGCGACCGCGACGAGGGCAGCCGGCGCCTGGCCGCCCTGACCACCGCCGTCGCGGAAGCGCGCGCGGCCAGCGAGGCGGCGCAGGTCCGCACGTCCGAAGCCAAGAGCGTCCTCGCCGCGCTGCGCGAGCGGGCCGCGGCCACGGAAGCGGAGTGCCGCCGCCTGGAGCAGGACCATCGCGACCTGCTCGGCCGCATCGCCGCCGCCGAGCAGCGCGCGGCGGAGATGGACGCCCGCCGCGAAGAGCTGCGCGCGGAGATGGCGGAGGCGGAGCGCCTGCTCACCGAGGCCCTGGCCGCGCGCGAGCGCGTCGGCAGCGAGGCGTCGGTGGCGGAGGACCGCGTTCGCGACCTGCGCAACGAGCTGGAGGGCCGCGAGGCCGGCCTCAAGGAGCGGCGCCGCGAGCGCGACATGCTGCGCGACGCCCTGGGCGAGCTGGAGGTGGCGCAGGCGCGCACGGGATCGGACCTCGATCACCTCGGGCGCGAGTGCCATCAGGCCGTGGCCATGATGGCGGCGGAAGCGGCCGCGCTCATCACGGACGAAGACCGCGCCCAGGACCTCTCCGGGCTCGAGGTCCAGATCCAGGAGATGCGCGACCGGCTGGACCGCATGGGCCCCGTCAACGTCCTCGCCGTCGAGCAATCCCAGGAGCTGGAGGAGCGCTCGACCTTCCTGACCGCGCAGCGCCAGGACCTCCTCGACTCGATCGCGGACCTGGATCAGGCCATCAAGAAGATCGACCGCGCCTCGCGCGAGCGCTTCCAGGAGGCCTTCCAGGTCATCAACCAGCACTTCGGCGAGATCTTCCGGCAGCTCTTCGGCGGAGGAACCGCGGGCCTCGCCCTCATCGACGAAGAGGACCTCCTGGAGAGCGGCATCGACGTGATGGCGCAGCCGCCGGGCAAGCGGCTCCAGAACGTGATGCTCCTCTCCGGCGGGGAGAAGGCCTTGACCGCGATCTCGCTGCTCTTCGCGATCTTCCAGTACAAGCCCTCGCCCTTCTGCATCCTGGACGAGGTGGACGCGCCCCTCGACGACGCCAACATCGGCCGCTTCATTCGCATGCTCGAGGGCCTGAAGGAGCAGACGCAGTTCGTGCTCATCACCCACTCGCGCAAGAGCATGGAGATCGCGGACCAGCTCTACGGCGTCACCATGGAAGAGCCCGGAGTGAGCAAGCTCGTGTCGGTCCGGCTGAGCTAGCCCTTCGCACCCCGGCGATCTGCCATGAGGGCCCCTGCGCGGAGCGGAGCATCTCCTCTCCCGCGTCGTCGAGGATTCATTCCGAGACGACGCGTTCAGTGATATGAAGTGCGAAGCGGAGCGCGCACCCGTGCTGAAAATACGCTTCGACGTCGACGACTTTTCTTTGCGCGATACGTTCCTGCGCACGTTCTTCTTCGGGGCGTTGGATGGGCTGCGCCCGGAGACGCCCGCCCTCTGGGGCCACATGACGGCCCAGCAGATGGTCGAGCACCT
>Ga0207648_10004388_pt1 | contig 14504 bp, 9 predicted proteins | sample KBSMisM32_FD_184310 | JGI IMG/M metagenome (GOLD analysis project Ga0207648, IMG submission 184310) | Miscanthus rhizosphere microbial communities from Kellogg Biological Station, Michigan, USA - KBS Miscanthus M3-2 (SPAdes) (version 2) | ecosystem: Host-associated > Plants > Roots > Rhizosphere...
CGTGCGTCCGCCGCCGGCGTAGCGCAGCGCGGCGAGCAGACGCTGAATGCGTAACGCGCGCTTCGGTGCGAGGCCGACGGTGGCGAGCAGGTGCGCGTGGACGGCGCGCGGCGACAAGCCGAGCGCGTGGCGCAGATCCGCGACGCGCGCGGCGTGGGCGATGAGGCAAGGATCGAAGCCGGCGTCGCTGCGCGCGCATCGTTGCTCGACGAACGCCAGGAGATGACGCGCCGCGTCGAGCGGCGTCATCTCACACAGGCGATCGGTCAGCCCGCACGCGTCTGCGCCGAAGACGTCGGCGGCGGCGAAGGCGCGATCGGTGAAGGACGCGGCGGACTCGCGGGTGAGCGCCGCCAGCGCGCCCGGCTGCAGCCGCACCGCGGCGGTGAACGAACGGCCGGCGACGTCGATGTCGGCATACGCGCGCCGCGCCCCGACGACGCGGCAGCGCGCCGCGCCGCCGGCCTCGACGCTGAAGATCACGTGCGCGCAGGTGTCGGGGACGACCCGCCAGCCGCCATGGCGGGCCGGCCCCGGCTGGATCGAGACGTGCTGCACCCATCGGCGCAGCGAGGGCCGGGGCGCGAAGAGACGCACCGCGCGCGCCGCGAAACCGCCTTCGTCCAGTCGAACCATCAGCTGCGCGGGTCGCTGTCTGGTGCGACCCGCGTGTCAATTCCCAACTTCACAACGTCCAACTCCCAATCGAACTCCCAACGGCCCAACGCCCAACGCCCAAAACTCCCAAGCGTCTGGGTAATTAGACGCATCAGGCGCGCAACGGTTGGATCGTCACGCGCGCTCCACCGAGAACTCGCGCAGCGTCAGGACGCCGGCGTGCGCGAGGCCCAGGCCGATGCGGGCGCGCAGCGACGAGAAGTCGCCGTCCCAGCTGTGGCGTAACGTGCCGTCGACGATCAGGCGCGCGCCGCCGGCGTCGACTTCCAGGACAACCCGCACCCAGTCGTCGGGAGCGAAGGTGCGCGCGACGGGTGGATCGCGGCGGCGGCCGCGCTGCGCATCGGTCTTCATGAACCACGGCGCCAGGTCGAGCAGCGCGCCATGGTCGTCGAAACCGCGGAAACGGTTGTGGCCGCCGAAGCCCAGCTTGAGCAGCGTCAGCGGACGCGCGGTGATGACGACACGGAAGGGAGCGGTGACGAAGGTCTCGGTGACGGCCGAGACCCATCGCGGATCGATCCCGGGATCGAGCGATAGCTGCAGCCCCTCGGGCACCCACGTGGCGCGCAGGCCGAAGGGGACCAGCGTCGCCAGCCCGGCGAGGGACGGCTCAGGAGCGCGCAGCCGCTCCACGTCCGCCGGGATCGCCAGGTCGGGATAATCGAGCAGCGTTTCCGCGCGATAGCCCTCGACCTGCCCCGGCGGCGACGGCTCGCTCTTCGCCTCGACGCCGGCGGGCATCGACGGCACCCACCGCCCCTCGACCTGCTTGCAGCTCCACACCACGACCTTGCGCAGTCGGGGGGCGCGCGACAGCTCTCGCAATCCCAGGTCGGTGATCGCCGCGCAGTTCTCGAAATTCAGTGATTCCAGCCGCGGCAGATCCGCGAGGATGCGAAGACTCTCGTCCGTGATCTGCGTCCCGAACGCCGCGTAATGGCTCAGGGTCGCGTGTCCTCGAAGATGGCGGGTCGCGCCGTCACCGCTCGAGCGGTTGTACATGTTGGTGAGCTTCTCGAGCCGCGGCGCCCTGGCGATGTGCGCGAAGGCGGCGTCGCGCGAGAGGATCGGGTTCAGATCGACCAGGCTCGAGGCCTCCGCGATAGGCGCCCATCCCTCGTCCGTGAGCTGCGGTCCTCCCGCGGACAGATGGCTGAGACGCGGCAGCCGCGCGATCGCGGCGAACCCGCGCGCGGCGAGCCGCGCGCACGAGCGCGCGCCGATCGCCTGCAGCGTCTCGCAGCGCCCCAGCGCCACGAAGCCCTCGTCGCCGGAGACGATGTCCTGGCAGTGCAGGTGACGCAGCCGCGGGACGCGCGCGATCTCCTTCAGCACCGCATCCGTCGCCAGGTTGCCGTGGAAGTTCAGCTCTTCGAGTGCCTCCATGCCGGCCAGGTGCGCCACGCCGCGCGCCGTGTAGTGCGGGCTGCCGAAGACCGACATGTGCACGTCGAGCGCGGCGACCCCTTTCAACGCGCCCACGTGCGCCAGCGACTCGTCGCTCAGCGTGCGGGCGCTGCTGAGCGACAGGAACGAGTCGAGCGTCCCGCCCGCGGCCAGCGCCGGAAAGTCGCGCAGCCGCGCCGTGCCGGCATCGGTCGTCCCCGCGCCGATGATCAGTCGATGGAGCGCCGGCTTTCCCGCGAGTGCGGCCAGCGCGCCGTCTCCCGTCGCCGTCCATTTCAGGTTGACCTGTTCGAGCGCCTGGTGCGCGCGCAGGTGCGCCACGGCGCCATCGCCAATCTGCCCGCAGCCCGCCAGCGAGATCGCCGTCAACCACGGCATCGCGTCGAGAAACGCCAGGTCGGCGTCGGCGAGATCGTCGCGGCCGGAGAGATCGAGACGCCGCAGGGAAGGCACGCTCGCGAGATGCACCAGCCCGTCCGCGGGCGTCGACGCATCGAGCTTGAGTCCGGTGACCGCTTCAGCGGCCAGCCGCGCCGCGGCGTCGCGGGTCAGCGGCCCCGACCACGGCGTCACGTCGGGCACGGGATCGTCGTAGTCGAGCCCGCGGCGGCGCCGCTGCGGCGGCGGCGCGGTTCCGCGCATCTGGTCGACGCGCTCGCGCAGCGCGTCCCACGACGCGAACCCGTATCGCTCGGCAATCGCCCGCTGCGCGTCGCGCAGCCGCGGCGGGCGCGACGCCGGCTCCGGCGACGCGGCCCACTCGTCGAGCAGTTCCTTCGCCTGGCGCTTCAGTTGATCGAGATCGGGCCGCTGAGGGAGGGGGATCGGTGCCACGAGGGACCTCCTTTCGCATCACGCCTGATGTCCGCACACAGGCCGAAAGAAGGTTCGAGACTGAACTGACACGAACGGCAGGTGGACTCAGTCCTTGGCGGACGGGCGCGCCCTGTGCGCCCGTCCAGAATATCACCGCAGCGTGCCGGCCGGATCGACGCGCATGGCGCGGCGCGCCGGCAGGTAGCACGCGGCAAGCGCCACCAGCATCAGCATCGAGGCGACCGCCGCGAAGGTGAGCGGGTCGAGCGGATCGACGCCGAACAGCAGCGACTTCATCACGCCGGCGAGCAGCGCCGCGCCGGCAAGCCCGCAGAGGATGCCCGCGACCACCGGCTGCATCCCCTGGCGCAGCACGAGCCGCAGCACGTCGCGCGGATCCGCGCCAAGCGCGATGCGCAGCCCGAGCTCCGGACGGCGCTGGTTGACCGAGAACGAGACGACGCCGTAGAGGCCGACCGAGGCCAGCGCCAGCGACAGCAGCGCGAAGATCGACAGCAGCAGCGTGCGGAAGCGCGGCTGCGCCACGTTGGCCGAGACGAGCGCATCCATGGTCCGCGGCTTCCCGAGCGCGACGCCGGGGGCCATCGCGGTGAGCGCCGCCTTCAGCTGCGGCAGCTGCGCGAGCGGATCGCCGGCCGACCGCACCATCACCGTCATGCTCTCCGGCCCGTACTGCGTGTGCGGCACGTAAATCACCGGCACCGGCCCGATCTCCATGCCGCGCGTGCGCACGTCGCCGACGATGCCGACGATCTCGCGCGGCGCCTTGATCGACTCGTTCACGTGCACGCGCAGCTGGCGTCCGACCGGGTTCTCGCCAGGCCAGAACCGGCGCGCCGCCGATTCGCTGATCATCGCCACGCGTGCGCCCGCGGCGGTATCCTGCGCGGTGAAGGCGCGTCCGGCGCGCAGCGGGATCGACAGCGTTTCGAGATACCCCGGCGTGATCGACCGGACCTGCGCGTTGCCTTCGTCGGCTCCCTCGGGATGGCCGAGGATCGTGAAGGAGCCGCCGAACCCGCTGCGGGTCACCGGCGGGAACACGATCGCGCCGGCCGCGAGCACCCCCGGCAGGTGCTGCACGCGCTCGACGTAGTCGCGGAAGAACTGTGTCTGCAGCGCCATCGAGGGGTAGGTCGCCTCGGGCAGGCTCAGCTGGAACGTCAGGACGTTGCTCGTGCGGAACCCGGGATCGACGTGGATCAGCCGCTCGAAGCTGCGGATGGCCAGCCCGGCGCCCGCGAGGAGCACGAGCGCGAGCGCCACCTGCGCGGTGATCAACAGGCCGAGCAGGCGCCGCCGGGATCCCACTGCCCCGCCGTCGCGCCGCACGTCGCGCAGGAACACCGACAGGTCGGGACGCGAGGCCACGAGCGCCGGCGCCGTCCCGAAGACGATGCCGGCGACGATCGAGAGGACGATGCTGAACGTGAGCACCACGCCGTCGATGTGCACGGCGTCGGCGCGCGGCAGATCCGGCGGCGCCACGGCCATCAGCGCACGCACACCCCACGACGCGAGCAGCAGGCCGGCGAGGCCGCCGGCAAGCGACAGCACCACGCTCTCGGCGAGCAGCTGCCCGACGAGACGGGCGCGGCCGGCGCCGAGCGCGGCCCGCACGGCGATCTCCCCGGTCCGCGTAGTCGCCCGCGCCAGCAGCAGATTGGACACGTTGACGCACGCGATCAGCAGCACCAGCGCGACCGCGCCGGCCAGGATCCACAGCGGCCGCTCCACGCTCCCGACCATCGACGCCAGGAGCGGCGCCGCCCCCGCGGTATACCCGCCGACCTTGTCGGGGAACTGCGTGGCGATCTGCTGCTCGATGCGGCCGAGATCCGCGTCGGCCTGCTCCGCCGTCACGCCGGGCCGGAGCCGGCCCACCGCGCTCAGGTAGTGCGCGCCGCGCTGGTTCGGACGCAGGTCGCTCTCGTCGAGCCGCAGCGGGATCCACAGCTCGCTGTTGTCGGGAAAGTCGTAGCCGCGCGGCATCACGCCGACGATTTCATAGGGCTCGCCTTCGAGCGTGACCTCGCGGGACACGGCGCGGCGATCGCCGCCGAAGAGCCGCTGCCAGAGGCCGTAACCGAGCAGCGCCACCTTGCGGCCGCCGGGCCGCATGTCCTCGTCGGTGAAGGCGCGGCCGAGCAGCGGCTGCACCCCCATCACATCGTCGACGGCCGCGTCGATCAGGCCGGCGCTGACGCGGATCGGCTCGGTGCCGCCCGACAGGGTGAGCACGTTCTCGTTGTAGGCCCCCAGCGCGGCCAGGGTCTGGTTCCTGGCGCGCCAGTCCATGAAGTTGGGCGGCGAGACCGCGCTCGGGCGGCCGCGCGAGAATTCGTCGACGTTGACGATCGCGCCCGGATCCGGATACGGCAGCGGCTGCAGCAGCACCTGCTTGACGACGGTGAAGATCGCCGTGTTGGCGCCGATGCCGAGCGCGGTGGCGAGGACCGCCGCGGCGGTGAAGCCGGGGGCCTTGCGCAGCATCCGGAACGCGAAGACGAGGTTCTGCTTGATCATCGGAGTCCTCGAACGGGACGGGCTGTCGAAGTGCCGGCGGGCGTCGCGCGCCAGGGCGCGGCACTCGCGGGCCGCGGCCGCGACGCGGCAGCAGTAGAGGATCTCGACGCCGGCCCGCGCCAGCGTGTGGCGCGCGCGGCGGCGGCGGACGCGCCGTTCCCGGGCGGCGTCGGCGAGCGCCGGGTCGAACACGCGCTCCCGCATCGCCGGCGGGACCAGGCGGCGGAGCCAGGTACCGGCGTCAGGCATGGGCGATCCGCGGTTTGGCCGCGCCGTAGGCGTCGATGGCGTCGCTGTAGAAGGCGCGCGTCGCCGTCCACGCCGTCTCGCCGCGCGCGGTCAGCGAGTAGCGCCGCTCCTTGATGATCTGCCCGTCGACGATCTTCTGGTCGTATTCGCCCGCGACCAGCCCCGCGTCCTCGAGACGCGCCATCATCTGGTAGAACGCCGGCCCGCTGCGCTCGATCCCGTGCCGCTTGAGCGTGCGCCGCACCAGCCGTCCGGTGCGCTCGCCGCCGCGGAGCATGCCGAGGACGAGGAACTGAAGATGCGTGATTTCCGGAATGCGCCCGCGTGACATAACGCCGCATTATGCCAGTACCGCGCGATCCGTGCGCGTGGTTCGTCCCTTGGTTCGTCCCTTTAGTTCGTGCCGCGTCTGGGGCCGCCGCACTCGCGGCGAAGACGTCTCACGCGGAGCTCCCTTCGCTGATCCGCGAAGCGGGAGAGAGCGCAGAGACTGGAGGGCCGCGGGCGCTGTTCGTGGCACCACGAACAGCGATGCGGCGGGCCGTCAATTCTCAGTCGTCTTCGCCACCCGGAGCGGCAGCGATCCGTCTGTCGGCCATCGGCAATCCGTGTTTATCCGTGTTTATCCGTGGCCTGCCTTCTCCCGTCTCTCCTTCTTCGCGCCCTCTCCGCGTGATCTGGAGCAGCCGTAAGTTTCAGGTACACTCCGCAAGCGATGCGTTACGCCGAGTACCCGCCGTCGGCCGCGCTTGCGGCGATCGTGGACTGCTACTGGATCCTTGAGGGAAACGGCTGCGGCGTGCCGGAGCCGATCATCCCCGACGGCCGCGTCGAGATCGTGGTGCACTACGGCGTCCGCTTCGAGCGGCATCACCCCGGCGGGCGGATCGAGCGCCAGGACGCGGCGATGATCGTCGGGCAGATGCTCGCGCCGATCTCGATCGCGCATCGCGGCGGCGCCGGGGTCGCGGCGATCCGGCTGCGGCCCGAGGCGACGCGCGCGGTCAGCGGTTGTGACGCGACCGCGATCACGGGATCCTTCGTGGACCTCGAGGCGGTGTTCGGATCGATCGGCTCGCTGCGCGAGCGGCTGGCCCTCGCCGCGGACGACGCGGCGCGCGTGCGCCTGCTGGAGCGGTGGCTGGCGCCGCGTGTGCGTACCGCGCCGTCACGGCAGGTGGCGGCGACGGTGGCGGCGATCAAGGCACAGGCGGGGATGGTCGACCTCGCGTCGCTGGCCGCGGCGGCGGGCGTGAGCCTGCGCCACCTGGAGCGGCGGTTCCTGGCCGACGTCGGCCTCACGCCGAAGACCTTCGCCCGCATCGTCCGGCTGCAGGCGGCGCTCGGACGCATCACCGCCGGCGAACCGCTCGCCGACGTCGCGCATCGTTGCGGCTACTACGACCAGCCGCACATGACCCGCGACTTCAGCCGGCTCGCCGAGATCTCTCCCGCCGCGTGGCAGCGCCACGCCCTTCGACCAGGCTCAGGGCAGGGCGCCGCGCTGACGCCGTTGTTCGTCGCCCGCTAACGGCCGCCGCAGGCGGCGCGCGTATAGGGAAACTCGATGCGGCGCGTCTGGCCGTTCATCGGCCCCTCGATCGCGGCGACGAGCGTGTTCCCGTCGCGGCGGTAGTGGATCTTCTTCGGGAAGTCGTGCGTGGGGTCCTCGAACACCACCTCGGTCGCGCTCACGCTCGTCGACGTGAAGGTCGCTTCCGGCTGGCCGGACGGCTTCGCCACGTATTCGAGCCCCTTCGCCCCCTCGCGAATGATCAGGAACTCCCACTCCTTCGTCCTGCCGTTGTCGACCGTCCGGGAGACGCCCATCATCGTGCCCCCTTCGGGAGCGGTCCAGTTCTCGACGACGTGACGGCCGTTGCGCGTTGTTTCCCAGCAGCCCGCGATCCACGCCACGTCCTTGATCGCAGGCGCCGCCGCCTGGAACGCGAGGACCATCGACACCACCATCACGCTCGCTGCACGCATGCGTGGAGCGTAGCCCGGACGCGGCGTCGTGTCTTGGAAAAATGCGACAGCGCGGGCGTTAATCGCCACATGCCGGTGATCGCGGCTGTCCCCGGGATTCGTGGCGCCATGCGATGAATTGCCACGTACCGGTAACTGCGACGTCCGGAGCCACAGGAGATCAAGAGGAAAGGGAGATCTTCTTTTTAATAAGCCTCCCTTCCCTCCTAGACGAGCGGCCCGTATCACTCCCGCAGGGCCTCGATCGCACTGGTGCGGAGCGCCTGCCGCGCGGGCAGGGCGACGGCGGCGAGCGCCGCGAGAGACAGCGCGATGACGCCGGTCGCGAGCGACCACGGATCGTGCGCCGTCACCCCGAACAGCAGCGTGCGCAGCACCTGGCTTGCCGCGAGCGTCAGGGCGAGCCCGAGCGCCACACCGCCGGCGACGAGCTTTCCTGCGCCGGCGAGGACGACCTCGGCGAGATCCGCGCGCGTCGCGCCGAGCGCCAGGCGGACGCCGAGCTCGCGGCGGCGCTCGCTCACCGCCAGCGTCAGCAGCCCGTACAGCCCCAGCGCCGCGAGCACCAGCGCCGCGCCCGCGAACGACGTCACCGCGCCCGCGTTGAGCCGCGGCTGATCGAGCTGCGTCTCGATCGCGTCGGTCAACGGCCTCACGCTGAAGACCGGACGCGCAGGATCGATCGACTTCACGACCTGCCGGACCGCGCCGGCCAGCGCCCGCGGATCGCCGCTCGCGCGGACGACGTACTCGGGATCCGGCCACATGCCCGCGGCGCCGCACAGATAGAGGTACGGCACCGCCGGCCTCGCGTGGCCGTCCTCGAGCACGTCGGCGACGACGCCGACGATCCGCCAGCCCTGGCCCGCCAGCGCGAACGTGACGCCGCGTCCGATGAGATCGCGGCCGGCGGCGTAACGATCCACGAACTGCCGGTTGACCAGCGCCGGCCGCACGGGGTTCGACGTGAAGTCGAAGTCGGCGCGCGACGCGGGGCACCACTCCCCCGCGACGAGCGGCACGCCGATCGTCTTGAGGTAGTCGGCCGAAATGGTGCGCGTGCCGACGGTGAAGGCGCCGTTCGGATCCGTGCCGGCCAGGCCGTCGACCCGGACCTGGGAGCGCAGCGTCGCGCCGCTCACCGGCAGGAAATTGGTGAACCCGGTACTTTTCACGCCGGGCAGGCGGCCGAGCTCTTCGAGCAGCCGCACCTGCAGCTGCCCGACGCCTTTGCGATCCTCGTCCCACGCCGCGCCGACGTGGAACACGAGGACGTGCTCGGGATCGAACCCGGCGTCGACGTGCGTCATCGCCGAATAGCTGCGCACCAGCAGGCCGGCGGTCGCTGCGAGCACGACGCCGAGCGCGAGCTGGGCGATCACGATCCCGGCCTGCAGCCGGTGACGCCCGCCCGCCACGCCGCGCGACGACGAGGCCAGCACCGTCGCCAGCCGTGCCCGCGTGCCGAACGCCGCCGGCACCACGCCGAAGATCAGCACCGCGAGGACGGCGGCGAGCACGACGAACGCCAGCGCGCCGCGATCGGCGGCCGTCTCTCCGATTCGCGGAATGTCGGGAAACGCGGTCGCCGCCGCGGCGATCAGCCATCGCGAGGCGACCGCGCCGATCGCCGCGCCGGCGACGGCGATGATCAGCATCTCGCGGACGACCGCGGCCGCCACCTGCAGCCGCGAGGCGCCGATCGCCGCCCGCACCGCGAACTCGGCGGCGCGCCGCTGCATCTGGACGAGCACCAGGCCGGCGACGTTCGCGACCGCGATGGCGAAGAGCAGCGCCACCGCGGCGAACACCACGAGCAGCGCCCGCCGGTACTCCCCGACCCGCACCTCTTTGAGGCGCTGGACGTCGACCGACCAGCCTTTGTCGGAGGCCGGATACTGTTCGCCGAGCGCCGCCTGGACGCGCGCCAGGTCGCGCTCGGCGTCGGCGAGCGTCACGCCCGGCTTGATCCGCCCCACGCCGCCGAGAAAGCGCGCCTCTCGTATCGTCCCGGCGCCCCCCGCCAGCTGCGCCGGGACCCACATGTCGATCGGCGTCGGGCTGAAGGCGCGCGGCATCACGCCGACGATCGTGTAGGGCACGCCGCCGAGGATCAGGCGCGCGCCGACGGCGGCGGGGCTCCGGGCGAAACGGCGCGTCCACAGGCCCTCGCCGATCACCACCGCGTGCCCGCCGCCGAAGCGCTCCTCCTCGGGGACGAACGTCCGCCCGGCCAGCGGCGTCATCTGGAACACCTCGAAGTAGCGCGGCGTGACGCGCCGGGCGTCGAGACGCTCCGGCTCCGTGCCGCTGGTGTCGGTCATGTTCTCGCTGTAGCTGCCGGAAATCGCGGTGAAGGCGCCGGCCATCCGGTTCCAGTCTTCGAGACGCACCGGCGCGACGAGGCTGACGCGCTCGCGGTGGCCGGGACTGGCTTCGTAGAGCGCGACGAGCTGATCGCCGTCCGGGAACGGCAGCGGCCGCAGCAGCACGCCGTTGACCACCGAGAACACCGTCGTCGTGACGGCGATCCCCGCGGCGAGCGTGACGATGGTGGTGAGGGTGAAGGCGCGGCGGCGGGCGAGCGCCCGCCAGGCCTGCAGGAAGGCAGTCATGGTCCGTTCGACGGAACGGACGGCAGGAAGGTTAGTTCAGCGTCGCCGACTCGCCGCTGCCCGGGTGCGCCGACGCCAGGAGCCACGAAGCGAGCGGGTCCGCCGTGCTGCGGTGCACGTGAGTGTGGGCGCGGCAGATATGACGCAGCGCCGCGTGCGTGTTCGTCGCGACGAAATGCGCCGCCGAATAACCGCACATGAGCGACAGCGCCGTGCGCTCGGCGAGGTCGTTCCAGAAGTGCTCGAGCCGGAGGACGTCCGGCATGTCGGTCCGCTGCGCGAGGATGTCGACCATTTCGCCGTAGGCGCGCACGCGGCCGCGGCGGGCCATCCTCAGAACCGCGGGAGCAATCAGCGCTTCGAACGCCCCGGCGTCGGGCACGCCGTTGCGACTCAGTTGCCGCAGGGTGTCGGTGGCGTCCTTGAACAGGAGCGACTCGCGCGCAATCAGTTTCTGGACCGGGACGTTCAGCGCCTGGAGATGCTCGACAATCGCCGTCCAGTTGGACGAACGGGCGACCACGATGAGCGGCTCGCCGCGACGGTAGCCTTCGGCCAGATAGCCGGCGACGGTTTCCACGCGCGACTCGTCGCTGTCGAAGAACTGGACAATATGCTCGGAGGCGGCTCCGCCGCGATCTCGGACAGTCATACACCCGTACCTGTATTCCCCGAAGACACTTCTCGCGTCAGGGCAGGGTCCCACGGCCATCCTTAGCGAATGACGTGCCACCCTTCAATCCGCCCCTATCGGCTGGACAAAATCCACGGCGGAGCCCTACGCTGTCGTCTCATATATGCCGGTGACCTGCCTCGCGCTCATCGCCGCGCTGTCGCTCGGCTCCGCTCAGCTCACGCACGGGAAGTCCTACTGGCAGGCTATCGCCAGGGAGAAGTTCGAGTTGCCGGCCGGTGAGCAGGCAGCCCCGCTCGCCGACGAGCTCATCGGCAATCTTGGCTCGCCCGACCCGGAACTGCGCGACGACCTCGCTTTTTCGATCCTGACCTCGTGGATCTACCAGAAGAAGCTGCTGAGTGCCGACGATCTCCGCCGCATGACGCTGGTGCTGCAGAGCAACCTGCGCCGGGGGATCGGCGAGCACGAGGGTGACGGCGTGCTGCTGCGGTCTTTCTCCGCGCTGACGCTGTCGGTGATCGCGGCGCGCGAAAACGAGACGCCGTTCCTCAGCCCCGCGGAATACCACCAGCTCGCCGGCGCCGCGCTGGCGTATTTCCGCGACGAGCAGGATCTGCGCGGCTACGACGCGAAACGGGGCTGGGTCCACAGCACGGCGCACACGGCGGATCTGCTCAAGTTCCTGGCGCGCAATCCGAAGCTCGAACCGGCCGAGCAGGCGAAGATCCTCGCCGCGCTCACCGCCAAGAACGCCGCGGCGGCGTCGGCGTTCACGCACGGCGAGGACGAGCGCATGGCGCGGGTGGTCATCTCGATCGTGCGTCGTGCCGACTTCGATCGCGACGCCTTCCGCGCGTGGCTCGCATCGGCCGGCGCGGCCGCGAAGTTTCCCCAGGCGGTCACGTCCGACGCGCTGAGGGCCCAGCAGAACGTGCGGCACCTCCTCAGCGCGCTGTGGACCGAATTGTCGGTGGACGATCGCCCGTCGGAAGGGGCCGACTTCGCGCGGACGGCGCTCCGCGAGGCCCTCAAGGGGGCGGCCTTCTAGCCAACTTCCGCCCTGCGGGTCTCGTCAAAGGGACATGCCGCACTTCTCCGTTCGACAGGCGGCGCGCCGTCTCTGGCGCGACCGCTCCATCACGCTCATCGCCCTCGGCATCCTGGCGCTCGGCATCGGCGCCAACACCGCGCTCTTCAGCGTCGTCGATGCGGTCCTGCTGCGTCCGCTGCCCTACCCGGCCGCCGATCGCCTCGTCGTGCTCCGCATCTTCGATCCGCAATTCCAGGATCGCTACTCGTCGTTCCCGGTCAACGCGGCCCACATCGCGGTGTGGCGCGACCATTGCCGCGGCTGCGAGGACGTGGCCGCGATCGACGCGACGACGACCACCCTGACCGGTGCGGGCGAGCCGGAGCAGGTCGACGCCGCCGCGGTCACGCCCAACTTCTTCGCGTTCCTCGGCATCGCGCCGGCGCTCGGCGCCGGCTTCTCGATACCGGGATCGGCGGCGCACGACGAGGAAGCGGTGATCAGCCATTCGCTGTGGCTGCGCAAGTTCGGCGGCGACGCCGGCATCGTCGGCAGGACCATCACGCTCGACGGAAAGCCGGCGCGCGTCGCCGGCGTGCTGCCGCCGCGCGTCCCGGTTCCGGCCGCGCAGCAGCTCGGCGACCTGGTGCGGCTGCCGCCGGCCATCGACGTCTTCCGTCCGCACACGTTTGCCGGCGACGAGCTGCTGTCGCCGGGGGACCTCGACTACGGCGTCATCGCGCGGCTGCGGCCCGGCGTCACAGCGCCCATGTTGCGCGCGGAGCTCGACGCGCTCGAGCCGGTCGTTTCGAAGCAGACCGAGGACGACGGCCGCAAGCGCGTGCTGGTCACACCGCTTGCCGAGATCGTCACGGCACAGGCGCGCGGTCCGCTCGTCGTGCTGCTCGCCGCCACCGTCGCGGTGCTGCTCATCGTCTGCGTGAACCTGGCCAACCTGCTGCTGGCGCGGCATGCGGCGCGCCAGCGTGACGCCGCCATCCGCGCCGCGATTGGCGCCGGGCGGCGCGACCTGCTGGCCGACGCGCTGATCGAGAGCCTGCTGCTGGCGGCGGGCGGAGGTGCGCTCGGGCTCGGTATCGCTGCGCTCATGACGCGCGTGATCGTCGCGACGGCGCCGGCGGCGCTGCCGACGCTCAACGCCGTGTCGATGGACGCGCGGGTGTTCCTCTTCTCGATGGCGACCACGCTGCTGGCCGGGCTGCTCGTCGGCGTGCTGCCGGCGCTGCGCAACGCGCAGAGCGCCCCCGCCGATTCGCTGAAGGCGGCCAGCTACACGTCGACCGACAGCCGGCGCGGCGCGCACGCGCGGCGCATGCTCGTCGCCATCCAGGCGGCGATGGGCGCGGCGCTCCTCGTCGCCACCGGCCTGCTGCTGGTGAGCTTCGTCCGACTCGTGCACGTCGACAAGGGATTCGACTCCGCCGGAATCCTGACCGTGGAGGTGGCGCTGCCGTCAACGTACGCGACCGGCGAACGCAAGCTGCAATTCTTCGACGACGCGCTGGATCGGCTGCGCGCGATGCCGGGCGTCACGTCGGTGGCCTACACGAACCGCCTGCCGCTGCGCGGCGAGACCATCGTGAACGTGCTCTCCTACGTGAACGATCAAAGACCGATGGCGGCGCGGCCGCTGGCCAATTACCGCTACGTCACGCCGGGGTACTTCTCGACCATCGGCACGCCGCTGCTGCGCGGACGCACGTTCGCGCCGACCGACCGCGGACACGGGGTGATTATTCTCTCGGCGAGCGCCGCAGACGCGTTGTGGCCGGGACAGGACGCGATCGGACGGACCCTGCTGACCGGCGGATACCTCGGCGGGCCGAGCGAAGTCATCGGCATCGCCGCCGACAGCCGCGCCGTCGACCTCTCGCGCAAGGACGTGCTCTTCGCCTACCTGCCCAACTGGCTGCGCCCCCAGGCAGTCGGGTCGATCGTCATGCGGACGAGCGTCACGCCGGCGTCGCTCGCGGCGGCGGCGCGCCGAGCCATCTGGGAAATGGACCGCAACGTCGCGATCCCGCACGTGCGGCCGATGGAGGATCTCGTCGCCGCATCCGTCGCCGATCGCCGCTTCGAGATGTCGCTGATGATCGCGTTCGGATGCGCCGCGGCGGTGCTGGCCGCGCTGGGCGTCTACGGCGTGGTCTCGTATTCCGTGGCGCGGCGGGGGCGCGAGATGGGCATCCGCATGGCGCTCGGCGCGCGGCCGGGCGACATCCACCGCCTGGTGATCGCGGAAGGACTGGTGCCCGTCGCCGCCGGCCTGGCCGCGGGCCTGTTGGCGTCGGTGGCGATCGGCCGGGCGATGCAGGGTCTCCTGTTCGAGGTCCGCGCCGGCGATCCGCTGGTCCTGGTGGCGGCCGCGGCGATCGTCACGCTGGCGACGCTTCTCGCGTGCGCCGCCCCGGCCCGCCGCGCCGTGACGAGCGGCGCGACGGCCGGCATGCTGCGCTAGTGCGAGGTGCGAGGTGCGGTTCGCGGTTTGCGTTCGCGGTTTGCGGTTCGCGGT
>Ga0207648_10004389_pt1 | contig 14501 bp, 13 predicted proteins | sample KBSMisM32_FD_184310 | JGI IMG/M metagenome (GOLD analysis project Ga0207648, IMG submission 184310) | Miscanthus rhizosphere microbial communities from Kellogg Biological Station, Michigan, USA - KBS Miscanthus M3-2 (SPAdes) (version 2) | ecosystem: Host-associated > Plants > Roots >...
TCTCGTCCTCGTCCTGTGCTCGGTCGTGCATATGAAATGATCGCTGAATGGGATGAAATGGCTGCGTCTCAAGAGTAATGTCCGATATGCTTCAGCTTGTCGTTGTCTCAGCTAAGAAATTAGCCGCAGATGAATGAGGAAAAACTCGCCGAGACCAAAAACAAACTGAGCGGGGCACTCAAACTTTCCTATTTCCGGATGCGTCATCCGCGTTAGCCGCGGCTGAAATCTCCACCGAGACATCGACAAGATAGACGCATATCGGACATCCCGAAACATTTTTGCAAGAACTTCCACCGGGGCTGTGGAAAAGTCTGTGGAGAAATTCCATGTGAACAAGTTAAGTTCCTGACTGAGTTAAGTTTTTAGCAGAATGCACACGCGAGCGGCGTGCGGATAACTTGTTCTGAAGGTTCTGTTTGCATTCATGAAACGCTTTCTATTCGGTAGGCTAACTCGATGCGGAGCCCCCGTCATTGTCACTGGATCAACTCATCCAACTGCGCCAGGCCGCACGCGAAATCTTTAATGCAGGATTGCGTGCAGTCGACGCACGGGAAGTCACCCAAGCGGCCGTCACAAGTCTCGCTAGTAAGGTAGACAGTACAACTCCAATCTACGCGCTGTGTATTGGGAAAGCGGCTTTGCCGATGGCGGTGGCGCTTGAAGAGACGCTAGGTAGCCAAATCAAACAGGGAATCCTCACCTCTACGGATCAGCCCCTCCAACTTCAGCCAAACAAATGGCAACGATTTGCGGGCGGCCATCCTCTGCCAACCGAAGAAAGCCTTGCGGCAGCAAAGGCTGCGTTTCAAATACTTGAGAAAGCTAACGCTGAACGTGGTGTTGTGATCTTTGCGGTTTCCGGTGGCGGCTCCGCGATGATCGAGTGGCCAGCTTATCCGGATATTGAGTTGGGTGATCTTCAGTTAGCGAACCGATTGTTGGTGTCATGTGGAGCAACTATCTCAGAGATAAACTCGGTGCGTCGCGCGTTCTCGGCGGTGAAGGGTGGCAAGTTAGCTAATCGAGCGACTAACGCTCAACTTGTAACCCTGATTATTTCAGATACAAATCCTGGTGACGAAGCGAGCGTCGCCTCTGGTCCAAGCCTTTTGCCGAACTCAGACTCACCGAGCGCAAGTGAGATAGTCAAGAAGTATCAACTCGACGACCAACTCCCGGCGTCAATCTTTCGAGCCATTCAACAACCGTCTCAACCTATTACTCGCTCTGGAACCAGCCCGTCTCACTTTGTAATCGGCGACAACAAGACCGCCATCGACGCCGCTCTAACAAAAGCTGTCGCACTGGGATTCCGTACGCTGGTTGCTGAGGACATTTCAGAGCAGCCGATTGCCGAAGGATGTGAGCAACTGCTTCGTCGAATAGCGTTGCAGGAATCGGCTGCTTGTCTGATTTCAGGGGGCGAGTTCTCGTGTCCAGTTCGAGGCGATGGTCGCGGCGGTCGGAATCTGGAGACGGCACTTCGCTGTGCGATCCAACTTGACCAGTCGACTGTCAGTCAACACACCGTTGTGCTGAGCGCCGGAACGGATGGCGTTGATGGAAACAGTCCGGCGGCCGGAGCATTTGCCGATGAGACGACGCTTACTCGTGCGCGTGCCCTCGGATTAGACGCGGCTGATTTCCTTGCGCGAAGCGATTCCTATAGCTTCTTTGAAAAACTTGGCGATGCAATCATTACCGGCCCCACCGGAACTAACGTCCGCGACCTCCGAATCGTATTAACGCTCGATCCCCTTCAGTAACCCCCTTAGTGGAACGGGCGCGCTCTTCTGGGACCGCAGGCGTCCTCGCCTGCTGGCTACCACTGGAACGATTTAGTGGCGAGTGTGCAGGCGAGGACGCCTGCGGTCCCAGAAGAGCGCGCCCGTTCCACCAACGGTACTACTAAAGGGAATCGTTGGTGTTTTCTCCTGACAGTCGCCTTGACTCGTTCCCCTGCGACCGAATATAAGACCTATTCGGCAAATTTATTGTCGAATAAGCTTCATTGAAGTCTTAATCCCCACTTTGGAGTCCAGATTTTGTCGACACATCTCAATACCAACGAAACCATTGCCAATCAGCCACATGAATCAACACTTACTTTTGCCGACTTAGTTGAATGGCTTAACAGTCGTTCGACACCGCCCTCGCTGGAAGAAATCAGTTCGTGGCTGTCAAAGGCTGAGATCACGCCCGGTGATTTACAACCGTACCTGGGGTTCAAAGAAGGAAACTACTGGCGTCATCGTGTTTGTCGTAACGAGTCCGTTGAAATGCTGATCATCTGTTGGCGACCGGGTCAAAAGACTCCGATTCATGATCACAATGGTTCACACGGCGTCGTGCGTGTTCAGCAGGGTCTGATGTGGGAGACGATGTTTACGTACGATGACGAACGCGGACTTTGTTACAAAAGCGGTCGGGAGTGCCCGACCGGTGAAATCACCGGCGCCGGTGAACCGGATATTCACCAACTCGGCAACCCGGATGTCAGTGGACAGGACCTCATCACGGTTCACGTCTATGCGCCGCCGCTTGGAGTGCTTAAGACGTACAAAGTCGGTAGTGCAAAAGTAGATCTCTACACGCCAAACGATTTCCCAACCGACTAACGATTCCAGACTCTCGTCTTTCTTGGAGTGCGGTGGCCCGGCACCGCTTTGGTAAACTGTGCTTGCCTGAATAATAAGCAATGCCCAAGCGGTGCCGGGCCACCGCACTCCAAGGAGACGCCCTTGATCAAATGCATCTCAGTACTGTCGGTCTGTCTGCTTTTCTCGTTGTTAGGCGGCTGTAAGACGAAACAACCAGCATCGACGGCGGAACTCCACGTCGCCGCAGCATCAGATCTAATTCCTGCATTTGAAGAGATAGGTCGTGAGTTTGAAACTGCTCACAAGACCAAAGTTGTCTTCAGCTTCGGATCGACGGGACTGCTCACTCGGCAAATTGAGAACGGTGCTCCGATGGATGTCTTTGCGGCAGCCAGCGTGGACTTTATAGACCAACTCGAACAGAAGGGGTTGATACTTGCCGACACAAAATCTATCTATGCCCGCGGGCGCATCACATTGTGGACGACTAAAGACAGCAAGTTAAAAACTGAGACGATCAACGATCTGGCGAGCGATGAAGTAAAGCGAGTGGCGATCGCGAATCCCGATCATGCACCTTATGGAATGGCTGCGCGAGAGGCGATGCAGTCTGCCGGCATCTGGGATTCGCTGAAATCGAAGTTGGTTTATGGCGATAACATTCGACAGACACTTCAGTTTGCTGAGACGGGTAATGTCGACGTAGCGATTGTCGCGTTATCACTCAGCAAGCAAAGCGACGGTCGCTGGACTTTGATTCCGCAAGAGTTACACAAGCCTATCAATCAGGGTTTAGCGGTAATCAAAGGAACAAAGAACGAACAAGCGGCTCGCGAATTTGCGTCGTTCGTAAGCGGACCTCAAGGGCAAGCGGTTCTGGCGAAGTTTGGGTTTGAACGGTAGGAAAAGGGTTTCGAGTTTCGAGTTTCGGGTTTCGAGTTTTGAGTTTTGGGTTTCGGGTTTCGGGTTTCGGGTTTCGGGTTTCGGGTTTCGGGTTTCGGGTTTAAGTCTTGTTCATTCTGCAATCCTGTCAACAACTAATTCACGTATTTCTTCACCCACAACTCCTTTCCATCCGTCGTTACGCTAATCGTTCCACTCCGTCCGGTCGTCAACACCTCCGCGCCGCTCATTTTCCAACGTTCGACTACTTCTGCGTGCGGATGTCCAAATATCGACGTCTGACCTACTGAGATCACGGCGAAACGTGGACGCGTCGCTGCGACAAAGGAGTTCGTCGAAGAGGTCCTGCTTCCGTGATGTGGAACTTTCACGAGGTCGACCTGAAGATCCCCAATCTTCGTCATGATCTGATTTTCCGCTTCCTTCTCAATGTCGCCAGTCAAGAGAATCGAGCGTTCGCCATACTGCAACTTGAGCACGACCGAATCATTATTTCCTGATGGCGCGTTCGGATCCTCCGAAGTGTCAGGCCACAGGACCGTGGCAGTGACGTTCCCAAAGTGAAGGGTGTCGCCGGCATTGATAACCGCAAGATTCGTCTTTGTCGAAGCCAGGCTCTGCTGAAACTTTGCGTACTCGGAATCGGATTCCGGAGTTCGTCCAACCAGTGCGCTTCTGACACGGAAGTTTCTGACGATGTCGTTTAGGCCGTCTATGTGATCAGCATCGGCGTGGGTGGCCAACACATAGTCAACAGTGTCCAGTCCTCTCAACCACAGATACTCAGAAACAACCATCTCCCCGACACTTCGGCCGTCGCGTTGATACGAATCAACCTCTCCCGGTTTTAACGGGGCGCCAAAGCTCGGTAGGCCGCCGCCATCAACCAGGAGCGTCGCTCCGTCCGGCATCGTTATTAATGCTGCATCTCCTTGCCCAACATCCAGAAAATCGACATGAAGATTTCCGTCCGGCCTTCCGGCACTCAACGGATGGAACAGCACAATAATCAGCAACACTGCTTGAGCAAGACTCGCAATGTGCCATCGGCGAATTCTGCGCTGGCCTTTTGGGATCGGAGCAGCAAGCGGATGCCAGCGAGCCAACTGCCCCAAGATAAAGATCAATGGCACGTAGTACACGAGATAGATTGCGGCGCCCCATTGAGAGTACTCAGGCAAACGGATCGATGCGAGACCAGCGCGCGCGAAGGGATCTACGCTGTGAATCATGATCCAGTTGACACCATTTGCGAGACTGCAAAGTGGGGCAGCGAACGTGGCGCTCACTTGAGAAATCAGCAATGCTAACAACGCAATCGCACTGAGAAGAGCCAGTAGCAAACTGACACCGATGTTGAGCACCACTGACGACAGCGACAGTCTATGGAAATAAATAATGAGCAATGGCAAGAGCACTATCTGAACACTCACCGAAACAACGACAGCGCTGAATATGTATCTTAGTGGACGCTGAAGATGTGCTCGCTCGAGACGCAAGGCCCATGGCGATTTGAACAAACGATACTGGTGAGGCATTCGAACTAGCTCTGCTCTCCATTCGCACTCTTTCCAAAAGAGACATTCACAAATCGCCCTAACGACTGGTGACGCAGACGGTGGATAAGGTGTCTCTCGCGTGGGTCGCCAAGTACCAATCGCTTTGAACTGCTGTAGCAATGGCCAGGCGATCGTCACTATCGCTAACACTGACAGAAACGTCAGTTGTAACGACGGGTCAAACAAATCCTTCGGACTCTTGATGACCAGTGCTAAGGCCGCACCGCCGAGTGCGTTTAAAGCAGACGCCGGTCTAAACACTACGCCCGCAAAAGCTACAAACGTAAACATCAGTGCTGCGCGAACCACCGAAGACTCAGCACCAACGGCAACGGTGTAACCCCACACGATCAAGCTCGAGATCACAAACTGGAGTATTCGCCTTCGTGTCAGACGTCGCGCAATGAGAAACACCAGCCCGCCAATAAAACTGATATGCAAGCCACTGATCACGAGGACATGAAATGTGCCTGCATCACGAAAGCGTTCTTCTGTGCTCCTCGAAAGGTTGTAACGATTTCCAAGCACTGCGGCGTCCAGGATTCCCGCCGTATCAGCAGAAAAGTTTTGGTCAATTCTTCTTTGCAAACTTTCTCGCCACGCATACAACCATGCCAATGGCTTGAAGACGCGAACTTCTCCCGTTACCGCAATCGCGGTAGGGCTCTTAACAACTCCCGTGGCGTCGTAGTTCTTGCGGTCGAGATATTCAGTGAGAGTAGAAACACCCGGATCGCGGTACGTGTTAGAGCGATTCACAGTGGTTTTCACTTGAAGGCGCGATCCGTAATGAAGATCTAGTTGGCGATATTCCTGCTCGCTCGTGCCGGTTCGAAAAGTCGCGAGCAGTGCAACCACACCCGACGTCTTTCCCTCGGTCCCGCCAGCAACAAGACTCTCAACACGCAACGTAAGGTGAAGACGATCGCGAGCAAACTCGGGTGGACTGTCCAAGACTCCAGTGAGGAACACTTGTCGTTGAGGATCGATCATTCCCTCATCAAGAAATCGCTTCACGCTGTCAGTAGGAGTAGTCCGCTGCTCAATAATGGCGAGCAATAATCCGGCAAAGAACATCGCGGATAAGATCGTTAGGCCGGCTGCCTTCAACTTTCGCCGGGCAAATAAAGCCAGCGCACCGACCGAGCAAACTGCACAGGCGGTGATTGGCAGCGGTAGCTTTATCGTTATGCTATGTGAAACGACTACTCCGGCCAGACAAGCCGAAGCCAATTGGGTGAGCGGATAAAGACTAAAAAGTCTTGAGTGAGGATTCTTCTTCATAGCTGTTGTGAGTGTGACAGCTAACGACCGATTTCAAATTGCTTAAATCATACTAAGTCTTACTAACCACCAGGACAACAAAACTTCCGGGCTTCATTGTGCGCGTCGGCCGACGACCTGGTTCGGTAGCCGGCGTCTCGGTGTACTCGGCAGCTGGCAGATAGATATTCTTTGTTTTCGGATCAAAAGCCATCGTCCGCGCGCTCGGCTGTGTCTTAAGGGCTCCCGCATCTTCATAAATGTCCGCCGACTTCTCGTGAAAGATGCTGAGTGTGCCATCGGAGCAGGAAAAGAAGATCAGCTTCGCGTTTGGATCAAAGCCGCCATAGTCAACACCGGCGCCGATAGGAAAGTTTGCGATCACCTTGCCGGTGCCAGCGTCCATCACCACCATCTTTGGTTCATTCCGGCAGCCGATAAAGAGACGATTGGTTTTGGCGTCATACGCCAGGCCGGTTGGAGTTTTTGCAACGCCGATTGGATAACGTTTCTTGACATCTAACGACTTCGGATCAAATGCGACGACTTCGTTTGCTTCTTCACTGTTGACGTAAATCAACCCGTCCTTACCGATAATCGCCGACTCGCCGTCGCCTTCCATCTTCACGGTACCAACCACATCACCAGTCGCTCCGTCGAGGGCGGTGATGTCGTGAGTTCCATGATTATTAGTAAAGACGCGCTTTGTAGCTGGATCGTAATAGATGCCGTCCGGTCCCTTGCCAACGTCGATCTTCTTGATGAGTTGCAACGTCGTGGTATCAAACATCGAGACCTTGTTTTCGCGTCCGTTGCTTGTAAATCCATGTTTGAATGGTCCAGCAACGGCGACTCCGTGAACGCCGGGAGTATCAGCGATGGTACCTACGATCTTCCCGGAATCCGCATCGAGTACCTCGACTTGAGTTCCGTGCGACACGTAGAGCCGGCGAGCATCGGAGTCGAGGGTTATATAGTCGAAGCCGCCGACGCCGCCGATTGGGTAACGATTTGCAACTTTGTAGTTGGTGGAACCTTGAAACAAGAGCAGGAAAAAAGACAGGGCGAGTATTACGCTTTTGCTGCTTATCATGGTGTGAGCCTCACTTATGGACTGGGGTCAGCTTCGCATAATCTCATAGGAAAGATGACGACACGATGAAAGTTCTACTGATGTCCCTCATTAACAAGGTGTACGACTGTCTCAACGTGGTGAGTCTGCGGGAACATATCAAATCCGGAGATTGATCGGACAACAAATGCTCCCGCAATCAGCTTCTTGATATCACGAGCCAACGTGGCGGGATCACATGAAACGTAGCAGATTCTTTTCGGCTTGAGCTGGAGGATGCCCTGGATAACTGCCGACTCTGCACCGGCGCGAGGCGGATCGAGCAAAACAAAATCAACAATGTCTCGCTTGTTGGAACCTGATCGGATCCAATCCGTGAGTGTCGAAGTAACAATGTTTCCGTTTGGTAGGTTTGCTTGTTGCAAGTTCCTTCGAGCAAAGCGTGTCGCAACTGAATTTGATTCTATTCCGATAACCTTCTTGAAACGCCTGGCCAACGGCAGGGTAAACAAACCAACACCACAATAGAGATCCAATGCGACGTCCCCGCTGAGATCATCGAGTGCAAACTCAAGCAATTCAATTAGGACACCTTGATTGACCTGGAAAAATGCTTCGGCATTGTAGTTGTAGGTTTCGTCACCAACTTTGACGCTGAGTTCATTCGTGTGGAAGTTTGCAAAGGCGGGGGCAAGCGACACTCCCGTCTCGCCAAGCACAACGTCGAGGTGTTTTAGATCTCCTGGCATCGCGGAGATGGGAGTGTTGCGCAGTTGTTCCAGTGTTGTTTGGAGCGCAGGCACAAGCACAGCGCAATCAACAACGTCACAAACACGTCTTGAGCCGCGTTCGTAGTACCCGATTGTTTGTTGTTCCTGATCGACTTGCCACGTTGCGCGCGCGCGATAATGCCAGGGATTTGGAGATGAAACGACTTTCACTTCCGGGAGGTCCACCTGAGCAATTCGATGCAAACAGTCTCGGATGATTTCAGACTTTGCGGCAAGCTGTGCCTCGTAAGTCAGCTGCTGAAAATCACAGCCACCGCAGCGACCGAAGTAAGGACACGGCGGCTCGATGCGATCAGGAGAGGGTTCGAGGATTTCGGTAATTGAAGCAAATAGGAGGTTGCCTTGCTCGCGATCAATCTTAACGCGAACTCGATCGCTCTTGGCAGCAAGCGAGACAAAGACAGTTTTGCCATCAGCGTGGGCCAAGCCAACACCGCCAGGAAGGATGCGTTCGATGGTGACGTCAAGAGTGGCTTCGATCTGGGCAAAATTACTGGTCATATGTCTTTGAGCATTTCTGACTTGTCGTTCCTAAGTGTTCGGCCGCTTCGCCCTATTGCGGCACCCACTGATGTGGCGCGGGCGGGGCAGCGTAGTCGGGGCCGACACTCTCGAGTTCAAACTTGATGCCACCAACCATGCCGGCAGCGGCGTTGTAAACGAGGGCCCAGATGCAGCCAACAATAAAACCGAGAATCGCGTAGCCGATCGGAAACAAGATCATGGCTAAGATTCCGAGGACTATTGAAGGAACGCCACCCAGGTTAGGAGCATCAGAGCGCGAGCCGATAGCGGTGAATGCCGCGCCTACGAAAATGAAGATCAATCCGTAGATTACGCCAATGATCAATCCGATGATTCCCATCAGGAGTGATTGCATCTTCCCTACCGAAAGCACACTGAACCGCTTGATAGTCATTTCGGCCATTGCATTTCTCCTTTACTGTTACAGATAGAACAAGCTTAGACGTGGAACTCCAAACTGCTCACGCGAGCGCTTGAGCAGTAAGTTGTCCAGTGTTTGTTTGTAGACATCCGGTTCCATGCTGCTCTTATAAGCCTTCAGTTGGGCCTTCAGCTCTTTTCTGGTCAATTCCAGATCTACTGACGGCACCACTGACATGAGTGCCTCATTCAACATCCGCTCAAGCGACGTTAGTGAGTCTTCCAGCCTGCGTGTATCTAAGGGTGCTCCTGCGTCTAGATCACTTTCAATTGATTCCAACAAAGAGGCGGCGCGTAACAGCGCTTCGGAAAGTGCGTCCTCGCCCGATTTCATTCGCTTTTCCGCCAGATCAGACAGACTGATTCGAGAACGATAAAGATGTTCTCGGACGGCTGTAGCTGAGAACGGTGTCTTGTCGTTTGCGACTTCACTGTTTGACGTTGGATTCGCACCGACTCGCGACTCGCTCCACTCGGCGTATTGGGCCTCGACCTCCTCCTGACAATAGAGCAACGATTTTACTGATCTCTTTCGCGGCTTCGATTCAAAGGAGTCGAACGACTTTTCGACGCCGCTCAAAACAATGTGGAGAGGAATCCCCTGCTCTTTCCAAGTCTCCATAAGCGCCCAATCTAGAGGACTCAGAAAGAGATGCTTGCCACGGCGTCTAACAAATGCGTCTTCGATTTCGGTGAAGTAGTTGAAGTAGTTCATTATTGACAGTGAGTTGTTAGGGTCAGTGGTTGGGGTCAAGGGTCTTGCCATCCGCGTGGCGATGCAGTCAGTACCACAACGCGGTAGCGTGTGGCTCCGTTTGGTTGTCCGTCTCCAAGCCACACGCTACCGCGTTGTGGTACTGACTGCATCGCCACACGGATTCCAAGACCTAAGACCATTAACCACTGACCACTGACCACGGACTACTGACCACTGACCGTCGTCCGTTCATAAATCAACCTCAACCCCTCAAGCGTCAACGTGTCATCAACCTTGTCGATGTATTTGGACCCTGTCGCAATCAAAGGTGCCAGTCCGCCCGTGGCGATGATTCTTGGCTTGGTCCCTATTTCTTCAATCATGCGCTCGAGCACACCATCGACTAGTCCTGCGTAACCGTAATACAAACCCGATTGCATCGCTGCCACTGTAGATGAACCGATTACTTGCTGTGGACGCTTGATATCAACTCTTGGCAACTTTGCCGTTCGTGAAAACAACGCTTCGGACGAAATCATGATGCCGGGAGTGATCAATCCGCCAACATATTCACCGGCAGCGTTGATAGCGTTGAAAGTCGTCGCGGTACCGAAGTCTACGACAATGCAGGGACTACCGTGACGGGCAATCGCCGCAACAGCATCAACTATCCGATCCGCACCAACGTCCGACGGCGGCTCGTAGAGTATCTTCAATCCCGTGTCCGTTGTGTGATCGATAAAAAGCGGCGTGAGATGGAAATAGACTTCCGCCATCCGCTTTAAGGTGTAATTCAGTGGCGGAACTACCGAAGCCACCGCGATGGCCTCGATGTCCTTGAAATCCATCTGCGCAAGCGCGAACAGGTTGCGCGCATGAACCCCGTATTCATCGATAGTCCTGGATGGGTTTGTGGTTAACCGCCAGTGGGCCAACAACACGTCTTCGCGGTAGACACCCAGCGAAGTATTTGTATTGCCGACGTCAATCACCAGAAGCATAAGCAAACTCCTCTGCTGTGTTGTGCGTGCCGACCAAATGTTGCTCAATTAGATCAGCCGCGATTCCAGGACCATTCTCACGCTTGAGTTGGGCACCCACACTGCGCGCCTTTTCCGTGTAACGATTGTCTGTCAGCAAGCGATTGAGTTCCGTTGCGACTTTCGACGCCCGATACTTCTGGCGATAAAGCGTTCTACTCGTACCAAGCCGGCGAGCATGCTCGGCGTTGTCTGACTGGTCAAAAGCGAATGGAACTATCAGAGTTGGAACGCCTGCCAATAATCCTTGCGAAGTAGTGCCAACGCCTCCGTGATGTACAACAGCGCTCGCGCGCGGCAGCAATGCTTGATAGGGCGCGTAGTCAATGGCAATCATTTCGTTTGGCAGTTGACCGGGATTGTTCCTTTCATCGCCAATCAGTAGAACCGCACGGAGCCCAAGTTGTTTGGCGGCTTCGATGCTCTCGCGGAAGAAATCTCTAGCTACCCAAACTGCCGACGAACCTAAGGTAAAAACTATTGGCGGTGGACCGGAATCGAGGAAGTCGCCGAGTTCGCGCGTCGTTTGTTCTTCGTGACGACCGTCGTAAAAGCAGAAGCCAGTCACATGCGTTTGTTTGGGCCAGTCAGGTTGTGGCGCGGCGAACACTTTGGAGAAGAGAGCCAACACGCACGTTGGAGAGTGCTGACCTTCAAACATCGGATTGCCATGATCGGCGATTCCCATTTCGTCGCGAAATGAAGTGACAGCCTTAGCCTTGTACTGCTTCATCATCGTATCCAGAAAAAATCTGTTCAGGCGTGGACCAAGGACTCGTAGTTTGTTAGTCCACTGCCAGAATGGCGGCACTGGAGGATCGTAAGCCGAGAAGAACGAGAGTGGCGCAAGGACCGTTGAGATCCAGGGCATTCCGGTCTTGCGTCCGACTAAGGGGCCAGCCGGTGCGGCCGGATGAGTGATGAGCAGGTCAGCGCCCTCCACCGCGGCGAGCAAGTCAAAATAGCTTTCACGAATTGCGGGAAATACGACTTCTTCAGTTAGGAACTTCGGCCCGGTCTTTGGCTCCATGATCTTATCGATTAGTTCCTGGTCCTGCTCTTTTGGTTGAGCAATGTTTGGTCGAACAGGAACGAACGCGAGACCAGCAGCTTGAATCTTCTCGCGGTAAATCTCCATAGTCGCCAACACAGGTTCATGACCACGCGACTGGAGTTCAATCGCGAGCGACATGTAAGGGTGTACGTCGCCAAAGGAGCCGAAAGTGTTGATGATGATCCGTCGCTTTAAAGTCATTGGTTTGATGTCCGATAAGCTTTAGCTTGTCGTTGTCTTTCGCTACTAGCTAGCTCCGATGTTACGTTCGATGCGGCATGTAGCGACAAGCTAAAGCATATCGGACATTGCTGATGCTCTCACACTGCTCACATCCCCAGCCCTGATTGCAATCACATCTCCTGTTTCAGTTTCCAAACGCAACGCGCCGTCGGACCCCAAACCCCGCGTCGTTCCCGTAATCGTTTCGCCTCCGTTCACAACTTTGATGATTTTCCCTTCAGCGTACGACGACCGACTCGACCACTCCGCCAGAATCTTCTGGTCTCCATCAATTTCTTGAAGCAACGGATACCAACGTCTCAAGGCATTCAACAACGCATGGAGAATCGAACCCTTCTCGTACCGCTGTCCGGTCGCTTCCTCCACGGAGATGGCAACGCTTGTCAGTTCCGGGGGGAACGCTTCGTTGGTAACGTTGATTCCCATTCCCAGCACAATTGCCCGCCCCATTTCAGTGTCGATTACTTCCGCCAGGATGCCGCAGATTTTTCTTTCACTTGCAAGAAGATCATTCGGCCATTTGATGTCAGTTTTCAAACCGCAGGCTTCGCTCAACGAATCGCTTACGGAGAGAACGCCGACAAAAGTAATCAAAGGCCAACGTTCTTGCGAGATTTTTGGGCGCAGCAGAACCGAGCAATAGAGCCCGGCACCTTTTGGTGAAACCCAAGTACGTTGTAAACGTCCACGGCCCGCCGTTTGCTCCTCGGCAACGACAGCCAGTCCTTCTTCCGCTCCCTGGGCGGCCCAGCGTGCTGCTTCGTCATTGGTTGAAGGAAGGGATTCGTAACGAAGGATCTTTGGTTTGAATGGGTTCATAGACCGGTGGCGATTGTAAGCTTCAATCGGAACGATTAACCAGCGTCGCATCGTCACAGAGGATCGACAAGAATGGGCTTGCTAAGAAAGTTCGAAACATCTCTAGCTTTGTTATCGCTCTTCGCGGGTGTGGCTTTTCTGCTGATCATGTGCCACATGTCCTTCGCCTTCAATTGCGTCTTCGGAATAGTTTTTCTGACGCTCTTTTATTTGTATGTTCGTGGTCGTCACAAGATCAATCTGCCAGTTTCACTTCTCGCCCTGGTATTCGTGGCGCTCCAGGTTGATGCGTTGGGAAATCTTTTCGGTATGTATGGCACCCAGTTTGGGCCGTTCCAGTACGACGAGTTCGCACACATGACGGTGCAATTGCTCGTCACACCGATCATTGTCTGGCTTGTTCAGCACGCGCTCATGAAGTGGGGACACAATTTGCCGCTTTCGTTAACTGCCTTCTTCGCCGGCACGATGGTCTTTAGCCTGTCGGCGTTTTACGAAATTATTGAACTGTGGGACGAACTCTACTTTCACCCTCACCGCATCTGGGGCGCTCTAGATACTGCCACTGACTTGCAGTTTGATATGTGCGGAATCGTGATCGGAACGTTGTTGGCCTGCGTGCTATTGAAAACGAAACAGACTACAACCAAGTCCGATTTGATTGAGTCCCGCGCGTGAGCGGCTTTGCCGCTTTCCGTCTAGCGCGCGACTCTTTTGGCGGCTAGGCCGCCCGAGGCGAAGCCTCTCCCTAGTCGATTGGCGAACGGAAAGCCTGAGGCTTTCCGCACGGGAGGCGACAAAGCCGCAAATGAATTGATTACCACAGAGGGACTCACGAGTTTCCAACAAGACAGAAGCAATAGTTTCACACCAACCACTCGACTGCGTTAACATGCCTCGCGCTCGCTCGAACACTTTCTCCGCACACCAACAATGGTCGACTGGTTCCCTATCAGGCTGTCCTTTGTCGTTGCATCAGCTGCGACACTCATCGCTCTCATTGCAGGCTCAGCGCTCGCTTGGCTACTGGCGCGTAAGCGTTTCCCCGGACGAAATCTGGTCGATGCGATCGTAACGTTGCCACTAGTTTTGCCGCCGACGGTTCTTGGTTACTACTTGCTCGTATTGCTCGGCACACGTTCAACCCTCGGTGGTTTTCTCTTCAACAAGTTTGGGATCCGTCTGACCTTTACTGTAACGGCAGCCATAATTGCCGCTTCAATTCATGCGCTGCCGCTGGTTACAAAGAGTCTTCGCGCCGCGTTCGAAGGAGTGAACCTGGAATTGGAAGCGGCGGCACGTACGTTGGGATTGAACAATCGCCGGATCTTCTTTCGCGTGACGCTTCCGCTCGCCTCAAAAGGCGTTCTGGCGGCCACAGCTCTCGCATTTGCACGAGCGCTTGGCGACTTTGGCGTGACGATCATGATCGCCGGAAACATACCCGGTAAGACGCAAACTGCTTCTGTGGCAATCTACGATGCGGTTCAGGCAGGACGTGACAACGAA
>Ga0207648_10004393_pt1 | contig 14493 bp, 14 predicted proteins | sample KBSMisM32_FD_184310 | JGI IMG/M metagenome (GOLD analysis project Ga0207648, IMG submission 184310) | Miscanthus rhizosphere microbial communities from Kellogg Biological Station, Michigan, USA - KBS Miscanthus M3-2 (SPAdes) (version 2) | ecosystem: Host-associated > Plants > Roots >...
TCGCGGATGATCTCGACCCGCTCCACCGTCTCGACCTCGGAATGCAGGTAGCGCACCTTCACGCCATGCTCAGCGAGGTAATCGGTGAGCTCCTCCGCCATGCGCTTGGTAAGAGTGGTGACCAGCACCCGCTCCGATTTTTTTGTTCTTTCTCTTATTTCAGACAGCAGATCGTCCACCTGCGCTGATGCCGGGCGCACGATCACCTGCGGATCGACCAGCCCGGTGGGACGCACCACCTGCTCCACCACCTGGCCCGACTTCTGGCGCTCGTAATCGGCGGGTGTGGCGGACACGAAGATGGTCTGGCGCACCACCTTCTCGAACTCGTCGAAGCGCAGCGGCCGGTTGTCGAGCGCCGAAGGCAGGCGGAAGCCGTACTCGACCAGGTTCTCCTTGCGCGAGCGGTCGCCGCGGTACATGCCGCCGAGCTGCGGGATGGTGACGTGGCTCTCGTCGATGATCATCAGCGCGTCCTGCGGCAGGTAGTCGATCAGCGTCGGCGGCGGCTCGCCGGCCTGGCGCCCCGACAGGTGGCGCGAATAATTCTCGATGCCCTTGCAGAAGCCGAGCTCGACCAGCATCTCCAGATCGAAGCGCGTGCGCTGCTCGATGCGCTGCGCCTCGACCAGCCGTCCCGCCTTCTGGAAAAACTCGATCCGCTCTCTCAATTCGGCCTTGATCGCCTCCACCGCCCGCAGCGTGGTCTCGCGCGGCGTCACGTAATGGCTCGACGGATAGACCGTAAAGCGCGCCATCGGGTGCTGCACGCGGCCGGTGAGCGGATCGAACACTTCCAGTTTTTCAATCGACTCTTCATCCAGGGAAATTCGAATCGCATTTTCGGCGTGCTCCGCCGGAAACACGTCGATCACGTCGCCGCGCACGCGGAAGGTGCCGCGGCGGAAGTCGAGCTCGTTGCGCTCGTACTGCATCGCCACCAGGCGTGCGAGCACGTCGCGCTGCGACATCTTCTCGCCCTGCCGCAGGTGCAGGATCATGCCGTGGTACTCGGAGGGATCGCCGATGCCGTAGATCGCCGACACCGTCGCGACGATCACCACGTCGCGCCGCTCGAGCAGCGACTTGGTCGCCGACAGCCGCATCTGCTCGATGTGGTCGTTGATCGACGAGTCCTTCTCGATGTAGAGGTCGCGCGCCGGAACGTAGGCCTCCGGCTGGTAATAATCGTAATAGGAGACGAAATACTCGACCGCGTTGTCCGGGAAGAATTCGCGGAACTCCGAATAGAGCTGCGCGGCCAGCGTCTTGTTGGGCGCGAGCACCAGCGCCGGGCGCTGGTGGCGCACGATGACGTTGGCCATCGTGAACGTCTTGCCCGAACCGGTGACGCCGAGCAGCGTCTGGAAGGCAAGACCGTCGTCGATGCCCTCCGAAAGCTTGTCGATCGCCTGCGGCTGGTCGCCGGCCGGCTTAAAAAGCTCTGCGAGTTTGAATGCCACGAGTAGAATGCAATAGCGGAACCCACCATTTTAATCCAATGAACGCGCCCCACTCACCTTCCCCCCTTGCCGCGGTGCCGATGGCGCCGGCGGATCCGATCCTCGGCGTCACCGAAGCCTTCGTCGCCGACCAGAGCCCGAAGAAAGTCAACCTCGGCGTCGGGGTCTACACCGACGACAACGGCAAGATCCCGCTGCTCGAGTGCGTGCGCCACGCCGAAAGCGAGCGCCTCAAGAATTCGCCCGCGCGCGGCTACCTGCCGATCGACGGCCTGAAGGCCTACGACCAGGCCGTGCAGGAGCTGGTGTTCGGCTCGCAGAACAAGAACATCGTGACGGTGCAGGCGCTCGGCGGCACCGGCGGCCTGAAGATCGGCGCCGACTTCCTCAAGGTGATCAACCCCGAGGCGCAGGTCTGGATCAGCGACCCGAGCTGGGAGAACCACCGGCAGCTGTTCGAGCAGGCCGGCTTCAAGGTCAATTCATACCGTTACTACGATGCCAAGACGCACGGCCTCGACTTCGCGGGCATGAAGGAATCGCTGAACGCGATCCCGGCCGGCGCCATCGTCGTGCTGCATTCCTGCTGCCATAACCCGACCGGCGTCGATCTCACCAACGAGCAATGGACCGAGGTGCTGGAGATCGTCACCTCGCGCGGCCTGGTGCCGTTCCTCGACCTCGCCTACCAGGGCTTCGCCGATGGCCTGGACGCCGACGCGTTCGCGGCGCGCCTGTTCGCGACCGGCACTTCGCCGGTGTTCCTGTCGAGCTCGTTTTCCAAGTCGTTCTCGCTCTATGGCGAGCGCGTCGGCGCGCTGAGCGTGGTCACCAGCAGCCCCGAGGAAGCAACCCGCGTGCTGTCCCAGGTCAAGCGCATCGTGCGCACCAACTATTCCAACCCGCCGACCCACGGCAGCCAGATCGTCGCCACCGTGCTCGCCAATTCACAGCTGCGCAACCTCTGGGACCGCGAGCTTGGCGCGATGCGCGACCGCATCAAGGAGATGCGCAAGCAGCTGGTCGAGAGCATCCACTCCCGGGTTCCGGACTCCGACTTCGGCTTCGTGCTGAAGCAGCGCGGCATGTTCTCCTACAGCGGCCTCAGCAAAGACCAGGTGCGCCGCCTGCGCGAGGAAAAGTCGATCTACACCATCGACACCGGCCGCATCTGCGTGGCCGCGCTCACCTCTAAGAACGTCGACTACGTGGCCGACGCTATTGCCGAGGTAATCCGGTAAAATTTCGGGTTCTTCCGGATCCCCGATAGCTCAGTTGGTAGAGCGACGGACTGTTAATCCGCAGGTCCCAGGTTCGAGCCCTGGTCGGGGAGCCACTAATCATTTGACTTGCGAGGCGCCGCTGGGCGCCTTTTTTGTTTGTGTAGGCCTACACTAGCCGCAGGAGGAGGAAACATGCGCTCCCTGATCGCGGCCTGCCTTCTTGCCGTCAGCACCTGCGCGCTCGCGCAGGCTTTTCCCTCGCGTCCGGTCCGCTTCATCTCTCCGTTCCCGCCCGGTGGCGCGGTCGACGTCATCACGCGCATTACCGCGACCGGCTTGCAGGAAGCCCTTGGCCAGCCGGTGGTGGTGGAAAACCGCTCCGGCGCCGGAGGCACGGTCGGCGCCGACGCGGCGGCGCGCGCGCCCGCCGACGGGTACACACTGTTTTCCGGCGGCATCGCGACGCACGCCATCGCGCCGGCGCTCTACAGCAAGCTCGGCTACGACGCGGTACGCGACTTCTCGCCGCTATCGATGATCGGCACCACGCCGAACGTGCTGATTGTGAACCCCTCGGTGCAGGCGCGCAGCGTCGGCGAGTTCATCGCGCTCGCGAAAGCCGCCCAGCGCAAGCTCGACTACGGTTCGCCCGGCATCGGCACCTCGCCACAGCTCAGCATGGAGCTCTTCAAGCTGATGAGCGGCATCGAGCTCGTGCACATCCCGTACAAGGGCAATGGGCCCGCGCTCGCCGACCTGCTCGGCGGTCAGCTACCAGTAATGTTTGACAACCTGCCGGGTGCGATCGGCCAGATCAAGGCGGGGCGCGTTCGGGTGCTTGGCGTGACCTCCGTGGCGCGCCATCCGAGCCTGCCCGACGTGCCGACCATCGCGGAGAGCGGCCTGCCGGGCTTCGAGGTGGTGGTGTGGTATGCGGTGTTCGCGGCGGGCACGCCGCCGCCCGAGGTGCTCGCGCGCCTGACCGCGGCGGCCAACCGAGCGGTCAATTCGCCCGAGGTGCAGAAGAAACTCTCCGAGACTGGCGTCGATCCCGGCGCGTCGAGTCCCGCCGATCTCGCCATGCGCGTGCGCACCGAGATGGCGAAGTGGGCGAAGGTCGTGAAGGACGCCGGCCTGCCGGTGCAGTGAGGCTCGTGCTCCTCGTGCTACTTCACCATCGTGGCGACCGGCTTGCCCTTTTCGTGAACGTAGGTCGCTAGCACCACTGCCTTGCTGCCGCTCGTATTCCTGCCCTCGTGCACGATGCCGGCCGGAACCAGGAAGCCCTCGCCCGCCTTCACCGTGCGCGTCGGCTGGCCCTCGACGATCAGCTCGATCGAGCCTTCGACGACGTAGCCGATTTCCTCGCCGGCGTGCGTGTGCTTCGGCACCACCGCGCCGGGCGCGAACTCGACGCGCGCGACGACGGCCTGCCGGCCCGGGGCGCTAGGCAGATCCGCCTCCTGCACCGGGGTGCGCGTAATCCCTGCGAGCTGCGCGAACGCAGTCGTCACGGCAAGCACGAGCGCACCGCCGGCGATCCAGTTCCTGACGTTCATGACTCCTCCCCTTGAGGTTGGGCGTTCAGTCTAGCCTGCATACCAGCGCCAGCTCCATAACCCCCCCCCGGAAGCTGCGACGTCCAACCAACCGATTGGCGCAAGCGGACAACTCGTTGGCGCACCCGGCAAAGCGGTCCGGACCATGCTCACCTAACCTCGGCGTGATGCAGGTACACGATGACGACGATATCGAGGTCCTCATGGAACGGCTCTCGCCCCTTGAACAAATGTTCGTCCTGGCGCGTACGTGGGAGGCGATTGAAGTGATGATGCTCGATGAGAAGACCAGGGCGCGCATGCAGGCGGCGCGCAAAGCCAGGAGCTGACAGTGGCTGAAGCGCCACAAGCGCTGACGGGGTTCTCCGGACAGCCGTCCAGGACCATTTTCCGTATCATTCCGCCCCTAACCTCAGACCTTTCCTTCCAGTGAGCACCAAGCCCGACCTGCTTGGCGTCGCCCAGAGCGAAATGGCGCAGCGAGTGCGCGATTTCGACTGGTCCGCGACCCCCCTCGGCCCGATCGAGAGCTGGCCGCAAAGCCTGCTGATCGCGGTCAGTATCTGCCTCAACTCCCGCTTCCCGATGTTCGTCTGGTGGGGGGCGACGCATATCAACATCTACAACGACAGCTACATCCCGGTGCTCGGCGCGCGCCATCCGCACGCGCTTGGCCGGCCCGCGCGCGACATCTGGGGCGAGATCTGGGCCGACGTCGGTCCGCAGGCCGACCTGGTGATGCACAAGGGCGAGGCGACGTGGAACGAGCGCGTGCATCTGCGCATGGAGCGCCACGGCTTTCCGGAAGACACGTGGTTCACCTGGTCGTACAGCCCGATCCGCAGCGAAAGCGGCGCGGTCGGCGGCCTGTTCTGCGCCTGCACCGAGGACACTCCGCGCGTGCTGGCCGAGCGCCAGCGCGACGAGAGCGAGACGCGCCTGCGCGCGCTGGTCACCGCTACCGCCGACGTGGTGTACCGCATGAACGCCGACTGGACGGTGATGCGCCAGTTGCGGGGGGCGGACTTCGTCCAGGACACGCCGGACCCGAGCGTGACCTGGCTCGAGCGCTACATTCCACAGGACGAGCGCGCGCGCGTCACCGCCGCGATCCAGCAAGCGATCGCCAGGAAGAGCATCTTCGAGCTGGAGCACCGCGTGCGGCGCGTCGACGGCGCCGTCGGCTGGACGCTCTCGCGCGCGGTGCCGATCGTGGACGAAAATGGCGAGATCACCGAGTGGTTCGGCGCGGCGAGCGACGTCACCGCCCGGAAGGAGGCGGAAGAAACACTGCGCAGGAGCGCGGCCGAGCTCAAGGAGGCCGACCGGCGCAAGGACGAGTTCCTCGCCATGCTCGCGCACGAGCTGCGCAACCCGCTGGCGCCGATCAGCTACGCGGTGCAGGCGTTGCGCATGAACACCGAGACCGGCCCGAGCCAGAAAGCGGCGCAGGACATCATCGACCGCCAGGTGCAGCAGCTCGTGCGCCTGGTCGACGACCTGCTCGACGTCTCGCGCATCACGCGCGGCAAGGTGGAGCTCAAGCTGGGCATGGTGGAGCTGGCGGTGGTCATCGACCAGGCGCTGGAGACGGTGAAGCCGTTCATCGAGCAGCGCGGCCACGCGGTCGGCGTCGACGTGTCGCACGACGTCTGGCTGGTCGCCGATGCGACCCGCCTGGCCCAGGTGTTCGCCAACATCCTGCACAACGCGGCGAAATACACGCGGCCGCCGGGCGTGATCCAGGTCAGCGCGCGCCGCGACGGCGATGGCGTGCGGGTGACGGTCACGGACAACGGCATCGGCATACCGCCCGACCAGCTGCGCAGCATCTTCGAGATGTTCGCGCAGGTCGACGGCTCGCTCGAGCGCGCGCATGGCGGCCTCGGCATCGGCCTCACCATCGCCAAGACCCTGGTGGAAATGCACGGCGGCCAGATCCGGGCCGCCAGCGACGGCGCGGGCAAGGGCACCTCGTTCGAGGTCTACCTGCCGGCGCAGGACCGCAAGTTGCGGCATGCCGCCAAGCCGCAGCAGGCTGCGCGCAAGAGCAGCAAGCCGTTGCGCGTGCTGGTGGTGGACGACAACCGCGACGTGGCGCAGTCGATGGGCAAGATGCTGGAGATGCTCGGCCACAGCGTGCGCGTCGAGTACGGCGGCGCTTCCGCGATCCGCGCGAGCGAGGAATTCACCCCGGACGTCGTGCTGCTGGACATCGGCATGCCCGGGCTCAACGGCTACGACGTGTGCCAGACCATCAAGCGCAAGGCGTCGCTGAAGAACACCGTGGTCGTGGCGCAGACCGGCTGGGCCGAAGGCCAGCGCGGCGCGCGCGCGCAGGAGGCCGGCTTCGACCACCACCTGGTCAAGCCGGTGCACATCGACACCCTGGCCGGCCTGCTCTCCTCCATCGCCAACCGCAGATAACGCGCCCCGACCGCTGGCGTGGATCTCGGCTCGCTGATCGAGACGCATGGCTACTGGGTGCTGGCCGCCGGCTGCCTGCTCGAGGGCGAGACCATCCTGGTGCTCGCCGGCCTGGCCGCGGAACGCGGCTACCTCCATCCCTTCGGCGTGGTCGTGGTCGCGTCGATCACGGCGTTCATCGGCGACCAGGTCCTGTTCTGGATCGGGCGCTGGCGCGGTCCGGCGCTGCTCGCGCGCTGGCCATCAATAGCGGCCAAGGCCGGCCGCGTGCACGACCTCATCCACCGCTACCACACGCCGGTGATCATCGGCATGCGCTTCGCCTACGGCCTGCGCATTCCGGGTCCGATCCTGATCGGCATGTCGCCGGTTCCCGCGCTGCGCTTCGCCGTCATCAATGCGTTCGGCGCAATCCTGTGGGCCTGTATCGTCGGCGGTCTCGGCTGGCTGTCCGGTCGGCTTGCCGAGACCGTGCTCGGCGATATCAAGCACGTCGAGATTTGGCTGTTCGTCGGCTTGGTGGCCGTCGCTGCGACCATTTGGCTGATCCGCAGGCTGATCAGAAAATGAAACGCCCCGAGTGCTTGCGCAGTCGGGGCGTGGGTAAGGCTAGAGCCGGCGCTGTTTAGCTAGCGTCGCTCCCGATACCGTTGCTGGTTGATCCGGAGTTTAGCCCGCCGGTCCTGCCTTGATGGTCTCTCACTGGATCACCTCCTTTCAAAGTTGCCAGCCTGCAGTGTAACAGCCTAATGTATGGACGCCAACGAGGAGGAGGCTTCGTGAGTGAAACCCGGAAACGATTTCGCGCGCTGATCGCTGCGCGCAAGACGGTGGTGATGCCCGGCGCGTACGACGCGCTGTCGGCGCGCATCATCGAGCGCGAAGGATTCCAGGCCGCCGCGGCCGGCGGCTATGCCGCGCTCGGCAGCATGCTGGCCGAGGCGGACATGGGCCAGAGCAACATGCGCGACATGGCCGATCACTACGCGCGCGTGTGCGGCGCGGTCGACATCCCGGTGCTGGTCGACGCCGACACCGGCTTCGGCGGCGTGCACAACGTGCGCCAGATGGTGCGCGCGTTCGAGGCGGCGGGCGCCGCCTGCCTGCTGATGAGCGACCAGGTGTTCCCCAATCGCTGCGCCTACATCCCGGGAAAGCAGGTGATCCCGGTCGAGGACATGCTCGCCAAGCTCAAGGCGGCGCTCGACGCGCGGCAGGATTCGAACCTGGTGATCTGCGCGCGCACCGATGCCGCGGCGGTGCTCGGCAAGGACGTCGCGATCGAGCGCGCCTGCCTGTTCGCCGAGGCCGGCGCCGACGCGGTCAAGCCGCAGCAGATGGACCGGCGCGAGGACGTGGAGCGCATCCTGCGCGAAGTGCCGGCACCCTACTTCGCGACGCTGTCGCAGGCCGCGGGCAAGCATCCGCTCGACCTCGACGATTTCCGCGAGCTCGGCGTGCCGGCGGTCAGCCTGCCGTCGACCGCGCTGTTCGCCGCGGTCGCCGCGGTGCGCAAGGTGATGGCCGGGGTGAAGCGCACCGGCTCGCTGCGCGCGGTGCAGGCCGACGTGTGCACGCTCGAGGATTACTACGAGATCGTCGGCCTCGGCCCGATGAACCAGCGGGAAGAGTCGTACCTCGCCGCCGCGCGCGACCTGGTGAAGTGATGGCGCGCGAAGGCTTCAAAGCCAGGCTCAAGGCCGGCCGGCCGCAGATCGGCTGCTACGTGACGTTCCCCTCGCCCGAGGTGGTCGAGCTCCTCGCCCACGCCGGCATGGACTACGTGATCCTCGACCTGCAGCACTCCTCGCCCGACTGGCAGACGCTCGCGCACATGATCCGCGCCGCGGACGCCGGCGGCACCTCGCCGCTGGTGCGCGTGCACAGCCGCGATCCGGCGATCCTGCTCAAGGTGCTGGAAATGGGCGCCGAAGGGATCAACCTGCCCTGCGTGCGGAACGCGGATGACGTGCGCGCCGCGATCGATGCGATCTACTACGCGCCGCTTGGCCATCGCAGCGCCTGCGGCCACACGCGCGCCGGCCGCTACAACATCCGGCGCACCGACTTTCCCGAGCACGTGAAGCGCCAGCACGAGCGGGTTTCGCTCTGGTGCGCGGTCGAGGACCCCGAGTCGCTCGCGAACGTCGGCGAGATCGCGTCGCTGCGGCCCGGTCCCGACGTCATCGGCGTGGGCCGCGGCGATCTGTCGGCGTCCATGGGCCTGCACGGCCAGGTCAATCACCCGGAGGTGATCGCCGCCACCGAGCGCGTGATCGCCGAGGTGAAGCGCCTCTCCGGCGGCCAGACCGCCTCCTCGACCATGATCGAGCGCAGCGAGGACTTCGCGCCGTGGCTGGCGCGCGGCGCGCGGCTGTTCACCTTTGCCGCGGACGCGATCCTGCTGATGAAAGCGGCGCGCGCGGCGGTCGAAGCATTCGGCGAAGTTGCTAAAGCCGCTCGATAAACGCGAGGCGACCCTCGGCGCGCTGGCGATCGCGCTTGGCGTCGCGGTCGTGGTGGTGGCGCGAGGCTTCCCCGGGGGAAGCATCTACGACGCGCTCGGGCCCCGCCTGCTGCCGTACATCGTCGGCGCCGGCCTCGCCCTGAGCGGGCTCTCGATCCTGATCGGCGCATTCCGGCGAGCGAATGAATACGAAGCGCTCGACCTCGCGCCGGTGCTGTGGATCGTGGCAGCTCTGATCATCCCCGTGACCCTGATCCGCGTCATCGGCTGGATCCCGGTCGCCGCGCTGGTGTTCGCGCTTGGCGCGCGCGCCTTCGGCAGCCGGCGTGTGTGGCTCGACCTCGCACTCGGCCTCGCCTTCGGTGCCATCACGTTCGTGCTGTTCAACTACGGGCTCGGCCTCAACCTGCCGGCGGGGTCATGGATACGCTAGCCGCGCTCGCGCAGGGCTTCGCGGTCGCCCTCACGCCCGCGCACCTGCTGTGGGCGGCGATCGGCGTGACGCTCGGCACCGCGGTCGGCATGCTGCCCGGAATCGGGCCTTCGACCACCGTGGCGCTGCTGCTGCCGGCGACCTTCGGCCTCGACCCGGCCTCGGCGTTCATCATGTTCGGCGGCATCTACTACGGCGCGCAATACGGCGGCTCGACCGCCGCCATCCTGCTCAACACGCCGGGCGAGGCGGGCGCGATGATGACCGCGATCGACGGCAACGCGATGGCGCGCGCCGGGCGCGCCGGTCCGGCGCTCGCCACGGCCGCGATCGGCTCGTTCATCGCCGGCACCGTGGCGACGCTCGGCCTCACCTTCCTCGCGCCGTGGCTGGCCGAGGTCGCGCTGCTGCTCGGGCCGTCGGAATACGCCACCCTCATGGTGCTCGCGCTGACTACGGTGTCGGCGCTGTTCGGCGCCTCGGTGGCGCGCGGCTTGCTGTCGCTGTTCCTCGGCTTGCTGCTCGGCACCGTCGGGCTCGACCCGCAGCTCGGGCAGCCGCGCTTCGCCTTCGGCGTGATGGAGCTGCTCGACGGCATCGACACGGTGATCGTCGCCGTCGCGCTGTTCGCCGTGGGGGAGACGATGCACGTCGCGGCGCGCTTCCGCTTCGCCGTGGAAACCATGCACGCGATGAGCGGCTCGCTCTGGATGAGCGCCGCGGACTGGGCGCGCTCGTGGAAGCCCTGGCTGCGCGGCACGGCGATCGGCTTTCCGATCGGCGCCCTGCCCGCCGGCGGCAGCGAGGTTCCCACGGTGCTGTCCTACGTCACCGAGAAGCGGCTGTCGAAGCATCCGCAGGAATTCGGCAAGGGCGCGATCGAAGGCGTGGCGGGTCCCGAGGCGGCGAACAACGCCTCCGCCGCCGGCGCGCTCGCGCCGCTGCTCGCGCTCGGCCTGCCGACCTCGGCCACCGCCGCGATGATGCTCGCGGGGTTCCAGCAGTTCGGCATCCGCCCTGGCCCGCTGCTGTTCGACAGCAAGCCCGAGTTCGTCTGGGGCCTGATCGCCAGCCTCTATATCGGCAACGTGATGCTGCTGATCCTCAACCTGCCGTTGATCGGCATCTGGGTGCACGTGCTCAGGATCCCGCGGCCCTGGCTGTTCGGCGGCATCCTGTGCTTCTCGGTGCTCGGCGCCTACACGCTCAACACCAACACCGTCGACGTCGCCATCCTGCTGCTCATCGGCCTGGCGGGCTTCGGCATGCGGATGATGAACGTCCCGGTGGTGCCCTGCCTGCTCGGGCTGATCCTCGGGCCGATGCTCGAGCTGCAGATCCGCAAGGCGATGATGATCAGCCTCGGCGATCCCGCAGTGTTCGTCACGCGGCCGGTTTCGCTGCTGTTTCTGCTGCTGGCGCTGGCGTTCCTGGCGGCGCCGGTACTATTCCGCTACAGGAGGAGGAGACCATGAGGAAATGGCTTGGATGGATGTTGTTGGCAACGGCACCGGCTTTTGCTCAAGACTTCGGGCGGCTGGAGATGATCGTGCCCGGAGGACCGGGCAGCGGCCAGGACCAGGCCGCGCGCGCTTTCGAGGAGGCATTGCGGGCCGAGAAGCTGATCACCGGCGCGCAGATCATCCACTATGCCGGCGGCGGCGGGATGATCGCCGTCTCGCAGTTCCTGACCAGCAAAGCCGGTAACGGCAATGCCGTGGTCACCCAGGGCGCGGGCCACCTTTCGTTTCCGCTCTCCAACAAGACCCCGGTATCCCTGAACGACGTCGTGCCGCTGGCGCGGCTCGCCGGCGAATACGAGCTGCTCGTGGTGCGCGCCAACTCCGAGTTCAAGACCATCGACGACCTGATCGCCAAGTACAAGGCGAACCCGAGCTCGATCACCTGGGGTGCCGGCTCGACCGGCTCGACCGACCACATCTTCTACGCCCTCATCAGCAAGGCCGCCGGAATCGATCCGAAGAAGCTGAACTACATTCCGCACGCCAATACCGGCGACATCGTCGCCGCGGTGCTCGGCGGCCATGTACAGGTGGGCGCCGGCGGGTTCCAGGATTTCGCGCCGCAGATCCAGGCCGGCCGCATGCGGGTGCTCGCGGTCGGCTCGCCGGAGCGCCTCAAGGGCATCGACGCGCCGACGCTGCGCGAGCGAGGGCTCGACGTGGTGTACACCAACTGGCGCGCGGTGTCGGCGCATCCGTCGCTCACCGTAGCGCAGCTCGACCGGCTGTCCGCGCTGTTCGAGAAGATGGCGAAGAGCAAGACCTGGCAGAAGATGCTGGTGGACAAGGGGTGGACCGATCTGTACCTCGACCGCAAGGGCTACGCCGAGTTCATGAAGTCCGAGCAGCAGCGCGTGGGCGCGATCCTCGAGGAACTCGGGATGCGGGCCAAATGAATCTGCGCGAGCGCATCGGCGTCGACGTCGGCCGGCGGGCGAAGATCGAGGACGGCATCGACGCCGCGGTCAAGCACGGCATCCGCTTTCTCGACGTCAAGATCGACGTCGCGCCGAACGCGATCGAAACCCTGACCGCGGAGCGCATCGCCGCGGTCCGCAAGCGCTGCAGCGAGCACGGCATCAAGCTCGGCGTGCATACGCTGTCGGCAGTCAACGTCGCCGAGGTCGCGCCGCATGTGCGCGACGGTGTCGACCGCTATCTGTTTGGCCACATGGACGCGTGCAAGAAGCTCGGCGGCGAATGGATCGTGGTGCACGCCGGGTTCCACTTCACTTCGGACTACCAGATGCGGCGCGAAGCGGCGCTCGAGCGCCTGACGCGCCTCGCGGCGTACGGCGAGAAGATCGGCCTGCCGGTGCTGCTCGAGAACATGAACCGCGAGCCGGCGGATGCCGAGGTCAAGTACCTCGGCTTCAACCTGGAGGAATGCCGCTACTTCTTCGACAACCTGAAGTCGCCGTTCCTGCGCTGGTCGTTCACCTGCAACCACGCGCACCTGGTGCCCGAGGGCATCGACGGCTTCCTCGGCGGCCTGGACGTCAAGCGCATGGGCGAGGTGCGCGTGGCCGACTGCTGGGGCACCAAGGAAGAGCACTTGAAGCCCGGCAAAGGCAACATCGATTTCGGCGGCATGTTCAAGAAGCTGGACGCCCTCGGCTACCGCGGCCACTTCACCAATGCGTTCGGCACGCTGCAGGACATGATCGAGGGCCGCGAGTATCTCGCCCAAGAAGGACGGAAAGCAGGGCTCGCCTAGCGCCTTGGGCCGCCTGACGCACGGGGGCGGTATCGTGTTCAAGCTCACCAGCGAAGGGCCGCGCTACCTGCTGGTCGAGGCGAGCGGGACGCGCGATCGCTGGGTGTTTCCGAAGGGGCACATCGAGGATGGCGAAACCGCCACCAGCGCCGCGCTGCGCGAGGTGGGCGAGGAGGCCGGGGTGCGCGCGCGGCTGGTCCGGAGGCTGCGACCGGTCGAGCACAAGAAGGAAGGCGAGCCGATCTCGATCCTGTACTTCCTCATGGCTTACGCCGGCCGCACCAGACCGCTCGACAAGCGCAGGGTCCGCTGGCTGACGTTCGACGACGCGCTCGAGGCGCTCGACCGCGGCAAGAGCCGGCGCGTGCTGCGCTCGGCGGACCGGCTGATCTCGGCGGCGACCGCGGCGGAGCCGCGGCGCTATCGCTTCTCTCGCGCCCTGGCGCACGTCGCCGAGTGGCTGGCGCTTGGAGCGCTGGCCCTCCTCTTCGTAGCGCCGATTCCACCCATTGCTGCGCTTGCGGCGCTCCCGGCCGGAATGGTCATGAGCCTTGCCCTGCGCGTGCTCCTGCGCCCGCTCAGGGGCGTGGTCCCCGGCAATGACCACGTGACGCTTCCCCGAGGCGACGATCGGCTTCGGCTGCTGGTCGGCGGAGCGCAATGGCTGACGAGGACCGACTACCTCGGAGGTCCGATCCGCATCTGCGCCGCGCTCACCGTGCTCCTCCCGGTGCTTGCGGTGTACTGGAACCTCAGTGCCTTGTTGACGCTGGTCGCCGCATTGCCTGCGCTCGCCTGGTGGAAGCTCGAGCGCCGCCGCGCCAGCCTGCTCGCCTACTTCTTCAGCCCCTCGGGAACGCCCTGAGGGTATTGCTTGGCGATCGCCTGCTTGATCTTCTCGGCTCGGTTTTCCGGCGCGGGGTGCGTGGAAACGAACTCCGGCTGTCGCGAGCCGCTCGACGCGCTGGCGAGGACCTCCATGACCCGGATCATGCCGCGCGGGTCGTAACCGCCTTCGACCATGATGCGGATGCCGAGCGCGTCGGCCTCGAGCTCGTCCTCCCGGCCGTACTTCATGTTGATCATGCTGCCGACCATCTGGCCGATCTGCGCGGTGGTGTAGTCGCCGCTGCCCACCACGAGCGCGCCGAGCAGGCCCTGCGTGAGCTGCTGCTTGGCGAGCCGCTCGCTGGAGTGGCGCGCGATGACGTGGCCGATCTCGTGGCCGAGGACGCCGGCGAGCTCGGCTTCGGTTTTGAGCAGGCGCAACAGGCCTTCGGTGATGAACACCGGGCCGCCAGGAAGCGCGAACGCGTTCACGGTCTTCGGGTCGGCGAGCACGCGAAAGCTGAACTTGTAGGGGCTCTTGGCGGCGACGCTCTGGCGCGCGAGGCCTTCGCCGACACGCTGCACCAGGGCAACCGCCTGCGCGTTGCGCGACACCCCGCCCATCTGCGCGGCCATCTCCGGCGCGCTTTTGTAGCCGAGCGCGATTTCCTGCTCGGGCGTCATGGCGACGCGCTGCTTCTCGCCGGTCAGCGGGTTTTCGCTGGTGCTGCCGAAATACGTGATGACCGCGAATAGCGCGATGATCGCGGCGATGACGAGGCGGGCGCGGCCCATGGACTGTTAGTCCAGGGCGTCCTGCAGTCGTTCGCGCGGCACGGCCACGCTGACCTTG
>Ga0207648_10004396_pt1 | contig 14479 bp, 11 predicted proteins | sample KBSMisM32_FD_184310 | JGI IMG/M metagenome (GOLD analysis project Ga0207648, IMG submission 184310) | Miscanthus rhizosphere microbial communities from Kellogg Biological Station, Michigan, USA - KBS Miscanthus M3-2 (SPAdes) (version 2) | ecosystem: Host-associated > Plants > Roots >...
CGGAGGGATCGCCGCCCCGATGAGGCACATCGCCCGGCTCCTCTTCATCACCCTCACGGTACTGCGCTACGGACTGGACGAGCTCGCGCTGTCGAGCTTTCGCCAGCGCTCGGTTCGACTGCTGGTGCGGGTGATGACGATCGGGCGTCCGCTCGAGGCGCCGCGCGGCGAGCGGCTGCGGCTCGGCCTCGAGCGCCTGGGTCCGATCTTCGTCAAGTTCGGTCAGGTGCTGTCGACGCGGCGCGATCTGGTTCCGCCCGACCTCGCAAACGAGCTCGCCAAGCTGCAGGACCGGGTGCCGCCGTTTCCGGCTGCGGTCGCGCGTGAGCTCGTCGAGCGCGCGTTCGGCCGCCCGATCGATGCGGTGTTCTCGAACTTCGACGCCGAGCCCGTCGCCAGCGCATCGATCGCGCAGGTGCATTTCGCGGTGCTTCAGGATGGCCGCGAGGTTGCCGTCAAAGTACTGCGGCCCGGCATGCTCCTCGCGATCGACGACGACCTCGCGCTGATGCGAACCCTCGCGCGCTGGGTTGAGCGGATGTCGTCGGACGCCAAGCGGCTGAAGCCGCGCGAAGTGGTCGCCGAGTTCGACAAGTATCTGCACGACGAGCTCGATCTGGTCCGCGAGGCGGCGAACGCCGCCCAGCTGCGCCGCAACATGCAGGGCCTGAACCTTGTGATGGTCCCCGAGATGGTCTGGGACCTGTGCACGCAGGGCGTCATCGTGATGGAGCGCATGAAGGGTGTTCCGATCAGCCAGGTGGCGCGCCTGCGCGAAGCCGGCGTCGACATTCCGAAGTTGGCGCGCGACGGGGTGACGATTTTCTTCACACAGGTCTTTCGCGACGGCTTCTTCCACGCCGACATGCACCCCGGGAACATCCAGGTCTCGGTCGATCCGGCGACGTTCGGCCGCTACATCGCGCTCGACTTCGGCATCGTCGGCACGCTGACTGAGTTCGACAAGGAATACCTCGCGCAGAACTTCATCGCGTTCTTCCGGCGCGACTACAAGCGCGTCGCCGAGCTCCACGTCGAGAGCGGCTGGGTGCCCCCGCAGACGCGTGTCGATGAGCTCGAAGGGGCGATCCGGGCGGTCTGCGAGCCGCACTTCGACCGGCCGCTGAAGGACATTTCGCTCGGCCAGGTGCTGCTCCGCTTGTTCCAGACCTCGCGCCGCTTCAATGTCGAGATCCAGCCTCAGCTCGTGCTGCTGCAGAAGACGCTGCTGAACGTCGAAGGGCTCGGCCGCGACCTCGACCCGGAGCTCGACCTCTGGAACACCGCGAAGCCGTTTCTCGAGCGCTGGATGAAGGAGCAGGTCGGCTGGGAAGGCCTGGTCGAGCGGCTGAAGAACGAGGCGCCCCGCTACGTGCACCTGCTGCCGGAATTGCCGCGCCTGTTGCACGGCGCGCTGCGCGCGCCGCCCCAGTCGCAGCAGACCCAGCGCATCCTCGAGGCCCTGCTGCAGGAGCAGCGGCGCTCGAACCGGTGGGTCCAGGCCGTCGTTTACGTGGCGGTCGGTTTCCTCGGAGGGCTGCTCGCAGTGCAGGCCTTCACGCGCCTGCACTGACCGCTGCCGGCGCAGGCCCGCGCGCGGGCCTCGACCTTTATACTGTCGGGTTTTCTCGGAGTCGAGCAGGAGCCATGCCCATCTACGCCTATCGGTGCGAGCGTTGCGGTCACGCGAAAGACGTGCTGCAGAAGGTCTCGGACCCGGTGCTGACGGTGTGTCCGGCCTGCGGTGAGCCCACGTTCCGCAAGCAGGTCACGGCGGCCGGCTTCCAGTTGAAGGGTTCGGGCTGGTACGTCACCGACTTCCGCGGTGACAAGCCGTCGGGCAAGTCGGCGGAAGCGGACGGCGACGCGAAGACCGGCGACGCCAAGAACGCCGATGCGAAGAACGACGCCAAGGGCAGCGACGCGAAGACCGGCGACGCCGGAGCTGATGCGGTCGGCAAGGCCGCCGGCTCGGCCGAGGGTGCCAAGGTTTCGAAGTCCGATGCCCCGGCCGCGGCACCACCGGCAGCTAAGCCGGCCGCGGCACCACCGTCCACCGGTGGCTCGAACGGCGGCGGCGGCCAGCCCTAGCGCATCGCCGCGGAGATTCGCTTGAAACGGTACCTGATTGCCGGCCTGCTGGTCTGGCTCCCGCTCGCCGTCACGATCTGGGTCCTCCAGGCGGTCCTCGGCCTGCTCGACGGCGTATTCCTGTGGCTGTTGAGCGGATCGCAAATCGTGCTGCCGGTGGGCGCACATGCCTCGATCCAATTCCTGCGCACGGTGCCCGGGCTCGGCGTCATCGTGATGCTGCTCGGCCTGCTGCTGACCGGCGTGTTCGCGACCAACATTTTTGGCCAGTGGTGGTTGCGCCAGGGGCATCGACTGCTCAACAAGATTCCTATCGTCAAGTCGATCTACAGCTCGGTGAAGCAGGTGTCGGACACGCTGTTCTCCAGCAGCGGCAACGCATTCCGCCAGGCCGTGCTCGTCGAATATCCCCGGCACGGCTCCTGGACCATTGCCTTCGTCACCGGCAAGCCGGGCGGCGAGGCGGGGCATCACCTGCGCGGCGAGTACCTGAGCGTCTACGTGCCGACGACGCCGAACCCGACCTCCGGCTTCTTCCTGATGGTGCCGCAGAGCGAGGTCATCAACCTGTCGATGAGCGTCGACGAAGCGCTGAAGTACGTGATCTCGATGGGCGTGGTCGCGCCGCCGATGCAAGTCGTGGCGGGTGCGCCGGCACGACTTCCGGTGCGAGGCGAGCCGCGCGACGCCGTCGCCGAGGCGGCGTCCGGCAGCGCCGTAGAAGCCGCACGAAATCCGACCGGCTGACCGCAGCGGGCACCGGTGCCCGGCGGATCGGCCTCGTGTGCGACGAACCTTCGCGCCGCCACAGGCCGAAGGCGGTCAGACCAGCGATTCGTCGCTGCCATCCATTTCTGGAGATGTGATGCGAACAACTTACTGCGGTCTCGTCAGCGAAGCGCTGCTCGGGCAGACCGTCACGTTGATGGGCTGGGCCCATCGCCGGCGCGACCATGGCGGCGTGATCTTCATCGACCTGCGCGACCGTGAGGGCCTGGTCCAGATCGTCTGCGACCCGGACCGGGCTGAGATGTTCGGGCGCGCCGAAGCCGTGCGCAACGAGTACTGCCTGAAGATCGTCGGCAAGGTGCGCAGCCGCCCGGCCGGGACGGAGAACGCCGGCCTGACGAGCGGCAAGATCGAGGTCCTGTGCACCGAGCTCGAGGTGCTGAACCCGAGCGTGTCGCCGCCGTTCCAGATCGACGAGGAGAACCTGTCGGAGACGACACGGCTGACGCACCGCGTGCTCGACCTGCGCCGGCCGATGATGCAGCGCAATCTGAAGCTGCGCTACCGCGTCGCGATGGAGATCCGTAAGTTCCTCGATGCCAACGGCTTCATCGACATCGAGACGCCGATGCTGACCAAGAGCACGCCGGAAGGCGCGCGGGACTACCTGGTGCCGAGCCGCGTCCACGAGGGCATGTTCTTCGCGCTGCCGCAGAGTCCGCAGCTCTTCAAGCAGTTGCTGATGGTGGCCGGCTTCGATCGCTACTACCAGATCACCAAGTGCTTCCGCGACGAGGACCTGCGCGCAGACCGCCAGCCCGAGTTCACGCAGATCGACATTGAGACCTCGTTCCTGCCGGAGGACGAGATCCGCACGATGTTCGAAGGCATGCTGCGCAGCACCTTCCAGCATGCGATTGGTGTCGAGCTCCCGCCGTTCCCGGTGATGAAGTACGCCGACGCGATGCGTCTGTACGGCTCCGACAAGCCGGACCTGCGCGTCAAGCTCGAGCTGACCGAGCTGACCGACGTGATGAAGAGCGTCGACTTCAAGGTCTTCGCGGCACCGGCGCTCGCCAAGGACGGCCGCGTCGTCGCGCTGCGGGTGCCGGGCGGCGGCGAGATGAGCCGCGGCGAGATCGACGCGTACACCGAGTTCGTCAAGATCTACGGCGCCAAGGGCCTGGCCTGGATCAAGGTCAACGACGTCGCGAAGGGCCGCGAGGGGCTGCAGTCGCCGATCGTCAAGAACCTGCACGACCAGGCGCTCCAGGAGGTGCTGGCGCGGACCGGCGCGGCCAGCGGCGATCTGCTGTTCTTCGGCGCCGACAAGGCGACGATCGTCAACGATGCGATGGGCGCGCTGCGCGTCAAGGTCGGGCACAGCGAGTTCGGCAAGTCGCGCGGCCTCGTGCAGGGCGAGTGGGAGCCGCTCTGGGTGGTCGACTTCCCGATGTTCGAGTACGACGCCGCCGCGCAGAGATGGAACGCGGTGCACCACCCGTTCACGTCGCCGAAGGACGGCCACGAGGACTGGCTCGAGACCGATCCGGGCCGCTGCCTCGCGAAGGCCTACGACGTCGTGCTGAACGGCATCGAGCTCGGTGGCGGCTCGGTCCGGATCCATCGAGAGGAGGTGCAGAGCAAGGTGTTCCGCGCGCTGAAGATCGATGCGGCCGAGGCGCAGGCCAAGTTCGGTTTCCTGCTCGACGCGCTGCGCTACGGCGCGCCGCCGCACGGCGGCATCGCGATCGGCCTCGACCGGTTCGTGATGCTGATGACCGGCGCCGAATCGTTGCGCGACGTCATCGCGTTCCCGAAGACCCAGCGGGCCCAGGACCTGCTCACCAACGCGCCGGGCCCGGTCGACGAACGGCAGCTGCGCGAGCTCCACATCCGGCTGCGCAACGTCCAGGCGGTCGGCTGAGCCTTTGGCCCCTCGACACCGCGCTTCGCGGGTGCTGATGCAGAATCAAAAGGGCGCGCTTTCGCGCCCTTTGCTTTCTGAAGTGGTCACGCCGAAGAAAATTCCCGAGTCGGTACTGGTCGTCATCTACACGCGCGAGCTCGATGTCCTGCTGCTCGAGCGGGCCGACCGGCCGGGCTACTGGCAGAGCGTCACCGGCTCGAAGGATCGCGTCGACGAGCCGCTGCGCGAGACTGCGATCCGCGAGGTCGGCGAAGAAACCGGCATCGCCGTCGGCGGGCCGTTCGTGCCGGCTGACCGCCTGCGCGATTGGGATACACAGACCGTCTACGAGATCTACCCGGTCTGGCGCCATCGCTATGCGAGCGGCGTGACCCGCAACACCGAGCACGTGTTCGGCCTCGAGGTGCCGCGCGACGTGCCGCTGCGCCTCGAGCCGCGCGAGCACCTGCGCCATCGATGGCTGCCCTGGCAGGATGCGGCCGACGCCTGCTTCTCGACGTCGAACGCCAAGGCGATCCGTCAGCTGCCGGCCCTTTCGTGATGCGACCCTTCCACCATTCGACGCACGCTTCGGTCTTCCCTTCGACGCAGCATCCGAGCGATGTGCTGCGGGTCGCGACCTACAACATCCACAAGGGCGTGCGCGGAGTCGGGCCGAGAAAGCGCCTCGAGATCCACAACCTCGTGCTCGGCATCGAGGCGCTCGACACCGATCTCGTCTTCCTGCAAGAGGTGCGGCGGATGAACCGCGCCGCCGCGCGCCACTTCCCCGACACCCACATCGGATGGCCGCGGGTTCCGCAGGCCGACTACCTGGCGCCGGACGGTTACGACGTGGCCTACCGCACCAATGCCGTGACGCGCGAAGGCGAGCACGGCAACGCGCTGCTGTCGCGCTGGCCGCTCGGCGACGTGGGCCACCACGATGTCTCCGACCATCGCTTCGAGCAGCGCGGCCTGCTCCACGTGCCGGTGCACTGGAACGGCGTCAAGGTCAATGCGATCGTCGCGCACTTTGGCTTGATCCACTCGAGCCGCGTGCGCCAGGTCCAGCGCCTGGCCGATTTCATCGAGGCGACCGTGCCACGCGACGAAGTGCTGATCGTCGCCGGCGACTTCAATGACTGGGCCGAGAGGCTCGACGCGCCGATGCGCGCCAATGGGCTCCACCGCGCGATCGTGCCGGGCGATCCGGCCGCCCGCTTCAACACCTTCCCGTCGCGCATGCCGATGTTCTCGATGGACCGCATCTACGCGCGGGGCCTGCGCTGCCGAGGCACCTCGGTGCCGCGCGGAGTCGCCTGGGCGCGCATGTCCGACCACCTTCCGTTGCTGGCCGAGCTCGAGCTGGCTTAGGGTGCGACCGCACCCGTCGCCGCAGGGCGTTCCGATGAAAGCCGCCGAACGCCCTGCGTCGACTGCGATGCGGGCGAACCATGCGCTGACCCTGCTGAAGGGCGGCGTGGAGCTGTTTCCGGCGCTGGTCGAGGCCATCGACCGTGCCCGCTCGGAGGTGCTGCTCGAGACCTACATGTTCGAGTTCACGGGCTCGCCGCTGACGGTCGCCGAGGCGCTTGAGCGCGCCGCCGGCCGCGGCGTCGCGGTCCATGTCGTCGTCGACGGCTTCGGCACGATCGACGTCGCCCCGGAGTGGCGCACGCGCTGGAAGGCGGCCGGCGTCGACTGGCGGCTCTTCAACGCCGCGCGCGGCTGGCGCCTGCTGTTTCCGAAGCGCTGGCGGCGCCTGCACCGCAAGCTTTGCGTCGTCGACGGCGGTGTCGCGTTCTGCGGCGGCATCAACCTGATCGACGACCTCTACGACCCGAACTACGGAACCCTCGACAAGCCGCGCTTCGATTTCGCGGTGCGTGTGACCGGGCCGCTGGTCGCCGAGATCCACGACACGATGATGCGGCTGTGGCTGCGTCTGGAGGTCGGGCACGAGGCCCGGCATCACGACGTCGAAGGGACGCTCCGCGCAGTCGCCGATGCCTCCGCGGCCGGCACCGACAGCGCGGATGCCCGCATCGACAAGGCGACACCCGCCGGCAACGGCGCGCTGGCGGCGCTCGTGCTGCGCGACAACGTCCGCTTCCGGCGCCGCATCGAGGCGACCTACCGGCTGGCGATCGCGCAGGCGCAGTCCGAGATCCTGATCGCCAATGCGTACTTCATTCCGGGCGTGCGCCTGCAGCGCGCGTTGCTGAACGCAGCGCGGCGTGGCGTGCGCATCACTTTGCTGCTGCAGGGCCGCTACGAATACTTTTTGCAGCACCATGCGAGTCGCGCGGTCTACGGTGCGCTGCTCGAAGGCGGCATCGAGATCATCGAATACGAGCCGAGCTTCCTGCACGCCAAGGTCGCGGTGATGGACAGCCCGGCCGGCTCGATCTCGACGGTCGGCTCGTCGAACCTCGATCCGCTCAGCATGTTGCTGGCGCGCGAGGCGAACGTGTTCGTCCTCGACCAGGCCTTCGGCGCCGAGCTGCGCGGCCACCTGATCGATGCGATCGCGCACGAAGGGCGCCGGGTCGAGTCCGACGTCTACATGAAGCGGCCGCTGCGGACGCGCTGGCTGGCCTGGCTGGCCTACGCGATGATCCAGTTCGCGCTGTATGCGACCGGCAAGCGCTATTGAGCGCTCGGACTTTCGCTTCATATTTGCCATGCCGGCGCAGGACCTCGTGATCGCCAGACCGGAAGGCCTGTACTGCCCGCCCGGTGATTTCTACATCGACCCGTGGCAGCCAGTCGACCGAGCCGTCATCACGCATGCGCATGCCGATCACGCGCGGCGCGGCAACACCGCCTACCTGGCAGCGGCGCCGGCCGAGGGTGTCCTGCGCGCCCGTCTCGGCGAGGACATCCGGTTGCAGGCGCTGCCGTATGGCGAGACGATCGATCACTTCGGTGTGCGCGTCAGCCTGCATCCGGCCGGCCACGTGCTCGGCTCGGCCCAAGTCCGCCTCGAGCACGAAGGTCGGGTCTGGGTCGCGTCCGGCGACTACTACGTCGCGGGCGCGACCGACGATCCGCGCGAGGACAACGCGACCTGTGCGCCGTTCGAGCCGGTGCGCTGCCACTGCTTCATCACCGAATCGACCTTTGGCCTGCCGATCTACCGCTGGCGCCCGCAGCACGAGCTCTTCGCCGACGTCGACGCCTGGTGGCGCGCCAACGCCGAGGCCGGCCGTGCCAGCCTGCTGATGGGCTACAGCTTCGGCAAGGCGCAGCGCATCCTCGCCGGCATCGACTCGTCGATCGGACCGATCGTCGTGCACGGCGCCGTCGAGCCGCTGAACCGGGCCTACCGCGCGGCCGGCGTCGCGCTGCCGGAGACCCTGCGGGTCACCGACGTCGCCGACAAGGCGACCTTGAAGCGGGCGCTCGTGATCGCGCCGCCGTCGGTGCAGAACTCGACCTGGGTGCGCCGCTTCGGCGATCCGAGCGACGCGTTCGCAAGCGGCTGGATGCAGTTGCGCGGCGCGCGCCGGCGCCGTGGCGTCGATCGCGGCTTCGTCCTCAGCGACCACGCCGACTGGCCCGGCCTGCAGCGCGCGATCGCCGCCAGCGGCGCCGAACGCGTGATCGTCACGCACGGTTATGAGGCGGTGATGGTGCGCTGGCTCCAGCAGCAGGGCCTGCAGGCGGGGTCGTTCAACACCGAATACGGGCAGGACGACGACGAGCTGCCGGGCGGCGCGGCCGCGGCGGTCGATGCATCCGAGCGGGCGGCTGCCGAGGTTGCCGAGCACGTGACCGATGCCGAAGCGGCCGGCGTCGCAATCCCCGACGATGCGGGCGTGGTCGACGAAGGTCCGCTCGGCGGGTCGACTCGTGACGCGGATCCGGATGCTGACGAGAAGGGCGCCCGCAACGCGATTGCGTCGACCGATGCGGCGAGCGCCAGCGCGCGAGCCCGCCGCCGCCGATGAAGCGCTTCGCACGGCTTTTCGCCGAGCTCGACCAGAGCACCGCGACGCTCGCGAAGGTCGACGCGCTGAAGCGCTACTTCGCGGATGCGGCGCCGCGCGATGCGGCCTGGGCGGTCTACTTCCTGGCCGGCGGCAAGCCGCGCCAGGTCGTGCCGAGCGGCGTGCTGTGGACGATCGCGTGCCGCAAGGCCGGCATCGATGACTGGCTTTTCGATGCTTGCTACCAGGCCGTCGGCGACTTCGCCGAGACGGTGGCGCATGTGCTGCCGCCGCCCGAACACGAGAGTGACCTCGGCCTCGCCGACTGGATCGAGGAGCGCCTGCTGACCTTGCGCGGCCTCGCCCCCGAAGAGCAGGCGCTGCGCATCGGATCCTTTTGGGACGAGCTCGACACGGCCGGCCGCTTTCTGCTCAACAAGCTGATCGGCGGCAGCTTTCGCGTCGGCGTCTCGAAGCTGCTGGTGCAGCGCGCGCTCGCCGAAGGCGCGCACGTCGATGCGAAGCTGGTCGCGCAACGCATGATGGGCTACACCGACGGCCGCGTCGCACCGAGCGCCGAGCGCTACCGGCACCTGACCGCGAGCGCCGAGGCCGGTCCGCTCGACGTCGGCCAGCCGTATCCATTCTTCCTCGCCCACCAGCTCGATGCGCCGGTTGCCGAGTTCGCGACGCGGCTCGCCTCGCCGGCCGGCTGGATCGTCGAATGGAAGTACGACGGCATCCGCGCGCAGGTGGTGCGGCGTGGCAGCCAGGTCTGGATCTGGTCGCGCGGCGAGGAGCTCGTCACCGAGCGCTTCCCGGAGATCGTCGAGGCCGTGACACCGCTGCCCGACGGCACGGTGCTCGACGGCGAGGTCGTGGTCTGGAAGGACGGCAAGGTCGCGCCCTTCAACCTGCTGCAGCAGCGCATCGGCCGCAAGACCTTGACGAAGAAGGTGCTCGCCGACGCGCCGGTCGGCTTCATCGCGTACGACCTGCTCGAGGTCGGCGGCGTCGACCTGCGCGAGCAGCCGCAAAGCGAGCGGCGCGAGCGGCTCGAGGCGCTGGTCGCCGCGCATCCGTCGATCCACCTGTCGCCGGTAGAAACCGCCGAGAGCTGGGAAGCGCTGGCCGAGCGCCGGAAGGAGTCGCGCGAGCGTGGTGTCGAAGGCTTCATGCTCAAGCACCGGCAGGCCCGGTACGGCACCGGTCGGCGCAAGCAGGACGACCTCGCCGGCGGCACCTGGTGGAAGTGGAAGGTCGATCCGCTCAGCGTCGATTGCGTGCTCGTCTACGCGCAGGCTGGGCATGGCCGGCGCGCAAGCGTCTACACCGACTACACGTTCGCAGTCTGGAACCGCCTGCCGGCCGACGCCGCCGAGGCGCAGGCCGTGATCGACGCGATCGACCGGCGCGAACCGGCTGCGCCTGAAGCGCTGCAGCTGGTGCCGTTCGCCAAGGCTTATTCGGGCCTGACCGACGAAGAGTTCCGCGAAGTCGATCGCGCGATCCGGCGCACCACGCTCGAGAAGTTCGGTCCGGTGCGCAGCGTCAAGCCGACGATGGTGTTCGAGCTCGGCTTCGAGGGCATCAACCGGAGCACGCGCCACAAGAGCGGTATCGCGGTGCGCTTTCCGCGCATGCTGCGAATCCGCGCCGACAAGCCGCTGCACGAGGCCGACACGTTGCAGACGCTCGAGGCGCTGTTGCGGCTTGCGGCCTGAGCGTGTGAGTCCGAGTCAATGGGCCGACAGAGGCGCCAACGCGGCGCGCAGCGTTGAGGCTGCGCGCAACGAACCGACTTCGATCCGGTTCCAGTTGCGCAGGGTCGTCTCGCTGAAGCCGCGCATGAAGGCGGCGTCATCGGCATCGAGCGCAATCAGGGCCTCGATCGCCGCCGCCATCACGATCTCGGAAGCCCGTGCGTTGTTGCCATCGTCCATCTTGATCGCGACGCCGAGCCCGCGCTCCGGCAGCGCGGCGCAATAGACACCCTCCGCGCCGACCTTGCAGAACACGCGCTCGCCAAGGCGCTCCATCACGCGCGAGTCGAAGCGGCCGGTGCCCGAGACCATCAGCGGTGCGCGCCCGACCGCCGCGCGCAAGCGGCGCGCCGCCTCGGCATGGCCCGGCCGCAGACCCTGGCCGGTGGCGACCCGTGCGAAGCCGAGGGCCAGGTTGTGCAGCGGGATCGCGAACGTCGGGATCGAGCAGCCGTCGGTGCCGCGTGGCGCCGCGGCCAGATCGAAGTCGGTCGTCGCCTGCAGCGCGGCGCTGACCTCGCGCATCACCGGATGGTCGGGCGCGACATAGCCGCGCACGTACTGGCGCAAATCGGGGCCGCTGTGCAGCGCGCAGGCAAGGCACAGGAATCCGGCGTGCTTGCCGGAGCAGTTGTTGTTCAGCGCAGTCGGCCTGCGACCTTCGGCGGCGAGCATGCGCGCCGAGTCCTCGTTGTACGGCCAGTGGACGCCGCACTCGAGCGCATCCACGTCGAGGCCGGCTTTCTGCAGCATGCGGGCGGCCGTCTGCGTGTGCATCGGCTCGCCGCCGTGCGAGGCGCAGGCCAGCGCCAGCTCGTCGTCGCCAAGGCCGAGGCGGTCGGCCGCGCCGCTCTCGACCAGCGCAAGCGCCTGCAGCACCTTGACGGAAGAGCGCGGAAAGATCGGCCGCCGCACGTCGCCGATCGTCGCCAGCACGGCGCCGTCGGCATCGAGCACGGCGAGCGCGCCGCGGTGCGCGGACTCGAGCGCGGGACCGCGCATCACTTCGACAAGAATCGGGTTCATGGGGTCGTATCCAAGGGTTCGGTGGCACTGTAGCGTGCACCGGCAACACGATCGCGCGCTCGTGCGTTGCCTGGTCGCATGACCCACGAGCCTTCGTTTGCCAGCAGCATCGCCGGCATCGACTTCACCAGCCGGCCGACGCGCCGGAAGCCCGTCACCGTCGCGCTGGGTCATGTCGACGGCGCGGTCGTGACGCTCGAGCGCATCGATGCGCACATCGATTTCGACGGCTTCGCCGCGTGGCTGCGGACACCCGGGCCGTGGGTCGCGGCCTTCGACTTTCCGTTCGGCCTGCCGCGCGAGCTGGTCGAAGCGCTCGGCTGGCCGACCGAGTGGCGTGCGCTGATGGCACGCTATGCGCAGCTCACGCGCGCCGAAATCCGGACCGCGTTCGCGGCGTTCTGCGCAGGGCGCCCGGTCGGCTCGAAGTTCGCGCACCGCGGCTGCGACGGGCCGGCCGGATCGTCATCGCCGATGAAGTGGGTGAATCCGCCGGTCGCCTACATGCTGCATGCCGGGGTGACGCTGCTGATCGATGCCGGCGTCCATCTGCCGCATCTGCATCCGGGCGATCGAGACCGCGTCGCGCTCGAAGGCTATCCCGGTCTGCTCGCGCGCGAGCTGCTCGGCCGGCGTTCGTACAAGAGCGACACGCGCGCGAAGCAAACCGCCGAGCGCGAGGCCGCGCGCCGCGACCTGATCGACGGCCTCGCGAACGGCCGCAGCCGGCTCGGCCTACGGCTCGAGCTCTCGCCGGCGCAGCGCGATGCGCTGATCGCCGACGCGACCGCCGACCGGCTCGATGCGGTGCTGTGCCTGATGCAGGCCGGCTGGGCCGCCGCGCGTCCGAACCACGGCTTGCCGACCGACGCCGACAAGCTCGAAGGCTGGATCGTGACGGCGCCGTTCGCCAGTCAGCCTTGATGGTCGTCAGTCGGCCTTGAAGCCCGAGGCCTTGACGACTGGCGACCAGCGCGCCGTGTCCTGCGCCATCCGCGCGCTGAGATCGGCCGGCGTGCCGCCGGTCGGCTCGAGGCCAAGCTTCAAGAAGCGTTCGCGCAGCTCGGGCACCGCGAGCGCCTTGTTGATCGACGCGTTGAGCTGGCGCACGGTAGCGTCCGGCGTTTTCGCCGGCGCGTAGACCGCGAACCAGCTGGTGCCTTCGACGCCCTTGAGACCGCCCTCGCCGAAGGTCGGCACCTCGGGCAACAGCGGGCTGCGCTGCGCCCCCGACGTCGCGATCAGGCGGATCTTGCCGGTGCGATGGAGCTCGATCTGGTCGACCAGCGTGTCGATCCCGCTCGACACCTGATTGCCCATCACCGCGTTCATCAGCGGCCCGCCGCCGTTGTACGGCACATGCACCAGGTCGACGCCGGCGCTGCGCTCGATCATCACGCCGAAGAAGTGCGGCAGGCTGCCGGGCGCCGGGCTGCCGTAGTTCGCCATCGGCTTGTTCGCCTTCCACCAGTCGACCAGCTCCTGCACGTTCTTGGCCGGATGGGTGGCGGCGACCGACAGTCCGAACTGAAAGTTGGCGACGTGCGCGACCGGCGCGAAGTCGACCAGCGGGTCGTACGGCAGCTTGGTGAAGACCATCGGTGCCAGCACGGTCACGACGATCGGCGTCAGCATCAACAGGCTGCCGTCGGCCGGGCCGTTGCGAATCGCCTCGGCGACGATCCGCCCGCCGGCGCCGGGCCGGTTCTCGACCACGACCGACTGCTTCAGCTCGTCCTTCATCCGATCGGCCAGCAGGCGCGCCGCGATGTCGGCCGAGCCGCCCGGCGCGAAACCGACCAGCAGGCGCACCGGCTTGTCGACCTGCGCGAATGCCACTGCCGCCGCCGCCCACAAGCCGAGCCCGAGGGCAATCCGCTTCAACGTCTGCATCGATGTCTCCGTTCATGTGTGGCGATCCGGGCCGCCGCGCGGCGATTCTCGCTGCTCTGCTATGGTGCCCGCGTGGATTTCGCTTTGTGGTCGGCCATCATCGGCCTGTTGCTGGTGGTGATGGCGCTGAGCGATTCGGTGCTCGCCCGACTGCCGCTCAGCACTTCGATGCTGTACGTGCTGGTCGGCGTCGCTGTCAGCCCGCTCGCCTTCGGCCTCTCGTCGCTGACGCCGGCCTCGCACGCCAAGCTCGTCGAGCACACGGCCGAGGTCGTCGTGCTGCTGTCGCTGTTCACGGCCGGGCTGAAGATGAGCCTCGGGCTGAAGGACGGACGCTGGCTGCTGCCGGTGCGTCTCGCGGTGATCTCGATGCTTGTCACGGTGGCCTGCATCGCCGCGGCTGGCACGTGGCTGCTCGGCTTGTCGCTCGGTGCCGCGGTGCTGCTCGGCGGCATCCTCGCGCCGACCGATCCGGTGCTCGCTTCGGAAGTCGAGCTCGAGAACGCCGATGACCGCGATCGCCTGCGCTTCTCGCTGACCGGCGAGGCCGGGATGAACGACGGCACCGCGTTTCCAATCGTGCTGCTCGGCCTCGGCCTGCTCGGCCTGCACGAGCTCGGCTCGTTCGGCTGGCGCTGGTTTTCGCTGAATGTGGTCTGGGGCGCGGTCTGCGGCATCGGCGTCGGTGCTGCGCTCGGCACGCTGGTCGGCCGTCTCGTCCTGTACCTGCGGCGCACGCACAAGGAAGCGACCGGCCTCGACAACTTCCTCGCGCTCGGTCTGATCGGCTTGTCGTACGGCGTCGCCCAGCTCGCCAATGGCCTCGGGTTCCTCGCGGTGTTCGCCGCCGGCGTCGCGTTGCGGCGCATCGAGCAGCAAGAAACCCGTGCGGCGGCTCCCGGTACCGGGAACGGCGCGCCCGCGCCGGCGCCGGCAGAGGTGGTCGAGAAAGCCGCGGTCGATCCGGATCCGCGACATGCCCAGCGCGCCGCGGTGCATCCGCAACATGCGCCGGCATACCTCGCCCATGCGGTCTCGACGTTCAACGAGCAGATCGAGCGCATCGGCGAAGTGGCCGCGGTGATCGTGATCGGCATGATGCTGTGGGCGATCGAATGGCATCAAGTGCGCTG
>Ga0207648_10004402_pt1 | contig 14469 bp, 16 predicted proteins | sample KBSMisM32_FD_184310 | JGI IMG/M metagenome (GOLD analysis project Ga0207648, IMG submission 184310) | Miscanthus rhizosphere microbial communities from Kellogg Biological Station, Michigan, USA - KBS Miscanthus M3-2 (SPAdes) (version 2) | ecosystem: Host-associated > Plants > Roots >...
CGATCGCCACACCGACCCGCTCGTCGCGCCGGCACAACTCGTCGACCGTCTGCTTCACGGTGCCGGCCGCCGAGCCCATCAGCACGATCACTCGATCGGCATCCGGGGCGCCGTGGTAGTCGACCAAGTGGTACTTCCGACCCGTTCGTGCGGCGAGCTCGTCCATCGACGCCTGCACCGCGCCCGGCACGTGCGCATGGAACGGATTGCAGGCCTCGCGGGCCTGGAAGAACACGTCAGGGTTCTGTGCGGTGCCGCGAAGCTGTGGCCGATCCGGGTCCAGCCCTCTGGCGCGGTGCGCGCTGACCGCGTCCGGATGGATCATCGACCTCAGATCGTCGGCTGACGGCGGGTTGATGGTGTTGAGCTCATGACTGGTGCGGAAGCCATCGAAGAAGTGGAGGAAGGGCACTCGCGTCTCGAGCGTGGCCGCGTGCGAGATCGCCGCGAAGTCCGCTGCTTCTTGCACGTTGCTGGCACAGAGCATCGCGAAGCCGGTCGTCCGGGCGGCCATCACATCGCTGTGATCGCCGAAGATGCTCAGGGCGTGCGTCGCCACGGTTCGTGCCGCCACATGGATCACGGTCGGCGTCAGCTCACCGGCGATCTTGAACATGTTCGGCAGCATCAGCAGCAGTCCTTGGCTGGCGGTGAACGTCGTACCGAGGGCGCCGCGTGTCACTGCCCCGTGCAGCGTTCCCGCAGCGCCGGCCTCGCTCTGCATCTCGATGACTTCGGGAACCACGCCCCACAGGTTCGTTCGACCTCTGGCGCTCCAGTCGTCGGCGAACTCGCCCATCGGTGACGCCGGCGTGATGGGGTAGATCGCGATGACCTCGGACGCCAGGTGGGCGATCCGCGCTGCGGCCTCGTTCCCGTCGACGACGGTGCGCCGGTCGTCCGGCTGCACAGCATCGACCTGCTCGGGTGACGTCATTGTGTTCGTCATGACTTGGCCCTCCTCGGCCGGCGGTGCAGTCAGTAAGCCACCGTCTTGTCGGACGTTGTAGGGCCCTTGGTCATCGCTGCTCGTGTCGCTCGGCTCGGCGCGCGGCGTACACAGCGGCCTCGGTGCGCCGACTCATCGCCATCTTGCCGAGAAGTTTGCTGACGTAGTTCTTGATCGTCTTCTCCGAAAGCTCGAGCTCGGCCGCGATCTGGCGGTTGGTCCTGCCCTCGCCGAGGTGATGCAGGATTCGTCGCTCCTGCTCACTCAGGCGCGCCAGCCGGCGGTCCTCGCCGGGACAGCTCTGGGATCGTTCCGTGGTGCGATCAGTCGTTGCCGGATCGAGCAACGTTCGCCCGGCTCCGACCTGACGAATCGCCCCGATGATGTCGGTTCCTTTGACCTGCTTGACGAGGTAGCCGGCGGCACCGGCCACACGGGCGTCGAACAACGCCTCGTCGTCGTCGTCGACGTACGTCAGCATCAAACAGGCAAGAGCCGGGTCGGTGGATCGGAGGTCTCGGCACAGTTCGACGCCGCTTCCATCCGGAAGACGAACGTCGAGCACTGCGACGTCGGGAGCGGCGGGCGGGATCTTCCGACGGGCTTCCCGAACTGTGCCCGCTTCGCCGACCACTTCGAGGTCGTCCTCCGCCTCGAGCAGGTTACGGACGCCGCGGCGAACGACCTCATGGTCATCGACGAGGAAGATCCGCAGAGCCATCGGAATCTGTTCCCACTCGCTCACGAGCTGCTTCGGACGACGACCGTCGGAACGGAGCAGTGATCGAGCACGGTTCTGACTGTCGATCCGTGCAATGTCGCGTGAATGGCGCCGTGTCCGTTCGAGCCCATCACGAGGAGGTCGCCATGCTGTACAGCTCCGAGCAGCGCGGCGGACGGACTGCATTCCACCAGTTGTCCACTGACCTCGGCCCCGAAGCGCTCCCGTGCATTTTCGACCTCACGTTCGAGCAGGCAAGCGGCATCGACCCGCGTCAGATCGTGGGCGAACGATTGCTTGAAGTCGGCGCGAACGTACGGATACATCCATGCATGAACAACGACGAGCGCTGCACCGGATCGGTCAGCCTCGTCGCCTGCCCACTGCAGAGCGCGTTTCGAAGTCGCTGAGCCGTCGATGCCGACGACGATCCGCTCGGTGCGTCCCCAGCTGCCGGGGCCCGGAACCACGACCACCGGGCACGGACTGTGCCGAACGACGTGTCGCGCTGTGCTCCCCAGCCAGAAATCGGCGGCGCCGCGGTGATTGGTGGTGCCGACGACGACGAGGTCGTCGGGCAACACGTCGTCGACGAGGACCCCAGCCGCAGGGTCCGACGTTGCCATCGTGGTGATGTCGAGCGTCGGGTACTTGTCACCGATCACTCGTCGCATGTGCTCGAGACGACCTTGGGTCTCTTCGAGGATCGTCGTGTACGCGTCGGATGCGGTCAGGCCGAGTCCGGCACTGGACAGGGCCGGGGTCCGGTAGCAGGAGATGACTCGCAGCCGAGCGCCACGTGAACTCGCTTCGGCGGCTGCCCAGAACACCGCCTCGGACGAGGATGCGCTGCCATTGAATCCGACATTGATGCGCTTGGTCATGCCTGCATGCTCTGCCCGACACGAGAGGGCCGGTAGGGCACTCAGTCACATCTGCGTGCGGTCTACGCCCCTCTCAGCAGGACCGCGACTGCGTGGGCGATCTCGGCCCGCGTCGACTCGTCGTGGATCAGACCATCGACGCCGATCGCAGTTCGCTGGACGGGAATGTGCACGCACGCCGCGTCGACCACCCGAGCACCGGTGTAGGTCAGCACCGTCGTGAGCGATTCGTAGGTGCGTGCCGCGCCGTCCGGGGTGGGGGAGATGTTGATCCAACCGACCGGCTTGTCCGAGATCTCGACACCGCCGACCGTCCAGTCGAGAAGGTTCTTCAGCGACCCTGGCATGGCTCCGGCGTACTCGGGCGTCGAAAAGAGGATCGCGGTTGCGCGTGCGATCCTCTGCCGCAGATCCGAGACTGCGGGAGGCAGCGGGTCGATGTCGTCATCGGGATTGAAGTGGGGCAGATCGGCCATGGCGTTGTACGAGTCGGCGTCGACGTCGTTCGGCAGCAGCGCCTCCACTGTTCGCAGCAGCGCGCTGTTGGTCGACTCGGCGCGCAGGCTGCCGCAGATCAACAACAGGCATCGAGAAGAAACGTCGGTGCTCACAGCGGGCAATTCTGCCCGCGAACCGCAACGAGATCAGGCTGCGGTGCAGTGGCTGCGACGAAGGTTGTCCCAGTCCTCGTCGGTCATCAGCAGTGGGCAGCGATCCGCTGTCCGTGTGGCGATCAGCACCATGTGGTGCCCGGCCACGTCGAGATGACCTTGCAAGTGGTGGTCGACATCCCAGGCGACCTCGGGGATGGTGGTCGATCCGAGCAGATCGGCCAGATGACGCACCGCCAAGTCGTGGGCTTCTTCGTCGTTCAGTCGAGTTGTCGTTTCCATGTGACTCTCCCGCACTCTCCACGTCGGCGGGGGGCGTCGACGTCGAGATAATTCACTGTACGTAGAAGTATCGGCAACGGTTCACAAGTGATCAAGGACCTGCGCGTGAAATAGGTCAAGCGCACTATCGCAGCGACCCGTGGCGACCAACGTCGGCTGCCGAGCGCGGTTCGCCGACTACTGCGCAAGGTGGCCACGTGTTTGGGGCATCTCGCCAGTGGGAACGGTGGGTGCCTGCAAAACGAAAGGAACCCCCTCATGCATACCTCTCGATTCGCCATTGCAGGCCTGGCCCTCGTCGCTTCGACAGTCATGATTGCCTGCAGCAGCGACGACAATGGGACCCCCACCAATACGGGCAATGCGCCGGCGGTGGGCGATACGTCCGTGACGTCCGGTTCGCTTCCGATCGCCGAGACGACGGTGGTCGTCGAGACCACGTCTCCCTGATGCCCGCCGGCTGAATCCCGTCGCCGCGGTACTTCTTAGAATCCTTGGATGACCACGGCGACGATCCCTCGATACGCATCCGACGCGAGTCCCGACGAGATCAGTGCCGCACTCCTCGAGCACGGCGCTGTGATCGTCGAGCGGCTCGCCGACGATGACCTGTGCGACCGCCTGCTCGCCGAGGTCCAGCCGTGGAGCGCGGCGTCGCCGACCGGTGGCGACGAGTTCTCCGGCGTGAACACGCGTCGCACGGGTGCTCTGTTGACGCGCTGCCCGTCAAGTGCAGCGATGGTTGCCCATCCGTTGATCCTCGACGTCGTCGACCGCACCCTGTGGCCGAAGAAGACGACGTTCCAGCTTCATCTCACACAGTCGATCGCGATCGGTCCCGACTCTCCGGCGCAGATGCTGCACCGCGATCAATGGTGCTACGACTTCTTCCCATTCCCGCAGGATGTGGTCGTCGAGGTCAGCTGCATCTGGGCGATTCAAGACTTCACCGTCGCCAATGGCGCAACCCACGTCGTGCCCGGCAGTCATCGGTTGCGGCACGGAGTTCGTGTCGCCGACAGCGACGCGGCCGTGGCCGAGATGCCGCGGGGTTCGGTGGTCATGTACCTCGGGTCGACGTTCCACGGCGGTGGCCCGAATGTCAGCGACGAGACCCGCTACGGCATCAACGTCGACTACGTGCTCGGCTGGCTCCGTCAGGAGGAGAACCAGTACCTCTCGTACACGCTCGACGAGGTGAGGCAATTCCCCGAACGGATCCAACGTCTCCTCGGCTACGAGGTCGGCGCCTACGCCCTCGGTTACATCGACGGCGGACGCAGTCCGATGGAGTTGCTCGATCCGGCACGCTCGCGCCGTGCGCAGAGCTTCGAGCCCGGCTGACGGACTACACCTCGAACTCGACGAGCACCGGGAGGTGATCGCTGAGTTGGTGCCAGGGTTCGCCGCCGATCGGGGTGATCCTCGACATCACCGTTGCCGACTCGGGGACCAGGACGTAGTCGATCCGCTGCATCGGTGCGATGGCCGGACTGGAATCCTCCCCACCCGGATCGACCAGGTCGAGCCAGCGGAACTCGCGCAGCACCTCGACCTCGTCGGCCGAATTGAAATCGCCGGCGACCACCGCCGGTCGACGACTCCCGACCATCGACACCACTCGCGCGGCCTGGGCGATGCGTTCATCGGCGTTGTGGGAGGCGAGATGCGTGTTGGCCAGCCGCAGCGTGTCGCCGTCGCGCGTCACGGTGACCGCCATCGCAACGCGGTGGCGAAACGTCCACGTCGACACGTCGGGTGAGATCGATCCGGTGACCGGTTCGCCGATCTGGTGCGGCGTTGCAATCGCCAGACCTTCGGCCCGCCACCACACCAGCGGCGAGTAGGGATAGTGCTTGCGAGTCCACACGAACCGCCATTTGAGGCGACGGGCCAACACCTTCGCCTGCTTGCGGCGGATCTCCTGAAGGGCGATGACGTCGGGCGAGTAACCGAGGATCACCTCTGCTACGACGTCGAGATTTGGTCGATGCGAGCCCAGGATGTTCCACGTCAGCACTCGCCATTTGGTCATTCGGTCTCCTGTTTCGGGCGTGCACTACCGTAGGCCGCCATGAATCGTCTGGCTGGAAAAGTCGCCCTGGTCACCGGTGCGGCGTCGGGTCTCGGTCGCGTCGGCGCCGAGTTGTTCGCCGCCGAGGGGGCCCAGGTGGTGATCGCCGATCTGGCCGATGGCGACGAGGCCGTCGAGGCGATCGCGGCCGCCGGCGGCGAGGCCAGTTTCGTGTGCTGCGACGTCACCGACGAGCAGTCCGTCGAGTCCGCTGTGCAGCACGCGGTGGAGACCTTCGGTGGGCTGCACGTGCTGTACAACAACGCCGGCGTCATGTTGGGCGACGACGACAATCCGGTGACGACATCGGTCGGCACGTACCAGAAGACGATGGACATCAACGTGCTCGGTGTGCTTCTCGGCTGCAAGTACGCGATTCCGGCGATGCAGGCGTCGGCGCAACAGTGCGGCGAGACGTCGTCGATCATCAACGTCGCCTCCTTCGTCGCCCACATGGGCGCGGCAACCCCTCAGGTGGCCTACACCGCGTCGAAGGGCGCGGTGCTGGCGATGACGCGGGAGATCGCGGTCATCTACGCCCGCCAAGGAGTGCGTGCCAATGCGTTGTGCCCGGGCCCCATCATGACCCCGCTGTTGGCCAAGTTCCTGTCCGACGATGCCAAGCGCAACCGTCGTCTCGTGCACATCCCCATGGGTCGGTTCGGCGAGCCGACCGAGATCGCCAACGGCGCGCTGTTCCTGGCGTCGAACGAGTCGAGCTGGATGACCGGCCAATCGCTGATCATCGACGGCGGCATCACCGCCGCATACGTCACTCCCGAATGAGCGAGCCGCTTCACGGAGGCGCGTGCGACGTAGGTGATCTCGGCGATCGGGCCGTCGCGTGGATCACCCGACATCTGGAGGGTTCGGCGGTCGGCGTGATCGGCGACAAGCCGGCCCTCGACGCCGCGCTCGTCGGATCGATCACCGATGCGGGTCTCGGCCTCGACCAGGCGTGGCAGCGCTTCGAGCAGGTGGTCGCTCCGAACAACATCGGTCTCGACAGCGACCGTTTCCTGGCGTTCATTCCGCTGTCGCCGTCGGTGGCGTCGGTGTGGATGGACACCATCGTCTCGGCGGGCAGCTTCCCGGCCGAGTCGTGGTTGGAGGGCGCGGGTGCGGTGGCCGCCGAGAACCAGGTGATCGACCTCTTCTGTCGCACCGCGAGAATGCCCGAAGGCGCCGCCGGCTGTTTCATGAGCGGCGGTTCGATCGGCAACCTCTCCGCACTGGCGGTCGGGCGCGAGCGGGCCGAGGGTCGACGCAAAGTTGCGATCGCCGACACGGCGCACGCATCGGTCGACAACGCGCTGCACCTGCTCGGCCTCGAGGCGCTGATCGTGCCGACCGGGCCGGACTGCCGGCTCACGGGTGAGGCCGTGCGCGCGACGATCGGCGACCGCACCGACGTCGGAATCGTCGTCGCGACCGCCGGTTCGACGAACGCCGGTGTGATCGACGATCTGACGGGCTGCGCCGATGCCGCGGCGGACGTCGGCGCCTGGTTCCACGTCGATGGCGCATACGGTCTGGCGGCACTGTTGTTGCCGGAGCTCCGCGACCGCTTCGACGGCCTGGAGCGCGCCGACTCCTTCATCGTCGACCCCCACAAGTGGCTGTTCGCCACTGGGGGATCCTGCTTGTTGGTGTACCGCGAGCCGGATCTGGCACGGCAGGTGCACACCCAGCACGGTCCGTACATCGACGTGCTGCGAACTGCGGACGACGTCTTCAATCCTTGCGATCTCGGCTATCAGCTGACGCGCCGCGCCACTGGACTGCCGATCTGGTTCGCGATGGCGTTGCACGGGGTGGACGCCCACCGCGACGCGATCCGCAGCGGCATCGAATTGGCCAACGCGATGGCCGACGCTCTGGAGGCCGACGCGATGACGGAGTTGATCATGCGACCCGAACTCGGTGTCGTGCTGTTCCGTCGCGACGGTTGGGATCGTGAGCGTTGGGCGAGATGGGCGAACGATCTCTTCGCTGCCGGGATCGCCTTCGTCGCGCCGACCACGCACAAAGGCGAGACGGTCGGTCGGCTCGTGTTCATGCACCCGAGCACGCCGTTGTCCGTCGTCGAACAGGTGATGATCAGCTTGACAGGGTGACGTCGCCCTTCGACGTCTCGATGCGAGCCTGCAGGCCGGTGGCGTCGGAGCCGTGAACCTCCACGTCGCTCACGACGCCGACGATGTCGAGCGCGGTGCGCAGACGTTTCGCGTCTGGGGTGAACACGTCGAGGCCGAGCAGTCGAACGGCTGGCCGCAGAGTGTCGGTCGGGTGCGCCGCGTCGCCCCAATCGATCATGAAGGGGAGGGCCCGGCCGAGTGGGCCGGCGAGTTGCGGCTGGGTCAGCTCCCACTCCAGCAACACGCCGTCGGGGCGACGGCGCGACATCGCCGACACATCACCGAAGTCGATGCCCGCGGCACGGGCCTCCTCGACGATGGCGAGCAGTGGTCGCCGCGGACGCACGCACCACGCAACCAACGCGGGTGCGGTCAGCGCGTCGATGCCGAACGGTCGCGGGCCTTCGGGGCGCGGCTGCGACGGATCCGGGCCGATGACCTCCAGATATGTTGCCCCACCGAGCGACAGCAGCTCGTTGTACGTGCCGCGGCCGACGTGACTTCCGCCGGGCTCGGGAGCGGCTCCCATCGTCTCGGCCACAGCAGCCGCGGCGCTGGGCAGGTCGTTCGAGGCGTAGACCAGGTGATCGATCATCAGGAGATTCTGCCCGGTCGTCGTTGTCCGCTCGTGATCTCGTGACCGGCAAGACTGGACCCATGAGTTCCGTCTCCTTCATCGGCCTCGGCGTGATGGGCGCGCCGATGGCCCGCCATCTGGCGGCTGCCGGCCATCAGGTCACCGTCTACAACCGAACTCCGGAGAAGTCGCTCGCGTGGGTCGCGTTGTACGGACACCGCGCCGCGCCCACACCACGTGAGGCCGCCGAGGGTGCCGAGTTCGTGTTGATGTGCGTGGGCAACGACAACGACGTACGCGACGTGGTGTACGGCCCTGACGGTGTGCTCGCCGGCGCGGAGGCGGGCGCGGTGCTGGTCGACCACACGACCGCTTCCGCGCAGGTGGCCAGGGAGTTGGCCGAGGCCGCCGCCGAGCACGGTGTCGGCTTCGTCGACGCGCCGGTGTCGGGCGGCCAGGCGGGCGCCGAGAACGGTCAGCTCACGATCATGTGCGGCAGCGACGACGACGCGTTCTACGAGCTCGCCAAACCGGTGATGGCCGCGTACGCCAAGGCCTGTTCGCTGATGGGCTCTGCCGGCGCCGGCCAGCTGACCAAGATGGTCAACCAGATCTGCATCGCCGGGGTCGTGCAAGGACTCGCCGAGGGCATCAACTTCGCCCAGAAGGCCGGTCTCGATCCCGACCAGGTCGTCGACGTGATCCGCTACGGCGCGGCACAGAGCTGGCAGATGGAGAACCGTGGGCGGACGATGGCCAAGGGCGAGTTCGACTTCGGCTTCGCCGTCGAGTGGATGCGCAAGGACTTGGCGATCGTGCTCGGCGAGGCAAATCGCAACGGCGCCCGCTTGCCGATGACCGCCCTCATCGACCAGTTCTACGCCCAGGTCATCGCCCGCGGCGGCAGGCGTTGGGACACGTCGAGCCTCATCCAACTGCTCGCCAACGACTGACGACAACGCCCGGGTAGCCTCGATCGCAGCGACCGAGAGGAGGCCTGATGGCCGAGGCCAACGACTGGAACAAGAGGATCATCGACGAGTTCCGGGCCAATGGTGGCAAGGTCGGCGGCCAGTTCGCCGGTGCACCGCTGCTGCTGTTGCACACGACCGGCGCCAAGACCGGCCAGGCGCGCGTCAACCCGATGATGTACCTCGCCGATGGCGACGATCACGTCGTGTTCGCCTCGAAGGCCGGCGCGCCGACGAACCCGGACTGGTATCACAACCTCGTCGCCAACCCGCGAGCGTCGATCGAGGTCGGGGATCAGACGTTGAACGTCGTCGCTCGAGTGGCCGACGGTGAGACGCGCGAACGCCTGTGGTCCCGCCAGAAAGAGCTGTATCCAGGCTTCGCCGACTACGAGGCCAAGACGACGCGTCAAATCCCCGTCGTCATCCTCGAGACCGAGGCATAGAGTCCGGTCGAGCCACCATGGTCACAACTCACATCGACGCACCGACGGTGGAGGCGATCCGCGCCAACCGGGCCCGGCTCGGTGATCTCGTCGTCACGACCCCGATCCGCAGGCTCGTCGACGACGCCGTCGATGCCGCAGTGGGCGAGTCGACGACGGTGTGGATGAAAGAGGAGCTGTTCCAACGCACGGGCAGCTTCAAGCCGCGCGGTGCTCTGTCGGTGATGCTCGATCTCGACGCCGACGCCCTGTCGCGGGGTGTGACCGGTGTGTCCGCCGGCAACCATGCGATCTCCCTCGGCTACTGCGCCCGCGCACTCGGTACGACCGCGACGGTGGTGATGCCGAAGACGGCCAACCCCTTCAGGGTGCAGATGTGCCGCGAGCTCGGGGCCACGATCGTGCTCGTCGACAACGTGCACGACGCGTTCGATCGCGTGAAGGAGATCGAAGCTGACGAGGGCCGCACGTTCGTTCATCCGTACGAAGGCCCGAAGACCGCGCTCGGCACCGCTTCTGTCGGCATGGAGTTCATCGACCAGCTCGCCGATGTCGGGGTCACGCTCGACGCCGTGATCGTCGCCGCCGGCGGCGGAGGTCTCACCGGTGGAGTGGCCTGCGCGGTCAAACTGATGAGCCCGGGCACCGCCGTCTACGTCGTCGAGCCCGAGGGTGCCGATTCACTCAATCGCAGCTTCAAGACCGGTTCGCCGCAGGCGATCGAGGCGGTGCGCACGATCGCCGACTCCCTCGGCGCGCCGCGTTGCGAGCCGTACTCGTTCGCCCTCAACCGGCAGTTCGTCGACGAGGTGGTGTTGGTCGACGACGACCAGATCCGCGAGGCGATGCGCTTGCTGTTCCGGTCCGCCAAGCTGGCGGTCGAACCGGCGGGCGCCGCGGCGCTGGCGGCGTTGATGCACCCGCTGCGCGACCGTCTCGACGGCCAGACGGTCGGCATCGTCGTCTGCGGGGCGAACATCGACATCGAATCGTTCACCCGCCAGATCTCCCCGTCGTAGCGGAATGGCCCGCCGCAAGCAACTGCCCGAAGACTGGGAGTCGATCGTTCGGCGCGGCGTCGCCTACTGGAACGTCCTGGACGAACACGAGCGGCAACAACTCGCCGAGTTGGCCGAGTTCATCATCGCCGCCAAGCGGTGGGAGGCGGCGAACGGTTTCGTGTTGACGGACGACGTCGTCGTGACGATCGCGATGGAGGCTGCCGTGCTGATCCTCGGCCTCGACGCCTCGTACTTCGGCAAGGTCACGACGATCATCGTGCACCCGACCACGTTCTCGATTCCCGGGCCGCACGCCACGGAGATCATGGGCATGGTCGATGCCGGGCCTCGGCCGTTGCTCGGCGAGGCTCATCACGACAGGGGTCCCATGCTGCTCGCCTGGGACCAGGTGCGCTACGCGGCGCGCCATCGTGGCCGCGGCCGCAACGTGGTGTGGCACGAGTTCGCCCACAAGGTCGACATGCTCGACGGCGTCGTCGACGGCACGCCGCCGATGCAGGATCGACAGATGCTCGACCGGTGGATCGATGTGTGCACCACCGAACTGGAGTTGTTGCGTTCTGGCCAGGGCGGCCACGTGCTCGATCCCTACGCGGCAACCGATCCGGGTGAGTTCTTCGCCGTCGCTACCGAGACGTTCTTCGATTTGCCGTTGGTGATGCGCAGCGAGAAGCCGGAGCTGTACGACGTGCTGTCCAACTTCTACCGGCAGGATCCGGCGAGTCGCGAGCCGGCACCCGCCTCGTCGGAGACGCAATGACAGAGCGCAACTGGGCGGGCAACATCGCCTACGGCGCTGCTCGGTTTCATGCGCCCGCCACAGTCGAAGAGCTGCAGTCGATCGTCGCCGCGGCAACGAAGGCTCGCGCCGTCGGTAGCCGCCACTCGTTCAACGCGATCGCCGACACCGACGGTGATCAGATCTCGCTGGCGGCATTGCCTCGGGTCGTCGAGCTCGACCCGCAGGCGCAGACCGTGACGGTGGACGGCGGCATCAGGTATGGCGAGTTGGCGACGATCCTCGACGACGCAGGATGGGCTGTGGCCAACCTGGCATCACTGCCGCACATCTCGGTAGCGGGTGCCTGTGCGACGGCGACGCACGGCTCGGGCGCGGCGAACGGCAACCTCGCCACGGCGGTGTCCGCGATGGAGATCGTGGTGGCCACGGGTGACGTGGTCGAGGTGTCACGCGACGACGATCCGGAGCTGATGGATGCTGTCATCGTCGGCCTCGGCGCACTGGGCGTCGTCACGCGGCTGACGCTCGCCGTGCAGCCTTCGTTCGCCGTGCGGCAGCGGGTCTTCGAGAACCTGCCGATGGCCGCCGCGGTCGACCACCTCGACGAGATCATGGCCGACGGCTACAGCGTCAGCCTGTTCACGTCATGGCGCGCAGACGTGGTCGAGCAGGTGTGGTGCAAGCGTCGTGTCGATATCGATGCAGGGGATGTTGATGCCGTCGCCGCGAGGTTTGGTGCGTCGCCGGCGAGCGTCGATCTGCATCCGGTCGCGAGGTTGTCGGCGGAACCGTGCACGCCGCAGTTGGACGTCATCGGGCCGTGGCATGAGCGGCTTCCCCATTTCCGCATGGGGTTCACGCCGAGCAGTGGCGACGAGCTGCAGTCGGAGTTGTTCGTCCACCGGGGCGATGCGGCCGAGGCGATGCGAACGCTCGTCGAACTGCGCGACGTGCTGGCGCCGGTGTTGCAGATCTCGGAAGTTCGCTCCGTTGCCGCCGACACGTTGTGGCTCAGCCCGTGCTACCAGCGCGACTCGATCGCCTTCCACTTCACCTGGGTCCCTTCGTGGTCCGACGTCGAGCCGGTGCTGCCGCAGGTCGAAGAAGCGCTCGCACCTTTCGCGGCGCGACCGCACTGGGGCAAGCTGTCGACGCTGCCCGGTGACACGTTGCGCGCCCGCGTCCCGCGCCTGGAATCGTTCGCCGCGTTGACGACGGAATGGGACCCGGCCGGAAAGTTCCGAAACCCCTACCTCGACAACATCCTCACCTGAAAATCGATCAGCTCTGTTCGGCGCGGGTGAGGGCGGCGAAGGCTCGGACGGCGGCGCCCTGCGCCCACGGCGATGGCTCGGTCGGGCAGTGCTCGTAGGTGGTGATGTCCCAACTCGGCAGCACGTCGGTGGTGACCCCGGTGTAGGTGCCGTCGTCGGCCACGGCCGTCCGGCACGCCTCGGTCGCCAGCTCCAGCACATGGGGCGGAAGAGCGACGAGCGACTCGGTCGCCGGATGCAACGCCGCGGCGACGTAGAACGACGCCGTCGACGTCTCCACCCCGGCGGGTGTGTGGTACAGCACCTCCGCCCAGTTGCCGTCCTCGGTCTGCGTCGCCGCCAACAGTTCCAATACTTCGCCGGCCAGTTCGGCGGCCTCGCCCGTGTGCTCGCCGCCGAGGATGCGGACGAGGTCGAGCAAACCCAACACGGCCCATCCGAGCCCACGCGACCAGGCGACGTTGTTGTTGCGCTTGTGAGTCGGGTCGAACCACTGCGCCCACCCGGTCTCACAACGCAGTACCTGCATGCTGTCGACCGCGATCGCGACGGCCCGTTGCGCCAGAGCGGCGTCGTCGCGCCATCGCGACGCAAGCGCGTACGTTGCCGGAAGGTGATACACGGCGTCGATGCACACGCCGTAGCGGAAGGCCAGGCGGTGTGGCTCCAGCGCGGGAACGGAACCGCAGACCATCGGAAGTCCGTCGAGCCGGTCGAGCATCCGTTGTGCCGCGGATTCCGGCAGCTCGCCGTCCATCACCAATTGGACGATCGCGGCGCCGGGCGCCAACACGTCGTCGAAGTTCGGCAGGCAGTGTTCGTTCCAACGTTGCAGTGTCTCGACCACGTGGCCGCGGTACGCGCCGGCGCCCAGCGCATCGGCCTCCAGCAACCCGTCGACTGCGATCGCGTCGCCCCAGTACCAGCAGTGGAACCGCCAGTCGGTCATCCGATCGGCGACTGCGGTCAGCAACGACGCAGACGAAGGACGGTCGTCCATCAGCCGGTGATTCCGGCGCTCAGATCCCGCTTGCCCGCGGCCCGATCGTCGGCCCATTGCTGCAGCGTGGCTTCGAGCTCGGTCGACCCCGTGGCCTTCGCCCACTGCACGGGCAAAGCCGGGAACGAGTAGTCGCCGATGTCGGCCGGTTGGTAGTCCTCGGCGCGGCGCTGCATCGCGGCCTCGACCGCCGGCGCCAGCCGCTTGCGCTTCGCTTCGACCTGGGCCTCGTCGCGGTCGGCGAACTCGGGTAGCACCTCGCGCCCGAAGATCTCGATCGATTCCATGATGTGCTCGTGCTGGTTGCGCCCCGCCTGCAACACGAAGATCACCTGATCGACGCCGGCCTCCTCGAAGCGGCGCAGGTATTCGCGGACCTGCTCCGGTGTGCCCACGCTGCCGCGCAGGCCGGTCGAGTCGCCGGCGGCCTGCTTGGCGCCGAGGGTGTCCACGCGTTGGCCTTCGCGCACCGCGGCCGCGATCGCGTCGGGGTCGTAGCCCTGGGCGGCGCGACGCTCGACGTACTGCGACCACACGTCGGTCCGACCGGGTCGGTGCTCGCCGAAGACGTAGAAATGGCCGAGCGAGTACCCGAAGAAGTTGGCACCTTCCGTGCCGCGTCGAATGGCTTCGTCCTCGTCGTGGTGCAACATCATCGGGCTGACGCAAGCGACCTGGGGATTGACGCTGAATCCGACCGGATGACACTTCTCGGTGAAGGTGCGCTCGTACTCGGTTACCCAATTGACGGCTTCCTCGGGGTCGATGAACGCGAAGG
>Ga0207648_10004403_pt1 | contig 14466 bp, 12 predicted proteins | sample KBSMisM32_FD_184310 | JGI IMG/M metagenome (GOLD analysis project Ga0207648, IMG submission 184310) | Miscanthus rhizosphere microbial communities from Kellogg Biological Station, Michigan, USA - KBS Miscanthus M3-2 (SPAdes) (version 2) | ecosystem: Host-associated > Plants > Roots >...
CGTGACCGCGCGGTGCGCGTCTTTCGCGGAACTCAGCGGTCGCTTTGTATGCGTTCGACGCGCCGCGGGAGCTTCCGCTCCGCTAGACGGAACGTCCGCTCCTCTAGAAGTGAAAGGTCGCCTTCATCGCGAACAGGTTCCAGTTCGGCTCGAGCGGCTTCGGATTGTCGAGCTGCGTGAGATTGGAGGACCCGTCGAAACGATGGTATTCGCCCTTGAGCAGCACGTGCGCGTTGACGTCCACGCGCAACGTGAACGAGAGGTCCTTCGTGTAGGCGTCGGAGGCGGGCCGGCCCCGCTGGACCAGCGTGAGACCCTCCTTGTCCTTCCGGTTCGCGTAGCTGACCGAGTAGTAACCGCTCACCTGCGCGTGCTCGTTGAAGCGATAGGCGAGCTGGCCGTACGTCGAGGACGGATAGATGACCTGCGGCACGGCGGGAGGAGCGGGGAACGGCGTGTTGCTGAAGGCGGTGACCGTCTCCGTGCGGACGCGGATGTGCTCGGCGGTCAGGCGCAGGCCTCCCCGGGCGTACTCGGTGGAAAGCACGAGCTGCCGCACGTCCATGTTCGCGTCCGAGCGGATGCTCAGGGCCACGGGCGCGGGGCCGAGGGGAGAAGGACTGAAGGCGGTGTACGTCGTCGTCGCTCCGAAGTCGATGTTCGCGCCTTGCAGCCCGGTGCGCAGCCGCAGGCCGGCCAGCGGCGGATGCCATTCGACGTAGGACGTATAGGACCGCTTGGAGTGGCCCTTCATGTTGAAGACCTGGTAGGTGATGCCCGTGAAGCGGAGGCTCGCCAGCGCGGGCACCAGGGCGGCGCCGATCTGGTTCGTGGCGCGGCTGAGGACGTAGCTGTCGTCGAGGTCGAGCGTCCCGTAGTCCCCCTCGTACTCGAGGTAGCCCGCGCCCCCCAGCCGGACCGTCCCGAAGATCCCGCCGCCGTCGATGGCATTCGTGATGTCGCGGCGCTCGGGGGGATAGACCCCGCTCGGCTGGAAGATCTCCGGGCGGGCCACGTCGGCGTCCTGGAGAGTGTTGTAGAGGCCGACGGGGAACTTGATCCGTCCGGCCCGGAAGCCGAACGCGTCCCAGGCCCGATACTCGCCGAGAGCCCAGTCCACGACCACGCGGTTGTTGCCCTGCCGTCCCAGGTCGCGGGCGAAGAGCTGGGCCCCCACTCGCACCTTCGACACCGGCTGCGCGGTGAAGTTGAGGGCCGCCTCCGTGAAGGCGAACGTCCCCTCGTCGCTGTCGGTGGTCAGGAACTTGTTCGCCGACGACTTCAGGAACCCCTGGCTCACGAAGCCGCGAAGGACGAGGCCGCCCACGTCTTCCGCGCGCAGTGGGGACGCGCCCGCGATCAACGCCGTGAGGGCGAGGGACAGACCGACCGGCCACATCTTCGTCATGATCACTTCTCTCTCAATCCTTGATGGCCAGGACCTTGACGGTCCCGGCGGCGGGCGCGGCCTCCACGTACCCGATCGCGCCGGGATTCGCGGTGATGTACGCGATCACGTCGGCGTCCGCGGGCTTGACGGGCGGCGGCGTGCTCTGTCCGGAGTACACCTGCTGCAGCCAGAAGCTCTGGACGGCCGAGATCTTCCCCATGCCCTCCACGGACAGCACGGTGCGCGTGAACGCGCTGCGCACGGGCGATCCCGCGGACTGGTCCACGGGCCGCACCTCGCGCCCGTCGCTCCAGCGGCTCGTCTTCTTCAAGAACAGGCGAGCCAGCTCCCCGCGCTTGAGAGAGGGCACGGGGTTGTCGGCGCCGACGACCACGACGAACGTGCGGTCGTCGTCCGCGGGTGCGACGTTGCTTCCCAACAAGGCGCTCATCACGAGCGCCGCGACCACGAGCCGCATTCTCATCCTCGTCCGAGGTGGGACGTAACCTCGCGATGCATACTGGGGTCGCGCGCGCGCGCGATCAACGGGCGTTACCCGGCCTGGTACGGGCTCTCACCACGTACGCGTTGTCACTTCGTACGGGTTCTCACATGGGCGGGTAACGCGGAGCTCGCGTCGGTCAACGGTTGTGAACAGCGCGCGTGGGGCGCCGCACGGACGTATCCATTCCGTGTCCGCGGTGTGCTTCTTTCACGGATTCAGTGCGTCGCTTTGTTACCGTTCGACGCGTTCGACGCGGCGCAGGAACGTCCGCTCTTCACAAAGGATGAAGCGCTCGTCTTGCGCCTTGCGGAAGTTCGCGGCGCCCGCCGGGTCCGCTTTCAGCCGGGCGCGATACGTCTCGTACGCGGCCAGGCTCTCGAACGAGATCAGGGCGAGCGCGATGTTGTTCGTGCCCTCGTGAGGCATGAAGTAGCCGACGAGCTCGCCCCCGCAGGCGGGGATGATGGCCAGCCAGCTCCGCGCGTAGGCCTCGAAGGCGTCGCGCTGGAAGGGGTCGAGCACGTAGCGGATGCAGCAGGTCACGGACATGGCGTCCTCCTCGGAAGGTCGACGGTAGCCGCCGGCGGAGGCGCGATGCTTCGGCCGCGGCCGAAGCATCCCCGCATCGCATCCACTACGATCGGGACCTCTTCTCAGCGGAGATCGCGATGTTCGACGACACGACCCTGGCCCGGATCGGCGCGCTCGTCGGTGATCCCGGCCGCGCGAGCATGCTGGCGGCGCTGCTCGACGGACGCGCCCTCACCGCCGCCGAGCTGGCCGCGCACGCGGGCGTCACCCCGCAGACCGCGAGCGGCCATCTCGCGAAGCTCGTCTCGACCGGGCTCGTGGTGATGCGGCCGCAGGGCCGCCATCGCTATCACTCGCTGGCCTCGCCCGAGGTGGCGGCCATGCTGGAAGGAATGAGCGGGCTGGCGGCGTCCCTGGACGGCATCCGGGCCGGCCGCACGGTGCGCGTCGGGCCGCGCGACGCCGCGCTGCGCGCCGCCCGCACCTGCTACGACCACCTCGCCGGCCGGCTCGCCGTCGATATGGCCGACGCGCTGGCCGCGCGCGGGCACGTCGTGATCGAGCCCGAGGGCGGCCTGGTCACGCCGGAGGGGGCGCGGTTCCTCGAGGACTTCGGCATCGACATGGACGCGACGGGACACGGGAGGCGCGCCCTGTGCCGCACGTGCCTCGACTGGAGCGAGCGCCGGCTGCATCTCGCGGGCGCGCTGGGAGCGGCCCTCCAGAGGCGTTGCTTCGACCTGCGGTGGGTCCGCCGCCTCGAAGGTACGCGCGCCCTGGTCGTGACCGCGGGCGGGGAAGCGGGGTTCCGGAAGTTCTTCGGCCTCGTCACCCGTTCCGGAACGGGTTAGCCGTCAACCCATCCACTGCGGGTTTCTTGCCGTCCCGTCGAAGCGCGGGCTCGTCTTGAAGAGCTCGAACTGACCGGTCATCGCCGCCTGGCGTGTCTTGGCGAGGATGGCGGCCACCTGCGCGGGCGTCAGCGGCTTGAAGGTGCGCGCGACTTCGACCGCCTGATCGAGCCGCTCGATGCTCTCGCAGCCCGTGATGACGACGGACGTGGGTAGGCTCAGCGCGTAGGTCAGGCATTCGACGGGTGTGACCGTCCCGCTCTTCAGGAGCAGGCCGTCACCCATCGACTTCATCCCCAGCACCGCCGTGCCCTTCTTCACGAGGCGCGGCACCACCTGCTTCTCGAAGCTGCGGAAGTGCGCGTCCATGGGGTTGAGGGGCATCTGGCAGGAATCGAAGGTGAAGCCGTGGGCGTCCGCGACGTCCAGCATCCGCACGTGTACGGCGGGGTCCTTGTGGCCGGTGAACCCGATGTAGCGGATCTTGCCCGCCTTCTTCGCCTCCCGCAGCGCCTCCAGCGGGCCGTCCGCGGCGAAGAACCGGTCCGGGTCCTCCATGCGAATGTTCTCGTGGTACTGCATGAGGTCGACCACGTCCGTCTGCAGCCGTTGCAGCGACTCGTCGATCTGCTTCGCGGTGGAGGCCTTCGTGCGCCCGTCGAACTTCGTCATGAGGAAGACGCGCTGCCGGTAGCCGTCGCGGAGGGCCTGCCCCATGCGGCGCTCGGCTTCGCCGTCCTGGTAGTCCCAGCAGTTGTCCATGAACGTGATGCCACGGTCGATCGCGCTGCGGACGATGCGGATGCCTTCCGCCGGATCCTTGGGGCGGCCGATGTGGTGGCCGCCGAGGCCGATGGCGGAGACCTTCTCGCCCGTGCGACCGAGCGTGCGGTAGATCATGTCCTTCGCCACCGGCCGCGCGGACGTGGCCGGTGAGGCGGCGGGGCTCTGCGCACCCGCCGTCCCCCCGGCCACGCTGGTCACGGTCAGGGCCGCCATCGCTTCGAGGGCTTCCCGCCTGTTCATGACCAGCTCCTCCGCCGTCTAGCTCGTGCAGCCCGGGTGGCCGCAGCCGCAGCCGCCCTTGTTACCCGCCGAGCGGCTGCCCGTGCTGGCCGCGTTGGCGCAGGCCTCGCTGCAGAACCGCTTCCCGCTCCGCTGGACCGTCCCTTCCTGACATTTGCAACCGGGATGTGCGCAGGTCATGGATCCCTCCTTCACGTTACGAACCTGATTTTCAACGTACACCTCCGTCACCGCGGCTGCAGGAGGGGAGACGAAGATCGCCGGCATGAATAAGGTTGCAACCTTGATAGGCTCGGCGGCGTCCTACCGCTGAAGGCCGTGGCGCGTCCGGAGACAGGAGGAACGATGGAAACCTGGTGGCAGGACATCCGTTATGGGGCGCGCATGCTGACGCGCAGCCCCGGATTCACCACCGTGGCCGTCTTGACCCTGGCCCTGGGCATCGGCGCCAACACCGCGATCTTCAGCGTGATCAACGCCGTCCTCTTGAAGGCGCTTCCCTACGAAGAGGCGGACCGCCTCGTGTTCCTGACCGAATGGTCCGAGCAGGTCCCGGAGATGAGCTTCTCCGTCGCGAACCTCAAGGACGTCCGCGACCAGAGCACCTCGTTCGAGTCCCTGGTCGGCTTCAACGGCACCGGCTTCATCCTCGCCACGGAGGGCGCGGAAGCGGAGCGCCTGAGCGGCCGCCAGGTCACGTCCGGCCTCTTCCCGACCCTGCGCAAGGCCCCCGTCCTCGGCCGCGCTTTCACCGCCGACGACGACAAGCCGGGGGCGGAGCCGGTGGCCATCCTGTCCGAGGGCTATTGGGAGCGCCGTTTCGGCCGCGACCCCGGGATGGTGGGCCGCCACCTCGTCCTGAGCGGCGAGCCCTTCACCGTGGTCGGCATCATGCCCAAGACCGTCCACGGAAGCTGGAAGACCATCGACGTCTACACGCCGCTGCTGCGCCTCGAGGACAAGATCGGAGGCGAGAAGAACCGCGGCAACCATCCGGGTATCTACGTCATCGGCCGCTTGAAGCCGGGCGTCACCGTCGAGCGCGCGCGCACCGAGGTGAAGGGGATCGCCGCCCGCCTGGCCGAGCAGCATCCCGACAGCAGCGCCCGGAACAGCATGACCCTGGAGACGCTGCATCAGTCCTACGTGGGCGACCTGCGTCCGGCCCTCATGCTCCTCCTGGGCGCGGTGGCCTTCGTGCTGCTCATCGCCTGCGGCAACGTGGCGAACCTGCTGCTCTCGCGGGCGGCGGGACGTCAGAAGGAGATCGCGGTGCGCCGCGCGCTGGGGGCGCCGCGCGCGCGCATCTTCCGCCAGCTCCTGACGGAGAGCGTCCTGCTCGCCGCCCTGGGCGCGATCTTTGGAATCCTGCTGGCCTTCTGGGGCGTGCGCGGCCTCGTGGCCTCGCTGCCCGCGAACGTGCCGCGCGTGGACGAGATCCGCGTGGATGGCGTCGTCCTCGCCTTCACGGGCGCGCTCGCCGTCTTCACCGGCCTCCTCTTCGGGATCGCGCCCGCCTGGAAGATCTCGAGCGGCGGCGTGCAGGGCGCGCTGCGGGAAGAGGGCCGCGGCACCGTCGGCCCCGCCCATCACCGGCTGCGCAACACGCTGGTCGTGGCCGAGATCGCGCTCGCGCTCATCCTGCTCGTGGGCGCGGGACTCCTCGTGCGCAGCTTCGTGCGCGTGCTCGCCGCCGATTCCGGCTTCCGCGCGGACGGCGTGCTCACGGCCAGCCTGCCCCTGCCGCAATCGCGATTCCCGGAGGACGCCAAGCGCGCCGCCTTCGTCCGCGACGTGGTCGAGCGCATGAAGGCCATCCCCGGGGTCGAGGTCGCGAGCGGGGCTCTTCCGCTCCTGGGCGGCTGGCAGAGCTCGTTCACGCTGGAAGGGCGTCCGGAGCCGCCGCCCGGCCAGCTTCCCTCCGCGGACATCACGCGCGTGACTCCCGACTACTTCAAGGCCATGGGCGTGCGTGTGCAGGAGGGCCGCGTCTTCACCGATCACGATACGGCGGAGGCGCCGCTGGTGGCGGTCGTGGACGAGACGTTCGTGCGCGCGCATTACCCGGGCGACACCGCGATCGGCAAGCGGTTCCGCTTCGGCTCCAGCCGCGGTCCCCAGGACGGGCCGGTCAAGTGGATGGAGATCGTCGGCGTGGTGTCGCACGTCAAGAACTACGGCGTGGACCAGGAGAGCCGCGTCGAGGTCTACCTGCCGTTCTACCAGAGCCCGATCGGCAACGTGACGCTGGTCGCGCGCGCGCGCACCGACGCGTCCGCTCTGGCCGCGTCCGTGCGCCAGTCCGTGAAGGCCGTCGACCCCGATGTCCCCGTCTACGCCGTGCGGACCCTGGCCGAGATCGTCTCCGACCGCACCGCCCAGCGCCGCCTGGCCGTCATGCTCATCACGGTGTTCGCGGCGGTCGCGCTGCTCCTGGCCGCGGTGGGGATCTACGGCGTGATGTCGTACGCGGTGGCACAGCGCACGCAGGAGATCGGGATCCGCATGGCCCTGGGCGCGGAACGGCGCGACATCCTGCGCATGGTGCTGCGCCACGGCAGCCTCATGGCCGTGACCGGGATCGGGCTGGGGCTCATGGTCGCGCTCGGCCTGGCCCGCCTGATCACGTCCCTGCTGTTCCAGGTCAGCGCGACCGACCCTCCGACCTTTTCCGTGGTGCCGGTCGTGCTCATCGCGGTGGCCCTGCTCGCGTGCTACATCCCGGCCCGGCGCGCCACGCGCGTCGATCCGCTCGTCGCGCTGCGCTACCAGTAGGCCTCGCCGGCGCGCGCCCTACGGGGTCGTGGGCGGGGTGTATTCGAGGGTGACGGTGCGGAAGTTGAGCGAGAGCTTCTCGGCGCAGGCCAGGGCGATCCGGGCCACCGGCGTCGTCCAGACGATCTCCTGGCCGGGCAGCGAGCCCCCGACGTCGCCGCGCGAGGCGGGCTTTCCGTGCTCGTCGGTGAGGCGCTTCTCGATGTCCTCGCAGGCTGCGGACGACGGCTTCAGGGCCGTGAGCTGGATGCGCCCGAGGCCTTCGGGGCCGACCCCGAACAGGACGCGGAACGTCGCGCCGTCCGCCTCGTAGGCGGGGATCCCGATGTCGCTCGGTCCGGGCCGCGGCTGCCCGAAGTCCACCGGCGCGGCGAGCTTCTGCGCCTCGCCCGGGAAGGCGGCAAGCACTTCCGCCTTCTTCATGCCCCAGCGCGCGGTGCGCCACGCGGGCGGAGGCGCGGGCATCGTGGTGGTGGTCGTCGTCGTGCTCGTGGTGGCGGCCGCAACCGTGGTCGGCGGCGGCGGGGTCGCGGCCTGCTCCTTGGGCTTGCAGGCGGAGAGGGCAGCGGCGGTCGCCATCAAGAGGATCAGGCGTGCTTCACGCCGCGTTCGAATGTTCATCATGGTTGTGCGCTCCGCAAGTGCGCGGATCTTAGGGCGGCGTGCGCGAAGCGGTCAAGGATCCTCGTCACGCACCAGCCGTGCATTCGGTCTCCCGGGGCTCCTCGCCGAACGGGGGTTGATTTTCGGAGGCGGCGGGCCCATATTCCCCTAAGACTTTTAGGGGAGCGGTTCATGAGAGTCCTCGAGCAGGTCCACGCGGCCTGGCGGCGCTGGAAGGCGCTCTGGCGACGCCCGCAGCTCGACCGGGACCTCGAAGACGAGCTGCGATTCCATCTCACCATGCGCGAGGAGCAGTACCGGACGGCCGGATTCGACGCCGCGGAGGCGCGCCACGCGGCCACCCGCCGGCTCGGCAATCCGGTGTCCCTGAAGGAGGAGTGCCGCGACATGTGGACCTTCCACCGCCTCGAGACGCTGGCCCAGGACGTGCGCTTCGCCGGCCGGCTCCTGGGAAAGAGCCCCGGCTTCACGGCCCTGGCCGTGTTGTCCCTGGCCGTCGGCATCGGCGCCAACACGGCGATGTTCACGGCCTTCAGCGCCGTCCTCCTCCGCCCGCTGCCGTATCCGGAGGCGGACCGGCTCGTTCGTCTCACCCGCTTCTACCCGAAGGGAGCCATCGCGGCTCTCCAGGAGCGGAGCCGCACGATGGACGTCGCGGGCACCGGCGCCGATGCGGAGTTCAACCTCACGGGCCAGGGCGAAGCCGCTCGCCTGCCCGGGGGCACGGTCTCGGCCAACCTCTTCTCGGTGCTCGGCCGCGGCGCGGAGATCGGCCGCACCTTCGCCGAAGGGGAGGATCGGCCCGGGCGCGACCGTATCGCCCTCATCAGCCACGCGCTGTGGGAGGGCCGGTTCGCCCGGGATCCGGCGGTGCTCGGCCGAACGATCACGGTCGATGGAGTGGAGCGGCAGGTCGTCGGCGTGATGCCGCCGGGATTCCATTTCCCCTCGCCATCCGTGCAGCTCTGGATCCCGCTGCGGCACGATCCCGGGCAGACCGAGGACTACTGGGGATTCGGATGGATGCCGGCGGTCGGCCGCCTCCGCCCGGGCGCAACGCTGGCCCAGGCGCAGGATGAGCTGCGCGAGCTGAGGCCCGAGATTGCCGCGATGTTCCCGTGGCCGTCTCCGAACTGGAACATGAACGCGGCGGTCGTCCCACTGCAGGACGACCTTGCGCGGGACATCCGGGACAAGCTCATCGTCCTGCAGGCCGCGGTGGCCATCGTCCTCCTCATCGCGTGCGCGAACGTCGCCAGCCTGCTCCTGGCCCGAGCCGCCGCTCGCAAGAAGGAGATCGCGTTGCGGGCTGCCCTCGGCGCCGGCCGTAGCCGGCTCTTGCGCCAGCTCCTGACCGAAAGCGTCACCCTGGCCCTTCTGGGCGGGGTCTTCGGGGTCGCCCTCGCGCAGGCCGCCCTCTCCGGCCTCGAGGCCCTGATCCCGGCCGACACGCGCGGATTCGCCGGGGCGGGTCTGGACCTCTCGATCCTCGCTTTTTCGACCGCCGTCTCCCTCGCCAGCGGGGTCCTGTTCGGCGTCGCTCCCGCCTTCACCGCCTCGCGCGTGGACCTCGCCGCCTCGATGAAGACGGGGAGCGCGCGCGGGGGCGGGCGGGGGGCCAAGCGCCTCCGCAGCGCGTTCATCGCCGCCGAAGTGGCGCTCGCCGTCGTGCTGGCCGTGGGGGCCGGCCTTCTCATGCGGACCCTCTGGGGGCTGACGCGCGTGGACCCCGGCTTCCGGCCGGAGCAGACGCTCACCGTGCGCGTGACTCCGAACGCGTCCGCCTGCGAGCCGCGCGCCGCCTGCATCGCCCTCTACGACGAGCTGCTGCGCCGCCTGCGCGACCTGGACGGGGTCTCCGACGTGGCCGCCGCCAACGCCGTGCCCCTGAGCGGCGCGGAGCCGCTGCTCCCGGTCGAGATGGACGGCCACCCCCTCAGCGCCACCGACGCCACGGCGCCGCTGGTGTGGGCGGGGGCGGTGACCCCCTCGTACTTCCGCGTGATGCGCTTGCCCCTGCTGCGCGGCCGGTCACTCACCGAAGGCGACGCGGAACGCACCGAGCCGGTCGTCCTCGTGAGCGCGGCCACCGCGCGCCGCTATTGGCCGGAGGGCGACCCGATCGGAAAGCGGGTGCGCGTCGTCTGGGACAAGGACTGGCGCACGGTCGTGGGGGTGGTGGGAGACGTGAGACAGTACGCGCTGTCCGGCCGCTCGCCCGCGGAGATCACGGGCGCCATCTACATGCCGTACCCGCAAGCGGTGGCGTTGGACCGGCGGATCCCGGTGGCCCTGTCCCTCTTCGCGCGCTCGTCCCTGGATGCGCCTCGCCTGGCCGCCGCCATCCGCGAGCAGATCGCGCGCGTGAATCCGGACGTTCCCGTGAGCGACGTTCGGACCCTGGAATCGGTGGTCGCGTCCTCGGTCGCGGAGCCGCGGTCCATGACCTGGCTGTTTGCCGCCTTCGCCGCCGGGGCCCTCCTCCTGGCCGCTATCGGCACCTACGGCGTCGTGTCCTACACGACGGCCCAACGCACGTACGAGATCGGCGTGCGGGTGGCCGTCGGGGCGACGCGGCGCGACATCCTCGGGCTCGTGATCGGACAGAGCCTCCGCCTCGTGCTCGCCGGTCTCGGCGCCGGGACCGTGGCCGCGCTCGTCCTCGGCCGCGCGCTCGCGAGCTTCCTCTACGGCGTGACGCCCGCCGATCCCGTCACCTTCGCCACCGTGGCCGCGCTGCTCCTCGCGACCGCGGTCGTGGCCGGGTTCTTCCCCGGCCGGCGGGCCGCGCGCCTCGACCCCGTGCGCGCGCTGCGCGTGGACTAGTAGAACGGCGTTCGCGTGGGGCCCGGGAAGCCGTAGCTCCACAATACGCGTCCGGTCTCCGCGTCCCGGCAATCGAGCTGCGCCTTCCCACCCGTCCCGTACGGGCGGTCCACGAAGACCTTGCCGTCCCGCTCGACGAGCACGGTATCGAAGGCGCCGAGCGTCTTCGCGATCCGATCCCGCGGCGCGGACTCTTCGCGCGTCTCGTCCGCGGGCGCGCAGCGCTCGTCGGAAACGAGCATCGTACCCGCCGCGCCCGGCGTGAACGTGCGCTGGAGACGCCCGGTACAGGCCCCGTCCCACGAGATGACGTCCACCACCGCGCGCGTGCCGTCGAACGAGAAGGAGCTTCGGCCGTAGGAGACGGGAGCGACGGCGACATCCAGGTCCCGCGAAGCCAGGAGCTCCTGGCCCGTCCGCCCGTCGAGGACGACGAGGGACCGAACGTACTCGCGTACGCTCAGGCGCTTCGTTCCGTCCTCGCGCTCCCTCCAGCTCCGCGCGTCGTCACGTGCGATGACGAGGACCCGGCCCTTGCGATCGATCACCTCGCCCGCGGGGCGCTCGGGCCGGTAGGTCCAGATCTCCCGGCCCCCGGCCAGCTCGTACGCGACCAGGCGGCCGCGCCAGTCGGGGCAGATCAGGTGGTCCTCCCCGACGTGGCACTCGCGCGTGCTGGCGATCTCCCACGCGCTCGTCTGCGGATCGAAGTCGAGACGCCGATAGACGTTCTCGTCGCGGGTGAACAGCTTCCACCGATAGGACCGCGCGACGAGGCCGTGCGGCGTGTCGAAGAAGCTGCTCCAGGTGTAGCGCTCGTCGATGTGCTTCTCGCCGCGGAACCGGACCTTGCCCGTGGTGGCGTCGAGGACGGTGAGGGTGCCGTCGGGCTGGATGAACGCGAACCGGCCGGCGAGGGCGGCGTAGACCTGGATCGCGCCGTGGACGGGATTCGGAATGCCGGCGGCGGCGGGCAGAAGCAGGAGCGCGCACGGAATGAGCCGGCCCCACCTCCGGGATCGCATCCAGCCGCCATTGAACTGCACACAGGGCTCGGAGCGGGTCCGGCCGCGGTCAAGCCTTGGCGCGCGCCCGCTTCCTCTTCGCCTTGTCCGCCTCGTAGCGGCTGACGGTGACGGGGCGCCCTCGGATCGTGGCGCCCTTGAGAGCACGCAGGACCTCGTCGGCGCGGTCCTCACGCACATCGACCAGCGAGTACCGCTCTTCGATCTGGACGGCGCCGATGGCGCTGCCATCCAGCTTCGCTTCGCCCGTGATCGCGCCCACGAGATCGCGTGCCTGGGCGCCCGCGGCCTGGCCGATGGAGACGTAGATGCGCGCGAAGGGCCCGGCCGGGGCCGGGATTTCCGGCGTGCGCGCGGCGGCCGCCGGAGACGGCGCGCGTGGCGGCGCCTCCGTCCGCGTGCCCGCCTCGTGAGCCAGCTTCACCGCGGCCGCGGCCACGTCGAGCACGTCGAACTCCTGGGCCAGGGACTGAACGATCTCGCGGAAGCCCTCCGCGCCGCCGGCGACGACGGCCTCCCTCACCGCGACACGTGTCGCTTCCAGCCGCCGGGCCTGCAGGTCGGCGACGGTCGGCACCGTGCCGAGGTCGAGGCGGCGGCCGGTGAGCTTCTCGATGTTACGGAGGAGCGGCCGCTCGCGCGGCTCGGCGAGCGTGATGGCCACTCCCTCGCGTCCGGCGCGGCCGGTCCGCCCGATGCGATGGACGTAGGACTCGGGGGCGGGGGGGACGTCGTAGTTGATGACGTGCGACAGGCGGCCGATGTCGAGGCCCCGGGCGGCCACGTCGGTGGCGAGCAGCAGCTCCGCCGCGCCTTCCCGGAAGCGGCCCATCACGCGGTCGCGTTCCTTCTGTGACATCCCGCCGTGCAGCGCCTCCGCGCGGAAGCCCCGGCCGTTCAGGGTCTGGGCCAGCGTTTCCACCTCGCCCCGGGTCCGGCAGAAGACGAGCGCGGAGGCCGGGCCCTCGAGGTCGAGGATGCGCCCCAGCGCGTCGACCTTCTGCGCCCGCGAGACGAGGTAGGCCACCTGGCGGACGCGGGGGGCGGCTCCGCCTGCGAGCTTCTCCTCGGCGATGGCCAGGCGCACGGGATTCTCGAGGTGCCGCTCCGCGATGGCGGTGATGCGCTTGGGCATGGTGGCGGTGAACAGCGCCGTCTGCCTCTTGGCCGGGAGCTCGGCGAAGATGGCCTCGAGCTCTTCGGCGAATCCCATGTCCAGCATCTCGTCCGCTTCGTCGAGCACGACCGCTTCCACGTGCCCGAGATCGAGGGTCCGCCGGCGGATGTGGTCGAGGGCGCGGCCGGGCGTCGCCACCACGACGTCGACGCCGCGGCGGAGGCCGCCGAGCTGCTGCGTGATCGACTGCCCGCCGTAGATGGGCATCACGCGCGCCCCCAGGTTGCCGCCATAGCGGTAGATGGCCTCGGCCACCTGCATGGCCAGCTCGCGGGTGGGGACGAGCACGAGGAGGCGCGGCTCCTTGCGTTTGTGCCCGTCCGCGAGGATCCGCTGCAGGAGAGGGAGCGCGAAGGCAGCGGTCTTGCCGGTGCCGGTGGCCGCCTGTCCCACGAGGTCGCGCCCGGCCAGGAGCGGGGGGATCGCGTCCTTCTGGATCGGGGTAGGCTCCTCGTAGCCGAGCGCCTCCAGCACCGACACCAGCTTCGGGCCGAGTCCGAGGTCGCGGAAGCGGCCGGATCCGTCGGTCGATCGTGGGCGGGTCATCGTCTCAGCTCAGGCTGAAACGCAGCTCCCCGAGCCCTTCGAGGGTCGAGGTGAGCTGGTCGCCCGCCTTGAGCCAGACCTGCTTGTCCTTCGGGTAGCCGGAGATCACGCCTTCGGGAGTGCCCGTGAAGATGATGTCGCCGGGCTTGAGCGTGAAGTACTTCGAGATGTAGCTGACGAGGCTCGGGCAGCCGAACACCATGTCCGCCGTGTTCGACGACTGCCGCAGTTCGCCGTTGACCCGGCACTCGATCGCAAGGCGATTGGGATCCGGCACCTGGTCGGCGGTGACGAGGTAGGGCCCGATGGGAGCCGAGCCGTCGAGGGCCTTGCCGAGCATCCATTGGCTGGACACCCGCTGCAGGTCCCGCGCGGTGAAGTCGTTGCCAGTGCAGTAGCCGAAAACGTAGGAGAGGGCGTCCTTCTCGCTGACGTTGCGCGCGGTGCGCCCCATGACGATGACGAGCTCGACCTCGTAGTCGAACTGCGTGGCCGCCTCCTGCGAGACCTTGATGATCCCGCGATGGCCGTTGAGCGCGGTGTTGTACTTGTTGAACAGGATGGGCTGGGTGGGCACCGCGCTGTTGGTCTCGGCCGCGTGCTTCCGGTAGTTGAGGCCGACGCAGACGATCTTCTCGGGGTTCGTGACGCACGGTCCGAAGTCCGCCTTCGCTTCGTCGAGGAAGAGGTCCTTCCGCCCGCTCGCGAGTGCCTTGGCCAGAAGGGCCTGGAGCGCGGCGCCCCCGCCGCGCCGGATGACCTCGTCGATGGTGGTGGGCGCCTTGGCGTGAAACACGCTCTCCGCCGTGCGCACGTCGAGGAGGCCGCGTTCGGTCTTGATGGCGAGGCTCAGCTCGTGGCCGCGGCGGATGGTGGCGAACGTCAGGCCGCGGGGCGCGTCGTTCGTGGCGGGCCGCGCGGGTATCTCGGCGGCAGCGCGCGATCCCGATGCGGCCAGGACGCCGCTCGAGAAGGTGGCGCCCGCCCCGGCGAGGAACGTCCGGCGGCTCCTGTTCATGGGGACCTCCTGTCGGAAGAGCCGATCTTATCCGCCCCGGGACGGATAGGCCGACTCGGCCGCCGCCAATCCCATATGTCCGCGCCTCCATCGAGGAGCTGCCGGCGGAGCTCACCGGTGTCGCGGACCAGGTCACGGCGATCCTGCCCTGGGGCAGCCTGCTGGCCGCGTT
>Ga0207648_10004404_pt1 | contig 14466 bp, 10 predicted proteins | sample KBSMisM32_FD_184310 | JGI IMG/M metagenome (GOLD analysis project Ga0207648, IMG submission 184310) | Miscanthus rhizosphere microbial communities from Kellogg Biological Station, Michigan, USA - KBS Miscanthus M3-2 (SPAdes) (version 2) | ecosystem: Host-associated > Plants > Roots >...
GTTCAGCTATGCGTACGACCGGCACCGTGAAGTGGTTCAACGACACCAAGGGCTTCGGCTTCATCACCCCCGCGAACGGCGAGAAGGATTGCTTCGTGCATCACTCCGCCATTCAGGGTCACGGCTTCAAGACCCTCGCCGAGGGCGAGTCCGTGGAGTTCGACGTGGTCCAGGGCGCCAAGGGCCCGGCCGCTGAGAACGTCGTCAAGCTCGGCCGCTAAACGGCGAGTCGGACAGTCCAGGCCGTGTGAGCTGAACTCGTCCACGCTCGAGGCAACGCCCCGACTGCTCTGCAGTCGGGGCGTTGTTGTTTTCATGGAGCACTCACGCACTCACGGCGTTAGAGCGCCGAACACCGGCAATCGCCACGGAATGCTCCGCAGCGGCTCGGGCTCCGTGCCGGGCAGGAAGTACTCCGTGTATCGCCGCTCGACGGGAGTCGCGGAATCCGCGAGCTGGCCGGTCGCACGGTCGAGCTCCGCGGTGATCATGCCGAGCGGCGGAACCCATGGCTGCGGCGCGGGACGTCCGGCGTAGTACTTCGCCATCATCTCGCCCCAGATCGGCGCGGCGAGTGAGCCGCCGGCCACGCCGGGCGCGATCGTCTTCGGTTTATCGAAGCCCAGCCAGACGCCGGCGACGAGGTCGGGGGTCATCCCCATGAACCACACGTCGACGTTGTCGTTCGTCGTGCCCGTCTTGCCGGCGATCGGGATGTTCGCGGGCACCGCGCGCCGCGCCGGCGCGCCGGTGCCTCGCTCCGCCGCGTCACGCATCATGTCGCGCACGATGAACGCGATACGCGGGTCGATCACCGACTGCGGCACCGACGCGGCGCGCTGGAACACGGTCTTGCCGGTCGGATCGTCGACGTGCGTCACGAGACGCGGCTCGACCGTGCTGCCGAGGTTCGCCCAGACGCTGTACGCGGCGACGTAGTCGAGCGGCCGAACGACGGAAGCACCGAGCGCGCTCGCCGGAACGGCGGCGACCGGCGATTCGATCCCGCCGCGATGCGCGATCGCCACCATCGAGTCGAGTCCCACGCGAAGCGCGAGCTGGACGGCGACCGGATTGCGCGAGTGAATGAGCGCTTCGCGCATCGTGATCGGGCCGAGGAACGTCCCGTCCGAGTTGTCCGGCGAGTAGACGCGACCGTTGTCGAGTCGGATCGAGAGTGCCGTGTCGGGCACGATCGTCGCCGCGCTGAGGCTGTCCTCGAGCGCCTTGGCGTACACGAACGGCTTGAAGGAGGACCCGGGCTGGCGCATCGAGAGCGTCGCGCGATTGAACGGCGCGAGCGCGTAGTTACGTCCACCCACGAGCGCGCGCACGTCGCCGCTCTGCGGCTCGATCGCGACGATGGCGCCTTCGAGGGCGTCGCGCTTGTCCTTCGCAGCGGCGAAGGTGGGGTGCTTGTAGCCCTTGCGCTGCTCCACCTTCTCCGTGCCGTCGACCAGCGCCTCGACGGCTGCGCGCTGCAGCGCCGGGTCGAGCGTCGTGTAGACCTTGTACCCGCCTGTGGCGACGTTGACCCCCGCGCGCTCGGCCACCTGTCGCGCAGCATCCACGAAGTACTGCGCGACCATCGGCGCGCCGGCGTCGTGCGTCGTCACCAGCGGCTCCAGCTTCGTGCGCTCGGCGACCTGCCGCGAGATGAACCCCTGCTCCGCCATCAGGCCGAGGATCAGGTTGCGGCGCGCTTTGGCCTTGTCGGGGTAGCGGATCGGATCGTATCCGACCGGCGATTTCGGCAGCGAGGCGAGCGTCGCCGCCTCGGCGAGCGTGAGGCGTGACGCGTTCTTCCCGAAGTAGTGCCGCGCCGCGGATTCCACGCCGTACCAGCCGTGGCCGAAGTTGATCTGGTTGATGTACGCCTCGAGGATCTGCTCCTTGCTGTAGTGGCGCTCCATCTCGCGCGCGGCCTGCTGCTCGCGGAGCTTGCGCCCGATGCTCAGATCCCGGCGGTCGATCTGGTCGGGGTGCATGTTCCCGACGAGCTGCTGCGTGATCGTGCTCGCGCCACCGCGGTGGCCACCCGTGATCCCATCGAGCAGCTTCCCCTTGATGGCGCCGGCGACGCCGATCAGATCGACGCCGTCGTGCTGGTAGAAGCGCTGGTCCTCGACCGCGACGAACGCCTGCCCGACGTACTTCGGCAGGGTGCGGATCGGGACGCTCGTGCGCGATTCCCGCCCCATCTCGCCGATGAGCGAGCCATCGCGCGCGTAGACGAGCGAGGACTGCGGCTGGGGGACGATCTGCCAGGGCTGCCCGGTTCCGCGCGAGGCAGCGGCGGCGGGAGGCGGTTCGGCGGGCGCCTGCGCGGCAACCGCCTGCGCGGCCAGCGGCGCGGCGGATGTGAGGAGCGCGAACGACAACAGGAATGGGTGACGCAACGGCATTCGTCGAAGTCTAGCGCGCTCGAAATTCGAGTCGAGAGACGTGGATCACACGACGACCGGTGGGCAGCAAGCAGTGAGCGTCTGCCGCAGCGCTGAGCGACGGACGGCTAGCAGTGACGTCCCACGCGTCGCGCCGTCACTCCTCGCTGCCAACACGCCGCCGGACAACTCATAGTTGCCCTCCACCGGCCTCCTAGACGATTCTTCATCCAATGGCCCCTTACGTCACTCTCGCCCTCGCCCAGTTCCAGCCGCGCAAGGGCGACTACGCGGGCAACCTCGCTCGCGTCGGGGCAGTGCTCGCTCAGGCGGCGAGCCTCGATCCGCAACCGCAGCTCGTGTGCTTCCCCGAGTCGGCGATGACGGGGTATTTCCTCGAGGGTGGCGTGCGGGAACACGCCGTCAGCGCGGGCCGCCTGGCCGCTGATCTGCGCCGCGTCTACGGCGATGGCCCGCCGATCGACGTCTGCATCGGCTTCTACGAGGTCTGGCGCAACAAGCTGTACAACAGCGCGCTCTACCTCTCGCTCGGCGAGGCGACGCCGCTCGTGCGCCACGTCCATCGAAAGGTGTTCCTCCCGACCTACGGACTGTTCGACGAGGAACGGTTCGTCGAGCGCGGTCGGGACATCCGCGCCTTCGACACGCCGTGGGGGCGCGCCGCGATCCTGGTGTGCGAGGACGCCTGGCACTCCCTCACCGGCACGATCGCCGCGCTCGATGGCGCGCAGGTCATCATCGTGCCCTCGGCGCCGCCGGCGCGGGGTGCTTGGCCCAAAACGGACGAGGTGCCTGGACCGGCCAGCGTCTCCCGATGGGAGCGGCTCACCCGCGACATGGCCGACGAGCACGGCGTGTATCTCGCCCTCGCGAACCTCGTGGGAAGCGAGGCGGGCAAGCAGTTTCCCGGTTGCGCGCTGCTCGCCGGCCCCAAGGGCGAGGTGCGCGTGCGCGGCCCGCTCTGGGAAGAGGCGCTCGTCGTCGCCACGATCGATCTCGCCGACGTCACCCGTGCGCGCGCCGACCAGCCGCTCATCGCCGACCTCGAGACAATGATGCCCCACCTGCGCGAGACGCTCGCCCGGGTGGATGCCGGTGCGCCGCACATCCTCACCTACGACGGGATGGACGCGTTGGCGGGGATCCCCAACGACGGCGATGGCGCCGCGGCTGCGCGCCCACGGGGCGCCGGCAGCGGGAGCGCCCCCTCGGGCCAGCGCCTGCGAGTCGTTTGCGGCGACGCGACCAGCGGTCCGCCGCGGCTCGACATCGATGGCCGGCTGGTCGAGGGCTGGCTGATCCAGTTCCTGCGCGACGAGATGGCGCGCCGAGGGTTCGAGCGCGCGGTCGTCGGCGTGTCCGGAGGCGTGGATTCGGCGGTGACCGCGTTCCTCGCCGCGCGCGCGTTGGGACCGGCGAACGTGATCGGCGTGCGGATGCCGTACAAGACGTCGAGCAAGGAGAGCCTCGAGCATGGCCAGCTCGTGATCGACACGCTCGGCATCCAGGGGCGCACGGTGGACATCTCCAACGCGGTCGATGGCTATCTGCAGCACGAGCCCGAAGCCGATCCGGCGCGGCGCGGGAACGTGATGGCGCGCATGCGCATGATCACGCTGTTCGACCTCTCGGCGAAGCACCACGCCATTCCGTTCGGCACGGGCAACAAGACGGAGCGTCTGTTCGGCTACTTCACCTGGCACGCCGACGACTCGCCGCCGATCAATCCGCTCGGTGACCTGTTCAAGACGCAGGTGTGGGCGCTCGCACGCCATCTCGGCGTGCCGGAGGTGATCGTCGGCAAGGCGCCGTCGGCGGATCTCGTCGTCGGGCAGACGGACGAGGGCGACTTCGGCATCAGCTACGCGAAGGCGGACGAGCTGCTGAACTGGATGTTGAGCGGCTACGACGAAGCGGACCTGGTCGCGCGCGGGTTCGCGCCCGAGGAGGTGGCGCTGGTGCGCAAGCGCCTGTCGGCCACACACTGGAAGCGACGCCTGCCGACCGTGGCGATGGTCAGCGGGTCAGCGATCGGAGAGAGCTACCTGCGGCCAGTCGACTACTGACCCACCCCAGTCGGGGTCAGAGTCAGTGGGGTCAGAGTAAGTGGGGTCAGAGTCAACTGACTCTGACCCCACTCGTTTGTCGGGACTGATTCTGGGCGCGGCAGCTACGTCCGAAGCACCACGTTCCCCATCGAGTCGATCACGTAGCACGCTTTCGTGTTGGCTGCCGGCTCTTCGCCCTGGACGCGGCCGCTCTGCCCCGGCTTCAGGATCATCCAGTAGTCCGTCTGGCGATAGAAGATCGTGCGCGGGCGGCCCTTGGGATCGCGCAGGTCACCCTGTGCGGCGCAGGACGGGAAGGCACGGCGCGTTCCGCTCTTGAAGTCCACGGCCATCATCCCCTCGTCGGTGATCACGTAAGGCGATCCCGTGAGGTTGGGGGTGTACCCGCCATAGCTCGGCGTGTTGTAGCCGCTGTAAGTCACGGACGGAGGCGGCTCCTGGGCTCCCGGCCCAAAGGACTCGGAGAGCGGGACCCCGTTCGCATCATAGACGGAGGGGTAGCCGCCATAGAAGCCGTCGCAGCAGCCGAAGCCGCTGCCGACGATGATCGGCACGTTGTTGTTGAAGCGGCGGTGGTTTCGCTGATTCACTCGGCGATTGACGATCCTCGAGCGGATGCGCGGATCGTTCACGCGCGAGTCGACCACGCCAAAGGGTACGGTGGCGATGGGAGGCGAGGCTGGAATCCGAGGTATCGTCGATTGGGGACGAGGTTGTACCACCACGCCGGCGCGCCCGGCGCGACGTTGTGCCCCAGCGGGTCCCGCCGCCAGGACGGAGATCACGCTTGCCGCGAGCGTCGCAGAGCGTGCCAAGCGAAGCGATGTGCTCATCTCCCTACCCTCCCCCATTCAGAACCGCCAATCGGCGATCGCGACCCGATGTCGCCTGTACCTGAGTCACCCCCCATGCTGCGGGGCTGTCACGCGGCAAGTGCCGATCCACATCGTGAGGCGGGTATGGGGGCCTCGTGCCCCGTGACCGGAGATGAAATGCCAGAGGACGTCACCAGGCTGCGGTAGAGGGTCAACACCCAGCCACGTCTGCCCGCATGCCCGGAACGAACACCACCGGGCTGCAGGGGCATGCTCTTGGCGAATCTGGCGGCGTATGGCGACCAAACGAACTGCCACCAGAACGCGCCCCGCGCGCCCCACGAAGTCGGCGACGAAACGCGCCTCCACGAAGAGCGCCAAACGGAGCACCAAGACCACGGCGAAGAGCGCAAAGAGAAGCGTCAAGACCACCGCGAAGCGCACCGCGACTCGGCCATCGAAGAAGGCGCCCCTCGGCGAGTACAACGCGAAGCGTGATTTCACGCGGACCGCGGAGCCGGCGGGGAAAGTGCCGAAGCCACGCAGCAAGACCCTGCACTTCGTCATCCAGAAGCACGCGGCGAGTCACCTGCACTATGACTTTCGCCTCGAGCTCGACGGGGTCATGAAGTCCTGGGCCGTCCCGAAGGGGCCGAGCCTCGATCCATCGGTCCGCCGGCTGGCGATGGAGGTGGAGGACCACCCCATCGCCTACAACGCCTTCGAAGGCACGATCCCACAGGGCGAGTACGGCGGCGGCACGGTGATGCTCTGGGATCGGGGTACCTACGAGGCCGACGACGACGGAGGTCCTGCCTCGCTCCGCAGCGGCTACGAGAAAGGCGAGCTCCGCTTCGTGATGCACGGCAAGCGCATCCGGGGTGGCTTCGTGCTCGCGCGACTCCGCCGCCCGGGACGCCCGCAGTGGCTGCTCATCAAGCGCCGCGACGACTACGCCGATCCGGAGCGCGACATCACCGCCGAGGAAACGACGTCGATCGCCACCCGGCGGACCATGGAGCAGATCGCCAGCGGCCGCCGAGTCTGGCACTCCAGCCGCTAGCGGGCAGGGGGCACCCAGAACCGGGACCCTTTTTGGCGTCGAGGGGTAAACATATGTATGCGAAACTCCCTTCGACTCTCGCTCGGAGCGCTGATGCTTGCCGCCGCTGCGGCGTGCTCGCGCTCCTCGGAGCAGCCAGCACTGAGCAGTGATCTCGAGCAGGATCTCGCGAAGGCCGGTGGAGCGAGCGTTCTGCTTGGTGGTAGCGCAGGGAATCGGGTCGACGTCGTCTCGGCATCCGAGCGCGTCGAGAGCCCGGTGCCGACCCCGAAGGCAAAGACGGTCTCGCGCGCACCAAGCGCGAACCGTGGAGTGCGCGCCCCGGTCAAGAGCGCGCGCAAGACGACACCGGTCGCCGCCCCTGCACCACGGGCAGCCGAGCCGGCGGCGGCCGAGGAGCCGCGCGTGGCGCGCGAGCCCGAGCCGACACCTGCTCCGCAGTCGCGGCCAGAGGCCCCGATTCCGTCGCGTCAGCCCGAGCCGCGCGGTGGATGGAAGACGCCGGGCGAAGTGATTCGGAACGCGCCATTCCCCATCAACCCCGTGATATCAGTCAGCCGTTAGTGGTTACCGGATGACGGTTCACGGTCATCAGCCGACCCCGGGATGCTGCCTGCTCCCGGGGTCGGCTGTTTTTCGTGGTTCACCCGACCTTGCGGAACTCCGACCGGAGGTGCGAAGCGCCGCAGGGAGGAGCAACAACGGTGGCAATGCGGAACTCCGACCGGAGGTGCGAAGCGCCGCAGGGAGGAGCAATCGAATTGCCGTGACAGCGCCTCGTCCGTACGTTCGCGCCGCATCATCGCAGGCGAACTCCACACGAGGCACACATGCGATCGAAGCTGCGCGCTGTTCTTCCGCTCGCGTTCTCGGCGCTCCTCTCACTGATCGCCTCGCGTCGCGCGAACGCACAGGGCACGGGCGCACCGCTGTACGAGCTTCCCGTCGGCGTCGAGTCGCGCTGGGCGAGTCCGGAGAATCCAGCGGGCGCAAAGGGTCAGGCCGGTCGCGCGAACGCCGGTCGCAAGGGATCACCGACCATCTCGCTCAAGGCAGGACAGAGCGTCGTGCTCGCCGAAGCACGCGGCACGAGCGGAACGGTGCGTCGCATCTGGATGACGATCTTCGACGCGAACACCGCCAAGCAGGGCCGCCTGTGCTGCGGCGAGCGACTGCTGCGCAGCGTGCGGGTCGACATGTACTGGGATGGCGCGCGCACGCCCGCCGTGAGCGCACCGGTGGGTGACTTCTTCGGCCTCGGGCTCGCGCGCATGGTGCCGTTCGAGTCCGCGCTCTTCTCGAGTCCAGAAGGCCGTAGTCTCGTCAGCGTGGTGCCGATGCCATTCCGTCGCGGGATGAAGATCGTGCTCACGAACGAGGGCGACGTCGATCTTCCGTCGATCTACTACGACGTCGACTACACCATCGGCGACCGGCATCCGCCCTCGACGGGATATTTCCACGCGTACTGGCGTCGCGAGCGACCGACGCAGCCGCGTCGCGATTACGAGATCCTTCCGCGTGTCACGGGGCGCGGACGCTACCTCGGCGCGAACGTCGGTGTCATCGCGGACAAGACGCGATGGCTCGGCACCTGGTGGGGCGAGGGCGAGGTGAAGGTGTTTCTCGATGGCGATTCGACGCTGCCGACGCTCTCGGGCACCGGCACGGAGGACTACATCGGCACGGCGTGGGGCGAGGGACGCTTCGCGCACCTCAACCAGGGCTCACCAGTGAGCGACGAAGGCGCCGGGCGATTCGCCTTCTACCGCTATCACGTCGTCGACCCCGTGTACTTCGCGCGCGACGTGCGCGTCACGATCCAGCAGATCGGCTATCTGGGTGGAGGCGCGACGGACCGCGATCGACTCGCGCTCGTGCAGGCGGGTCGTCGCCTCACGCGCGCTGGCGCGGGTGACGAGGCACTCGATCTTTCGAAGGGCGGCCTGTTCGAGCGGGCCGACGACTGGTCGAGCTGCAGCTACTTCTACCTCGATCGCCCGGAGAACGGCTTGCCCGCGCTCGCGCCGGTGGGCGAGCGTGTCGCAGAAATGTAAGTGCGACACTCCGACCGAAGGTGCGGAGCGCCGCAGGGAGGAGCAATCAAGGCGACGTGTTCGCGCGCCGCCGGTCACCGAGTGCGCCGCCCGGACAGCGACACTCGGTGCCGGCCGCGCGCGCCGCTCAGGCGGCGCGCGCTTCGGCGAAGGCGAGACTTACAGCGCGCCGCGCCTGGCGCTTGAGCGCGCGATGCACGGCACGGGCGTAGAGGATGAAGTTGGCGCCCGCCCACGGATGGCGAAGGAAGAACTCCGCGGGGAGCATGTCCGCCTTGAGTCGATTGCACGGCGGGCACGCCGACACGACGTTGCCGGGAGAATGCGTGCCGCCCTTCGCGAGCGGATGCACGTGGTCGAGCGTCGCGCGATCGTAGTCGAGGGCCATGCCGCAGTAAACACAGCGGCGACTGCAGTCTCGCATCGCGGCGAGCTTGAACGCTCGCTTGTGCTCAGCGGGGAGCAGTCGCCGGACGCGACGCAGGAGGCCTCGGGGTGCGCGGGGAGCGCGTGGGAGAGTGACGCGGTGACCGTGTCGAGCGGGCAATCTCACCTCGCTGGAAAAGACGACACCCCGCGGAGGGAGAGGCTCCCTCGCGCGGGGTGTCGTACATCGTGGTCGGCGTCGCACCGGGGGCGCCAGTACGTGCGACGCGCTCGCTGCGCTCGCATCGTCCGCTGGGTCCAGCCTTGCACAATTTCCTTGCGCATCGGCCTCCGGGTGCGTCGGGTGAGCGGTCGTGCCGCTCGTCGCCCCATTAGTGCAGTGCGTGTGCCAATCGCGCAAGAGGCAGAGCGTGCCGCGTGACTACGCGGCGCTCAGTGGCTCGGTGCGCGTCGGTCCTCACTACTACCCCTACGATCCGGACGAAGTGCCACCGGGTCGCGTAACGTGGCGATGATCCGCGCGGCGTTCGCGTCGAGCACCGTGCGGTCGGGCATCTGGGAGGCGGCGAATGGCAGCGGTACGTCGAAGCCGTCGCCGGGATTCCGCGGGATGACGTGCACGTGATAGTGGAACACGTCCTGGCCGGCGGCCGCGCCGCTGTTCACGAGGATATTCAGCCCGTCCGCATTGCCGACGTGCTTCACCACGGGCGCGAGCTGCATCGCGATCTCGAACAGATGCGTCGCGAGCGTGTGCGGGATGTCCTCCAGTGACTCGTAGTGCGTGCGCGGCACAACGAGCACGTGGCCGGGGTTCACCGGCTGGATATCCATGAACGCGACGACGTCGCCATCCTCGTAGCACATCGAGACTTCACCCGCGCCACGGATCAGATCGCAGAACGGACAGGTCGCTTGGACAGCGGCTTGCATGAGCCCTCTTCGTGGTGGTTGCATGAGAGCAAGGTGCAGGCTGGATGCCAGTCGGCGTCGTCGGAGCGGGGGCACCCTGCGCGCGACCCGCTCACCCCGCATTATCTTTCGTCTCGGCCCATCTTCACCCAGGCGGTTTTTGCATGGCCACTCAGACCCGCGCGGAGCGTAAGAACGCCCCCGGTCTGTCGCGCGACCAGCTGGTCGGCGCCTATCGCACGATGCTCCTCTCGCGCCGGCTGGATGACCGCGAGATACAACTCAAGCGCCAGAACAAGATCTTCTTTCAGATCTCCGGTGCCGGCCACGAGGCGGTCCTGTGTGCCGCCGGGATGGTGCTGAAGCCGGCCTACGACTGGTTCTACCTCTACTACCGCGACCGGGCGCTCTGCCTGGAGCTGGGTGTCACCCCCGCCGAGATGCTGTACGAAGCCGTCGGCGCGACGAAAGACCCCGCCTCGGGCGGACGACAGATGCCCAGCCACTGGGGCAATGCCCCGCTCAACATCGTCTCCGCGTCGTCGCCCACCGGAACCCAGTTCCTCCACGCCGTGGGCAGCGCCGAAGCGACGCTCCGCGCGCGGTTGCTGGGCATCGCGGAGGGATTCCACGACGATGAGGTGGTGCTCGTCTCCGCGGGCGAGGGCACGACGTCCGAGGGAGAGTTCTGGGAGTCGCTGAACACGGCCGCCAACCTCAAGCTGCCCGTCGTCTACCTGATCGAGGACAATGGCTACGCCATCTCCGTCCCCGTCGAGGTGAACACCGCGGGTGGCTCGATCTCGGCGCTCGTGCGCTCCTTCCCCGGACTTTATGTGGAAGAAGTAGACGGCTGCGACCTCCTGGCGAGCCACGCGGCGATGAAGCGCGCCGTCGACCACGCACGCAAGCGCAAGGGACCCGCGCTCGTGCACGCGCACGTGATCCGTCCCTACTCGCATTCACTCTCCGACGACGAGGTGATGTACCGCACGTCGGAGGAGCGCGAAGCGGACGCGATGCGCGATCCGGTGGCGACCTTCCCTCGCTGGCTCGTCGCCGAGGGATATGCGACGGAGGAGGAGATCCTCGCCATCCAGGCGGAGGTGGACGCCGCGCTCCTCGTCGCGACGGATGACGCGCTCTCGCAGCCGCAGCCTGGCCCCGAGACGGTGCACGACTTCGTCTACTCGCCCGACGTGGATCCGACGTCATCCGCGTTCGACAGCGAGGACGCGCCGAGCACGGAGGGCACACCGACGACGATGGTCGACCTGCTCAACACGTGCATGAAGGACGAGATGCGTCGCAACCCGAAGATGCTCCTCTTCGGCGAAGACGTCGCCGATGCGTCGCGCGAGGCCAGCCTGCCGCGTGTGAAGGGCAAGGGCGGCGTCTTCAAGGTCACGTGGGGACTGCAGCGGGAGTTCGGCGCATCGCGCGTCTACAACACGCCGCTCGCCGAAGCGAACATCGTCGGACGCGCGATCGGGTTGGCGATCCGCGGATTCAAGCCGGTGGTCGAGGTCCAGTTCTTCGACTACATCTGGCCGGCATACATGCAGATTCGCGACGAGCTCGCGACCATGCGCTGGCGCTCCAACAACGCGTTCGCCGCACCTGTCGTGATCCGCGTGACGTATGGCGGCTACATCCGTGGCGCACTCTATCACTCGCAGACCGGTGCGTCGCTGTTCACGCACTGTCCCGGACTGCGTGTCGTCTGCCCCGCCACCGCGCTCGACGCCAACGGCCTGCTTCGCACCGCGATCCGCTGCGATGATCCGGTGCTGGTGCTCGAGCACAAGCACCTCTATCGACAGACGTACAACAAGGCGGTGAATCCCGGCCCCGACTTCATGATCCCGTTCGGCAAGGCGCGCACGGTGCGCGCCGGTACCGACGTGACGATCGTGACGTACGGCGCGACGGTGCAACGCGCACTCGCCGCGGCGAATCAGGTGCACGAGGAGCTTGGGATCGACGCGGAGGTCATCGACCTCCGCTCGCTGTCACCCTGGGACAGCGAGCGCGTGTACGAGAGCGTGAAGCGGACGAGCCGCGTGATCGTCGCCTACGAGGACTCGATCTCGTGGGGCTACGGCGCGGAGATCGCCGCGCGTATCGCGGACGACTGCTTTGCGTGGCTCGATGCACCAGTGAAGCGGGTGGCGAGCACGGACACGTTCGTGGGTTACGCGACGCAGCTCGAGGACGCGATCCTGCCGCAGGTGGCGGACTTCAAGACGGCGATCGCGGAGATCATGGCGTTCTGAATCGGCGAATCGGATGCGCGGCAACTCAGCGCGCAACGAGGTAGAGCAGGACCAGCATCAGCAACAGCAGCGCACTCACCACGACCGGGTACCTGCGCACACGATCGGATCCTGGCGACATCACGGGCTTCTGGGAAAGCTCGGGAGCCAGCGGGGCGGGCACCAGCGTTCCATTGATGAAGACGTGCTGCACCTCGGGCTCCGGCTCCTCGCGAGCGACTCGCGTTTGTGTCGGCGAAGCGACCGTCGACGCAACCTTCAACTCCGGAGGGGGCGCGACTCTCAGCTCCGCAGGCGCCGTGACTTTCCCCTCGACGACCGGCACCGCGACCTTCCGCTTGGCAGCCTGTACGTATGATAGCTCCCGCGCACGGAGCGCCGACGGGGCGATCTCCAGTGGGTTGGTGCGGGAAGCAGGAACCGTGACTGGCGGAGTCACCGTCTGCGATCGCGGCACCCTCGGCGGTTCCTGCCGCGCCGGAGCGCTCGTGGGTCGCGCGCGCTCCGCGACTCGCCCAGGTGTACCACGCTCAGCCGGGCGGAGTGCGTCCAGGGATGCGCCGAAGAGTCTCGCCCCCCAGGAGGGGCGCGGTGCTGTGTCCACGCTTCGGACGCTCGCCTCGGAGTCGTCGAGCGGCCGTACCGGCCCATCGGCGCGGTAATTCTCCCATCGAATGGCGGTTCGCCGCTCGCCCTTTTTCTGCCCTGCACGCTCCGGGAGAAACTCGAAGAACGGAATCGAGTACCAACGGGTCCATATGCTCTCGTAGCGGAGGAACGCACCCCGTTCGGCGCCCGATGCTGCACCCCGCACGAGCGCCAGCTGCCAGCGCTCGGGGAAGAGCTGTTCGTGCAGGCGCGTGACGTCGGCGTCCAGCGTCAAATCGTCCGCGAGGCCACCGAGATACCACCCGATCGCGACCTTGCGCTTCCTGCTCTGTTCCGAGGCGAGTGACTGGAGCTCTTCGGCGAGCTGCGCGTAAGGATCCTCTCCGCCCAGCTCGACGCGAGCGCGGGAGACCGTGTCGACGAGCAGATATTCGAGCTTCGTCTGCGGACAGACGCAGACGTCTCCCGCGAGCAGTCCGAACGGCAGTGGCAGCAGGCTCTCTCGCAGGTGTGCTTCGAACTCGAGAATCGCCGTCTGCGTGAGATGCAGCGGCAGACGTCCCTCGCTCCGAAGCTTCTCCGCGAGCTCGTAGTACGAGTCCTGGGTCGGCGTCCATGCGAGCGCCGGACCTCGCTTGCGGCGGACCCGTGTAAAAGTCGGCATGCTCCCAGTTCCCTGCCCAGACCAGATTGCCTGGAAGCGCTTTCCGTGCCCCTGCGTTGCGCAGCGTGCTGAACTATTCGTGCGAGGCCCGCGTTGTTGCACTCATTCGTGTCGAAGGCAGCGCAGCGCATTCGACGCGGCTCGCGTCGAATTCTTGTTCACGACCGGTGGGCAGGGGCTGCGGCCTCAGCTGCGAACTCGACAGTAAACTGCGAGTTACGTGGAATGCATCTGCTCGATCGAGCCTCGCATGATCGGGTCGGCTGGAGGGTCGACGTGCGTCATGAAAGGATCGTGTTCGACACGAAAACTGTTGAACGACTCCTACATCAATTGTCGCTCCGCTGCGGCGCGCCCACACGAGTACACAATGCGCATGCTCGATGAGCAGCGACTCACGGCGCGCTGTGAGCGTATCGACCGTAGTACTGGTACGCGCCATCGACGCCGGCATCGCCACGCAGATCGACATCGTTGAGCACGGCGCCGATCACTGGCGCGTGCACGATGCGCAGTTGCTCCATCGCGAACACGAGCGCGTCGCGCGCCGTCACTCCCGCACGGGCGACCACCAGCACGCCGTCGCACTGCCGGGAGAGCAGCGCTGCATCGGCTACCGCGTTCACGGGGGGCGTATCGACGATGACCATGTCGTACAGCTCACGCGCGCGTGCGAGCACTTCGCGCAGCTTATCGGACGCGAGCAGCGCAGCCGGATCCGCCTTGGCCGTGCCGCGTGGAAGCACGTGCACCTCGCGGCCACCATCCGCGGGCACCTGCATGACGGCGGTCTCGAACTCTTGCTGGCCGCGCAGGACCTCGCCCAGTCCGGCGGCAAGTGGGAGCCGAAGCGCCGCGTCAACGCGTCCACCGCGCAGATCCGCGTCGATGAGCAATACGCGCTTGCCTTCCCGGGCTATCGTGAGCGCGAGATTCGTGGCAACGGTCGTCTTGCCGTCTCCGGGCAGCGCACTCGTCACCAGCAGGACCCGGATCGGATTCGCCACTCCGGCGAAGCCGAGGTTGGTCACGAGACGCGAATACGATGAGGCGAAGCCGAACAGATCCTCGGCGGAATACGTCGTATTTGCGGGCGACTGGCTCGGTCGAACCAGAGAGTGCGACGATCCATCCCGGCGCAGGCGCGCCGAGAGCCCAGACACACTCTTCAAGCGAGGGATGAGGCTGAGGACCGGCGATCCGGTGAGC
>Ga0207648_10004406_pt1 | contig 14463 bp, 16 predicted proteins | sample KBSMisM32_FD_184310 | JGI IMG/M metagenome (GOLD analysis project Ga0207648, IMG submission 184310) | Miscanthus rhizosphere microbial communities from Kellogg Biological Station, Michigan, USA - KBS Miscanthus M3-2 (SPAdes) (version 2) | ecosystem: Host-associated > Plants > Roots >...
AGAGTGGGATCTATTGAAAGGCCCCATGCCGCTGGATTGGGAGCAGCAGCGACAATTGCTCGGGTTTCATTCATTGGGTTCTCGAGTCTAACCGCAATGAGTGGAAAGCGGACATTGACGCCCTCTGAAACACTGCCTTGGAAATCACGGCAGCATTGCGAGCAGTACTCTGCCGATTGGCGCGCTCCACATGGTATCGAACACCGCGACCTCGAAACCTTGCTCAACGAACCAGAACGTCCCGCCAAGCAGCCAGACGGGATGGACTAGGCCGTAACGCAGTCGATCGCGGAGGATCGCGACGAGTATCGGCAAATCAGCCACGAATAGCCCGAGGATGATATCCGGCCGGCTCATTGTGGGAAGCAAATGGCGCCAGCGGAAGATAGCCGGCCAGAGGACGGCAATGGCCGCCAGTGCCATCCAGCGCTTGTGGGCGGCGGGGCGACGCCGGACGGCATAACCGGCGGCGACGAAGGCAAGAAATAGCGAAAGGCCGCTCACCGTGCCCACGAACGACGCCTCTGCTACCTGTCCTTGTGATGGGAAGTCTCGTCGAGCTGCCCAAGCCGCGGTGAGGATTCCGCTGAACCAAATGGCGAGGGCCAGAGGGAGTCCCGCTTGGCCAACTCGCATGTGCAATTTCGTTCGCCCGCTTCGAACCAGGAGAGCCTGGGCCAAGAAAAGGCTCATCCACATGAATGCGCACGCGCCGTGAACATGCACAACGACGGGTGCGTTAAAAGTGCGGCGCGCCATGGGTATCAAGTAAGTGGTGGAAAATCCGACAGCGATGGCGGTCAGAGCGAATAGGGCAATGCCAACATAGAAACGCTGTGCGCGGTCTGCCGCCCAAATACTTGCCATCTCCGCCCCTCAGCTGCTCACCTTAGATCGACGCTGGGAGTCCGCAATGGGTGGAAAGCGGACATGGCACTAACTACGTTTCCAGCGGAGAGCATGGAGGCGGTGTGGACAAGGAACTTGAGCAGCTGACGCGGGACGGGACAGTCCCGCAGGACGCATACCGTGCGATGCGAGAGGCCATCCGGCGGGTAACCGAGCAAAGCGGTCGATCCTATGAAGTGGGACAGGAGGCGCACTATCAAGCGCTTGCGGCGGCGATGGCGCTAAGGGCTGCCGGATATTCCATCGAGAAGACTGTACCTGACGGGTAAGATCGATCCGCGCTGAAATGCCAGGACTGTCCTAGTGGCAGCTTTGGGTCGAAAGCTGACACTAGCTTTTGGTGGACTCAAAGCGTGAGTTGTCCAAATTGGCGGCGTGAGTTCTAGCACCCAGCGCCATGTTGAGTTGGTCCTTCAGGACGCGGTTAGGGATTATAGGCAGGCCCTCAATGGGCTCCTTCAAGCCATGTACGCTGATCATTCGTCGAAAGGCCGCTTGCACTCCGGCACCACGGTTAGAGCTGCGATCCGAATCATGGATGACCTGGCGTGCGATGCGGTTCAGTCTACAGCTGCTAAGGTGCGGGACATCCCGCGAGATGCTGATGTGTTCGTGGCGTTCCGAACGGCAATGTCTGATCTAATCGAGTTCTTCCGAGACGAGATGCCGACAGTTGTTCGAATGGCGAGCGGGCGGATGCCTTGCGAACCAAATTCGTCGGTAGAAGCCGCGGCGCTCGCACTCTTCAGCGAGATGGAGAGCAAGATCGAGCGGAAGATCGATATTGCAGAATTTCAATTGTCTCCACAGCCGCGCGAACAGACATCGCCTACGCCAACCGACCAAATCTCAAAGACAGGTCGTCGGCCAGCGCCATTCTGGGATGATATGTGGGCATCGATAGCCCGCGATCTCTATGACGGCGATCTCAAGCCTCAAACCCAAGCGGAGATCGAGCATGCAATGTTGCTATGGATAGAGAACCATGGCTACAGCGCCGCTGTGAGCACCGTCCGCGCTCGTGCGAGGCGCCTCTGGGATCTAATTAACGGGAATTAGTTTCCGCCCATTTTCGTCCATTGTAGGCCGCCCCTCAAGCCTAACTCTGCTGAAACTTCTGCGGGTACGCTGGCATCCGCCATGCGCGCAGGAGATCGAATATGGACCCGCTAGCTCTTTCAGTAAATGACACCGCAAAGGCTCTAAGCCTCGGCCGGACTTCGATTTACGCAATGATTGCCGATGGTCGCCTCGAAGCATTCAAGCTCGGCAGGCGGACGCTGATCAGGATGGAGTCTATCCGTCGTCTAATTTCGGCTGGGGCCTAGGTCCATGAGCGCCCGTCGGATCAACCCGAACCTGGCCAAGATCCACCACAGCTACACGGTGCGCGAGTTGGCGGATCGGCTCGGTGTCCACAAGAACACCATTCGTCATTGGCAGCGCCACGGTCTCACGCCGATCGATGATCGGCGCCCTTTGGTGTTCGATGGGGCTGTTGTCCGGCAATTTCTGAAATCGCGAAACCAGAGCCGGAAACGGCCCTGCCCCATTGGGACGCTCTATTGCTTTGGCTGCCACGAACCTCGTCGGCCTAGTCCGACGTCGATCGAATACGCTCAAACGAGGATCGGAGCAGGCAATCTTCGAGCTTTGTGTAGTGAATGCGGAACAGTGATGTGTCGGCGCGTGAGCGAGGATGCCGTGGTCGCGGTTCTGCCCGGATTGCTGGTCCAAATCAGACAGGCGTCGTCACGATTAAGTGGGAGTTCCTCCCCTTCCTCAAATTGTGACTTGGAAAGGCAGCTGTTGGCATGAATAAGCACAACGCCTCAAACGTGCGGATCAAGCGCGAATATTTGGGCTATCTCAAGCAGGCGAAAGGTCGCGATGAGGCGACGATCGATGCGGTCGCGAAGTCACTCGCACGCTTCGAGGAATCGACCGGCTGGAAGGACTTCAAACGCTTCCATCGCGGGCAGGCAGTAGCCTTCAAAGCAAGGCTCGGCGAAGCGGTCAATGGCCGGACCGGAGAGCGGCTCAGCAAGTCGACGATGCTGTCCACGCTTCGCAATTTACGGGAGTTCTTTTTCTGGCTCGCGCATCAGCAGGGTTTCAAATCTCAAATCGGCTATGCCGATGCTGACTATTTCACCTTAAGCGGGAAAGAAGTGACGGTCGCTCGTGCACGGCGCGAGAAGTCCGTGCCAACACTTGAACAAGTTAGGCGTGTGCTGCGCATTATGCCCGCAGGAACGGCGCTGGAGCGGCGCGACAGAGCTCTGATCGCGCTGACCACGATAACCGGCGCACGGATAGGCGCCCTGGCGAGCTTTAGACATGGTCATGTCAATCTCTACGAAGGCTATGTCGAGCAGGACGGCCGAACCGTTCAGACGAAGTTCGGCAAAACCTTCCCGACGTTCTTCCTTCCAGTCAGTGAGGACGCGCTCGCGATTTTCACCGATTGGCACCAGGAACTCGAACGCGACCATTTCTGGGGTCCGACCGATCCACTGTTTCCGGCTACTGAAATGGCGTTGGATCAAGATGGCGCCTTCTCAGCCTCGGGCCTGTGTCGACGCGCCTGGTCGACTACCGGTTCAGCGCGAGACATTTTCAAGCGAGCGTTCGCGGCTGCTGGCTTGCCTTACTACAATCCCCACTCATTTCGAGACATGCTCGTCCGTCACGCCTTCACCTTGAATCTCAGTCCGGAGCAAATGAAAGCCTGGTCGCAAAACCTCGGGCATGCGGACGTGCTCACGACTTTCACGAGCTACGGCCAATTGCCGTCGCATCGTCAGGGCGAACTCATTCGGCAGTCAGGCAATGCAGGCGGCGCAAACCGTATCACCACAGCCGAACTTGCTGCCGTGAAGGCATTGATCGGCCGAATTGAGGGATCGGGCCTTTCCGCCTAAGGGTTTAGGCGCTCGCGAGCCGAACCACGTTGGCGCTGTCATTCGCGCAATAGGCGGCCCACGCATCCAGAAGTTTCCGACGCAAGTCCATGAACTTGGCGCGCTGATAGGCTCTCACAACCGCGTCAGGGACGCTATGCGCGAGCGCCGCTTCGGCTACAGCTTCTGGGATTGTCGGCATTTGCTCTGCCGTCCAGGTCCGGAACGCGGCCCGGAACCCATGAACGGTGAACGGGCCTGCCTCAGCCTTTACGATCTTGAGCAAAGCCATATCGCTAAGAGACTGACCACGACTGCCGGGGAAAATAAGATCACTGGATAGTGAGCGAAGCGCCTTAGCTTGCTCCAGAAGCGCAAGAGCGACCGGAGAGAGTGTCACAACATGGACCTCACCTGCCTTCATCAGTTCAGCCGGACGCGTCCACGTCGCGGCTTCAAAATCAATCTGTGGCCAGCGAGCCTTGCGGACTTCGCCTGAACGAGCAGCCGTCAGAATCGTGAAGATCAGCGCGAGCCGTCCTGAACTGATGGTCTTTGCGTGCAGCCCAGCTACGAAGGCCGGAACGTCAGGATAGGGGATCGCGGCGAAATTGCCTGAGCGTGGCTGCTTGCCAAGCGATGCGCGCGGACTGATGTTCGGAGCGCCGGTTGTGCGCCAGCCCTTCACCTTGGCAAAATCAAGCACGGTCCTAATGCGCTGGCGCAGCTTGCGGGCAGCAGCTGGCTTCTCATGCCAGAGGGGTGCCAGCACTCCCACGATGGCGTTCTCGTCCACACTATCTACAAGCAGGCGTCCCAGCTTGGGTAAGGCATGCCGCTTAAGTGAAGCGGAGAAAGCATCGGCGTGGCGCTTGCTCCAACGGCTCGGCGGGCCCTCCTCATGGCACGCGTCGGCAGCAGCCTCAAACGTCGGAATCGTCACCTTGGCCCTATCGCGCTCAGCGATCGGGTCGCGGCCAGACTTGGCAACCTTGCGAAGCTCGCGCGCCTTGTCCCTGGCCTCCTCCAAGGTCAACTCAGCGGTCGAGCCTAGACCAATGTCGCGACGTCTGCCCTGAACCTGTACGCGAAGCACCCAAGACTTAGCGCCGGTGCCGGATACCAACAGGTAGAGCCCCAGCCCGTCCGCATGACGGCCCTGCTTCGCAAATTTGACGCGGGTCGAATTTAGCTTCGCCATGTCTGTGTACTCCCTCATTCGCTCCCTCGTTTTAGCGCGGTTGTTGGCGAACGACAATGAACGACAGCGAAGAAACAACTATGTGTTTTCGAGAGGATACAGTGGCTTGATTGAACAGCGGCGAACTGTCGCGGATCACTAGTTGCGATCCACGCGGGGCATCCACTTCAGCTCGACCGCGCCGACAGCGTCCTTTTCACCGCGTCGCGCCAGCCGGCGACGAGGGCCGAGCGGCGGTCGGGCGGCATCTCCGGGATGAAGCGGTCACGCTGCTTCCAGGTCCGCTCGATCGCTTCAAGGCCGGACCAAACGCAAGTCGCCAATCCGGCGAGAAAGGCGGCGCCAAGCGCGGTCGTTTCGAGGTTCTGCGGCCGCTCGACCGGAACCTGCAGAATGTCGGCGAGGAATTGGCCGAGCCAGGCGTTGGCAGCCATTCCGCCGTCGATCCGAACGGCTTCGACAGGGAAGTCGAAGTCGCGCGCCATCGCTTCGATCAGGTCCAGCGACTGGTAGGCGACCGCCTCGAGCGCAGCGCGGGCGAGATGGGCGCCGGTTGCATCGAGCGTCAGGCCGAAGATCGCGCCGCGAGCGTCGGGGTCCCAATGCGGCGCTCCAAGCCCGACGAAGGCCGGCACCATGATCACTCCGTGACTGTCGGGAACTTCCGTCGCGAGGCCATGCGTCTGCGCCGCGTCGGTGATTGCACCCAAGCCGTCACGCAGCCATTTGACGGCCGCACCGGCCACGAAAATCGAGCCTTCGAGCGCATAGGTCGCCTTGCCGCCGAGACGGTACGCAGGCGTCGTCAGCAGCCGGTGCCGGGATACGACCGGCTCGGCGCCGGTGTTCACAAGCATGAAGCAGCCCGTACCATAGGTCGACTTGATCATGCCTTCATGGAAGCAGGCCTGGCCGAATAGGGCGGCTTGCTGATCGCCCGCCATCCCGGCGATCGGCAATTCGGCGTCGAACAGGCCGGCCTTAGTCATGCCGAACAGGCCGCTATTGTCGCGGACTTCCGGAAGCAGCTGCTCGGGCACGCGGAATAGTCGGCAAAGCTCGGGATCCCATGAGCCGCTCCGGATATCGACGAGCGAGGTCCGACTGGCGTTGGTGAAGTCCGTGGCATGGACTTTCCCGCCCGTCAGCCGCCACAGAAGGAAGCAATCGACCGTCCCGCAGGCGAGCTCGCCGCGCTCGGTGCGATCACGCGCTCCGGGGACGTTGTCGATAATCCATGCGATCTTGGTCGCCGAGAAATAAGGATCAAGCAACAACCCGGTGGTCGACCGGACTAGCGCCTCGGCGCCCTCGCTCTTGAGCCGCGCGCATTCGTCGGCGGTGCGACGATCCTGCCAGACGATGGCGCGGTGGATCGGCTCGCCGGTCGCGCGGTCCCAGACGACGATCGTCTCGCGCTGGTTGGTGATCCCGATTGCGGCCACGCGGCCAATCTCGAGGCCACTCTTGTCGAGCACTTCCCGGACCGCGGCGAGCGTGTCGTCCCAGATTTCCTCGGGGTCATGCTCGACCCACCCGCGCTGCGGATAATGTTGAGTCAGCTCATGTTGGGCGACTGCGACGACATTCGCCCCGGCGTCGAACAATATGGCGCGGGTCGAGGTCGTCCCCTGATCGATCGCCAGGACATGGTCGGCTCGCCCCACGAGCCGACCATAGGATCAGGTCACGCGCCCCGGAAGGGGTAGGTCGCGCGGCTCAATTGGATCGGCTGACGTTCCCGCCATTGGCGATCGCCATCGAGACCTGCGGGTTGCCGCTGTAATGAATGTCTCCGCCCGCGTTGACCGCCGCGGAGAGGGTTGCGCGCGGCCGGACATAGATGTCACCGCCGGCATTGACCGCCGCCGAAACGTCGAGTGCATCGACGGCGCGGAGATCGATCGTTCCGCCGGCCTGAACCGCGGCGGCAACATGAGCCTGCGGGGCGAAGCCGCGTGCAGCGACAATCGTGCCACCGCCCTTGATGGCGACCGAGGGAACGGTCGGGCTCTCGATGCGGATTTGCAGCGGATAATTGCGCGGGCAGCGCGAATTGCAGGCGTCGATCCGCAGCTGGCCCTCCTTTTCGAGGTAGATGTGCGTGAACGCGCTGCTGCCCGATACGATGGTCACGCGCTGGACCGGGCCACGAACGATGGTCACGTCGCCGCCGCCGCGCAGGTCGATGGAACGAAACGCAGGCGTCGGAACGACTTCGGCGGCGTGGGTCTGCGCGGGAAGCACGAGCAGGCCAATGACGAATGGAAGCAGCACACGCATTTTGGGATCACTCCTTGAAGTTGCGCTACACCTGTAGCGCTACAATTGCAGCGCGTCTAGCCCCTTGTGCCGAATAGTTGCATCGTGCCCGGATGTCCCCGCCGCTCACCATCATCGGGAGCTTCGTCAGCCCTTATGTCCGCAAGGTCCTGGCATGCATCAATCTCAAGCGCCTGAGCTACGAGGTCGACCCGATCACGCCCTTCTTCGGAAACGACGAGTTCGAGCGCTTGAGTCCCCTTCGGCGCATTCCCGTGCTGATCGACGGCGACCTCTCGGTCAGCGATTCGACAGTCATCTGCGAGTATCTCGATGAGGCCTATTCCGGCCACGCCTTACGACCGCGGGATCTGAAGGATCGGGCTCGCGCCCGGTGGTTGGAAGAGTTTGCCGACACGCGGCTCGGCGACATCTTCATCTGGGGCCTGTTCTACCAGAAGATCGTGCATCCGATGGTGTGGGGCGAGCCCGGCGACCAGGCGCGGATCGACAGGATCCTCAACGAGGATGCTCCCGCGGCGCTAGACTATCTCGAACGCCAGTTGCCCGCTGATGGCTTCCTGTTCGGCGAAATCGGCGTTGCGGACATCGCCATCGCAAGCTTCTTCCGCAACGCCGCTTATGCTGGCTTCGAGCCCGACGCGGCGCGCTGGCCGCGCACCGCCGGGTTCGTCGCTCGAACCCTCGCTCACCCGTCCATCGCCGACCTTCTACCGTTCGAGGACGTTCAGCGCGGCGCCGCGATCAAGGGCCGCCGCCAGGCTTTGCTCGACGCTGGCGCGCCGCTCACCGCCGACAGCCTCGGCGTCCGCGAGCCGCGCAAGGGCTATATGCGCCTTTAGTGCTGGTGGCTCGAAATCCAGTGCTCGAGCCGTGTCCGAAGCGACCGCTTGGACGGGATGAACCCCGGTTCGGACACCGACGGCGGCTCGGTCGGTTCGTAGAGCGTCAGGTTCTCGGGCATCTTCGGCCGGTGCGCCTCGCGGCCGCGCAGCAGATCTTCGGCGGCGGCGAGCGAGCGGTGGACGTCCTCGGCGGTGAACGGCTTCATCAGGCAGCCGATGGCGAGATCGGGCATCGGGAAGCGCGGCGCCTTGCCGCTGACGAACAGGCACGGGACATCAAGGTCGTTGAGCCGCACCGCGACCGAGAAGCCTGTCGTCCCGTGGGCGAGGTGAAGGTCGAGCAGCACCAGGTCGGGCTCATGCGCTTCCGCCGCGGCGACCGCGCTGTCGGCATCGTCGGCGATTGCCATCACTCGATAGCGGGGATTGTCCTCGACGAGATATTTGAGCGTCACCGCCAGCTGGCTGTCGTCTTCGACGATCAGGATCTTCAGCACCGGCAAAGTCCTCCCCAGGCCTGCAACGAAGATTCTCCCCGGAAAATCCGTCACTTGATGTTCGCACGTTTGACCGGCGTGCGAATCCCCTTTGAACGCGGTTATCGCTGAGACGGGTTGCCGCTGCGCCGGGACGAAAAAGGCGCCCCGGACCTTTCGGCCCGGGACGCCTTCACCCCTCCAGGGTTAACTCATTTTAGGCGCGGTAGAAGATGTGCGCGCCGATCTTCTCGACCTTGCTCAGGCGATGGCCCCAGGTCGGCGCGACATAGGTCGCGTGGTACCACAGGACGTCGGGATCGAGGCTGGGAACGACATTGGCCGCAGCGAGCTGGGCGACCGCCTCGGCGCGCTGCCACGCGAGCGAGCTCGTGTCGGCATAGGGAAACTCGCCGTGACGGACGAAGGAGAATTGCGCCGGCTGCTTGACCACGCTGCACCAGTCGGGCGGATAGCGGCCCGACGCGGCGCGGTTCATGACGACGCGAGCAACCGCGAGCTGGCCTTCGACGCTTTCGCCGCGAGCCTCGAAATAGACCGCCGTCGCAAGACAGTTGGTCTGCTCGTCGAGCTGGGCGTTGGTGGCGAACTTGTCGACCAGCGCCTGGAGACCCCAGCCGCCCTTGTACAACCACGCCGCCTGCGTCGCCATCGTCGCCGGAGCCTTCGCGGTGACCGATTGCACCGACTGCGCCTGGACTGCGGCAATAGCCGGCGTCGCCAGCGCGGTAGCGCCGTCGACGATCGCCTGCGCATTGGCGTTCGAGCTGAACGCCAGCATCAAAAAGCCGATGACCGCGGACGCAGCGCGCCCGCCGAGAAGCTTAACCACTATGTATCTTATCCCTACCCTGGCGGAGGAACGGCCGCTGGGGGCGCCTAAGCGCACTTGAAACCCAGCGGGGATGTTCGTCCGTCTTGCCCTGGAACCCGGCGTCTACAGCGCCCTGGGCTCCCTGCTCATTCGCTGAAACCCAGATATGTGATCGAAGCGGCGAGTCCAAGGACAAGGCGGTGAACCGTTCGCGACTCGGGGTGGAATCTGGAACTCTTTCAAAACGTTCAGCTTTTTCGAGTTTTCCACAGCCACCCGGAACGCTTCATCGCCGGTATTGCTCGGCTCACCGGCAATGGTATCGGGATGGGACAGGAGGGTGTCCCGCGATGGCGCATTGGCTGATGAAATCGGAGCCCGAAAGCTACGGCTGGGCCGATCTGGTGCGCGATCGCGCCACCGAATGGGACGGCGTGCGCAACAATGCGGCGCGTCTTCACCTCAGGGCGATGAAGGCCGGCGACGAGGCGTTCTTCTACCACAGCATGTCCGACAAGGCGGTGGTCGGGATCATGCGGGTGACGCGCGGCGCCGAGCCCGACCCGAAGGCGCCGGACTGGGTCCGCGTGCGGGTCGAGCCGGTGCGGCCCCTGCCCCGCCCGGTGACGCTGGCCGAGATCAAGGCCGAGCCCAGGCTCGCGAGAATGGAGCTCATTCGCCAATCGCGGCTGTCGGTGGCGCCGGTCACGGACGAGGAATGGAAAGTGGTCCTGGAGATGGCGAGCCGCTGACCGACCTGCACAAGCCCGCCGCCCGCCACCGCACATAGGCCTGCGAGTCCAGCTTCGACTGCGCCTCGAGAAAGGCGACGACGTCCCAGATCTCGCGGTCCGAGATCGCGTTGCGCCACGACGGCATTCCGGTCATCTTGATCCCGTTCTTCGCGATCCAGAATAATTCGCGCGGTTTCCACCGCTGCGCCGCGTCGAGGAGGTAGGGCGGCGCCGGCTCCATCCCGCTGACCCAGCGCTCGCGCGCCACCGCGGAGGCGCCGTGGCAAGCGACGCAGTGCGTCTCGTAGGCGCAGAAGCCGCGCCGGACCTCGGCGGCGGTGGCGCTCGCCGGTGCGGTGATCGACTTGGCGTGGCTGCGGACCGAGTGGATCATCGTCTCCTGCGTGAGCCAGGTCGTGAACTTGGTGTGCGGGCTCGACGCGCCGACGTTGAAGATGCCCGACTTCACGAACGCGAAGCCGCCGAGCGCCGCCGCGAGAGCGCCGGCCGCGCCGATCGCCAGGCCGAAGAGCAGCAGCGGGCGTATCGTCTTCCACTGGGCCACGGCAGCCCCAACGCAGCGAGGGAGGAATCGTTACGGCGACAGTTCGCGCAGCGCGCGGAAGTTGGCAAAGTTGGCACCGACATGTGCGCGCGGGCGCGCGCGTACGCGCGAGGGGGGTGTCGGATTTGTCGGCTTTGGGTCGGAAGAGAGTCGCAGCGGCGAATGTTCGCGAATGTTCGTAGTGACGGCGGCGATTTCGACGCCGGCGGATGGAGACCGGCGCGGTGAGAATGGGACCGTCTGCTGACGTCGAGGACGTCCGTCGACATGGCTCAGGACAGGCATCTGCCAGGATATGACTGAAATGGGGTGCTGTAGGAAAATGGTTTGTTGTTTCTTGACCTAATCGAAGAAACTCAGAGCCTTTTCCACAAAGTCCTGATGATATTGGAAGATTCCGCCGTGCCCCGCGTCGTCGTAAATCACGAGCTGGGCATTCGGCAGGCGGCGCGCCATGTCCACCGAGTTGCTGCTCGGCACCATTTTGTCCCGGTCGCCATTGGCAACCAGCACCGGCTGTTTGATGCGCGACAAGTCGTCGGGCGCCTTGCAGCCCCACGCATGAATCGCCCTCAGCTGGCTGCGAAAAGCGCCAATCGAGACCGGTTTGTCACGATTGACCGTGCGCTCGCTTAGCCGGCGCAGGAAATCGCGCGCGGACCTGCGGCCATTCGCGGTCCCGGTGAAGAACAGATAATATTCGGGATGCTTCAGGGTTAGCGCGGCTTTCAGCATATCTCGGATGGTCACGCGCGTGACCTTGTCGATGCCGACGCCGCCGGCGGGACCTGTCCCCGCAAGGATGATCCTGCGAAGGAGTTGCGGGGCCTCAAGCGCGATCACTTGCGAGATGAACCCGCCGAGCGAGAAGCCGAGCAGGTCGACCCGGTCGAACCCGAGCGCGCGAATGAAGGCGATAGCATCGTGCGCCATCGCTTCGACGGAATCGGGCGTCGACCCTTCGGACACGCCGATGCCGCGGTTATCGAAGACAATGACATGGTGTCTGGCGGCAATTCCGTCGACCACGCGTGGATCCCACCGGTCCAGTTCGGCGGCGAGATGGTTGAGGAAGATCACCGGGACTCCGCTTTTCGGGCCGAGCTCGCGGTAGGCGAATTTCGTGCCCCCGACATCGACGGTCTTGGTGGGTGCGTTCTTCCAGGTCATGGCCGAGGCTCCTGCGCAATCCTGATGACAACTTTGCCTTTCGAGCGTCCGGTCTCGACGTAAGCCAAGGCGTCGTTCGTTGCCTCGAACGGGAAGACGCGATCGATGACCGGGCGAATGATGCCGGCTTCGATGAGCGCAGTGATCTTGCTCAGCTGCTCGCCGTCAGCCCGCATGAACAGGAAGGAATAAGCGACGCCGCGGCTTCGCGCCTTCCGGCGAATGCTGAAGCTCAGCAGGCGCATCACCTGCCGGAGGAGCCAGCCCAGGCCATTGGCCCTGGCGAACGCGGCATCGGGCGGGCCGGAGACCGAGATCAGCTTTCCGCCGTGGTTAAGCACGCTCAGCGACTTTTCCAGCGTGTCCTTGCCAAGGCTGTTCAGGACGACGTCGTAACCGTTGAGGAGCGTCTCGAAATCGTCACTTTTGTAGTCGATGACGATGTCGGCGCCGAGGCTCTTCACCAGATCGACATTCGCCGTGCTGGTGGTGGTCGCCACGGTTGCGCCGAGGTGCTTGGCCAACTGGATCGCGACTGTTCCCAGCCCCCCGGAGCCGGCATGAATCAGCACCTTCTGGCCCTGCTTGAGCTGCGCTTTTTCGACCAGCGCCTGCCAGGCGGTGAGCGCCACCAGAGGAATCGCGGCGGCCTCCTCCATCGTCAGGTTGCCGGGCTTCATGGCAAGGTCGGTTTCGCTGACGGCGATGAACTCGGCGAACGTGCCGATGCGGCGCTCGTCGGGCCGCGCATAGACGTGGTCGCCGGGCTTGAAGCGCCGGACGTTAGCACCGGTGCCGACCACAACTCCCGCCATGTCGTTCCCGAGTACAAGCGGCAGGCGATAGGGCAGAATGGCCTTGAACTCGCCATCCCTGATCTTGGCATCGAGCGGGTTCACGCCGGCGGCGTGGATCCGAACCAGCACGTCGTCGCTCCCGAGCTTCGGCTCCGGCAATTCGCCGAGCCGCAAGCTGCCCTTCTTCTCATATCGGTCTACGATATAGGCCTTCACGATCCGACCCCGCGCGCGAAGGCGAGGCCGATGCCGGCCGACCCACCGGTAATGAGGATGGCATGGCCACCGAGTCGCATGCTGAAATTCCTTGCAAATCCCCCTAATCAGAGGCATTGAATTATGACCGCTTAGTGATATTATGGTCATAATGCAAATTGAAATTGGTGGAGAAAAGTAAGTGCGCTACGACAAGGGACATAAAGAAGCCTCGCGGCGCCGGATCATCGACGCCGCATCGGAGCGATTCCGCTCGGATGGCATCGCCGCATCCGGGCTGGCAGCGATCATGAATGATGCCGGGCTGACCAACGGCGCCTTCTACCCGCACTTTAAATCGAAGGCGGACCTTGTCCGCGAGAGCGTCGCGATGGCCATGGACGACCAGGCGAACCTGATGCACCAGCTTGCGAGCAGCGGCGGCGTCGAAGCAGCCATTGCTGCCTATCTGTCTGCAGACCATCGGGACAGCCCCGCGACAGGCTGCACACTCGCGGCCTTGTTGCCCGAACTCGCCCGTCAACCGGGCGAGACGCGCAGCTACTGGTCCGAGCGCCTCCTCGCGACCGTGAAGCAGCTTGCCTCAGGGCTGCCGCCAAAAACCTCGGATCCGGAGGCTGCGGCGATCGGCATCTACGCGACGTTGATCGGTGCACTGCAACTTGCCCGCGCAGTGAAAGGAACGCCGCTTTCGGATCGCATCATTGCAGCGGGGCTCGACGCCGCCCGGGCGCTGGCGGGTCTCGAGCCGGCGACGCCTGATGAATGAGCTGAGCGGTCTGGAGCAGCTGCGGGAAATGATGGCGACCAATGCACAGCCGTCGATTGGCAGGACGCTGGACTTCAGGCTTGTCGAGATAGGCGATGGAGTGGCGGTCTTTGAAGGCACCCCAGACGAACGAACCTATAATCCGATGGGCACCGTTCACGGAGGCTATGCGGCCACCCTTCTCGATTCAGCATGCGGCATCGCGACTCATTCAAAGCTCGCGCCGGGGCAAGGCTACACGACCCTTGAGCTCAAGGTCGCCTATCACCGTGCAATGACTGCAACTACGGGGCCCGTTCGGGCGATCGGTTCCGTGACATCCTTTGGGCGGCGCGTGGCCTTTGCGGAAGCCAAGCTGACGGACAACGACGGGCGACTCCTAGCGAGCGCATCGTCGACTCTCTTGATCACCACGCCATGAACCCCATGAAGCGGGTGCGGCTGCGGCGCGTTCCGGGCTCCGAGGCGGGATCGAGGCTTATGCCGCTTCGCTCTGCCTCGCCGCCCGCTTCCGCTCATGCGGATTTAGGAATCGCTTCCTGATCCGCACCGCCTTGGGCGTCACCTCGACCAGCTCGTCGTCCTGAATGTAGGCGATCGCCTGTTCGAGGCTCATGCGCCGCGGCGGGGTCAGGCGGATGCCTTCGTCCTTGGGGCCGCTGGCGCGGAAGTTCGTGAGCTGCTTGGACTTCAGGGGGTTGACCTCGAGGTCCTGGACCTTGGCGTTCTCGCCGATGACCATGCCTTCGTAGAGCATCTC
>Ga0207648_10004408_pt1 | contig 14461 bp, 14 predicted proteins | sample KBSMisM32_FD_184310 | JGI IMG/M metagenome (GOLD analysis project Ga0207648, IMG submission 184310) | Miscanthus rhizosphere microbial communities from Kellogg Biological Station, Michigan, USA - KBS Miscanthus M3-2 (SPAdes) (version 2) | ecosystem: Host-associated > Plants > Roots >...
TGGTTCAAGCGCCATTATCCCGCTGTCACCCATGTCCTGCTGCAAAAGCTGCTGCGCAAGGGCGAGGTTCGCCTGGATGGCAAGCGCGCCGATGCCGGCACGCGGGTCGCGGCCGGCCAGTCGGTCCGGCTGCCGCCGCAAGTCATCCATGCCAAGGACGAGCGACCGCAAAAGCCAAAGTCCGAACCGCAGAAGCCGATGGGTTCACTGGCCGACCGCATCCTCTACATGGACAAGCAGGTGATCGTGCTGGACAAGCCGGCGGGGTTGGCGACCCAGGGTGGTTCCGGTCTGACCAGGCATGTCGATGGCATGCTGGACAGTTTGAAGTTCGAAAAGCCCACTCGGCCCAAGCTGGTGCATCGCCTGGACCGCGACACCTCCGGCGTGCTGCTGGTGGCGCGCATGGCGCAGGCGGCGTCCGGCTTGTCGCAATCCCTGGCGCTGCGCGACACCTCCAAGGTTTATTGGGCCCTGGTGCGCGGTGTGCCGAAGCAAAAGCATGGCGTGATCAAGGCGGCGCTGGCCAAGGAAGGAACGCGCGGCAAGGACGAACGCATGACGGTGAGCGAAGACGATGACGCCAAATTCGCCCTTACCGAATATGCCGTGATGGGCGCCGCCGGAAACGAATTTGCCTGGGTGGCGGCCAGGCCCATCACCGGACGCACCCACCAGATCCGGGTACATCTGGCGAGCCTGGGCACGCCGATCGTGGGCGATTTCAAGTATGGCGGCACGGACTCGCGCGGACGTGGTGATATTGCGGATAAGTTGCATCTTCATGCCCGCAGCATCGATATCGGCCGCCCCGATGGCGGGCGGCTGCAGGTGACGGCGCCGTTGTCACCGCACATGGTCAAAAGCTGGCAATTGCTGGGTTTTGACCCTGACGATAAACGTGACCCGTTTCCGCCCAAAAAGCACAAAGCGAAGAGATGAAGCGTTTTTACAAAGACGTCTCGGTCGCAGCCCAGAGGGATGGTCATGCGGTGCTGCTGGACGCAAGACCGGTCAGAACACCCGGCGGAAATGCGCTGGTCCTGCCCACGGAAAAGCTGGCTGGCGCGATTGCGCAGGAATGGCAAGCGCAGGGCGGAACCATCGTCGCCACCACCATGCCGCTGTTGCGCCTGGCGAACACAGTGATCGACGGCATCGCCGCCAACCGACAGGAGGTGATCGGCGCCATTCTGCGTTTTGCCGAGAACGATCTTCTTTGCTACCGCGCCCATCAGCCGCCCGAACTTGTGGCACGCCAGGCCGCCGGCTGGAATCCGCTGCTGGATTGGGCGGCGCAAAAGCATGGCGCGAATATGCGGGTGGCCGGGGGGCTTACCCATGCGGATCAGCCGGCTGAGGCCCTGGGCGCGCTGCGCCGGGCGCTGGACGCCTGCGATGCTTTCACCTTGGGCGCGTTGCATGTCATTGCTTCCATCACCGGCAGCACGATCTTGGCCTTGGCCGTGGCGGATGGAGTCATCTCAGGCCCGCGGGCCTTTGCCTTGTCGCGGATTGACGAGACGTATCAAGCCGAGAAATGGGGCGAGGATGCCGAAGCCGCCAAGCGGGCCCAGGCCCTGGCTCATGAGCTGGACAAGGCGGTCGAGTTGATCGGCCATATCCGGTAATGCGCCGCAAGGCGCCCTTGCGCACCCATGCCAGCTTGGAAAACCGGTTATGGGCACGGCTTCGCGAAATGGAAGGCACCCGCTTCCGCCGTAAGGCGACGTTTCGTACCTTCCTGCTCGATTTTGTGGAGCATGACGCCGGGTTGGTGATCGCGCTTGAGGATGCCGAGTCCGGCCGGCGATCCAACACCATCGTCCGCGATCGTCTGCTGAGCGAGCAGGGCTATGTGATCCTGCGCCTGAGGCGACGCGATGCCGAATGCGATCTTCAAGGCGCGGTGCGGCGCATCAAGGCGGTGTTGGAGGATATTTCCGGCTGAGCTAGATATCCTCAACCACCGGCCGTGCCGCCAGACGCGCCACTTTCTGCGCGGCATGTTCGATATGGTCCAGCCGCCGCGCCAGCACTTCCATCGCGGCATTGCCCCGCATTTGGGCCAAGCCCTCGCGTTGCGGCAAGGATTTTTCGGGATGATCGCTCCCGCTGCCCGGCTTGAGCATGGCCACAACCCGTTCGCGCGTTGCGGCGATCGAAGCATCGGCCTTGGGCGCGTCCAGGTCGGAATCGCGCAGCTTGACCAAAACCGGCATGGAGGATAGGTCCGAGGCCAGCAGATAGTGGGCGCCCAGCAACTCGCCCAATGACGCCAAGGCGCGACGATTGGTGTTGGGCTCGTCGGCCAGCCGGCGTATGGCGCCGGAAAGCTGCGCCACCGCGTCCAGCGCCTTCTTGCGGGCCAACCGATAGCGCTGGCCCACCGGAGCGCGGATCAGCGCGGCCTCGGCAAAGGCGGCATCGGCCGCGAGTAACCCCCGCACGGTGCGGGGCAGGTCGCTCCGCTCCCAATAGGGCAACAGGAAGCTGAAGATCCAAGACAGTGCGGCGCCGATCAGCGTGTCGACAATGCGCTCGAAAAACTGCGGATGCACCAGCGGGTCCATGAAATGCAGCAGCAACAGCGAGGACACCGAGGCGCCGATGGCGGTGATGCGATAGGCCACTTGGCCATAGGCGTGGCTGGTGCCCACCGCCATCACGATCAGCAGCAGCAAGGCCGGCGCCGGCAAGGTGTTGAGAAAAGTCACGGCCAACGCGCAACCGATCAGGGTGCCGGTGACACGGTCCCAGCGGCGCTGGCTGGTGACGCTGTAATTCGCGCGCATGATCAGCGCGATGGTCAAAAGCACCCAGTTTGCATGGGCGAATTGGGGAAAGAGAAGGGTCAGCGCAAAGCCGGTCGTCATCGCCAAAGACAGCCGGATGGCGTAACGCAGGGCCGGGGACCGCCAGCGGAGTTGCCGGATCACCACCCCCAGACCGCGCGGCGCATCCTGGCGGAACAAGTCCAGGTCCAGGCTTTTGGCCAATTCGCTGGGCGCCGAGGCATTATCCAGCGCAACTGCCAGCGCGCCAATACAACTCTGCGCCAAAGCGAGCTTGTTGACGGTGGCGGTCAGCGCATGCACCGTCAAATCGTCGGGCGTGGCCTGGCGCAACTCCGCCATACTCTCCTGCAACCGGCGTGCCGTTTCGGAATCGTGCGGCGGCACTACATGACCGTGGCGCGCGCGCAGCGCCAAGGTCAGCTTTTCTACTTCCTCCGACATTTGCAGCACGAAATTGTTCAATCGCCACATTATTTCGCGCTGCGGCGCGCCGCGCAGCGCTTCGTAATCGGCATCCGAGGACAAGACCGTCTCGAAGGCATCCAACAGGGCGATCAAGGTATCGATGCGCTTGAGCTGCATGCGGTGCTTGCGGCGCGCAAAAAGACTGTCCCGCGCCGTTTGCAGCCGGTCGGCGAGCACGGCATGGGCGTCGATCAAAGCGCGAAATGCGCCCGGACCTTCGGTGTCGGGATTGTACAGCGCCGCCTTGGCGCGCAGATAGGCGGCGAAGGCATGCATCGCTTCCGCCAGCAGCAGCCGGCGGCTACGGTCGTCGAACAGCCAGGCCATGGTCACCGAATAAACGGTGTAGACCATCGCGCCGCACACGGTGAGCATCAAATGATCGGCGGCTTGCGATGGCGTCGCATAATGCTCGCCCATGGCAAACACAAAGGCGAGTACGCAGGTCATGGCCAAGCTCAAGACCCATTTGCCGTACGCCGAGATCAATCCGGTCCATAGGCCGACAAAAGCGGTGGCGGCGACAAAGGCCGGAACGGAGAAGTGCGCGAAATCCGACAGGCCGGTGAAAAAGGCGGTGCAAAGAAAGGCGAAACCCATGATCCAGGTTTTCAGGCGCAAAGGATCGGTGCGGTCGCTGATGGAGACACAAACCGCCCCGGATGCCGCCGCAATGGCGGCGTGAAAGCCCAGCGCCCCGCCGGCCAGTAGACCTGTAAGCCCCACGCCGACAGCAACGCTGAGCCCGTTCTCGATATGGGCGCGGAACACGGCCAGGGATAAGGAGCGAGGTAGGGGTGCCATCTTGCCTGGTTTGGAGAGCGGACTATGTTAGGTCAAGGGCAGGGGTAAGGAGATTTGGGTGAGTGACGATATTACGTCCCTGCGCGTGCATGTGCACGGATTTGTCCAAGGCGTGGGTTTCCGTGATTTTTTGATAATGGCGGCGCAACAGCAGAAGCTGGATGGCTGGGTGCGCAACCGCTCCGACGGGTCGGTGGAGGCGCTGGTGTCCGGTCCCACCAAGGCAGTGGAAGATTTTGTCGGCAGGGCCACCAAGGGACCGCGCGGCGCGCGCGTTTCGGCGGTGGACCTGCACAATAGCGAAGCACCCGCGGAGAAAGGCTTCATTCGCCGGCCCTCTATCTGAAGGCTAGGCGTGCAATACGCCGTGAATCCAAGTCACCAGCAGATGGCCGTCCTCGTCCTCCAGCGTCGCGAAATAGTTATCCCAATCCATCTTCCACATTGGAGTTAGAAATCCGCGGCGTATTTTGGTCTCCGCCTCCAGCGCACTGGCGGCCGGGAACCGGTACTCGTCGGTCAAGCTCCCAGTCGCAGCGCCGGGAGCGCCGCGTCGGAAGCGCTTGCAGACATAGGTGGGCATCAGCTTAGGCGAGGGCGCATCAATTCGCGATACACGGAAACGCCGAACACCAGCAGGCTCAACACGGTCGCGAGCTCGCCCACAAGGATGCCGGGAATGTATTTCGCGTCACGCGCCGGCAAGTAAAGCGCCAGCGCCGGAATCATCACCGCCACGCCGATCGCCGCCAGGGCGAAGTTGGCCCAGGCCAATTTCGGTTTCAGGCTGGCATGGGTGAGCGCATAAAAGGTGCCATAGAGCGCCATCGTCACCCAGCCCAGCAAATTCAGATGGGCATGGGCAGGCATCATGGTGAAATCCTCGGTCTCACCCATATGCATGCCCCAAAGCATGCCCATGAACACACAGACGGCACCAAGCGCAAAAAAAGCGGCAGAGACACGCGGCATGAATACAACCCCCTCTTTCTAACCAAATATTTTCCGGAAGCTCTTTTGCAGCGCGACGTCGACATCGGCCACAGTTGCAGGAATCCCCAGATCGACCAGACTCGTAACGCCATGGGCGCGTATCCCGCAAGGGACGATGCCCGCGAAATGGGTCAGGTCCGGATCGACATTCAACGCCACGCCGTGCAGCGTGACCCAGCGCTTGATGCGCACGCCCAAGGCGGCAATCTTGTCCTCGCGCACTCCCCGTTGCACCCAGATGCCGACCCGGCCTTGCCGCCGCTCGCCTTTGACATTGAATTCCGCCAAGGTCTCGATCAGCCATTGCTCCAAATCATGGACAAAGGCGCGCACGTCCGGCTTTCGGCTTTTCAAATCCAGCATCACATAGCCCACGCGCTGGCCGGGACCGTGATAAGTGAACTGGCCGCCGCGCCCGGTGCGATAGACCGGAAAGCGCGCATCGATCAGGTCGCTGTCCTGGGCGCTGGTGCCCGCCGTGTAGATGGGAGGGTGCTCCAACAGCCATACCTGCTCGCCGGCCTGGCCTTCGGCGATGGCCTGAGCGCGCGCCTCCATATGCGCCAGCGCATCGGGATAGGCGACCGGACCGTCGCTGATCCTCCATTCTAAAGGACTTAGAACGGGCGGGGCTCTGACAGGGGCGTCCAAATTAAGCTTTCCGAAACCATGTTCCGGCAGTCTGGCCGGTGCTTCCAGCAATGTAAGGCGCGCCCCCATGGCTTCCAATGTCGATAATGTCAAAGTCGAAATCTCGGTGGTGCTGGGCCGTTCGGTGATCCCCATGCATCAACTGCTGCGCATGGGCCGTGGCGCCGTGATCGAACTGGACAGCCACCAGGATGATCCGGTGTTGATCTTGGCCAACGACAAGCCTGTGGCCCGGGGGGAAATCCAGATCCAGGGCGACAAGATCGCTGTTTCGGTGGTCGATCTGCTTAAGAATTACTAGTAATACACCTTATTTACCGTAGTATATTTTATTCCCCACCCAATTCTTGCATTTTAGACCCCTTGGGCATACCTCTCTGGCCAGAGAGGTATGATGCTTCCCCTGGTCCTGAACCCCATGACCCTCAAGGCCGGCTTGGCTGGCCGGGGGCCCGAGCGCGAGCGCAGGGCTGCGCTGTTGGCCGAGGCCGGGGTTGAGGCCCGTTTGCTGCCGGAACGCGTCTCGGACGAGCTATTGGGCTCCTTGCAGGTTCTCTTTGTGGCGGGCTTGCCGGAAGGCGAGGCACGCGATTTGGCCACCCGCGCCCGGGCTTTGGGCGTTTTGGTCAATGTGGAAGACATGCTGCCGCTCTGCGATTTCCATGTTCCGGCCATCGTTCGCCGGGGTGACTTGTTGTTGACGGCCTCCACCGGCGGGCAGGTCCCGGGGCTGGCGCGCGCCTTGCGCGAAAGCCTGGCCGACCAGTTCGGGCCGGAATGGACCGTGCGCCTCAAGGAGTTGGGCCTGGCGCGTGCGAAATGGCGGTCAGAAGGTCTTTCGCCGCGGGAAGTCTCCCACAATGTACGCGAGCTGATTTCGCGCATGGGTTGGTTATGAGCAACGTCACTGTCATTGACGCCAAGCGCGGGCTTCGGCCGCGCCTCACGGCCGGCGACGCCGAGGTGGCCGCGCGGTTGGCCGCCTTGTAGGACAAGGCCAAGGGTCGCGATGCGCATGGCATCTTGAAATTGGCCTTGGTCGAGGAATTCGCCGGCAAGACTGCCGTGGTTTCGTCCTTTGGCGCGGAAGCGGTGGTGCTGCTGAAGCTGGTCGCCGACATCGATCCCAATACGCCGATTTTGTTCCTCAACACCGGAAAGATGTTCGGCGAGACCCTGCGTTATCGCGACCGGCTTCAGGACGTGCTGGGATTGGGCGACGTGCGTTCCCTAGCGCCCAGCACGGAGGAACGCCAACAAAAGGATCCGGAAGGCACGCTGTGGTCCCGCAACGCCGATGCCTGCTGCGATTTCCGCAAGACCATTCCCTTGAACAGGGCACTGGAGCCGTTCCAGGCGCAGATCACCGGACGCAAGCGGTTCCAGACCCGCGATCGCGCCGACATGCTGCCGGTGGAGTTTTTCGACGGCCGCTATCGCATCAATCCGCTGTGGCAATGGGACCTGCAGCAGTTGGAGGCTTACATCGAGCGCAACAACCTGCCTCGCCATCCCCTGGTCGAGGACGGCTACCCCTCCATCGGATGCATGCCCTGCACCCGCCGGGTCCAGGCGGGTGAGGACTACCGCGCCGGCCGCTGGTCGGGATTGGATAAGGATGAATGCGGAATTCACTTAACGGATGGTGGCGGTATCTGACGGGCTCTTTTGCCCGCCCAGTGCGTCGCTCGTCGCTCATGGGCTCCTTCGCCCACATCGCTCCTCGCTTCTGCTGGGCGGCCAAATTAGCCTCGTCAGACTGAGGCTTGTTTTAAGCTTCCGTGCTTGCTAAACCCCCGGGCCTACCGGGATTTTTCCCATCGGCGTGCGGTCATGGCGGAACGGTAGACGCGCTAGCTTGAGGTGCTAGTGGGGCAACCCGTGGAAGTTCGAGTCTTCTTGACCGCACCAAACCAAAACTGCGTGAAGCCTTGGTCCGCGACGGCAATAGCGGTCATTTGTGGTAATCCATTGGGAGAGAACCCACAAATCGGATTCGACGGATGAAGGACCGCATCAGCGTCAAAATCATCAACCTGGCGCGCCGGGCGGATCGCAGGGAAGAGTGCCGCAAGGAAATGGCGGCGATCGGTTGGGGCGAAGACGATTATGCCTTTTTCACTGCGCGGGACATGCCGGGCGCCGGCGCCCGCGGCTGTTCGCTCAGCCATGGCAAGGTCATTGCCGATTTCCTGTTCGCCGAGGAAAAACCCTTCCTGCTCGTCCTGGAAGACGATTTTTCCATTTGCGCGGCCGCCGATTTCTTCAGCAGCCTTGAAGCGGCGATCGCCCAGCCGGGATTCTGGGACGTTTTCCTGCTTGCCCATACTTTCGCGGTCCCCATAATGCGCACTCCAATCCAGGATACGTTCCGCGTCATCAACGCCCAGACCACATCGGGCTATCTGGTGGGGCGCCTCTATGCCTCCAAATTGATGGAAATCTTCTTCCGCTCAGCCGAGATGCTGGACCGGGTCAAGAAGATTCCATCGCCCGCACGCGAGATGGCGGATACCCGCTATCGTTGCGACATATTGTGGAAGCATCTCCAGGACAAAGACCGCTTCTGTGCCAAGATCCCGGCCACGATCATCCAGCGCCCAAGCTATTCCGATGTGGAAAACAAGCAGGTCGACTACAACAATAATCCTTGAGGCACCGATACCAGGGCCGCGCGCGCGCCAGCTGCGATGCCGACTGGATCCATCACTTACATGTTCGCCTTCTCGTCATCCGGGCCGCCCTGCCGGGTAAACAAGTAATGCACCTTGCCGTCTGGGCCCGGTGGCACAATGTAAAACGTCCGCTGCTGATGCCGGAATTTCACGGCATAGACATCTGCCGGCCGTCCATTTACGTGAGACGTAAGATAGGCGTTCACGGACTGGGTGCCGGCATACTCCGACGACACCAGTGGGCCGAGCGCGATATCCTTGTCGGGAGTCCACCACAACCAGTATTTCGCCGGCTTGGTCGCGCTGCCGACAAAGCGCGGGCTGCATTCCTTGTGCCGGTGCTCAAGCAGGCACGCCAAAGCCGCGGCAGTTTCGGCGTGCTCGGTCATGACACGCGTCTGTGCCGATACGACGGGCGACAGAGCTATGACGGCAACGGCGATTCCAAGAGCTGCTAGTACTTTCATGCCGCTTCTCCTGCCGAAGATTTCCAACCACGGCTTCGCATCCGGACTATAGCCGAAAAATGCCGGCTTGGACTGGGTTCTTCCTCAATGCGGCGCGCATCTTCAACCCTGCCGCGATGCGGCATGGATAGCTCGCCAAGTGGGAAACATCTTCAGGTCACGGCTTCTCGACCAGGTTTGCGCTACTCGCTGAACCGGACTCCCAAGCGGAAGGAACGGCCCAGTTGGTCATAGACCTGGGCACCTCCGAGCTCCGCCGGAGGCGTGTTGAAAGCATTGTCGACCGCAGCGAAAATCTGGATGGAATCGCTCCAGCGATAGGATGCGCGCAGATCCAGATAGGCGACCGGGGCGATCCAGTTGTCGTCGATATCGACCCCTTCCACATAATAGGGGCTGATGCGCGCGGAGCCTCTGTACCGGGTCTGCGCGGTGACCTCGTAAGGTCCCTCTTCATAGGTCGCGGATAGCGTGAAGTTGAACTTGGGAAGCGTCAGGCCCGCCAGCGGGTTGACGTAGCCGGCGCCGCCATAAATGCCGGCGGCGTCGGTTTTCACCCCCAACACCGTGATGGTGTTGGAGTCGGTGTAATTTCCGATCCAGTGAAAGTCGAGCGGGTTGTTCCACAACTCCATGCGGTAATCGAGCTGGAAGTCTACACCCGAAGTAGTCTCTGCAGAGGCATTGAGGGGGCTCACGAATTCCAGGTTGAAGCATCCTTCGCAATCGGCATTGAACGTGCCCACGCTGGCAAAGAAGCCCGACGCCGGGAGGCCGTTGCCGTCGATCTCTTGCGCGACAGGGATGTTGGTGTTCCCCGGAAAGCCCTTGGCGAAGAACACCACCGAGCAAAAGGCCTTGTTCCCCAGGGCGCACTGGTTGAGAATCTCGGTTTGCGAATTGGCATAGATCGCCTTGGTGATGTTGATCCGGTACCAGTCGACGGAAATGCTGAGATTCTCGATCCAGTGCGGGGTGAGCACGATGCCCACCGTCGTGGTGCGCGCCTGTTCGGGAACCAGGGCCGCGTTACCGGAATTGGCGACATGGGCTGTGAAAAGCGGACCATTGGGCGGCGGATAGTTGTACCGGCTCACGCCGAACAGAGGCTTGGAGAAAAGTTCGGAGACATCAGGCGCGCGGATGTCCGCGGACAAGGTGCCGCGCAGGCGGATGTCTTCCGTCAGCTGGGTGGTGAGGCCGACCTTCCAGGTCTCCACCAGACCGCTGGTCGAATAGTTCGTGATGCGGCCCGCGGCATTGAAGTCCAGCGACTCGACGACATTGTTCTTCAGCAGCGGCACGTCTATTTCCAGGAAGCCTTCGTCCACATAGTAATGGCCCGACCATTCGGCAAAATTGCCCGATGGGTAGGAGCCACTGGAGCCGAGCTGGAGGGGATCACGCTTGTTGGTCTGCTGTTCCAAGCGATGCTCATAGCCTGTCGCCGCTGCCATGTGGCCGGCCGGCAGCCCCCAGGGCAGTTCGCCGGACGCCGCAACCGAGTAAACCGTTTGGCCCATGTACCAGAAGCCCCGGTCCTCTTGTGCGCGGTTGACACGGCCTGGCGCAATGTAATTGAGCGCCGCATCCTGCATGATTCCCGTGCCGAACAAATTGAGCGGCTGGCAGCCGGGCGTGAGACCGCCGGGCAGGACACTGGTAATGCCGGTGGCCGGGTCCGTGGTCGTTCCCCAGGCGGTCGAGGTCAGGGAGGACCGGCAGGCGATTTCGCCTGGCAGGGGAATGTGCGTGTTCGCCGCGGTGAGCGCGTTCCTCACCTGGGTGGCCAGCGCCGCATTGCCGCCGCCAAGCGAATTCGCGCCTGTCGCGGTCACGACGATCGCATCGGTTGCGTTGGAATAGTTCTGGGCGATGGTGTTATAGGGCAGGCGCTCGACCTGGCGCACGGTACTGTTCTGCGCATAGGCTTTCCATGTCCAGTCCTGGTCGAACAGTTTGAACGCGCCCTCAAGCGTAAACACCCCGCGCATGAGCTGGCGGTGGACTTGTACCAACGACAGGCCGGTCGCCAGATTCGCCGTGCGCAGCGTGGGATGATAGGGGTTGATGTTTCCCGCCGCGCTGGTGCCCAAGGTAAAGGACGGAATCCCACCCGCGGTCATGATCGCCCTGACGGACGCAGGAATAAACGCATTGTCGTTTCGGATGATGACATTGCCTCCGCGCCCCGAAGAGGTGCTCTCGGCGTCGTTCTCGCCGTAATTGAGCTGAATCGAGGCCGTGAGGTTGTCGGTGATCCGAAAGCTGTCGTAATTGAACAGCGAGAAATTGTGATAGGGCACCGCCACGAAACTGAAGCCGGTATTGGTAAAAGGGCTGGCGTCGCAGTTGACGCAGGAGCTGCCGTTGAGGTTGCCGAAGTTGAACGGCACCGCCTGGGCGTTGGGGCCGACGAACTGAATGCCGCGCAGGGCATTGGACGCGGCCAGCGCCGTGACGCCGTTCACGCCGACCGTGCCGGTGCCGGCGGTGCTGGCGACAATAAGTCCGCCATTGGTCACCGCGGCGCTGCCGGAACGGGCAGCGGCGTTATACACATGGACAAAGAGCGGCCCTGAGGTGAGACCCATTGTGGCACGCGGGACGATCTGGGAGCGGGCCCAATACCAGCCACGGTCGAGGTTCAACACCGCATCCGGACTCCATACCGCCGAGCCGGCGAACTCGACATGGCCGCGGCCGTCCAGAACATCGGTCCCCACAAAAAGCTCGGCTTTCACTTGGCGGTGATCGTCTTTCTCCGTGTCGGCGAGATTGAGCATTCCCTTGATGCCGGAAAACCTCTTGTCGATGACCAGGTTGACGACACCGGCCACGGCGTCGGAACCCCAGGCAGCCGAGGCGCCCCCCGTCACCACATCGACGCGCTGAACAACGGTTTGGGGAAGGGTGCTGAGATCGACGCCGCCGATTGCGAATGGCGGTGTGCCGGCATTCGGGTTGGACATGGTGATGCGCTGACCGTCGAACAGGACGAGAGTGCGGATGTTGCCGAGATTGCGCAGCTCGATGGTGGAAAGATCCGCATTGCCTTGCGAGCCTTGGCCCGAGTTGCTGCCGGTATCGGGCGACCAGGACTGGCCGACTGCGGGAAGTTGGCGAATCTGGGTACCCAAATCCATATGCGCATCGCGGGCGATGGTCTCCGCATTCACCACTGTGACCGGCGTCGGAGCCTGATAGCCGGCAACCGAAATGCGCGAGGCCGTGACCTGGACCTGCTCGACGGGTGCCGCGTTCTGGGCCTGGGCCTGAGGCGCAGTGCCGAAGGAGATCGTGGCTGCGACGAGCGCGGCGGTGGAACCGCTCAGCTTCAGTGTCTGAACGAGATTGCGCATGAAGTCCTCCCCGATGTGTTTGTGACTATGGCTAAATCCGTTTCACCTCGTATTTTTTGTGATCCTGGACCCTGCCCCTGCCGCAGCTTCCAGATCAAACGACCAATGCATCAGCTGCTGATCAGTTCTTCGGCATCACCCACTCCGTAATTCGGTCCTGGCCGGTCGCGCCGGTGTACATGTTGCCCTGCTTGTCCCAAGTGATGTATCCGGTCTCGCTGACCTGGCCATAACCCCAGCCGCGGCCATTGCCGACGGCTCCGAGCACTTTTCCGTTGCGGTCGATGCGCAGGAGTTGGCCATCCTGGCCGGTGCCGATCCACAAATTCCCCCGCGCATCGAAGGCGACGTTGCAGGTGAGATTGCGCATCTGTACGGTTTTAACGAAACGGCCTTCCGCCGTGTAGACGACCAGACGATATTCCTCGCGGTCGCCGATCCAGACATCGCCATTCTCGGGGTCGACTGCCACGTCATGGGCCTGGAAGAATTTTCCAGGTCCGACATTGTTGCCGTACCATTGGGCGATGAATTTTCCATCGCTGGTAAGGTGAAGGATGCGTGCCGCGCCCGAATGATTTGCCGGATCAGGCGAACCAACGTCGTTGGGGCTTTCATTGGCATGGCCCTGAGCGATGTAGACCGAGCCATCTTTGGCGAAGGCGACCGCGAGCGGTTGCCACAGAAAGCGTTGCCCAAGGGCTTCGTTCCAGTCGCCCCGATGACCGTAAACGCCGATCGTCAGGAGCAGTTTTCCATCAGGGCTGATCTTCTTCACCGTCGCGCCGTTGGCGTCGCAAACCCAGACGTTGTCCTGGGCATCGACACGGATGCCATGCGCCTTGTCCTGATGAGAACCAAGCTCCTTGTCGCCGAGTGACAGCAACAGTTTGCGATCGGGGCCGAACTTGAACAGCTCCGGCATGCCGGGCGGAACACGCTGAAGCACCCACAAATTGCCTTTGGAATCCATGCTGACCGAGGTGGCACCGCCGCCGCCCGGCGGCAATTCGTAGGGATAGATCGCCTTGTAGCCCAGGTTCGGCGGGTCCGATTTCCATTGCACCCGTTCCACCACACCCGAGGGATGAGTCAGGCCGCCGGGATTGTTTGCCGGCCGGGCCACGCAAACAACGGAATGGGCGCATTGCGGCGTGCGCGAGGTGTCAAATCCGCCTTCCTGCCAGGGCATGGCCAATGCGGTTTGGCAGCTCTCACTCACCTTTTTTTTGTTGGCGGAAAGGCAGACACGCAGCGGCTGCCCGCTCTTTCCGGTGCAAAACTTCGCGATGTCGCTGGTGCACATCGCGGCATAATCATGGACATGGATGTCCGCTGCTTGTTCCAAAGACCAAGCCGGCGATCCATCGGCAGCAGGACCGCTTTGCGGCACGTCTCGCGCCAAGGCGATGCCGAAGAATCCGACGGTGGCAATCACCACCGTCCCGATAGGGAAAGATTTCATGGATCGTGCTTTCGGATTGTCTCGCGCGAGCTGCGCGGGGCTGCCCTTTGGAGCAGCCTCAAAGCCGCATGGCGTTCCCCCTTATTACTTTTCTTTTATGGTCGTACGGTTAGCCGCCCGAGGCAACAACCCGGCGCCGAAGTGTCTCATAGACTGAGAGGCCATTTCGCATGTCGCGAAGTACTCTCATTTGCAATCTGCAATCTGCGGCATTGCGGCACCGCACCATGAGCCCTGGCCGCAATTCTGCTGCTTATTCCCTCACTTTGCCGCAAGCTCCGGAGATAGACTGCCGGAACGAGATTTGGAGTGGTTACGCAGGCTTTGAAGATGCACCTAAGAACCAATCGCGGGGTTTGGATTCTTCCGGCCGCATTGTGTGCTGCCGTTTTAATCTCGCCCCCGCTTCATGCCGCCCCGGCTGCGATCGATGCTTGCGCGCTGCTGACGCCGGACGAGATTTCGACTGTGGTCGGAAAAAATGTGGATAGCGTGCAGCCCTTTGACAATGGCGTGACCGCTCAGGACGCCTATTCCACCACCTGCATCTGGGCCGCGCCCTTGCCGCCGGGTGTCGAGCCGGACACGACCAAGCGGTTGGGGGGACGCGGTTTCGTCATCCTCAGCGTGATGAATTGGGCTGGCGGCGCCAATGCTGCGCGCAAGTTCTTGGATGATTTCCAGAAGGCATTCCAGCAGCACGACATCGATTCCAAGCCTGTTCAAGTTCAGATCGGGGCCGACGACTCGCTGTGGTGGGGTGACGGTGTGGCGGCGCGCA
>Ga0207648_10004409_pt1 | contig 14459 bp, 10 predicted proteins | sample KBSMisM32_FD_184310 | JGI IMG/M metagenome (GOLD analysis project Ga0207648, IMG submission 184310) | Miscanthus rhizosphere microbial communities from Kellogg Biological Station, Michigan, USA - KBS Miscanthus M3-2 (SPAdes) (version 2) | ecosystem: Host-associated > Plants > Roots >...
AGCGCCAAGAGCGAGGCGTTAGCTCATTAGTACAAGCCTAAATGGCCACGTGAAGTCCGTCTACACGATGTCGATCAGAGCCGAGACTCGCTATCGCATTGAGGAAACGTTTGGCGATTTCAAAACCACAGATGGCGTCACTCTTCCGACCCAGTACGTGCTCAAGTACACCCAGGAATTGCAGGACGGCCGCACGAACCTTTGGGAGTGGGACATGAGTGAAAAGCAGATCAGCAACAACATCTCATTAGACCCGAGGAATTTTGAGGTGAAGTAGGTCTGTTGTTGTATCATCTCCAACAATCTGTTCGTGAGGCCTTTGAGTCTCCAACTCCCTCCGCCCCTCAACGTTGTGTTGGCGAATACTGATGAGCGAGCGTCTGTCGTTATGCCAAACACTCCTTTAACGTTTCAACGGTCAAGAAAATCTCGAAACATCATGCAATTGATATCGCGACCCGCGACTCGATTGATTTTGTTGTTCCTCTTTTTTTTAGTGGGAGTCGGGCCGTGTCAGGAGATTGGGACCGCCCGGGCACTAGTCGACTCAGACTCGATCGTTACGTTTTCTAAACGGGTCGATGAAGTCCACCTTCTGTTTACCGTTACAGATCCCCACGGAAAATTTGTGAATGTCTTGAAACAGGAGGATTTTCATCTTCTCGATAATGGGCTGCCACCGGAACGGGTGTACCGCTTCCAAGCCGGCACCGATTTGCCGCTGCAGATCGTCTTGTTGGTGGATATAAGTAGTTCTATCCGCTATCGCTTTCCCTTCGAACAAAAAGCTGCATCTATTTTGCTCAAACGTGTCTTACGTCCGGGAATCGATCAAGCTTCCGTAATTGCATTTGGCACGGATGTAAAAGAAGTTCAATCGATGACTTCCGACACAAAACGTCTGAACACCGCCGTCCACAAACTAGTACCCGGCGGGGACACATCCTTGTATGACGCGCTGCTGCTCGCATCCCAGAGGCTCCATTCGTCGCCCAACGGGGCTCGCAAAGTCATCATTCTTCTCACCGATGGCGCGGATACCACGAGTCGCGCATCCCTGAAAGAGAGTATCAACTCAACAATTAGTTCTGACGCGGTCGTCCTCGTGGTGGATGCTACGGTTCCGTCCGAAAATGGAACAAAGGGTCAGAGCTTTTTGGAGGAACTCACAGCCGCGTCGGGCGGCGCGATCTTGCCCGCTCGCCACAATGAAGAGCTAAAGGGAGCGTTTCAAACCATCGAGAAAGTTCTTCGGAATCAATACGCACTCAGTTATAGGCCATCAAATTTTCAGACGGACGGAAGCTACCGCTCAGTTCGGCTGACTGCCCAAAAACGACATTGGGTCGTTCGCTGTCGCAACGGCTACTACGCCAAGCAACAGCCCAAGGCGCCTCTCCGGAAGTACATGAACGTTGGTAACCCGTTTATTGGCCCAAGGTACCAACGCGCCCTTGAAGGTTTGCCATTAAACTTTTTGATGGATTCGCCATTCCGCGCCGCCCCCACGAGCGCACTGGGACCACTTTGTCGCTCAAACACCTTATTCCCGCGCGCATTCCGATTCTTTGGGTCATGCTGAGCGTCCTGCTTCTCATCAGCGTGGTACCCATGTATTTCTATTCCGCTCAAGTTGAGGTGATCAACCGCGACCGGCTGAAAACGAACGAGATGCTGCTGCAGAATACGGTGACCCGCTCGCTTGCGGACGACATATCCCAGCGCCATGACACCCTGCAAATGATGCTCGCAAATCTCGCCTCTGCCATCCAGGTAACCAGTGGCGGGGACATTGCAGGACCGAGAGTCCAAACACCCGAACTGCGCGCGCTTCTAGAGAATTTTGTGTCGTCATCGAACGACATCGCTTACGCAACCGTCCTGAACGCTGACGCGAAGGGCGTTTCCGCAGGTCGCATTGATCCCGATGCCTTTCTGCAACGAGAGTTGGAACGAGGGTTTGCAGCCGCTCGTGACGGGCGAATGTACAACGGACAAGCTCTCGTCGTTGGCAGCGGCAAGGCAAGTCACACGGTGATGTTAGTTAGCTCGCCAATCATGTATGGTGGGCGGTTTCTTGGAATGATTGGTTCCGTTGCAGATTTGCAACCCCTGATCCGCCGATTACGTGAAGTGAACAGAAGTGGTCTGTCGCCCTATGTCGTTGATCGAGAAGGTCGCCTGGTAGCAGCAGCACGAGCTGACTTGGCAACCGGGCAAGACATGAAGGGCTTCGACATCGTTCGCATGTTCGTTGAGCAAGGCAACAAGGCGCAACTCGCAGCCACGCGCGAATTCGCAGCAACCGAAGGCAAAACGACTACTCAGATGCTGGGAACCTACAGCCCTGTCACTTCGCTTGATTGGGCAGTAGTCGCGCAGAAACCTCAGCTCGAGGCATATCGCGGCATCTACGAAATGCAGCGCACCGCGCGACTGCTGGCGCTGCTCGCAGTATTACTTAGCGTGGGTCTAAGCATCATCGCGGCTCGCAAAATTACAAGCCCGCTCGAAGTCTTGAACCAGTCAAGTCGCGCGATTGCTAAAGGGGACTTCACCCAGCGCGTACACGTGAAGACCCGGACCGAAATTGGAGAACTTGCCAGTACCTTCAATACCATGTCGGAGGAACTGGAACACTTCGTCTTGGACTTGAAGCGCGCCGCCGAAGAAAATCGGGCACTTTTTATCGGCTCAATCCAGATGCTGGCAGGCGCGGTTGACGAAAAGGACCCCTATACTCGCGGCCACTCCGATCGTGTCACCCGATATTCGATCATGATCGCCCGCGAAATGAAGCTCGACGACGCATTCATCGACACGCTTCGCATTTCAGCGCAGTTGCACGATGTTGGAAAGATCGGCATCGAGGACCGGATTCTCAAGAAACCGGGCGCGCTCACCCCTGAAGAATTCGAAATCATGAAGACCCACACCACAAAGGGCGCGAACATCCTTCGTCAGGTGAAGCAGCTTAAAGAAATGCTGCCTGGAATCGAACTACATCACGAGTCGCTTGATGGACGCGGGTACCCTTACGGCCTCAAAGGCGATCAGATCCCTTTGCTCCCGCGTGTGATTGCCGTGGCTGACACTTTCGATGCGCTCACCACCAATCGGCCATACCAGCAAGCGCATGATCCAGTCCAAGCGCTCGACATTATTCACAAATTGGCTGGAAAGCGGTTAGATCCGGCACCAGTCGCCGCACTCACCGCGGTCTATGAACGTGGCGAGATTCGCCTGTTGCGAGTCGGAGCGCAGATGCCGCAACGTGTCGCGCCTCCCGCACCAGCGAACGGTCCAAAGACTGTCATCGCTTCAATTGCTGCTCCCGCCCCAGAGAGAGCAGTCTCTGTCACACCTTCCGATCCCGGAGTTCCTGTCGAAACAAGCAAGCTCTGATTCTCTATTGACGCTGCAGGGCGGATAGCTCACAATCCCGTGACTCGCGCGCCCACAACAACATGCCAGACAGCTCCATCGATACTCGTCGCCGTTTTCTGCGCTTCCTTGCGGCAAGCCCTGCGCTTGCGTCATTTCCTTCGCCTCTCGGGAAGCGATCCTCGATCCTTCGGTTTCTAGCTTCGTTAGAGGAAGGTGCTCAGCCGGAAATTACGAAGCCCGACCAGGCCCTGAATGTCATGGACTTCGAACCTCTTGCTCGCAAGGCGCTTCCGCCCGCGCACTGGGGATACCTTGCCACCGGTGTAGACGGCGATGCATCGATTCAGGCGAATCGCGAAGGCTTCCAACAACTTGAGATTCGGTCGCGGCGACTCATCAACGTCGAAACGCTCGACACATCGGTCAACCTGCTAGGTACCAAGTGGGCTACTCCAATTTTTCTCTCGCCCGTAAGTTCGATGAAAGCATTCCATCCAGATGGCGAAGTCGCTGTCGCCCGGGCCGCGCGCACGAAAGGCCACCTGCAGATTCTCTCGACCGTAGGAACTTCATCCGTCGAAGAAGTGAGCGATGCCCGCGGCGGGCCGGTCTGGCAACAGCTATATCCCACCGATGTTTGGGAGGTTACGCGCTCGATCGTGAAGCGTGCTGAGTCCGCCGGTTCGCCAGTACTCGTGCTCACAGTCGACTTGCAAAATGACAGCAACCGCGAAACACAAGAACGCTTTGTGCGCATAGATTCGCGCGAGTGCTCGAATTGTCACGATCGCAGCTCATTTCAGGGCTATGTCAGCCGGAAACCGGCATTCGACCATCTCGACGTTTCCAAGGTGACGGGCCTTCATCTAACGTCGATGAATTGGGATTTCGTAAAGAAGTTAAAAGATTCAACCTCGATGAAGCTCGTCGTAAAAGGAATCGTGACGCGCGAAGACTCTCAACTTGCAGTTGAACACGGCGTCGATGGCATCATCGTTTCGAACCATGGCGGACGTGCGGAAGAGACTCTCCGTTCGACGATTGAGTGCTTACCAGAAGTGGTACAAGGCGCAAACGGCAAAATTCCGGTGATGATCGACAGCGGATTTAGGCGTGGCACAGACGTTTTCAAGGCGCTCGCGCTGGGTGCCACCGCTGTTGGTGTGGGACGCCCACCGGCATGGGGCTTGGCAGCTTTTGGACAACCTGGCGTTGAAGCCGTCCTTACCATCTTGCGGCGCGAAACCGAACAGATCATGCGGCAAGCAGGAACACCAACGATTGCTTCGATCACAAAGGCATCGGTAACCGATCGACCGAGATGATCCAGATGATCACATCCTGCTAATCGCGCTATATGGCGGTCGTGGTCTTCATTTGCTCGAAGCCAGCGCTTCCAGAATTCTGTCGTCGTTCCTTTTGGAAAACCTGCCGAGTCTCACCCTCATCCGTTCGCACTGGCCCCGTATAATTGAACTTTATGGATTTCTCATGATTCAAACCCTATTCGGCAGTCTCGACGAAGAACAAAAACCAAGTTTTCTGGACCGCATGAAAGAAGCGGTCACCCGCACGCGCGAGAACCTCGCGGAGCGTATCGATGACGTTGTGTCGATCGGTAAAGAGATCGATCGGGATACTTTAGATGACCTTGAAGCTACTCTGCTCAGTGCAGATCTTGGCACGACTACGACTCACGAAGTCCTCGAAAAGCTGCGAGAGAAAGCCGATCGCAAACAGATCAAAGACGTCAGCGAACTGAAGCGCTTGCTGAAGGAAGAACTTCTGACAATTCTCACCACCGCCGACTCCAAGCCAGTTCGCAAGGTAGAAGGTCCTGAAGTGATTCTGGTCGTAGGTGTGAACGGCACGGGCAAAACAACGACAATAGGAAAGCTCGCCGGCGTCCTTCGCGGGCAAGGTAAGACTGTGCTCATGGCCGCTGCCGATACGTTTCGCGCCGCCGCTATCGATCAACTTGAGATTTGGGGCCAGCGCACAGGAACTGAAGTGATTAAGACAAAGCCGGGAGGCGATCCGTCCGCCGTGCTCTATGACGCTTTGCAGTCCGCCCAGACGCGTAAGACAGATTACGTAATCGTCGATACGGCCGGCCGACTGCACACGAAAACCAACTTGATGTCGGAGCTTGAAAAGATGACGCGTACAGCGCAGCGCATCATCCCCGGAGCGCCCCATGAAACGCTCTTGGTCATGGACGCAACCACCGGACAAAACGGTCTGCAACAAGCTCGCTTGTTCACTCAATCTGCCGGCGTCACAGGCATTGTTCTGACAAAGCTCGACGGAACCGCAAAGGGTGGCGTTGTCGTCGCAATCTCCCGCGAATTGGGGGTTCCGGTACGCTACGTCGGCGTCGGAGAGAAAGCTGGAGATCTGCTTCCATTCGACCCGCGGGAGTTTGTGGAATCTTTGTTTGCGTGAGGATTGCGCCGCCAACGCCAGCGTTTTGTGAGCAGCGCAGGGCGATTCCGCCGGTAGCAGGAACATCAGTCTCCTCTTTCCAAGACAACATGAACACATCGAGGACTGTTGAAGATCCACCTAACCCACACGCGGCTCAATAGATCGGCAGGTCCGCTACGTCGTGCATTTGACTATGCCTTTTACGACTGGACCAGCGAAATGTCCACTTCCAAGCGAATCGTCGCTTGGACTGGGATTCTGATTCAAGGCTACGCAGTCTACGCGGGTATTTCTCATTCCTTGGTATGGCCCATCATGTGGCCGAAGGGACTGATCATCTACCCGATCGTGTCGTTGATTTACCTTGTCGGTAACTGCATGCTCAACGCGACACTGACGTCAGAGTTTGTGCGCAAGACGCAACTCGAATCCGATCAGACTGCTGCGCGACAGATTCAGCAAACGCTCATTCCTCAAACACTCGAAGAAATTCAGGGATATCAGCTCGAGACTTACTACAAGCCATTCAGAGATGTCGGCGGGGATTACTTCGACGTTATCGATCTGCCCGATGGTCGTACTCTTTTCGCCGTTGCAGACGTCTCTGGGAAAGGCATGGCGGCCGCATTGCTGGCGGCAAACATCCAGGCGCTTGTTCGAAGCATGGCCACAGTAGATCCCGACCCACAGAGATTGTCGATACAGATCAACCGACACCTGAGTCGTTACACTCCCGCCGATCGATTTGCAACCGCTGTTCTCGTTTTGCTCGATCGCAGTTCAGGACACTTGACATATGTAAACGCTGGTCACAACTCTCCAGTCTTGTCCTGTTCGGGATCCGCAACGAGCTTCGAAACGACAGGCCTGCCGCTAGGTCTCTTCCCAGACTCAACGTACGAATCTCGCACGGCTCAGCTTGCTCCAAACGGCACTCTACTGATTTTCACTGACGGACTGGTCGACTCAATCTCTGATGCTAATCCGGAAGCCCGGTTGCAGCGTACCTTCGCCAGCGACCCGCAAAGAACGATGGCGGACCTCAAATCGCTTGTCGACACAAGACTGAACGAGGATGACATAACGATTGTCCTGATCCGCCGGACCAGCCGCGTTTGACAACCGCCCCCGCCGCCACGTAACTTCGATTTCTTCCTTCATGTTCATGTGTCCAACCGTTGTGGAGGTCCGATGAAACGCCGCTTCCTTTTGGAAATTCTGATCGTCGCCCTTTTACTTTCGTTCGCATCCGCGCAGGACGCGGCCTCGTTCGAAAAACGCATCACAGTCAAAAAGCTCTCGAATGGCTTGACTGTCATCGTCTGCGAACGTCCGGAAGCACCAGTCTTTTCGTTCTACACCTTCGTTAATGCCGGCTCAGTCCAAGACCCATACGCGAAAACCGGCTTGGCCCACATGTTCGAGCATATGGCGTTCAAGGGTACAGACACGATTGGTACTACAGACTATGCGGCCGAAAAAGTAGCTCTCGAGAAAGTCGAGAAAGCGTACGAGGCTTATCTCGCCGAGCGAGACCGAATGGTCGGACAAGACGCGCAGAAGCTTGCCCAACTTGAGAAAGCATGGAAAGACGCGATCGCGGAAGCTGACAAGTTTGTAAAGCCGAATGAATTCGGCAAGATCGTGGAACAGGAAGGCGGCGAGGGCATGAATGCCTCCACCTTTGCCGACAAGACTGTCTACTTCTACTCCTTTCCTTCGAACCGGTTGGAACTCTGGGCCTACCTCGAGGCAACGCGTTTTCAGCAACCCGTAATGCGCGAATTCTATAAAGAACGCAACGTCGTGATCGAAGAGCGGCGCATGCGCGTCGACAGCAACCCCGTCGGGCGACTGGTCGAGCAATTCGTGACGGCCGCTTTTCAAGCTCATCAATACCACCGTCCCGGCATCGGATGGATGTCGGACCTGAATTCCTTCTCGGCGACCGACGCCTTGAACTTCTACGATCGCTACTATGTGCCTTCAAACATGGTTCTCGCCGTAGTTGGCGACGTAAAGGCGAGCAATACTCTGCCCGTTATCGAGAAATATTTCGGACAACTCCCAACCAAGCCCGAACCAGATGAGAGGACAACCATCGAGCCACCACAGAATTCCGAGCGGCGGGTCGTACTTAAAGACCGTTCCCAGCCTCTCTACCTGGAGGGTTACCATCGCCCGGGTTATCTCGACAAAGACGACGCTATCTATGACGCGATCGCCGACCTGATGTCGAATGGCCGAACCTCGCGTTTGTATCGCACTCTGGTACGCGACAAAAAAATCGCCGCTGACTCCGCTGGCTTCTCCGGCATGCCCGGAGTGAAGTATCCACACTTGTTTGCGTTCTACGCATTTCCGCTCCCCGGACACACACCCCAGGAAATGGCGGATGCGATTCACGCTGAGATCGAAAAGTTGAAAACCACTGATATCACCGACGACGAACTAAAGATGATCAAGACCCGCGCAAAGGCCTCCCTTCTTCGAGGATTAGGTAGCAACGAAGGTCTTGCCACGCAACTTGCCACCTATCAGGCGATGTATGGCGACTGGCATGAGCTGTTCAAATCGGTGGATCGCATCGACCAAGTAAGCAAAGCGGATATACGGCGAGTTGCAACAGAAACATTCGTCCCTGCAAATCGCACCTTCGGCATCATCGAGACCATGGCTCCTCCCAAACCTGCCGCTGCAGCACAAGGAGGTGGCCAATGAAGCGCGTAATCCTTGCCCTTGCCATACTGGTCATCACAACGCTGCCCGCATTCGGCCAGTACAAAGACTGGCAGAAAATTCCGATTCCCGCGTTGCCCGAATTTAAGCCGAAACAACCCAAGCGCATCGCGCTTCCCAACGGCATGGTCATTTTTCTTCAGGAAGACCACGAGCTGCCGTTAATCGATGGCGTGGCCCGAATTCGCGGCGGCTCGATCAGCGAACCGGCGGCTAAAACTGGGCTTGTCGATCTCTACGGTGAAGTTTGGCGCACGGGCGGTACGAAGACGCAGAATGGAGATCAACTCGACGACTATCTCGAGATACGCGCCGCAAAAGTCGAAACATCCGGAGGCGCCGACTCAACCACCGCTGGATGGTCGTGTTTGAAAGCCGATTTCGATGACGTCTTCAAAGTCTTCGTCGATCTTCTGCGTAATCCCGAGTTTCGCGCCGACAAGCTCGAACTCGCGCAGGCGTCAGCATATGACGGCATCTCTCGACGTAACGATGACATGGGAGGAATCGCATCGCGCGAAGCCCTGAAGCTCGCCTACGGTGCGGACAATCCCTATGCCCGTCAGCCCGAATACACCACCATCGGTGCAGTTACCCGCCAGGATTTGGTCGACTGGCACAAGAAGTACGTTCAACCGAACAACATCATTATCGGAATCAATGGCGACTTCGACTCAGCAGCCATGGAAGCCAAGCTGCGCGCAGCGTTCGGTTCATGGCCCAAAGGTGAGGCTGCTCCCAAACCCGTAGTCGAATTCAAAAGCGCCAAACCGGGCTACTACCTTATTCCCAAAGACGATGTAAACCAAAGTGCCATTCGGATGCTTGACTTGGGCACGACTCGAAAGAATCCTGACTATTACGCGATCGAAGTTTTCAACGAAGCCTTCGGCGGGGGCTTTGCCTCTCGACTGTTCCTCGACATTCGTACCAAGCGCGGGCTGGCTTATTCAGTCGGCGGCGGCATCGGTACCAACTTTGATCGTCCCGGTATCACGCGCCTGGTGATGGGCACCAAGAGCCAGACCACCATCGAGGCCATTCAGGCCCTCTACGAAGACATTGACAATCTCCAGAAGACTCCTATTGATGATCTCGAAATCAAAAAAGCAAAAGACAGCATCCTGAACTCTTTCATCTTCAATTTTGATACGCCAGATAAGGTCCTGCACGAGAAGATGGCTTACGAGTTCTATGGCTACCCGCTTGATTTTCTGGAACAGTATCGCGCTGGTGTGGAGAAAGTAACGAAGGAAGATGTGGCACGTGTTGCCGCAAAATACTTGCACAAGGACAAGCTGGCAATCCTCGTAGTCGGCAACACAAAGGAATTCGACAAGCCGTTGTCGTCACTGGGAAGCGTGTCGGAAATCGATATTACGATTCCACCGCCTCCCGGAGAGAAAGCCTCTGGGCCGGCCAACAGCAACTAGCGCCTGGCGAGCTCAAGCGCCGGTGTCGTTCAACTCGACTAGGCGCAGCGGCTTCGGGTGATGCCTCAGGGCGCAGTATCAAGCTCGCAGATCAATTCGTGCCGCCTCTGCAATCGCGCGCATTTCGCTTGTCCGCGCCACTCGAATGTCGAGCTCTTGCAACATATGCAGCGCACACGCGACGCTGGGGTCACTCGCGTCGTACGCAGCTTCCACTACTGCGGTCATCTCTAAATACTTCTGGTCCCTGCGGAGCCCCGCGGCAATCTTCGGATACCTGTAGGCGAAGTTTACTGCTGCATCCTTGGTCCGCGCGACCGGAATAGCCTGGAACATCTTGACTACATCCCGCAGCTGATACAGGTAGTCAATCACGTAAGCATCTTCGGGAACAGTGTAAGGCGCAACGCTGGCATGTCGTTGCAGCAGTTCCAGCACGCCGGACTGACGGAATTCCCTATCCATTACTGAAATGATCGCGCTCTTTCCCGTTTCCCTACCTACCGTTGTGCCCATCGGGCGAATTGGTTCCAGATAAATCTTCGAGATGATATTGAGTTCCGCGTTCACGTCGTGCGTAAGAACGGCGACGGGAAGTTCCAGTTCGAACCCGCTGGAAATGTAAGAGGAGAAGACTCGACGGCTCTCCATCCATGAAGGTGTGCGCCACAACTCGCCTTCCAAGTGTCTCTGCATCGCCTGCAAGGCTTCGATGTCCGCATTTGGATTGCAGCAGCGGATCCTTGGCCAGTCGTGCGTGAAACGAAATCCCGCTACCTGGTTCGACTCTTTCACCAGGATTACGCCAAAGTTGACGAATTCTGCGCGCACCACATTGGGCACGTAGCGAAGCACGAACAGTTCGAGTTGTTGCAGATCCGTCAACGCAACGCCACCTTACGCAGCCTCTCTCCACTCCGGAAACGGCCTGCGCGGCGAAGTTCCAAACGCCACAATCAGCTCACGCACCATCGACCGCCGCTCGATCAGCGTCTTCACAAGCTTTTCCATCTCATCCCACTGTGCGCCGTACCAGTCAGGAGGAACCTCGCTCGCCAGATTCCAGATGACTTCCTCCGGGAGGTTTTCGATCCGGGTAAGCCACGGGCCGAACGAATCCCACCCACGAATGTGCGAATACACTTCATTGCGGCAATACACTCCCCTCAACGGAAAATCAGGAAACGTCCACTCGCCTGCATTGAAGCAATACCCTTGGTCGATGAAACTGACCGTGTACTTGCGTTCGGTCAGGCGCCGCCAGAAGGTGGCCTGCCGTCCATTGGAATTGCACGTCCATTTGTCGACAACCAGCATTCCTGCGAACGTTTCCAGATTTCGAACTCGTTCAAACAACTCTGGCGCGAGGTAATCGAATACTTGCCCTTCCAATGGGCTGATCACGTAGCGCGACCCAAACTGCAGGCCCGGTTCGCATGGGATCGCATTGCATCCCAGCATGATGTTCAATTCCGGGGTGTGCTCGACTAGCCATGGGCCAACATCGACGATTTCTGTCGCGGGAACCGGCAACCCAACGCGCTCAGCCAATCGCGTCACCAGGAAGTCATTGGCTAGCACTCGCAAATGCTGCGGATTGTTTCTGAACTTAACGACGTAAAAGTGTCCGTCATCGCAACGCAGCAGGTGTGCCTGCGCGCCGCCTCTCATTCTCCTCACGTGCTGGACCGCCGCGATTGCCAAACTGAATCGTCCTGGCCACCGAGCAAGCGCGGCCGACCTTGCGCCTATTCCACATGAGGATGCTCGGCTTCTCTGTGATGAACGGCACGGAAGGTGAGGACAAATGTCACAGCTATGCAAGCGAGATCAGCAGAAGGACGCCCCCTACTAAAACGAAAGAGGCCACCTTTCGGCGGCCTCTCGCGCTTCACGACTAGGAACGTTTAGTGTGCCGCTGCAGGTGCGGCAGCAACCACGGCTTGAACAAACTTCAGGCCGTTCGGCGTGCCGAGTCCCGTAACGTTATCCCATCCCGGGGCGGTCGTAAGTGACGTGTCGGTGCCGAACGTCAGAACAAACCATCGGGTTGAGAAGGGGCTGTTGTACATCGCACTCACATAGTTGACCGTGTTCTCGAGAGGTTCAGCGAGATCATCGGCGGTCACTGTCTGAGGTGAGGCAGGAGGATTGAAGATAGTACCGGTAACGTTTTTGGACGACGTCTCATCAATCACGTCCGTGATTGCATCAGACGGCAGGTCATAGAGGAATGGCGCAGCCAGCCCAAGAGGCTGATCGGCTGCCTGATTGGCAATGGCCCACAGAGCCGAGAACATCGGGCAAGCAAGACTGGTGCCGCCGATAACTTCGACCACCTGGCCACCTGCACTTGCGTCCGTAATAATCAGCTCAACTCCCGTGAAAGGATCGGCCAGATACCCAATATCCGGTACGTGACGGCCCGCTCCCGGTAGACCACGCTGATACGACGGTTTCGCGAAGAACCCGCTCCTGCCACCGCCCGCTCCAAAAACGAATCCAAGCCTGAGCGGAGGAATAACTGGCGGGTTCGGACTTACATCCGCGATGCGCGTCTCGTTGTTCCCCCAGCCGGTCTGCAACTTGATCGCGGTCTTGGCGGAATTAAGGAACAGGCTTGTGCCGCCGACAGCGGTGGCAAAAGGGCTGCTCGAAGGCGTCGAAACGCTGGTGAACTCACCACCAGAGGCGACACTGAAATCTCCGTCGTCACCGGTCGAGTAGTTCGCGGAAGCGCCCAGAATGGCTGCGATCTGGTTGTTCGCGTCCTGCACGATCAGTTCGGCGGGCGAAATCAAAACTTCCGGCGCGCCATAACTATTGGAAATCACGCTTCCGAGCTGGTTCGAAGCAGCAAGAAACACGGCCAGGTCCAGATTGGTAAAGGTATTGTCTTTTGCTGCGATCAGAAGAATGTTCGCATCCGGTGCTACGGCGTGCGCCCATTCCACATCCAGCGTGGTTTCTCCCACCCAATTCGCCGGATTACATCCATCGGCCGGAGTGCAGCCCGTAGCGACGCCAACTTTGATGATCCCGAAATTGTTGGCGGTCAGTTTAGGTAGACCGTACAACGACGAGAACGTGTTGGCATCCTTGCGAATGGTCGGTGAACCGAAAGCATCCACAATCACGATTGTCTGGCCTTTACCAGTCCAGCCCGCTTTGTGAAGAGCCTTCAACCCATACGCGCTCTGAACTTCTGCCGGGGAGTATCCGCACGGGGGCAGGTTGCCGACGCCCGAATCAATATCGGAGCCGAAGCGATTGCCCGTGTACGTTGCACGCGGGTTTCCGCCACGAGTTTTGAACGTATGAGTTTGCGCTGATCGCAGACAGTTACCGGCAAAAAACAGGCCATTCGGATTTCCGCCGATTGCCGCGAGTGGAACACCTTTGTACGGCTTTCCGGAATTCGGATCGATCGGCCGCGCCACATGTGGAACGTAAACGCGATTGCTCAACCCCTGCACCGATGAAACGAGCGCCCCCGCATCACCCTCCATCATCGGATCCGCAAGATTGGCGTGCCGAACTTCCCCGTTAATCTTGAAGCGATTGATCTGTACGTGAAAGGCGTTCTGCACATCAGCCACACGCCCTTGGGCGACGACAAAATGATTGCTCTTGTCGACCGATGCGATCTTCAATCCGCGAGCGCTGAGATAATCGCGAACTGTCGACGCTTCTTGCGCCGTTGGCGCGAAGCGCGCGGCATACTGGTCGCGCGTGAGCCAACGATGATAGTTCGGCGAGCCTTTCTGATACATCGAGCGGGCCAGGGCGTCGAGCTCGGCCTTGTTGTGTTGGCGCAACCACACGGTCACCGTCATGCTCTTGCTGGCATTTTCGGGGCCTAGGTTTTGCGCGTTGGCGGGAATGCGAGGAGTGTTATTCGCGATGGCGTGGACGTTTGCGGCGAGCACAAGACTTGCGCTCGTCATAACAAACAGGCACAGCATGGCGAGGGTCGAGCCACGCTGCCAGTGTTTACTTCGAAACATACTTGAGTCTCCTTACGGTGAAATGCTCGAAACAGGCCGCTCCGGGCGCTTCCTGGGAAGAACGGCTGAGAAGCTTGTCACCTGTGAGGAGCAGTGTCAAGCGGATGTGTTGAAGGAGTTATGTAGAGTTGCAAAGGATTGCACAAAAGATGTTGTAGTGTTTCGTTTAGAGATTACCCTCAGTGCGAAGGAGTCGCACCAGCGATCTCCCGCGCAATCCCGAAATCCTTCTCGAGGGCCTTCTCAACAAAACCAAAACGCTGTTACCTGCGCGCTTCCACATTGCGCCCGGTACCAACCCCAGAATCAGAATGTCGCAATCGCTGCGCGCTAAGATAACGACGGACGAACCCCGACTTGCCCAGAGGATGACGACGTCTTTCGCACGTGAACTCGTGACCCCAATCGTGTACGTGATGATGTTTATCCACTTCTTCGCGCAGAGTTCCTCATCGCCCGCTCGTTC
>Ga0207648_10004410_pt1 | contig 14456 bp, 13 predicted proteins | sample KBSMisM32_FD_184310 | JGI IMG/M metagenome (GOLD analysis project Ga0207648, IMG submission 184310) | Miscanthus rhizosphere microbial communities from Kellogg Biological Station, Michigan, USA - KBS Miscanthus M3-2 (SPAdes) (version 2) | ecosystem: Host-associated > Plants > Roots >...
CCGGACGTCTTCCCACCCTTCCGCGTCGACGCGGACTTCGATGCCGGTCATCTGGGTGAACTTCTTCGTGTTGGCGGCCCACGTGTCCTCGTCGCCCTGCACGAAGCGCTTCCAGCGCAGCACGCGGAGCTTCGCTCCCTTTTCCGGAGTGATCTTCAGCTGGGCCTCAGCCGCCGACGCGAAGAGCGCCGAACCGCTGCCGAGCGCGGTGCCGGCGGCGACGCCGGCGGTGGCTTTCAGGAAATCACGACGTTTGATATCACTCATGCGTCCCTCCTTGGGTTGTGGGCCGGGGGCGTTGCCCCGTTCCCGTGTGAACTCATGCCACGAGCCGCGAACCGGTCGCGGCGTCGAACAAGTGCGCGCGCCGCAGATCCGGCGCGAGGTTGATCCTGTCACCCGGACGGCAATCGGCGCGATCGCCTATCGTCGCGGTGACTTCCTGTCCCTTGAAGCGGCAGTAGAGCTGCGTGTCGGCGCCGGTCGGCTCGACGACCGCGACCTGCACCGGCAATCCGCTCTCGCCCAGCGCGCAGTGCTCGGGGCGCAGGCCGAACAGCACCGCCTGGCCGTCCTGCACCTTCGCGCCCGAGGGCGCCGGCAGCAGCACGCCATCGCCGAAATCGACGTTGAACGCGCCGCCCGCGTGCCGCGCCGTGCCGGGAATCATGTTCATCGCAGGCGAGCCGATGAAGCCTGCGACGAACGTGTTCACGGGTCGATCGTAGAGATCGAGCGGGCCGCCGGTCTGCTCGACGATCCCGTCGCGCATCACGACGATCTTGTCCGCCATCGTCATCGCTTCGATCTGGTCGTGCGTGACGTAGATCGACGTCGTCTTGAGGCGCTGGTGCAATTCCTTGATCTCGGTGCGCATCTGCACGCGAAGCTTGGCGTCGAGGTTGGACAGCGGCTCGTCGAACAGGAACACCTGCGGGTCGCGGACGATCGCCCGGCCCATCGCCACCCGCTGCCGCTGCCCGCCGGAGAGTTGCCGCGGATAGCGGTCGAGATAGGGCGCGAGACCGAGGATGTCGGCCGCCTTCTGCACGCGCGCCCCGATGTCTTCCTTCGTCCGCTTCGCGAGCACGAGCGCGAACGACATGTTGGCGCGCACGGTCATGTGCGGATAGAGCGCATAGTTCTGGAACACCATCGCGATGTCGCGCTCTTTCGGCGGGACGCGATTGACCACCGTGCCGCCGATTGCGACTTCGCCGGTGCCGATCTCCTCCAGGCCGGCGATCATCCGCAGGAGCGTCGACTTGCCGCACCCGGAGGGGCCGACCAGCACGCAGAACTCGCCGTCGGCGATCGCGATGTCGACGCCGCGGATCACGTGCGTGGATCCGAAGTGCTTGTGCACCGCCCGGATGTCGACGCCCGCCATCTATGGAACCTTCCGCGAAATGCGACGCTTCAACGCGAGGGCCGCCGGGTTCCGGCCGCGACCACATAGTCCGGCCGGCCCGTCTTCAACCACGTTACGATGTTCTGCGCGGACTTGCGCCGCAGCTCGCGCTCGGACTCGACGGAAAAGAACGCGGCGTGCGGCGTCACTATAACCCGCGGGTGTCCGAGGAGCCTCGAGCCGGCCGGCACGGGCTCGACCGGCAGCACGTCGAGGCCGAGCCCCGCGAGAGTTCCGGCATCGAGCGCGGCAAGCGCGGCGTCCACGTCGACGACCGCGCCGCGGGCGGTGTTGACGAGGAAGCTCCCGCGCTTCGCCTCGCGCAATACTTCGGCGTCGATCATGCCGCGGGTCTCTCCGTTGAGCGGCACGTGCAGCGAGACGACGTCGCTCTCGCCGAACAGCTCGGCGAGTCCACGGCGTTCGACAAATGCCGGAAAGTCGCCGTCGATGATGTAGGGATCGCACGCGACGACACGCTTGAACACGTTGCGCCCGATGTGGGCCATCCGCTTGCCGATGCGACCCAGACCGACGATGCCCAGCGTCATGTCGCCGACGCGCCGCAAGGGCCCCGAAGAGAGGTAGTGCCACTGGCCCGCGTGGATGTCGCGGTGGTAGGCGACGATGTTGCGCGTCAGTGCCAAGGCGAGCGCGAGCGCATGGGTCGCAACCTCGCCGACACCATAGTCGGGGGAATTCGCGACCCATACGCCGTGCCGCGAGCATGCCTCCGTGTCGACCGTGTCGAAGCCGGCGCCGATCCGGCTCACGATGCCGAGGCCCGGCAGCGATGCGACGACGCGTTCGGTGATGGGGGCGTACTGCAGCAGGATGCCGGCGCATCCGGCGGCTGCGGCAATCACCTCGTCCTCGGACTTGCATTGCGCTGTCGTCAACTCGACGCCCGCGGCGGCGAAGAGGTCGCGCTCGAGATCGAGATCCGGAAACTCGTTGTCGGAGAAGAGGACTTTGGCCATGGAAGAGATCGGCATGTCGCGGCGCGAGACGAAGCCCGATCGGCGACGCGCCACGGTACGTGGCCGGATGGGGATTGGTCAAGAGGTCTGACCGATTTCGGTGCAACCGGCACAGGCCGATGACTATAATCGCGCACCTCGATCACCACATGCTCCCACGGCTACGATGACCAAGCTCCTGCAAACCACGATCGCCGGCAGCCTTCCCAAGCCTGAATGGCTGGCCGAGCCCAGGACGCTATGGGCTGCCTGGCGGCTCGAGGGCGACATCCTCGCCGAAGGCATCGATGACGCGGTCCGGCTGGTGCTCCGGGACCAGGAGCAGGCGGGCATCGATATCGTCACCGATGGCGAACAGACCCGCCGCCACTTCGTGACGACATTCCTGGAAGCCCTCGACGGCGTCGACTTCGAGCACAGGAAGACCGTGCGGATCCGCAACCGCTACGACGCCGCCGTGCCGATGGTGATCGGACCGGTCGCCCGGCGCGGCCCGGTGTTCGTCGAGGCGGCGCGGTTCCTGCGCAATGCAACGCAGCGCAGGGTCAAGGTCACGCTGCCCGGCCCGATGACGATGGTCGACACGCTCTACGACGGCCACTATCGAAGCCGCGAAAAGCTCGCGTGGGCGTTCGCGGAAATCCTGAACGCCGAAGCGCGCGAGATCGAGGCCGCCGGCATCGACGTCATTCAGTTCGACGAGCCTGCGTTCAATGTCTACTTCGACGAAGTCCGCGACTGGGGAGTGCGGACCCTCGAGCGCGCGGCCGAGGGCCTCCGGTGCACGACCGCCGTCCACATCTGCTACGGCTACGGAATCAAGGCGAACATCGACTGGAAGAAGACCCTTGGCGCCGAATGGCGGCAATACGAGCAGACATTCCCGCTCCTCGCCCGCTCGTCGATCGGGCAGGTTTCATTGGAGTGCGCGAATTCGCACGTGCCGATCGACTTGATCGCCCTCCTCGAGGGCAAGGACGTGCTGGTGGGGGCAATCGACGTCGCCACCGACCGGATAGAGACACCCGAGGACGTTGCTGCAACCATCACGCAGGCGTTGCGCCACGTGCCCATGGAGCGGCTCTTTCCGTGCACGAACTGCGGGATGGTGCCGCTCGCCCGGGAGGTTGCCCGCGGCAAGCTCCGGGCGCTCGCGGCCGGCGCGGCGCTGGTTCGGGGCAGCGCTTAGCGACCTCCCGCCCACGCGGACCATCGCTGCATAGGGCGGGAAAGCCTCCGGCGCCCCGAAAACGACCCCCTTCCGGCCCTGAAAAAACCACTAGCATATGGCCATCGAGGCGTGTATCCTCCGCAAAGTGTTTTAGTTTCAAGGCAGTAAGTACGCCCCTGTACGACCGCTTTGCGTCGTTCCACCGTCGTTCTTTCCTTGAGATCGAAACATTGGCCGGGCACGCCCGATTTCTTTTTTGTTCGTGGGGAAATACTGAAATGGCAACTGGAACTGTGAAGTGGTTCAACGATGCAAAGGGCTTTGGATTCATTACGCCGGATGGCGGCGGTGAAGACCTGTTCGCGCATTTCTCGGCTATCAACATGCCGGGATTCAAGACGCTGAAGGAAGGCCAGAAGGTCTCGTTCGAAGTGACGACGGGCCCGAAGGGCAAACAGGCAAGCAACATCCAGGCTGCGTAATTCCCGTTCGCGGGAACTCCGAAGCCGATAAAAAGCCGGGCGCGATGCCCGGCTTTTTTTTATGTGCGCGGTTGCGGGGCGCTCAGCCGACGCCCGAACGGCCGCCCTGCCTATGCCGCGCGGTCGCGCAACCCGGGCGATCCGGCGATCGCGAGGCCCGATGAGCGTTGCTGCACCGACATGATGGCCATCGCAAGCGCCAGGTCGTCCGGGTAGGTGATCTTGATATTGGTCGGACTGCCGGTCACGAGCCGCGGCGTGACGCCGAGCGCTTCCACCGCCTGGGCTTCGTCCGTGTAGTGGATCGATTCGGGGCGGGCGAGCGCCTCGCGCAGGACGTCGAACCTGAACATCTGGGGCGTTTGTGCCGACCACAGGCCCTCGCGCGGTTCAGTGGCGGCGCTCCGCCCTTCGGCATCCGCGTGCTTCAGCGTCCCGACGACGGGCAGCGCGAGCAATCCGCCCACGGCGTCGTGCGCCACTTCCTCGCGCAGCCGCGACAGTGCGTCGGGGTCGACACAAGGGCGCACCGCGTCATGGACGAGGATCCAGTCCTTGTCGCCGGCATCGGTGAGTGCCGCGAGCGCGTTGCGGACGGTTTCCCCGCGCGTCGCGCCCCCGCAGCGCAACGACGTCACGCCGGGCCTCGTGCCGATGATCTCGTCGTACCAGCGGTCGCCGGGGGCGATCGCGACATGGGTCTCGAGGAACGGGAAGGCGGCGGCGAGGCGTTCGAGGCTGTGCGCGAGAACGGACTTGCCGGCAAGCATCCAGTACTGCTTCGGCGCGTCACCCCGAAAGCGGCGACCGTTCCCGGCTGCCGGAATCAACGCGTGATAGCGCATCGCGAACGGGTCGTGACTGATCGCCAGGGATCAGATCGGTGCCGGCCGCAACCGCCGGCTGCAGCGCGACTTCACTCGAGCGGCAAGTCTATACATGCCGGATACCGATCCACTTCTTCTCGGGCCGCAAGTGCGGCGCGGCGGGTTCGCCCCCGTAGGTCGCGCGGACATAATCGAACACGATGCGCTCGAACTCCTCGGCGATATGGTCGCCCTTGAGCGTGACCGTCTTGTGACCGTCGACGTAGACGGGAGCGACGGGCACTTCGCCGGTGCCCGGGAGACTGATGCCGATGTTGGCCATTTTCGATTCGCCGGGGCCGTTCACCACGCACCCCATCACGGCCACGGTCATGTTCTCGACCCCGTGATAGAGCTTGCGCCACGTGGGCATCTGCGCGCGCAGGTACGACTGGATCTGGTCGGCGAGCTCCTGGAAGAATTCGCTCGTCGTGCGGCCGCATCCGGGGCACGCGCTCACGAGCGGCGAAAACGACCGCAGGCCCATCGTCTGCAGGATTTCCTGGGCGACGATCACTTCGCGCGTGCGGTCGCCGTTCGGCTCCGGCGTCAGCGAAATGCGGATCGTATCGCCGATGCCTTGCTGCAACAGCACGGCCAGCGCCGCCGTCGACGCGACGATGCCCTTGCTGCCCATGCCCGCTTCCGTGAGGCCGAGGTGCAGGGGGTAGTCGCAGCGTTGCGCAAGCTCGGTGTAGACGGCGATCAAGTCCTGCACGTTCGAGACCTTGCAGGCGAGGATGATGTGATCACCCGGAAGTCCCAGGGCCTCGGCGAACTGCGCGCTGCGAATCGCCGAGCACACGAGCGCCTCGCGCATGACGTGCGCGGCATCCAGCGGATTCGCCGACTTCGCGTTTTCGTCCATGAGACTCGACAGCAGGTCCTGGTCGAGGCTGCCCCAGTTGACGCCGATGCGCACCGGCTTGCCGTAGTCGATCGCGCGCTCGATCATCACCGCGAACTGCGGATCGTGGCGGGTGCCCTTGCCGACATTGCCCGGATTGATGCGGTACTTCGCGAGCGCCCGCGCGCAATCGGGGAAGTTCGACAGGAGCTTGTGCCCGTTGAAATGGAAATCGCCGATCAGCGGCACCTTGCAGGACATCGCGTCGAGCCGCTCGCGGATGGTGGGCACTGCGGCCGCCGCTTCCGCCGTGTTGACGGCAATGCGGACGAGCTCGGAGCCGGCGTCGGCGAGCGCCTTGACCTGCGCGACCGTCGCGGCGATGTCCGCGGTGTCGGTATTGGTCATCGACTGCACGACAATCGGCGCGCCGCCGCCGATCTGGACTCCCCCAACGAGCGCGAGGCGCGACCTGCGGCGGGTGATGGGCGGTCGATTCAGTGCACTCATTTGCGATCCTGGCCTCGAAAGACGCGCGCAAGGGCAAATGTTCGATTTTACCACCGAATGCAACGGGATGCCTCTCCGGGTAGAGGCCCGCAATCGGTGCGGAAAAGCGGACGGCGCAAGGGCGAACGCGCCCAATAACCCTTAGCCCAACGCCCGCGACCAGGCCCCGACCGTTGCGACCGGAATCGCCGCATCGGCAAGCCAGCGATGCCGGACGAGGGCGATATTGCCCGCGGCGAGCGCCGCGCGCTCATCGCCGGGAACGAGTGTTCCGGGACGGCCGCGTGCGATCCGAAACGTCGTCTCTTCGCCCGCCAATTCGAGTATCTCGCATTCGGCGCCGATCTTGTCGCGGCCCACGCTCGCCTGGACCAACGGGGCAGGCAGCCGCGCCGGAAGGTTGAGCGAGAGCCAATGGCCCGACCCGCTCCACGCCGCGCGACCTTCCCACAGCACCCGGACGAGCGTGCCGATCGCATCCACCTGGGCACGTCGGGAAACCGATGAGCCCTCGGCGGAAAGTCCGATCGCGGGAACGTCCCAGAAGCTCGCCTCGCGCGCGATCGCCATCGTTCCCGAATACGCGACGTCTTCGGCGACGTTGAACTTGTCGTTGACTCCCGCAAGCACGAGATCCGGACGGCGACGATCCGCGAACAGCACGGTCATCGCGGCGACGACGCAATCCGCGGGCGCGCCTGAGCAGGCGTATTCGCGCTCGCTTCGGCGCGCGAGCTTGAGCGCGCGGTCGAAAGAGAGTTGGTGGCTCGCCGCCGTCCATTTGCGTTCCGGCGCGACGACCCAGACGTCGGAGTCGAGCGTCCGCGCGGCATCGGCGAGGAGACGCAGGCCCGGCGCGGCGATGCCGTCATCGTTGCAGACGAGGATGCGCATTTGCGATGCCGTTAGAGTTCGACGTGATCGCCGGTGGTGAGCGAGGCGTCGAGCGCTGGAAGATGCGACTGCAGCGTGCGGAGCGCCGCCGTATCGCACGAGTGCCCGATGGCGGTCGCCGCGCCCGAGGCTTCGACGAGCGCCAGGTTTTCGGCAAGCGTCGGATGCGTCGGCAGCCGGATCCAGCTTGCGAGCCCCTTCGCCACCATGTGCTCGCCCGGGCTGTTCGCGGGAAGATGACCGGTGAAGAGCGTCGGATGCCGGAGACGCTCGGCGTCGGCGAGAATCGCGCGCGACGGTCCGCTGATTCCCATTCCGTCGTGGCAAACGAGAGCTGCGCGGGGCAAGGCGTCACCGTGGCGCCAGTCCATGCTCGCGGCGAGCCGTGCCGCGAGGCTTTCCGCCACCCCCGGCACGAGCCAGCTCGCGCCCTCGACTTGCGCACGCAACGCGTCGCGCATTCCGGGCGCGAGCGCTAACGGGCCCTCGATCATGGCGAGAAGCTCCGCGGAGCGGCCGTATTGCGGTGTCGGCAGCACGCTGCCCTGTGGATGCGCCGCGACCCACGCGGCGATCTCGATCGAGCGCTCGCGCGCTGCGGCGTTGTCGTCGCCGTAGGATGCGTCGACGACGATCGCCTCGCCGCGCGCGATGGGATCCATCGCGAACACCCGGCTCGACGGCACGATGTCGCCGCAATAGTCGAGCCGCACGCGTCCGTCGTTGAGGTTGCACCACACGCTCCCGCCCATGTGACCCGAACGGCCGGTCGACACGCGAAACGGACCCAGCGCGAAGCCGCTTCCTCCCACCGGCAGCCGCTCCACGACCGAACTGCGCGCAAGCGCCTGCTCTTCGGTTGTCGCATAGCCCGCGAGCGTCGCATCGGCTTCGCGCTGGCATTCGCCCGTCATGAAGATCCGCCCGCGGAAACCGCCGGCGATGCACCAGCCGAGCGCGCCGACGTGATCTTCGTGCGCGTGCGTCACCACGATCGCATCGATGGCGCGAAGCGCGGCGGCATCGATCGCGGGATAGTAGTCCGCGGTGCCGCGCGCGCTCGTCTTCACGCCGGCATCGAGGAGCACGCGAAAGCCTCCGCTCTCCACGCCGAGCGACGTGCGTCCCTTTTCGCCGAAGCCGCCGTAGAGGTCGAGGCGCACGCGTCAGCCCGCCGCACTCGGAATGACCCAGCCGTCGCCGACGGCGAGATCGATTACGGCACCCGGCGCGAGGCTCGAGGGTTCGGGAACGGTCAGGTGCATCGCCGCTTGCGTTTCCGCCTCGACGTTCGCGTCGATGCGGAAATGCCCCCCCTGGTAGGTCATGCCGGTCACGCGCGCACGCACTCCCGGCGTGCCGCGCGGCAGGATCGACAGCGCCGAGGCCCGCACGCAGGCGTTCGCCGAGGTGACGCGTTGCCGCAGATCGCAACGCAGGCGCACGCGATGACCGAAGACATCGGCATCGCAGGTTCTCTCGCCGTGCACGGCGACCACCTGCACCGGCACGACGATGCCCTCGCCGATGAACTTCGCCACGGTCTCGTCCGCCGGCTCTCGGTAGAGCTGCGACGGGGTCGCGAATTGCAGCACCCTGCCCTTGTCCATCACGGCAATCCGGTCGGCGAGCGCCATCGCCTCCGTCTGGTCGTGCGTGATGTAGATCATCGTCGTGCCGGTGCGCTCGTGGAAGCGCGCGAACTCGCGCTCCATTGCTGCGCGCAGATGCACGTCGAGATTGGCGAGCGGCTCGTCGAGCAGCACGAGCGACGGCTCAGTGACGAGACAGCGGGCGAGCGCCACCCGCTGGCGCTGTCCGCCCGAGAGCAGCGCCGGCCGACGCTCGGCAAAGCCTTCGAGCTCGACCAGCGCGAGCGCGGCCTGCACGCGCTTCCCTCGCTCGGGATCCTTCACGCCCGCCACCGTCAGGCCGTAGGCGACGTTCTCCGCTACGGTCATGTGCGGCCACAGCGCGTATGACTGGAACACGATCCCGATGCGGCGCTCCTCCGGCGGCACCTGCCGTTCGGGCGTGGACACGACCGTATCGCCGATCAGGATCCGACCCGCGTCCGGACGATCGAATCCCGCGATCTGCCGCAGCATCGTGGTCTTGCCGCAGCCCGAAGGCCCGAGGATGGCGACGAACTCGCCATCCGCGACCGCAAGCGACACGTCGTCGAGCGCCTTGAACGCGCCGTACGCCTTGCCAAGGCGCTCCAGCGTCAGTCGCGCCACGGCAACACTCCCTTCGGCAATCGCCCCGCGAGCAGCAACGTCGACAGCATCAGCGTGACGCTCACGACGACCGTCAGCATGCCGAGCGCGGCGGCGTAGTTCGAGTCGCCTCCCTGCTGGAACGAGAAGAACACGACGCCAAGCGTCTCGGAACCGGTCGACCACAGGAGCGCGGACACGGTGAGCTCGTTGAAGGCCGTGAGGAAGATGAGGAGCGCGCCGGCCGCCGCTGCAGGCGCCACCAGCGGAAGAATGACGGTGACGAGGCGCCTTATGAGTCGCGCGCCGACGATCTGCGCCGCCTCTTCCAGCGTGCGATCGAGCTGGTGGTAGCCGCTCACGACCGGGCGCAGGCCGAGGACGAGAAAACGCGCGAGGTAACAGAAGAGGATGATCCAGATGGTGTTGTAGAGCGACACGCCGACCACGGGCAGCGGCTTCAGGAACAAGAGGATGGCCGCGATCGCGAGCACGACGCCCGGCACGGCATAGGGCACTTCGGTGACGACGTTCACCGCGCGCAGGAGGCGTGAGCGGCGCCACACCAGGAAATACGCGAGCGGCACCGTGATCAGCACAATGGCCACGGCCGCCGTCGCGGACAGGCCGAAGCTGTTGCGGAAGGCGCGTCGCGCCGCCGCGTGCTCGAACAGCACGAAGCGGTAGTTCTCGATCGTTGCGCTCGTCGAGTCGAGCGCGACGCCGACGGCGGGAACGAGCGAAGTCATCGCGAGCGCAGTGAGCGGCAGCGCGAGCACCACGAAAGCGAGCGTCCACAGCACGAGCTCGACGGGCCGGCGCCAGCGCCGCAGCTCGAATGCGCGGGCTTCGACAGCCGCGCTCGCCGTGCGGAAATCGCGGCGCGACAAGAGCACGTCCTGCGCGACGATTCCGACGATGGCGATCATCCCGATCAACACGGAAAGCACGGCGACCTCGGACAACACGGCCGGCCCGAACCCGGCGAGCCGCTGGTAGATGAGCGTGGGCAGCACGAGGTAGTTGCCCGGAATCCCCAGGAGCGCGGGAATGCCGAAGTTGCCGAGGCAGGAGACGAAGCAGAGCGCGACGCCCGCGAGGAGCGGTGGCGTCATCAGCGGGATCACGATGGTGCGGATCACCCGCAGCGGCTTGGCACCTCCCGCCATCGCCGCTTCCAAAAGCTCCTGCGGCAACGTGCGGAGCCCCGCGCGCAGCGTGAGAAAAACCAGGGGCGCGTACTGCACGCCCAGCACCAGGATGATGCCCCCCGGCGAATACAGGGGATTGCGGCTGCCGAGGGCGGGTGCGAGCCCGATCATCTTGAGCAACGGGCTCGAGGGCCCGAACACCTGCAGCCAGGCGAGCGCCACGACTTGCGGCGCCAGCATCAACGGCATCACGTAGCAAAAGACGAACGCGTTGCGCCCCCGGATATCGGTGAGCGACACCAGCAGCGCGACGACGCCGCCGAGCAGGACGGCGAGCGCCGTGCCGCCGAATGCAGTGACGAGACTGTGCGCCGTCGCCGTCCATGTCGCGCTGCTCGACAGGACGCGGCGCACGGCGTCGCCGGAGAGTGCGCCGCCGGGCATGACGCCTTCCAGCAGGAGCCGCGCAAGCGGCAGCACCGACAGGACCGCGACGACGCCGATCAACCCCCAGAGGAGCGCATAGTCCTCGAAGCGGCCGCGCGCGCCCGAAGCGTTAGCCATGAAAATGAGGCGCGCGCGCGAAGATTCTTTGCGGCTCTAGTTCCCGAAGAGGTCCGAAAAACGCTTCAGGTTGGCGGTGTTCGTCTGCACGACCTTGGGAATGTCGGTCGGCATCAGATTGATCTTGACGCCGGGCGGGTACCACGCCGGCATCCCCACGCCGGTCTTGGCAGGGATGTAGCCCATCGCCACGGCGAGCTTCTGCCCTTCGTCGGACAGTATGAAATCGACGAACGCACGCGCGGCCGCCGGATTCTGCGTCGTCTTGAGAATCGCCACGGGCTCGGTCACGGCGGGCAGCCCTTCGGCGGGAAACACGAAGTCGATGGGCGAGCCCTTGGCCTTCGCGTTGAACGCCATGAAATCGACGAGCACGCCGTACGCCTTCTCGCCGTTCGCGACCGCCGTCACCACGGCGCCGTTGCCGCGCACCGCGACGGCATCCGCTGCTTTCAGCTTCTCGAAGTAGGTCCAACCGAGATCCGGACGGCTCGTCATCGTGCCGAGCATGATCGCCGCGGCGCCGGAGTAGAGCGGGCTCGGCATTGCGATCTGCCCCTTGTACTCGGGCTTCGCGAGATCGGCCCACGACGCGGGACGGGTTTTCGCCGCGGTATTGACGGCGATGCCGGTGGTGATGAGCTTGGAGCCGAAGTACGTGCGGTCGGCGTCGTACGTCCCGGCATCGAGGCCGTCGACCTTCGCTTGGGGATACGCCTGCAGCCGTCCATCCTTCTTGAGCGCTTCCATGGTTGCGGCATCGGCCAGCAACAGGACATCGGCTTTGGGTGCGCCGGCGGAGAATTCCGCGGCGAGCTTGCCCATCACCTCGGTGGTGCCCGAGCGGAAAACATCGACGTCCACTCCCGGATACACGCGCTTGAACGCCGCCACGGTCTGCGCGGCATCGCGCTCGGGTTGCGAGGTATAGAGGGTCAGCTTGCCAGTGGGCGCCTGTGCCACGGCGGACCCGGCCGCCAGGACTGCGCTGCATAGCGCCGCCAGGATCAGGTTGCGACGAGAAACGATGCTCATGCGAATTGCCTCCTAGGAAAGCCGGGGGTGCTTCAATGGCGCCCGCGGCCAGTGCTCGTTGATGAGTCGGTGGATAACGTCTCCGAAACGACAGCGTATCAGGCGGTCAACCGGAAGCGGGGTCGATCCAGGCGACGACTGTGCCGACCGCGACGGGCTCGCCCGTGATTTGCGCAAGATCCCGGATCACGCCCGTGCCGGGCGCTTCGACCTCCATCATCGCCTTGTCCGTCTCCATCTCGAAAATGATGTCGCCTTCGCTGACGAAGTCGCCTTCTGCTACTTTCCAGGACGAGATCGCCCCGGACTCCATGTCCATGTCGACCTTCGGAAGCACCACCTCGATCGCCGACATCAGCGCTCTCCTCCGCCGGCGAGCTTTCGCGCGGCCGTGAAAATGTCGCTTTCCTGCGGAACGGTCGCCTTCTCGAGGACCGGATTGTAGGGAATCGGTGAATCGGCGCCCCCCAACCGCACGATCGGCGCCTTGAGCGCGCGGAAGACGTCGTCGTCTTCGGCGACCTGCGCCGCGATCTCCGCGCCGATGCCCATTGTCTTCACGCCTTCGTACACGACGACGAGCCTCCCGGTCTTGCGCACGCTTCCCGCAATCGTCGCAAAGTCGATCGGGCGAAGCGAACGCAGGTCGATGACTTCGGCATCGATCCCTTCCTGCGCGAGACGCTCCGCCGCGGCAAGCGCGCGGAGCGTCATGATCGACGCGGCGACGATGGTCACGTCGCGTCCCTCGCGGCGAACGACCGCCTTGCCGATCGGCACACGATAGGGCGCCGACGGGACGGTGCCTTTGGTCTTGTACAGCAGCTTGTGCTCGAAGATCAGCACGGGATTGGGATCGTCGATCGCCGCGAGCAGGAGCCCTTTGGCGTCGTGCGGCGTCGACGGCTGAACGACCTTCAAGCCCGGCACGTGCGCGAACCACGCTTCGAGGCTCTGGCTGTGCTGCCCCGCGGCGCCGGTGCCGGAACCGCCTGGCAGGCGAACCACCATCGGCACGCTCGCCTTGCCGCCGAACATGAAGCGTATCTTCGCCGCCTGATTGACGATCTGCTCCATCGCGAGCGTGACGAAATCCGAGAACTGGATCTCGAGCACCGGCCGCATGCCCGTCAGTGCAGCTCCGACCGCCGCGCCGGCGAGACCCAGCTCGCTGATCGGCGTATCGATCACGCGCTCCGGCCCGAACCGCTTCAGGAGGTCGCCCGAGACGCCGAAGGCGCCGCCGTACACGCCGACATCCTCGCCGAACAGGAACACGCGGGGATCGGCTTCCATCGCCTGCGCGAGCCCCTCGCGGATTGCTTCCGCGTACGAGAGCTCCTTCGTGTCGGCGACGCTCGGCGCGGCAAGCTCAGCTGGCATAGACGTCTCGCGTCAGTTGCGAAGGGTCGGGGTCGGGACTCGACTTGGCGAATTCGAGCGCCGCCTCGATCTCGCCCGCCGCCGCCTTCTCGATGGCTGCGAGCTCCGCGGCATCGAAGCGGCCATGGGCCGCCAATTCGGTTTCGAGGAGCCGTATCGGGTCGCGCTTGCGCCACATATCGATCTCTGCCTTGGTCCGGTAGAGGTTGCGATCGCTCTTCGAATGACCGCGCCACCGGTACGTCTTGCATTCGATGAGCGACGGGCCGCCGCCTTCCCGTGCCCGGTCGACCGCCAGCTTTGCGGCGGCCGCCACGGCCGGAAGGTCGTTGCCGTCGACGGCCACTCCCGGCATCGCATAGGCGCTCGCGCGGTCGGCGACGTTGGGCACCGCCATCGCGAGCGCGATGTCCATCGACATCCCGTACTTGTTGTTCTCGCAGACGAAGACGATGGGCAGCTTCCAGATCGACGCCATGTTGAGCGCCTCGTGAAACGCTCCTTCGTTGGTCGCGCCGTCGCCGAAGAACACCATGCACACGCGGTCCTGCTTCTGCATCCTGATGCTCATGCCGACGCCGACGGCGATCGGCAGCCCGCCGCCGACGATGCCGTTCGCGCCGAGATTGCCCCCTTCGATGTCGGCGATGTGCATCGAGCCGCCGCGACCGCGGCAGTAGCCGTTTTCCTTGCCGAAGAACTCCGCGAGCATCAGCGCGGGATCCGCACCCTTGGCGATGCAGTGACCGTGACCGCGATGCGTCGACAGGATGTAGTCGTCGCGCCGCAGCGGAAGGATCGAGCCGACGGCGCTCGCCTCCTGCCCGATCGACAGGTGCATCGTGCCGTGGATCAGGCCGCGCATGTAGGAGGCCTCGGCCGTTTCCTCGAACCTGCGGATGAGATGCATGCGGGTGAGCGCGGCGCGAAGCGTGCCCGTGTC
>Ga0207648_10004411_pt1 | contig 14455 bp, 13 predicted proteins | sample KBSMisM32_FD_184310 | JGI IMG/M metagenome (GOLD analysis project Ga0207648, IMG submission 184310) | Miscanthus rhizosphere microbial communities from Kellogg Biological Station, Michigan, USA - KBS Miscanthus M3-2 (SPAdes) (version 2) | ecosystem: Host-associated > Plants > Roots >...
CAAGACTACTACTCGATCGCAGGAGCGAGGACGCCGCGTCGCTACTTGAGCGCGCCGGCGAGCAGGCCCGCCACTTCGGCGCCACCTTTGGTCTCGACCGCCTTCACGAGCGACGGCGTCAGCTTCAGGATCGTTTCCGGCTTCAGACCCAGCTTGGAGAGGGCGCCGGCGGCGGCCACCACACCACCCGTGCTGGCCGCCGTCTTGCCGAGGAGGGCGTCCATGGCTCCAGCCTTGGCATCCTTCGCGGGCGCGGCCTTGATCAGGCCGTCCATGTTCGGCACCGCGCTCGCCACCTTCGTGAAGTCGGCGGGCGTGAGCTTGGTCTTGGCCACGCCGAAGAGGGCGCCGGCCGCCCCCTCGGCCTGTGCGGGCGTGACTCCGAGGTCCTTCACGAGCTGTCCCACCAGCTCAGGGCTGGCCGTCTGGTCCACCGTCCTGTCCGCCGCCGAAGCTGCGGCCGAAGGCGGCGTCTGGGATGCCTGCGCGAAAGCCCCCGCGGCCGCCAGGAACAGCACCGTGGCCATCGTGATCATCTTCTTCATGTCTGACCTCTCAAGGCCGGGCATACCCGGGCGGTATCCGGAACGCGCGTGATCCACGGGTTTCGTGACGCCGGCAACCAGGACGACGGGCGGATTGTCGGTAGCGGGAGCGGCCGGGGAAATGGGACCTTGGTCCCATAGGGCATCCCGCCTCCCCCGCCCCACCCCTCATGGGACCAAGGTCCGATAGACCCCGGCCCCGCTCGGTACCTATCGTTGGCGCGAACTCATGATAGATCCGCGTGTCCAGGGGCGAGGTTCCATGACCATTGCACTGCGCCGTCTTCTCTCCGGTGTGGCCGCCGCGGCCCTGCTCTCCGGAGCTCCCGCCTTCGCCGCCGACCCGCCGGAGCACGCCGCGCGCTGGGGTCTCAAGTGGCTCTACGGCGTCGGCACGGTCGGCGGCGACTACGGCAACGGGCTCGAGAAATACCAGAACATCGACTATGAGCTGTACCGCAAGAGCCCGAAGGGGGGCTGGCGCTACGGCCTCGGCTTCGGCTTCGGGTCCTTCGCCATGAAGCCGCCCTACGCGGACCTCGAGGAATTCGGGCTCCTGCGCACCTACCTGACGGGGGCAAAGGTCTTCCGCGCGGACAAGAGCATACGGCCCTACCTCGAGCTGCAGGCCGGCGTCGCACGCGCGCATCCGCGCAGCCTCCTGTTTGCAATACGGCCGGTGCCGGAAGACCTCGAGATCGGGGACAGCCCGACCAAGCCCCAGAACGGCTTCATGGTGGCGCTCGTCCCGGGCGTCGAGATCTCGGTCAACCGCTCGTTCTCCGTGGACGCGTCCGTGCAGTTCGACGCGTTCCACACGGATGAATACGACCTCACGCCCATCGGCCAGCCGCCCGCCTCGTCCGGCTCGACCTTCGCCGGCCGCCTCGGCTTCAACTGGGTCCCGAACGGAGGAGGAGAGGGGAAGAAAAACGCGTGGGGCGTTCCCCGGAGCTACGGCTGGGCGCTGGGCGAGACCCTCGCCATCAACCACGTGGCCTCCCGCCGGAACGAATACAAGCGCAACGCGAACTTCAACCAGATCAGCCCGCGCAGCTTCTGGCACAACATCTCGCACGGCTTCGATTACGACGACAACGAGTTCCGCACCAACCAGCTCCAGCATCCCTTCAACGGCAGCACGTACTTCAACTCGGCCCGCGCGAACGGTATCGGATTCTGGACCTCGTCCGTTTTCGCCCTGGGCGGGGCGTTCGTCTGGGAGTGCTGCGGGGAAACGCATCCCATGTCCTTCAACGACATGGTCAGCACCGGGATCGGCGGAATCGCGCTCGGGGAAATGATGTACCGGATGTCCTCGAAGATCCTCGACAACGGCGCGACGGGCAAGGGGCGGATCTGGAAGGAGACGGCGGCGTTCCTGGTGGACCCCATACGCGGCTTCAACCGCCTGGTGTCCGGCCGCATCTCGGACCAGGCCGCGAACCCGAGCGATCCCATGGACTGGCATCCCCCGGGCGGCGGCAGCTTCCTGGCCCTGGGGGCGCGGACGATCGGGCGCGGCGAATCCATCAGCGAGAACACGAAGACGACCGGATACTTCGAGTTCACGCACGCCTTCGGCAACCCCTTCGACAACGAGCGCAACAAGCCCTTCGACTCCTTCGACCTGACCCTCCAGTTCAACTTCGGCGACAAGGTGCCCCTCGGCCAGGCCCAGGTGGTGGGCACGCTCTACAAGAAGGGGCTGGGCGGCGATGCGCATCCGAACCACGTCCTCGAGATCGCGCAGCACTACGACTACATGAACAACGAGGACTACGAGTTCGGCGGCCAGAGCTTCGGCCCGGGCCTCCTGTCCCGCTTCAAGCTCGGCGAGCGATGGGGCCTGCACACGCGCGTGGACGCGACGGCGATGCTCCTGGGCGCCATCAACTCCGAATACGCGAAGATCGCCTCCGTCAACGACCGCGAGCGCCTGCGCGAATACGATTACGGTCCGGGGCTCGGCGCGGCCGCGGAGGCGATCCTCACCCGCGGCGGGCGCCCCCTCCTCTGGGCCGGCTATCGCTTCCAGTGGATCAACGTCAGCAACGGCTCCGTGTACAACAACGACCAGCTCGGGATCAGCTCCAGCGCCGAGCACTACATCCAGATGGCGGGGGTGCGCTTGACCATTCCCCTCTACCGCAGCCTGGGCGTGGGCGGCGACGGCATCATGTTCTTCCGCAAGAGCCGCTATTCCCTGCCCCAGTTCGCGGACATCGACCAGCGCAACCCGCAGGCGCGCGTCTACCTCACCGTCAACGGCGTGCGCGAGTAAACGGTCCGAGCTCTCCCGCCCTACTTGGCGCCGCTCACCGTCTCGTGGGCGACGCGGTGGTTGAGCTTCTGCACGGGCCGGGCGTTGTCGCCGAGGACACGGTGGAAGGCGGCGAGCTGGTCGCTGGACATCTGCGCGCGCCCCTTCAGGACGAACCACGTCACGTTCTCCGAGCAAGGCGGAGTCGTGAGCGAGCCAGCGTACGTGTAGTACTGGGACGTATCAGGCAGGGTCTGCGCGAGGTTGACGAGCCGTGAGTGCGCGTCGACCTGTGCTCCGCGCTTCTCCGGAAGGCCGTCCGCCATCAGGGCGGACAGGAACGCGTTCTCCTTTCCGACCTCGAAGAGCACCCCGATGACGACGAGCTTGTCCGATCCCGCGTCCTTGAAGACCACGTGCATCTCCATGGCGGCATGGGCGCCGTGGACGGTGTGCTCGGACGGGGTATGGAAGTGGAATTGCTTGAGGTCGTAGCGGACGCCACCGACGGTCAAGGAGCTGCCCGCCCGGTACTCCTCCTCGATCGTGTGGCCGTTGTTGATCACGGCGACCGGCGTCTCCTTGAGGTCGGCCTGCAGGCGCGTCAGCTCCTTGTCGGCCACGGCCTGGTCGATGTCGATCGGCGACTGTCGCTCCGTGGCCGCCGTCGCCGCGCAGGCTTCCCAGCCCGGGGTCTTCGCCCAGAAGCGCGGCCCGTGGGTGCCGGAGTAGCCCCAGTCCTCGGCGTGGAGGCCGGCGCTGATCGGAACCACGATGCCGAAGACCGCCGCCGCCATCCGGACCGCACGCCAATCACGCCGTCTCGGGTTCGCCTTTGGAAGATGCATTTTTTCAAGCTCCACATGTATCGATGAACTACGACGGAGGGCCGGGCGACGGCGCCGGCTCGGGGACGAAAAGGGCCCACACCGGCCAGTGATCACTCGCGCGGGGGCCGCCCTTCGCCACGCCCGCGCTCGTCCCCTCTGCCGGGCGGAGGCCGCGGACGAAGATGTGGTCGTAGGAGAACGGGCCGATCGAGTGACCGATGTGTCTCGTCGGCCAGAGGTAGCCGCGGGCGAGCGCGCGACCGCCCACGCCGTGGCTGTTGAGGTCGCCGGCCAGGATGACGGGATCCGCAACCGATTCGGCATCCGCCAGCACCGCATCCAACTGGTGCCCGCGGCCGCCTCCGCCCATGCCCCACGGAGACGTCAGGTGCACGGAATAGACGGTCAGGGCGCGGCCGCCCACGCGGACCGAGGCCGCTACCGCCGCGCGCGCCTGGTGCGTGCCGTGGCTCACGCCGGGGAGCAGGACCTTGTGGCTGGATTCGATGGGCCAGGGCGAGAGCACGGCGTTGCCGAAATCCTGGCCCGAGCTCGGGCGGGAGGCGGGATAGTAGACGTAGTTCATGCCGAGGGCGCGGGCGATGGCTTCCACGCCGGCGGCGTGCATCTCCTGGAGAACGACGACGTCTGCTCCCCGTAGCGGGTCCTTCCCGAGGGCGGCGATGGCCTCCGGGACCTGCTTCCCGTATGCGATGTTGAAGCTGACGACGCGGAGCACTCCGTCGTCGGCGGGAGCGGGCGCGACGTCCGGCCCCCCCGCGTAGCGCGGCCCGTCGCGGTCGAGGTAGTTGTGGACGCTCGCGCAGGCGGCGGTGAGCGTGACCGCGGCGAGGAGGCCGAAGATCAGAGATCGCGGCGTGCGCCCAGCCCCATGCGCGTCGCCGTCGCGCCGCTGAATTCGCCCGAGCGGCCGCTGGCGACGCGGCTGTCCACGTCCACCTCGAGCTTCGGGCCCCGGCTGGCCGAGGTCTCGGCGGCCCGGCGCGCCTCCAGCATGGCCGGCGCACGCGTCTCCCACCACACCCGCGCCTCCGCCTGGGTCCATGTCGCTCCCCTCCAGCCTTCTTCGATCTGCGCCAGCAGCGCGGCCGCGTCCGCCGGCCGGTCCTCCGGACGCTTGGACAGGCAATTGAGGATCAACCGCTCGAGGAACGGGTCGACGGCGACGCTCAACCTCTCCGAGGGCGGCAGCGGAATGGAGTGGAGATGGTGCCCGATGATCTCCACTCCCGACTTCCCGGTGAAGACCGGCTGGCCCGTGATCAGCGCGTACGCCACCCCGCCCACGGCGTAGACGTCGCTGCGCGCATCCACCGGCGTGGAGCGATTGATGGACTCCGGGGCCATGTAGAGCGGCGTGCCGACGATGTGGTGGGCGGCGGTGAGCCCGGCGTCGTCGGTGGCGACGTCCTTCACCAGGCCGAAGTCCAGCACCTTCACCACGTCGTAGAGCCCGCCGCGCTCGCACAACATCACGTTCGCCGGCTTCACGTCGCGGTGCACCAGCCCGATGCGGTGGGCTTCGGCCAGGGAAGCGCAGATCTGCTTCAGGAGGTGCACGACCCGCGCTTGCGGCTGCGGACCCTCGTCCTTGACCAGGCGGTCCAGCGGGATCCCGGGCAGGTACTCCATCGCGTAATAGAAGATGCCCTCTTCGGTCCGCCCGTAGTCGTAGATGGCGATGGTGTTGGGATGGCTGAGGGCGCTGGTGAGCTGCACCTCGCGCTCGAAGCGGGCCAGCGCTTCGGAGCTCGCGACCTGGGAGCGGATGAGCTTGACCGCGGTGGGCCGGCGCAGGAAAGCGTGGCGGGCGCGGTAGACCGCCCCCATCCCGCCCTCGCCGATCTTGTCCTCCAGAGTGTATTGCCCCAGCCGGTGGGCGCGCGCGACGTCCTGCTGGAGGCCGTAGATCCGTCGTGAGGACACGGCGAGGGCCAGGGCGCCCAGCAGCAGTCCGACGGCGAGGATCGCGAACGCGCGCCGGACGACCCAAAGGTTCGCGTAGGCCTCGTCACGGCCCACTTCGCTGACGAGGCCGATGCCCCATTCGGGAAGCCACCGCCACGTCCCCACGACGGTCTGCCCGAGATAGTTGCGGTAGCCGTCCACGTTCACGCCCGGCCGCCCGGCCACGACCTCCGCCGCCGCCCAGGTCAGGGGCCAGGTGTTCGGAGGCGTCGCCGGCCGGGTGCCCGGCGCCAGCCGGACGCCGGGATCGCGGAGCATCAAGGCCGCGGTCGCCGTGCCGTTCGCCTCCGCCGGCAAGAGGTCGAGCGACGCCACCTCCTCCGCGAAGCGGGTCGTGGAGACGAGGCGCCCCTCCCCGTCCACGGCGTAGGTCTCGCCGGACCTTCCCAATCGCCCGGGGTTCACGACCTCGGAGACCTGGGCGGGGTCGATCCGGAAGGCGAACACCGCGATGGGCGCGCCCGCACGGTCGCGCACGGGCACGAGCACGAAGGCCATGGGCGTGCTCGTGAACCGCTGCTTGAGCGTCGGCGCCAGGAACGTCGGCTTCCCGGAGAAGGCCTTCGCGGCCGCGTCCGCCACCGCCATCGTCGAGCGGTCGCCGATCCGCTCGTCCACGATGCGCGCGATGTACGTCCCGCCCTGGTCGATGATGAAGTAGCCGGCCGAGCCCTGCTGGGCCACGACGGGGGCAAGGATGGCGCGCAGGGCGGCCTGGGCGGGCGCCCCCTTCAGCGCGGACGCGTCGCCGCCGCTGCGGCGCGCGACGGCCATCAGCTCGGCGACGTGATCCTGCACGCGCGGATCGGACACGAGGACCGTCGCCAGGTCGGCCTGGGCGGAGAGCCAGCGGTCGAGGCCCGCCGCATCCGTGAGGAGCGTCGTCTCCAGCGCGGAAGCCACGCGGCGGCGCAGGTCGGACGCAATCGTCACATAGGCCCAGAGGCCCACGGCGGCCACGACGGGAAGGGCGAGCAGCGGCCAGGCCCAGGGGGGCAGCCGGAGCCCGCGCGCGGCCGGACCCTCGCTCACCGGAGCCTCTGCCGCTGGTTCGCGGGCTTGGTCCCGCTCGCGAAATGGAACTGGAAGCCTCCGGCCTCACTCCAGCCGAAGTCGAAGCGCACCTGCTCCGCGCCGGGCGCGAGCAGCCGTACCCCCGCCCCGACGCCCGCACGGAATCGGTTCGCGGTGAACTCATCGGACTCGCTCCAGGCCGTCCCGAGGTCCGAGAAGAGCGCGAGCTGCAGGCCGAGACTATAGGCCCATTTGAAGATGTCGCGGCGCGCCAGCGGGAGCAGGTTGAAGTTGTACTCGGCGGTGGCCAGGAGCTGGTTCTTCCCGTGGAGAGCCGGGCCCAGCTCCTCGATGGAGTACCCGCGGATCGTGTTGGCGCCGCCGAGGTAGTAGGTGAGATAGCCCGGGACGTCCACGCCGACCGTGCCCGACTGGAGAGTGAGCAGCGTGCTCAGCAGCACGTGCTGCCGCTTCCCCACCGGCTGGTAGCGCCGCAGGTCGAGGTTCATCGTCCAGAAATTCCCGGCGCCGGCGCTGTAGATGAGCTCGAGCTCGTTCTTCCAGCCGTGCCGGGGGTCGCGCCAGGCATCCCGCGTGTCGTACCCGATGATGGTGCCCAGGCGGAGGAACTTGTCCTCGTTGTCCGGGTCCAGCGTCTTCCCGGCCACGTCGCTCTTCATCTCGAAGAGCGACACGGACCCCTGCAGCCGGCCGTGCCGGCCCAGCCACGTGCCGACCTTGGGCGAGAACTCCCAGCTATCCTCCTCGAAGCCGTTGAGCGTGTCCGCGCGATCCCTCTTCCCGCCGAAGAACTCGAAAGAGAAGTGGTTGCCGGAGATCCAGGGATCGGAGAACCGCGCCCACCTCTGCGTGGTGCCGCCGAAATAGGCGCGGGCGGAGAGGCTCATGCCCCGCCCGGTCAGGTTGAGAGCGGACAGGGCCCCGCCGTATGAGAAGCCGTTCTCCTCCGTATAGAGGAAGGACGGGAAAACGAGGATGGGTGGCATCTCGCGGAGGGTGATGGCCAGGCGCACCCCCTCGCCATCGGCTTCGGGCACCACCCGCGTCTCGGCGAAGAGGCCGAGGTTCTCGAGCCGCTGCAGGTCGGCGGCGAAGGTCGCGAACACGAAGGGCTGGCCGGCTCGCGTCTCCAACTCCCGCGTGATGATGTACTCGCGGGTCGTGCGATTGCCTTCGATGCGGATCCCCGTGACCGTCCGTCCCTCGAAGGGAGCGAAATTCACCTTCTGGGGCTGCGTACGGGCCACCGCCGGCAGCAGCAGGCACGCGGCCGCGCACAAGAGCGCCCTCCGTGGCGGCCGGCGAGTCGCACCCACCGCGCCACGATCCGCTCCCCGGCCGCGCGATGCAATGCGACCTTGGTCCCATGCCCGCGACCGCGCGGCTAGGCGGACGCGGACACCGGCGGAGCGCCCGCCTTCAGGCGCTGGGCCAGGGCGGAGAAGCGCGGCTCGCCACGGAGCGGTGAGAGGGCCTCGTCCGCCCCCAGGAACGTCACCCAGGGGTCGCGGTCCTCCGCGGCCTGCTCGAGCTTCTGGAGGGCCTCCTCGCGCCGGCCAAGGGCCACGAGGATCTTGGCCCGCTCGTAGGGCGACACGTACGTCTTACCCGTCGCCGACTCCAGCCTCAGGAGCAGGGCCTCGGCGTCGTCGCGTCGTCCGCCCGCGGCCAGGGCCCAGGCCAGCTCGCAGAGCATGACGGTGCCGCCCGCGGCCAGCTCGACGGCCCGCGTGAGCGAGGCGATCGCCTCGTCGTGACGCCCGAGGCGGGCGAGAGCGACGCCGAGCCGCCAGTGCCCGAGGTAGTGACCCCCGCGCAGCTCCACCGCGCGGCGCGACGCGAGGAGCGATTGCTCTCGTTCCCCCGCCACGTCGTGAAGGAGCGCCTGCAGGCAGAGGGCGAGCGCGGAGAAGGGGTCGGTCTCCCGTGCCCGCGCCAGGGCGTCGGCGGCCGGGCCCACTTCCCCCTGGAGAAGGAGCACGAGGGCGCGCCAATGGTGGAGGTCCGGCATCCCCAGGGCCGCCGCGCGATCGAGACCGGTCCGCACCTCCGTCCATGCCCAATCGCGGTAGAGGGAGACCCAGGCGCTGGCCATGTGCGCCTCGGGGAGGACCGCGTCCCGCTCGAGCGCCTCGCGCGCGCACTCGCCGGCCACGCGCCAGGCGCGGCGGGGCGGCACGATGCCACCGACGCCGAGCAGGACGTGGACGGCGGCCAGCCCGGCGCGCGGCTCCGCCCACGACGGCTCGCGTGAGGCCGCTTCCCCGAAGCAGCCGAGGGCCTTGGTCACGCCGTCGGTGTCCAGGCGCGCCCAGAGATACCGGCCGCGCAGATACGTGTCCCAGGCCTCGAACCCGGGGCGGCGCATGGCCCGCGGACCCGCGTCGCGCCAGCGCGAGAGCTTGGCCCGGAGGGCCAGGGCCACCTGCTCCGCGATCCGGTCGTGCAGGGCGAAGATGTCGCCCTCCTCGGCCTCGAAGTGCTCGGCCCAGGACGCAAGCCCCGCCCGCCGCGGGACGAGCTGCACGGCGATGCGCACCCGGTGGTCCTGCCGCTGCACCGTCCCGTCCAGCACCGCGTCCGCCCCCAGCGCTTCCGCCGCCTCGAGCGGCGCCACGTGCTGGTGCGCGAAGTGCGCGACGGCCCCCGTCGGCCTCACGGTCACGTTCTCGACGCCGGTGAGGGCGCCGATGAGGGCGTCGGCGATCCCCAGACCCAGGTGATCCTGCGCGTCGGGACCGATCCCGCGGAAGGGCAGGATCGCGAGCACGAGCGCGGGTGAGGCCGCCGGCGCCCGCAGGGGGCCGGTGAAGCGATACCCGCGGCGGGGCACCGTTTCCACCCAGGCCGGATCGCCGGCGTTCTGGCCGAGGCCGCGGCGCAGCGCGCTGACGGTCACGCTCAGGTTGGCGTCGCCGACGACGGCGTCCGGCCAGACCCGGGCCATGAGGTTCGCCTTGGGGACGACGTCGCCCCTGGCCTCGACGAGGACCTGGAGCAAGGCCAGTACCTTCGGGGTCAGCGGCACGAGCGCCCCCTCGTGCCAGAGCACGCCCTTGTCCGGGTCGAGCCGGAAAGTCCCGAACTCGAACCCGGCGGGCGCGGAGCTCAAGCCTCCGCCCTTTTGCAGAAGTTTTGGAAATGCTTCGGCAAAGGCCCCGTGTGCCGGACGGCGGCCCGCCGCATCTTGGGACCGGGCGCGGGACGTGTACGGCGTGTGCCCGGAGGACGTGGCGAATGATCGTGCTGTTGGTGGAAGACGACCCGGACTTGAGGCGCGTGCTGGAGATCCTCCTCGAGAACCATTTCGAGGTGCGGAGCTGCGCGACGAGCGGGGACGCGCTGCGGAAGCTGCGCACGGAGCGCGTGGACGTGCTCCTGATCGACCTGGACCTGCCCGGGTCCTGGGGCGAGGTGCTGCTGCGTACGGCGAAGACGCTGCCCAATCGCGTGGCGATCGTGGCCATGTCCGCCAATCCCGCGCTCCTCGAGGCCAGCCGAGACGTGGCCGACGCGGTGATCGCCAAGCCGTTTCCACTGGCCGCGGTGACCGCCGCCTTGAGACGCTCCCTGGGATGTGCCGAGGCGGACGGAAAGTAGGCCCTTCATCGCAGGATGGACTGCGCCAGCGCCTGGTCGATCGCGGCCAGCAGCGCCACATCGTCGAGCGGCTTGTAAAGCACGTTCACCGCGCGCCTGGACAGGGTCTGCAGCAGCTCCTCGTCGGCGTGGCCGGTGATGAACACGATGGGCAGCTCCATCGGCGTCCCCTCGATCGCGCGTTGGAGCTCGAGGCCCGTCATGCCGGGCATCCGGATGTCGAGGAGGAGGCAGGCCGGCGGGTCCGGAGGCCGGCAGGCCAGGTAGGCCTCCGCGGCTTCGAGCAGCTCGAACTCGTACCCGGCCGCGCGCAGCAGGCGGCCGAGGGCCTTGCGTACGGAGCGGTCGTCGTCGATGACGATGACCCGGGCCGGCGCGCGATGGGCCGCTTCTGGCGTGTGCTCTCCTGACCAGGCGATGGGGTGGCTTTCGCCGCTGCAGGATCCTCCGCCTATGGAAGGGGCCCGGTATATTGGACCTTGGATGTAGGACCCTGGGCGGGGGTCTCTAGAAGAGGAAAGACACGAAGACCTGTCCCCCCTTGTAGGTGATGTCGCCCCCCAGGTCGAAGATCACGATGCTCCGGTCGTAGCGGTACTGGTTGTACTTGTACTGGACGCCGAGGCCGACGTGGCGCACGAAGTAGTAGTCGGCGCCGATCCGCCAGTCCGTGACGGACGCCTCGGAATGGCCCGGGCTCACCTTGATGTAGAGGTAATCCGCGCGCATGGCCAGGCGCTTGAGCGGCCAGGCCGTCGCGTAGCCTCCGATCGCGCCCGTGATGTTGCCGATGCTCGCACTCTGGTCGAGGGTACGGTCGCCGGTCGTCCCGCCCGGCCGCGCGCCGCTACCCGTCGCGCGGATGCGCGCGTCGAGCCAGAGGTGGCCGATCCCGACCGTCGGCCCGATCTCGAATCGGTCGTTCCGGACGAGGGCGAACCGGTAGTAGCCGCCCAGGATTGCGGCCCCGGTCGACGACGATGCGGTGAGCCCGGCGTTGTAGGTCCGGCCGCCCCATTGGAGGTCGCGGGTCAGGGTCTGGTCCGCGCGGTCGCGGCTGAGCCGTGTGAAGCCGACCTCAACCTGATGACGGCTGCCGAGGCGCCAGGTGGCGTCCACCCAGAAGGTATTCGCGTCCCGGGGGATGGCGAGGTCCTTCTCGAAGGCGACCTCACCTCCAGTGCCCAGCCCGTTGTAGTGGAGGACGGTGTTGCCGCTGACGTGGAAGTAGCCGGTGTCGATCCGGAAGCGGTCGGGCAGGTCCCTCCACGCTCCCGCCGTGGACTGCGCGGACGCGGGCGTGCCGAGGAGACCGGCGAAAAGCACGGCTGCGACAACGGACTCTTTCTTCATATCCGCCTCTATGAGTTGGCCGGGGTTCCGATGAACATGGCGGGGCCTTCGTGGCCCCGCTCTATTGGACGAAGGTCCCATTCCCGAGGCCCGGCTGCCTCCGGGACAATCCAGCTCTAGTGCCAGTGGTCTTCGAAGGACTCGCGAATCCGCCGCACCAGCGTGCCCGCGGCCAGCGGCTTCGTGATCACCGCCACCCCGGCCAGACCGGCGCGGCGGAGCTCGGCGTCCGAGAGCGAAGACATATAGAGGATGCGCGTGGCCGGAGTTCGAGCGCGGACCTCCTCGGTCAGGACCCGGCGCGTCGTGCGCGGCAGCTCCAGGTCGGCCAGCAGCAGGTCGATCGGACGCGGCGAGTCCTCGACCTTGGCCAGGGCTTCCTCGTCCGTACGCGCCTCCAGCACGTTGTAGCCGGCAGTGACGAGGAGGAACCGCAGCAGGCGGAGGACCGCCGGCTCATGGTCGAGGACGAGGATCGTGCGTGGTCCGCCGATGGGGATCCTCATGCCCGGATGGTCAGGGCCGCGCAGGCCACGAGCGCCCCCACGGGGCTACGTCCGATGTCGCTGATCACGACCCGCCAGCAGCCGTTGGCGGCGTGCGAGCGCAGCCCACGGAAGGCCGACAGCGATCCGGCCGGCCGGTGCGGACCGGTGAACGGAGGAATGCCGTCCGTGAGACCGAGCGATGCGTCGTCGGTGAAGACGATGGGCCGCGCGCAGCTCTCGCCGAGGGACGTCTCGTTCCCCCGCTCCAGCCCGGCCAGCAGCGTCGCCCGCGCGTCGGGGCTCACGAGGCCGAGGGTCAGCGTCCCGATCGCCCGATGGCGGACGTGCAGGGAGACGCTCAGGTCGGCGATCGGCGCCCCGATGCCGAAGACGAGGATCGGAATCTCCAGCACCTTGCCCGGCGGCACCACCACCGGTCCCGAATTGCGGAAGACGCGCGCGCGCGGCCGCTCGGCCTCGTCGCTCGTCCCCCCTCTCAACTTCCCCCACGACATGTCTGCTGCTGCCATGACCACTCCACATCGGCGTCATGTGCGGCGACGCCTCAACGAGAGTAACGATCACGGGCGCGCAGAGCCCTGACCGAAGCGGCCAAAGTGGCTGACAAACGACGCCAGACGCCGCGCGTACCGATGGCCTGGAGCTCCGGACGCGGCGTGCGCTTCGCCTTGTCCATCCTCGAGGGCGGGGGCCTCCCCGTGGACGACCTGTTGCGGCGTGCCGGCCTCGATCCCGCCGTCGTGGCCGATCCGGACGCGCGCCTGCCGCATCCCGCCGTGCGCGCGTTCTGCGAGGCCGCCGTGAAGGCGACGGGAGACCCGACGTTCGGCCTGCATGTCGCGGAGCGGGTGCGGCCCGCGGTGTTCGACGCGCTGGGCTACGTCTTCCGGAGCAGCCGGACGCTCGGCGACGGGCTCCAGCGCCTGGCCGTGTACCACCGGTTCGTCGCCGACGTCTTGACGTTACGGATCGAGACGACGGGGGCGCACACCCGCCTGACCGTGGAGTCCTCCGACCCCGACCACCTCACGCGGACGGTGTCCGAGTTCCTGCTCGCCACCCTGACGCGAGGAGCGAGAGTGGAGACGGGACGGGAGGACCTCGACCCCGTCGCCGTCGAGTTCGCCTTCGCGGAGCCGGAGGACGTCTCCGAACATCGCCGCTTCTTCCGCGCGCCCCTGCAGTTCGCCCAGCCCTTCAACGCGCTCGTCCTGCACGCGAGCGACCTCGACCGGCCCCTCGTGCACGCGGAGCCGGAGCTGCGCGAGGTTCTCGAGCGGCGGGTGCGCGAAGTGATCGCCCGCCTCCCCGCGATCGACACCATCGCCGCCCAGGCGCGGGCCGCCCTGGGCGAAGAGCTCAAGGGCGGCAAGCCCACGGCCGCGGAGGTCGGACGGCGCCTCGGCCTCAGCGAGCGGTCCCTGCACCGGCGGCTGAGCGAGGAGGGCACGTCGTTCCGCGCCCTCCTGCACGAGCTGCGACGCACCCTGTCCGAGCGCTACATCCGCGAGGGGATCTCCATCAACGAGACCGCGTTCCTCCTCGGCTATTCGGAGGCCAGCGCGTTCCATCGCGGGTTCCGAAAGTGGACGGGGCGCACGCCGGCGTCCTATCGCCGTGAGAGCGCCGAGAACCAGACGGACTGAGCGGATCGCGACCGCGCGGCACCCTCAGGACCGCACGGCGTCCAGCGGCCGGTAGCGCCGGGCCAGCAGGCCCGTGGCCTCCGTGATGTCGATGTCGGCGACGAGCAGCCCCTCCTCGCCGTAGGGCTGATGGGCCAGCAGCGTCCCGTCCGGCCGCACGACCGCGGACGTGGTGGGCGATCCCGCGCTCGCATAGTTCACGGTCGCGAAGAAGCAGGTGTTCTCGGCGGCGCGGCACAAGGCGGCCTTCTCGTGGAACGAGTTCGCGGGGTCGCCGAAGCGCGAGGGCCGATAGCTGCCGGGCTCCGCTTCGTGGAAGTGCGGGTGGAACACGACGTGCGCGCCCTGGCGAGCGGCGAAGCGGACGGTCTCCGGATAGCGCCATCCTTCGTGGCAGATCGTGATGCCGAACGTCAGCTCGCCCGCCTGGAAGACGCGGCGGCCCGATCCCGGCGTGTAGGGCCCGTCCTCGGACGGGTCGAGCTGCACCTTGTCCTGGAATCCGGCGATCGTCCCGTCCCGATCGACGACGAGAGCCGAGATCAGCAGGCCGCCGACGACGACGCGTTCGGTGCCGAGGATCACGGCGACGTTCGACTTCCCCGCCGCGGCCGCGACCGCGGACCACGCGCGTTCGAGAAAGGCCGCGTCGGGAGGCGGTGGCGTGTGCCCCATCCCACGATAG
>Ga0207648_10004412_pt1 | contig 14454 bp, 14 predicted proteins | sample KBSMisM32_FD_184310 | JGI IMG/M metagenome (GOLD analysis project Ga0207648, IMG submission 184310) | Miscanthus rhizosphere microbial communities from Kellogg Biological Station, Michigan, USA - KBS Miscanthus M3-2 (SPAdes) (version 2) | ecosystem: Host-associated > Plants > Roots >...
GGATCAGCTGACCGTTAGCGGTCTTTTTCACGACCTCGCTTCCCTCGACGGTAATCACCGATCCATCTGCGAGCTTGATCGACTGCCCACGAACAAGGTGAACGACACCAAGCGACTTCTTCTTCGCCATCTCCACATAGTGCCAGTCGGGCGGCACCCAGATTGGATCGGTCTCCTTACTTTCGACGACCAAGCGACCCCGGGGGGTTTCGAACTTCCATTTGTTTCCGCCCCCTTTTGCCAGAACCTTTCCGCTTCCTGTCGCGACTCTGGTCGTGAAAAGAATCTGGTCACCGCGTTTGTACCAAAGGCGGTGATCTGAGATGCTCACGACGATGTACGGGAGGCTGTCGGCTGCCCCCGCCTCGGTGCTGTCCACGAGGATCTGCTTCAGCGTGTCGGTCGAGGCGCCGACCTTCCGCTTGATCCCGTCGAGCACATCGAGGTTGTCGTTGAACACCATCCGTGAGACATCGCGCTCGTAGCGAGCGTTTACCGTCGACGAGAGGAGCAGCACGCTCGCCGCCGCGACGACCACCACGGCGGCGATGAGGCCCCATGCTGCTCGGCCCCCGCTCACGAAAAATCCCACGCCCTTGCCTGCCATGCCGTTCGACTCCTCCCGTTTCACGGGGTCAGAGCCCTTGAATGGAAGCATCCCGGATGCGAAGGGATCTCGAATTCAAGGGATCTGACCGCGTCTAGTACAGGTATACCGACATCCCAGGGGTCAGGTTCGGCGCAATCGCGCGCAGGTCCTGCACTCGCGCGCGAATCGCCCCCGGGAGCACGTACGACGAGTCACGCAACGGGCCGTCGGTCGGGCGGGTGTAGATCACCGCACCGCCGGACAGCACGATCGCGCCGGGGCCCAGCGCACCGGCCACCATCCTGTCATTGGGTATCGGCAGGCCTCGATCGATGTATACCCACTTCGGGATCTCCCATCGATCCGTCGCGCCCAGCACGCGCTCAACGGTCCTCGCCCCCCGGGGCGCGACGATCTTCAGCGTGTCGGGTGCGGTGCCGATCCGCTTCTCCGATCCCACATCCACGGGCATCTCCCGCAGCAGCGCTCCATCGCGCTCGAGGTACATGACCCCGCTGTCGACCGCGACGGAGAGGTGCAAGTCCTTATCGATGTTCGCCTGGCGGCGCATGAGCTCCAGCGCCACCCGTGTGCGGTTCTGTTCGGCCGCAATGACCATGTCGGCCTTTCGCCGCTCCTGGTCCGTCATGCTGGCACGAAGCCGCGTGATCTCCCGCGCATACCGAACGTGCTGGTAGACGAGCCACCCGTCGATGGCGACCATCGAGACGAGCGCCACGAACATCACGGTAACAATGCCAGGGTAGGCGAGTCGGAATTCGCGCCAGCTCTGACGGCGGCGCTCGACCGGCTGAGTCACTTGCGGGGAGTGATGGTCAACAGATCCAGGATGGGCACGCCAACGAGGTCGCTTCTGCCGGTCCTGACCCGTGCGGTGATCATGGTCTGCGACAACTCCGGGATCGACTTGGTCATCACCAAGAGTGACGGCGGTACCACGAGATAGAGCAGCGCGTTCTCCTCGTAAGGCCCGCGCGCAAGCAGGTAGGTCTCATCGGGCGCGAGATCCTTGCGAAGCACATCGGCTTTCTGTCTCGCGAGGATCTGAACACTCCACCGCACGATCCTTCCGCGGGTGCCGACAGGGTCGGCACGAAGGTCCGCGGCGCTCACGCCGGTGCGAATGGATGTATCGGCCGGCGCGAGATCACGCTCCGGCACCCATCCCTCGAGTCGGACGCGCACCCAGCCGCGGTCCCTGGCGAGCGGAGTGAGTGTCGTGCCCTGCGCGACGGTGGCGAGCGGCTTCGCGTCTGGTGCGGCGCGCAACGCGATGTTTCCGGTGGGCGTCAGGGTACTGTCGGTGACCGCGCCGGCCACTGCCGGCGCGGTCGACGTCGCACCGCCGTGCACTGGGCCGGGCGCCGCAGAAGGTCCGCGCGCGGGTGCCGCGCCCGCCTGCGGAGCGCGGGCCGAAGCGGCAACCTCTCCACCGCTGGCCTTTCTCGCCGCGCCGCTCGCCTTGGCCGAAGCCGTGTTCCGTCGATCCGGGTTGGAGGAGCGGGCGGTCTCCGTGGACGCCCGGTCGAGTGACGACTTCAGGATCCACCCATCGCGTGAGACCTTTGCCCATCCCGCGGGTGCATCTCCGGTCGCCACGGCGACCGTCGTGCCCGCGTCGAGCGACGCCACGCTCTTCGCCGTCGTCGCTCCCCGCACTCGGATCACGGCCGACCGGTTACCCACGCGCGGCGACGAATTGGCACGCTGGCCGGACAGGCGCGCTCGCTCGACGAAACCGTCAATCGTGACCTTCGCGTACGCACCACGCGTTTCGAGCACCCGAACCGCTGTCCCCGGATGAATGCTGCCGATGGCTTTGCCGCTCGGGGCCGAAAGCACGGCCGCGGGGGTCGCGACCACCCGCGACTGCGCCCGAACGGGGAGCGCGAGGCCGACGGACAACAGGATGACTGAAATTCGCAGCACGACCTGACGCACTGGGGTAGAAGGGCCCATCGCTGGTTGGTCCATGTGTGCCCGAATACATTCCACCGGACGTGCCCACCGCCGTACTTCAGCGGATACCGGGAAATCTTCCGGCAAACGTAATTCAGAACAAGACAAGCACCGCCGAATGTCGAATGACCAGCACCGACCCGTCGTCCTCGTGGTCCTCGATGGGTGGGGCTACCGCGAGGAGCGCGAGGGCAACGCGATTCGCATGGCCCGCGTGCCCACATGGGACCGCCTGTGGTCACGGGCACCACGTACGCTGCTCGACGCCTCGGGGCTAGCCGTTGGACTGCCCGAGGGGCAGATGGGAAACAGCGAAGTCGGCCACCTCAACCTCGGCGCTGGCCGGGTGGTCATGCAGGATATCGTCCGCATCGACCTCGCGGTCCGCGATGGGTCGTTTTTCCGGATTCCGGCATTCACCGAGGCAGCGGCGCACGTCCGCAGGACAGGCGGCACCCTGCACCTCATGGGACTCGTCGGCAACGGCGGCGTTCACGCCGTCGACCGTCATCTCTTCGCGCTCTTCGATCTCGCCGAGCGGGAGCGAGTCCCCCGGACGGCGCTGCATGCGCTCCTCGACGGCCGCGACACGCTGCCGAAATCCGCGCTCGCGTTCATGGAGGCGACGATCGCGCGCGCCGCCGGCCGGGCGGCCGTGGCGAGCCTCGGCGGGCGGTACTATGGCATGGACCGCGACAAGCGATGGGACCGCACGAAGCTGTGGTACGACGCGGCGGTGCTCGGCGTGGGTCCCCAGGCCACCGATCCCGTCGCCGCGATTCGCGAAGCGTACGAGCGCGGTGAGACCGACGAGTTCATCAAGCCGATGGTCATCGCCGAGAACGAGCAGCCGGTCGCGCCGTTCCGGGACGGCGATGCGCTCATCTGCTTCAACTTCCGGTCCGACCGGATGCGTCAGATCGTGCGAGCGTTGACCGACCCGGCCTTCGACGGCTTCGCGACGTCCCACGCCAAGGTGCCCGTCGCGACGATGACGTCGTACGACCAGACGTTTACGGTGCCCGTGGCCTTCGCGCCGCAATCGATGGCGCGCATCGTCGCGGAGACGCTGGCCGAGCGCGGCCTAACGTCGCTGCGCACAGCGGAAACCGAGAAGTACGCCCACGTCACGTACTTCTTCAACGGCGGCATCGAGGTCCCGTACGCGGGCGAGGAACGGATTCTCGTGCCCAGCCAGAAAGTCGCGACGTACGATCTCATGCCGGAGATGAGCGCGCCAGGCATTACCGATGTCCTGTGCAACGCGATCGAGACCCGGTCCCACGACTTCGTGCTGTGCAATTACGCGAACGGCGACATGGTGGGACACACCGGATCGATCCCGGCCACGCTCAAGGCCGTGGAGACCGTCGACGCGTGCCTAACGCGCGTGCTCGCCTCGGCCGACCGGGTCGGCGCGCGCCTGCTGATCACCGCCGACCATGGCAACTGCGAGCAGATGATCGATCCGGCGACCGGTGGGCCGCACACGGCGCACACGACGAACCCGGTTCCCTTTCTCATCGTCGATCCCACCGGTGGCGACGAAGAACTGCGCGGCGGCGGCGCCTTGTGCGACGTTGGTCCAACGATTCTCCGAATGCTCGGGATCGAGCAGCCGGAGGAGATGACCGGAACAGACCTCAGACTCTCTGGAGTAAGCGCGTGAACGTTAGGATGTGGGTAGTGACGCTGGCGTCGATGACCGTCGCGCCAGCGCTTTCGGCGCAGATCGGACACGTCCCTCGAGAAAGCCCATACATCGACCTGGAGTACAAACAGGAATTCACGGTGTTCGGCGGGTATTACAACGCCGGCAGCGACAAGGCGGGCGTCGCCCCCGGCAACGGTCCAATGCTGGGCGCGCGCTACGACCTTCGGCTCGGCGGCCCCGCGTCGCTGACGACGAGATTCCAGTATGTACGGTCGACCCGGACGATCATCGACCCGCGTCGGCCGGAAGAGACGCGCGTGGTCGAAGCGAACGCGCCGTGGCCGGTCTACCTCGCGGACGTCGGCATCTCGGTGAACCTCACCGGCCAGCGGAGCTATCGCCGGATCGTGCCGTTCCTCAACGGCGGCATCGGCGTTGCCACCGACTTCAAGGGTGGGGCGGATGTCGGGGCGTGGGATTTCGGCACCCCGTTTGCGTTCAACTTCGGTGGCGGCGTAAAGTGGGTGTCATCGGGGAATCTGCAGGTTCGCGCTGACTTCTCCGATCAGCTGTATCAGATCAAGTATCCAAACTCGTACTACGTTCCGGCGAGCGATGGCTCCGTCGTGCTGACGCAGCGCCAGAGCACCAGCGACTGGACAAACAACCTCGGGTTCTCGTTCGGCGTCTCGTATCTGTTTTTTCGGTAACGGCGCGCCCTGCCGGGCACGCCGAGTCGGGTGACCGCGGTGAGGTGACACATGGCGCGTGACTTCGAGAACATCGACGACGTCGACGATCTGGACGACGATGAGCTGAGGCAACTCGTTCGGGACCGTCTCGCTGAACATCGCGGTCTGGATCTCGCCGACATCACGGTGACGGTTCACGACCATGTCGTTGCGCTCGATGGGCGTGTCGGAACGGACGGCGAGCGGCGCGTGGCAGAGCGAATCGTCACCGACCTCGTTGGGGTGAACGAGGTCGAGAACAATCTCCTCGTCGACCAGTTGCGTCGGGCCGAAAGTCCGGAAGCGGTGGACGACCACCTCGCGGATGAAGACGAGCACTCGGGACTTCTGCTCGGGGATCGACCCGTTCCGCTGAGCCCCGAGGCGGAGCATCTCGAGGAGGATCTCGATTCGCGCCTGTTCGGCACGAGCGATGTGGGAAACGCGATCCAGAACGGAACGGCGTGGAATCCGCCGACCTCGCCCACGCAGGAAGGCATCGAGGGCGAGGAAGACCACCCGATCGACGACGCGGACAGGGATTCGTACTGAATCGCCCGTGCACGTCGCGTGAGCACAGCCCTGGCGCGTCGAGTCACGTTCGGCGCCGCCCACCGCTATTGCCGCGCCGACTGGAGCGACGACGAGAATCGCCGCGTGTTCGGCTCGTGGGCCACGCCGAAATTTCACGGCCACGAATACGTGTGCGATGTGACAATCACGGGCGAAGTGGACCGCGAGAGCGGAATGCTCGTCGACCTCCGGGTGCTCGATCGCATCCTGCAAACGGAAGTGCGCGATCGGTTCGACCATCACGAGATCAACCTCGACGTCCCGGAGTTCGCGGACGGTCAGCTCGTGCCCACGTGCGAGAACCTCTCGCGATTCATCGCGGCGTGCGTTCAGCGGGCGCTCGGGGGTGACGCGCGGGTGACGGCAGTGCGCGTCGCCGAGGACGAGACGATCAGCGCCACCCATCAGCCGGACGGTGCTGGCGCGCACGCAAAATGACACGCGGACACTTGCCGTCGCTCGATCCGTCGAAAGATTTCGCGTATGGACGATGTGGACGACACGAACGACACGGCCGGGGGTGCGCCTGACGTTCGACTCGACGCGGTGGAAGAGGCGGCGGTCTGGCTGGATCTGAACGGCTCGCCGGCGGTGACGTGGATGTGCACGCCGGAGCGGCTCGACGAGCTGGTGGTCGGCTGGCTGTTCGGCGAGGGCTACATCGACAGCCAGGCCGAGATCGTGCGCATGCGGCCGTGCACGTCGGAGCTCGGATTCTGGGTCGAGGTCCCGCTCGACAAGTACGACGCCGTGGAGCGCGCGGAACGTCGCCGCGTTCTCGCATCGGGGTGCGGCGCGGTGACGACCATTCTCGGGTCGATGAGCGACGTCCCTCGCCGGCGCTCGCCGAGCCCGGAGCTCGATACTCCGACGCTGCGCAGGCTGTTCAAGGAGCTGTTCGCGCGGGGCGAGCGGTACAAGGACACCGGCGGCATCCACGCGGCCGCGCTGACCGACGGCCAAACGCTGCTCTACCATGCCGAGGACATCGGCCGGCACAACGCGGTGGACAAGGTGCTCGGCGCCGCGGTGCTCGACGATCGATCACCCGAAGATCTGATCCTTCTCGTGACCGGCCGCATCTCCGGCGAGCTGGCGTTCAAAGCCGCGCGCGCGAGAATTTCGGCGGTCGCGACGCCGTCAATACCGTCGACCATCGCGGTGGACATTGCGAAGGCCGCGCAGATGGTGTTGATCGGCCGGGCGGTGAGTGGCAATCCGCAACTGCACGGAAAGCGTGAAGCGGGAAACGGGAAGCGGGAAACAGCACGGAACGAGGACGCGAAGCCCACGTGACCGTCACAGGGGTGGTCCTCGCTGGCGGGTTGTCCACTCGTTATGCAGGGAAGCCGAAGGGACTCGAGCGCGTGCACGGCGTTCGCATCATCGATCGGGTGCGTGCTGCGCTCGAGCCGGTGGTCGACGACCTCCTGCTCATCGCGAACGATGACGCCGCGGGCACCTGGCTCCCCGGCGTCAGGTGGGAGCGCGACGTCCTGCGCGACGTCGGAAGCGTCGCGGGAATCCACGCGGCGCTCGTTCACTCGGCCACGTCGGTGCTGGTGGTCGCGTGGGACATGCCGTTCGTGCCGGCAGCGCTGCTCGCCGCGCTGCGCGACGCCGGGCAGGACGCGGATGTCGCGGTTCCTCGGAGCGATTCGCGCCGAGGGCTGGAGCCGCTGTGCGCCTTCTACGCATCGACCTGCGTGCCGGCAATCGAGCGGCGGCTCGCCGCAGGTGACCGGCGCGTGATCGGGTTCTACGACGACGTCCGCGTGGCGCGACTCGACGTCGAACAGGTGGGGCGCTTCGGCGACCCTGCCCTGCTCTTCATGAACGTCAACACGCCCGAGGAGCGCATCCTCGCGGAGGCCCATGGCGCACCCACCGATGGTGGCCGTGATCGGCAAGAAACATAGCGGGAAAACCACTCTGACCGTTCGGCTCTGTGCCGAGCTCCATCGCCGCGGTCACCGCGTGATGACGATCAAACACGGATCGCACACGTTCAACATCGATCCGGCGACGACCGACACGTACCGCCACTATCACGAGGGCAATGCGGAGCGTGTCGCGATGGCGGCGCCGGACAAGTTCGCGCTGATCGTGCGCTGGAGCGACGAGCTCGGCCCCGAGGAGATCGCGGCCCGTCACATGAGCGACGCCGACATCGTGGTCTGCGAAGGCTTCAAGCGCTCGGACCTCCCGAAGATCGAGGTGTTCCGCGAGGCCGCGCATCGCGCGCCGCTCTACGATCCCGCCGACGATTCCGCGCGCCACTATCTTGCTATCGTCGCGGACACTGACGTTCCCACCGCGACGGTGCCGCTCATACGCCTGGAGGACGGCACGTGGCTCGAGACTCTTGCCGACCTCGTGGAGGCGCGCATCATGAACGATCGTGACCACTAGCGTGCGGCGATCTCAGAGGGGCACCGAATGACGCGACTGGAGTTCGTTGCCCGCCGACCGCTCGGCGCACCGCGCCACGCCGTGCGCGCGACGGCCATGGCGTTAGGCATCGCGTCACTCTCCGGATGCGCCTCCGCCGGCATGGCGCATTCCGGCGGCACACCGGGAACCCGTGCCGAGCTTCGGCACGCGATCGACTCGATGGTGGCGCAGCCCAAGTTCAGTAACGCGCATTGGGGCATCCTGATCGTGGACCCCGAGCGCGGTGACACGCTCTACTCGCACAATGCCGGCAAGCTGTTCATGCCGGCGTCCAATCAGAAGCTCGTGACCGGATCGGTGGCGCTCACGCTGCTCGGCCCGGACTACCAGTTCCGCACGGCGTACGTCGCGCGCGGGCCGGTGGAAGGCGGCGTGCTGCGCGGTGATCTGGTGGTCATCGGACGAGGAGATCCGGCAATGAGCGACCACATGCGCGGCGATGTCATGCAGGCGCTGAGGGCCGTTCCCGACTCGCTCCGCGCACACGAGATTCGGTACGTGTCGGGACGGCTGCTGCGTGCCGGCGACGCGTTCCCCGACGCATGGCACGGGTTCGGGTGGGCCTGGGACGACTTCGACTTCGCCTATTCGGCCGGCGTCGATGAGCTGTTCTTCAACGAAGGGATGTTTCAGGTCACGCTTCGCGGTAGCCAGCGAGAGGGCGGGCGGGCCAGTACCGCGGTGCGCCCCGACATCGGATATCCGTCGCTACGGGCCATGGTCACGACTGTTCGTCGGCCCGATTCGGCGCAAGCTGCGGATGGTTCGTCGCGGGGTCCCCGGTTGCGGCCTCCATCGGCCTCGATGGACAGCGCGACGAACGTCGTGACCATCACGGGCGAGATCTACCCGAGTGACTCGCTGACGATCGACGTCGCGTACCGCGATCCCGGGCTCGCGTATCTGTACGCGATTCGCAAAGCGCTCGCGGACCAGGCGCTCACGGTCGAGGGTGGCATCGATTCTCGAGCGCCGCGTGACTCGGCGGCCCAGCTCGACACGCTGTTCGTGATGAAGTCCCCACCGCTGCGCGAGATACTTCCGGCCCTCGAAAAACCATCGCAGAACCAGATCGCGGAGATCCTGTTCAAAACGCTCGGGCTCGAGCAAACGGGTGTCGGCACAGCCGATAGTGGCCGAGCGGTGATCGAGCGACAGCTCGCTGCGTGGGGCGTCACGCCCACGTCGTTTGCCGTGCGTGACGGAAGCGGGCTCTCGCGACACGACTACATCGCGCCGGACGCGATCGTTCGCGTTCTCGACGTGATGCGGAAGAGCCCGAGCTTCGCGGTGTTTCGCGACGCGCTTCCCCTCGCGGGCGTGGATGGGACGATCGCGAATCGCATGCGTGGCACCCCGGCGGCCGGGAACGTGCACGCCAAAACAGGATTCGTGGACAAGGCACGCTCACTCTCGGGCTACGTCACGACGGCGAATGGGCGGGTGCTCATCTTCAGCCTGCTGTGCAACAACTGGACGACGACCTCTCGCGAAGTGGACCAGGTAGCCGACGCCATCGCCGTTCGGCTCGCGGGCCTCACCGGTCGCTGATGCTGACGGTTCCCGAGGCGAGCGCGAGAATCCTCGAGCACATCGCGCCGCTGGCCATCGAGCGGGTGCCGCTGCTCGACGCGTTAGGCATGGTGCTGGCGGAATCGGTCCGCGCTCCAATGACGCTGCCGGCGTGGGACAACTCCGCCATGGACGGTTATGCCGTGCGCGGGACGGACATCGATGACGCGAGCCCCGAGCGTCCCGTATCCCTGCGCGTGCTGGAAACGGTCGCGGCGGGACGCTTCGCGACCCAGCCCGTCCGTGACGGCGAGGCCATTCGGATCATGACGGGCGCTCCTCTCCCGGATGGCGCGGACACGGTCGTTCGAGTCGAAGATACGGACGGCGGCACCACCCGGGTGCTCGTGCGAAACGCGCGCGACGCGCGGCGCAACGTGCGCCCGCGCGGCGAGGACTTTCACGAGGGCGATTCACTGCTGGACCCTGGAGCGCCACTCGGCGCTGCGCAACTCGGCGTGCTGGCGTCGATCGGACGATCCACCGTCGACGTTCATCGCCGGCCGCGCGTCGCCATCATGGGATCGGGCGACGAGCTGGTGGATCTCGACGGATTCCACGAGGTGCTGGCAGGCCGAAAGATCGTGTCGACGAACGGCTACACCCTGCATGCGCTCGTGCGCGACGCGGGCGGCGTTCCGGTGAACGTCGGAGTTGCCACCGACGCTCCCGACTCGCTCAGAGACCACCTGCGACGCGCAGCCGGATGCGATCTCGTGCTGACGTCCGCCGGCGTGTCCGTGGGGGAGTTCGATTACACGCGTGAGGTCATCCAGTCACTCGGCGCCGAGATGAAGTTCTGGCGCGTACGGATGCGACCCGGCGCACCATTGGGATTCGGTCTGCTCGGCTCGGCGCCGTGGATCGGACTCCCCGGCAATCCGGTGTCAGCCATGGTGACATTCGAGCTGTTCGTCCGACCTGTGTTGAGACGCATGCTCGGACACACGCGGCTGTTTCGACGGCCCCTACCCGTCGTGCTCGAGGAGCGAGTGACAATCGGCGCGCGGCTGACGCACTTTCTCCGCGCCATCGTCAGCACCGGCAACACGGGTGCTGTCACAGCGCGACTCACCGGGCCGCAGGGCTCGGGCATTCTGACGTCCATGTCGCGCGCGAATGCGCTTCTGGTCGTTCCCGAGGATCGACCCGTTGTGGAAGCGGGCGAGACGCTGCACGCGCTGCCGCTTGGCGACGGGGCGGGCCTAACGACCGAGTTCGTGCTCTGATGCCGATATCCCCGGCTTCCCCCGTGCTGTCCGCCGAAGCGACGGCCCTGGTCAACCATACACTCGACGAGCTGCGCACCCAGTTCGACATCACTCGCACTGACCTCATGGTCGCCGGCCGCGAGGTGCGCATCCATCACCCGCGAAACGCGGACGATTTGATCGACGAGCAGGCCTACGTGGAGGACGAGCGCCTCCCCTACTGGGCGGACCTGTGGCCCTCCGGGCGCGTGCTCGCCCAGCGCGTCGCAACCATGCCTGTGGATGACCGGCGATTCCTGGAGCTTGGCTGCGGCGCCGGTCTCGTATCGGTCGCGGCGGCGATCGCGGGGTTCGACGTCACGGCAACCGATTATTACGAGGAAGCGCTGCGGTTCACCGCGCTCAACGTGCTGGTGAACACCGGGGCGTTGATCGACACGCGGATCGGCGACTGGCGACGCTTCCCGCACGACGTCGGGCGCTTCGAGCTGGTCGCGGCGTCGGACGTGCTGTACGAGCAGCCACACGCCGGCCTGATCGCCGGGGTTCTCGACCGCACGCTGACCGCGCGCGGCTCGGCGATCATTGCGGACCCGGGGCGCATCGCCGCGCCGCAGTTCGTCGACGAGTGCAAGGAGCGTGGGATGCCGGCAGCCATACTCGATCGCGTGCCGTTCGAGGAGGGCAACATCCGGCAGACGATCGATCTCTACGAGGTCCGCCGCCGGTAACCCACGCCTGACGTGGGGCGTCATGGGAGGAGGTGGTTCGCACAGTGTCCCAGTCCCTTTCCACATGGCGGTCAGCTTCAAGTACGGCGCAGAAGCCTTTGCCATGCTCGGCATCGCGTACGGCCTGATCAAATGGGTCGGCCGCAACGTACGGTCGCTGGTGTCCGACTCGCGGGTCGAGGAGGCGCACCTCGAGGCGCTTGGCGCTTCGATGCCGGCCGCGGCCGCCGATGCACTCGTCAGGCAGGGCATCGTTTCGGCCGAGGATCTCGCACGGATGACGCCCCGCGAGCGCGGGTTCGTCACGGCCGCGGCCGGGCGTCGGCGCGACGCCGCAGCCGATCGGAATCGGGCGCATCAGGCGACACCGAGGTCGTCGGAGGCAATCGCCTCCGACGCGAGCGCCCGGAGTCCCGCGGCGGCGCCGCGACTCCACCTCATCACACCGTCACGCCCCCCGCTGGGGATCAGCGTCCACTGTCCAGGCTGCGGGATCGCGTTGGACCGTGATGCGCTGCAGCGCTACGGGACTACCACGTGCCCGCGCTGCAAGCGACCCATCTCGGCGCACATTCAGCGCGGGCGCCTAACGGTGATCGTGGAGGAGACGCCGGAGGAGGCGGAGCACCGCAAGCGGCTGGACGGCGAGTCGACAGGCTGATGAGCTCTTACGCGAGCTGGCCGGCCACCACCTCAGCGATGTCGTAGACCGGCACCTCGCTCCCGAGCGCCTTCGCGCCGTCCGAAATCATCGTCATGCAGAACGGGCAGGCCACGGCCAACGCGTCGGCGCCCGTGCCCAGCAGCTCCTCGGTGCGTTCGACGTTGATGCGCTTGCCCACCCGCTCTTCCATCCACATGCGACCGCCGCCCGCTCCGCAGCAGAGTCCCCGGCTGCGATTCCGCGGCGCCTCCGCGACGGTCACCACCGGCAGCGCACGCTTGAGTGCCTCGCGCGGCGCGTCGTAGACGTCGTTGTAGCGACCCAGATAGCAGCTGTCGTGGTACGCGACGACCAGTCCCTTCCCGTTCTCCGTGCGGAGCGGAACGAGATCCTGCTGGAGCAGCCGCTCGATGTACGTGGAGTGGTGGATGACCTCGTAGTGGCCGCCGAGCTGCGGATACTCGTTGCCAATCTGGTGGAAGCAGTGCGGGCACGTCGTAACGATCGTTGTCACGTGATACCGATCGAGCGTCTCGATCGCCTGCCGAGCGAGCATCTGGTAGAGGTACTCGTTCCCCATCCGTCGGGCAGGATCGCCGTTGCACGACTCTTCCTGCGCCAGGATCGCGAATCGAATCCCCGCGGCGTTGAGAATGCGCGCGAACGCGACGGCGATCTTCTTCGCGCGATCGTCGAACGACGCCATGCATCCGACCCAGAACAGCACATCCGGCCGCTCGTTGCGCTCGGCGAATTCCGCCATTGTCGTGACACCGAGGCCGTCGGCCCATCGCCCGCGATCCGCCGGCTGGAACTTCCACGGCGCCCCATTCCGCTCCATCGCCTCGAAGGCAGGCTGGATCTCCTCGGGAAAGCGGGACTCGGTGAGCACCAGGTTGCGCCGCAGCTCGTTGATGACGTCGAGCTGATCGATCGAGACCGGACACTCCTGGACGCACGCGCGACACGACGTGCACGCCCACAGCTCGTCTTCGGTGATGTACGTGTCGAGCAGCCGATGGCCCGCGCGCTCGTCGAGCGTACCGCCGCCTGCGTCGTCTCCTTCACCACCCGCGAGCACCGCGTGCGCGGCCTCGGCCCGATCGCCCTTCATGAGGGGCGCGAGCTCCATGGTGCGCTGCCTTACGTTGACGACGATCTTGCGCGGGCTCAGCGCCTTCCCGGTGATGTTTGCCGGACACGCGGCGGTGCATCGGCCGCACTCGGTGCACGAGTACCCGTCGAGGAGGTTCTTCCACGAGAGGTCCTGTACGTCGGCCGCGCCGAAGGTCTCGACTCCCTCGGCCTCGAGGTCCATTGGACGCATGACGCCGATCTGTCCCGGGCCGCTGGTGTTCGAGAAGAACGTGTTAGGCAGCGACGTGATGACGTGGAGGTGCTTCGAGTACGGCAGATAGTTGAGGAATACCAGGAGCAGCAACGCGTGGATCCAGGTGCTCGCCGTGGCGATCGTCTTCGCGGTGCCCGGAGGAACGCCGCTGAAGATCATCGCCAGCACGCTGGAGATCGGCTGGAACGCAGCCGAGTGTCGCGCCTCCACGACGCGGTCGAACGTCGCGCTGAGGAAGAGCGTCACCATGAGCGCCGCGATCATCGACAGGATCAAAACGGCGTCGCCCGAGTGGACCTTGTCGCCCTGGAGTCGCTTCGGCTTGATGACGAGGCGTCGATACAACAGCACCGCGACGGCGGCGAGCACGAGTCCCGCGAACAGTTCCTGCGAGACGAGAAACAGTCCGTGCACGGGCGCGGGCAGCATGCGGTCGAATCCGAACGCGGGGAAGACACCTCGCGCGAGAATCTCGATCGAGCCGAGGGTCAGGACGACGAAGCCCCAGAACACCGAGGCGTGCAGGATGCCGGCGAACGGCTCACGGAGGATCTTCGCCTGACCGATCCCGATGACGACGACGTTGCGGAGTCGCGTCCACGGGTGGTCGGTGCGCTGCTCGTCGTGACCGGTGGTGAGGTAGCGAACGAGGCGTTGCGCGTTGTACGAGAAGAAACCGAGCGCCGCGACGAGAACGAGGAGGAATGCTACGTTCGAGGTCATGGCGTGATACTAATCGGGAAGCGGGAACCGGGAAGCGGGAAGCGGGAAGCGGGAGACGGGAGACGGGAAGATGCGACGAACCCTCGGGACGCTCATCTCCAATAGCGAGGCTTCCCGAGGGGTCTACGCGTTTTGCCCGCTTCCCGTCTCCCGCTTCCCGGCAGTTAGTGTCCCTTCGCCGCCTTCACCGCCGCCGTCAGCGCCGGAACCACCTCGAGCAC
>Ga0207648_10004415_pt1 | contig 14449 bp, 7 predicted proteins | sample KBSMisM32_FD_184310 | JGI IMG/M metagenome (GOLD analysis project Ga0207648, IMG submission 184310) | Miscanthus rhizosphere microbial communities from Kellogg Biological Station, Michigan, USA - KBS Miscanthus M3-2 (SPAdes) (version 2) | ecosystem: Host-associated > Plants > Roots > Rhizosphere...
CTGGCCGACCACTTCGCTGAAATTTTTGGGGCGCCATTTCCGCGCCAGCGCTAACGTCACATCGAACCTCGACATCTCTCAATACACGCGCTCACCACACCCATAGTCTCACCACGAACCACACCCATAGTCTCACCACGAAGGTCACGAAGGTCACGAAGAAAGGCCAGGGAAACACGGGCTTGAATTTGGTGACAAATATTGCGACCCATGGCCATATATTGAATTATCCACCGATTTTCTTCGCGACCTAAAAGGGTACTCCGGCCTAACGCCAGGGTATTCGCGTCTTAAGGAAACACTCAAGGCCACACTTGGAGCTGAAGCTGTCGTCGTGAAATTTAAGGTTCGCTGTGAGGCTCCAATCCTCGAGCGCGTTTCTTTAATAGGGGTGGCGAGCCTTACCCCGGCACTTGCAGAAAATAGCTGTGGCTGCTTCCTTCCGGACCTGACCAGGTTCACTACCATGCAATGCGGGGAGGCCCGCCATAGAACTCGTGAGGCGTGAGGCGAGAGGTGTGAGGCGCTGGACGGCCGCGCTCGCGCGCCACCTCCGTAAGTCCTCTCACGCCTTACGCCTCTCGCCTCACCGTCGCAAGTCGCTACGCGACTGCGACAGGAATCTTTCCTATCTTCGACTGCCATTCCCGTGGACCGGTTTGATGCACGGAAGTGCCGTTGACATCGACCGCCACGGTGACCGGCATGTCTTTCACGTCGAATTCGTAGATCGCCTCCATGCCCAGATCGGCAAACGCGACCACACGCGAAGACTTGATGGCCTTGGAGACCAGGTAGGCCGCGCCGCCGACCGCCATCAGGTAGACCGCTTTATGTTTGCGTATCGCCTCGATGGCCGTCGGGCCGCGCTCGGCCTTGCCGATCATGCCGAGCAACCCCGTCTTGGAGAGCATGGTCTCGGTAAATTTATCCATGCGCGTTGCCGTCGTCGGGCCTGCTGGGCCCACGGCTTCGTCCCGAACTGCGTCCACTGGCCCGACGTAATAGATGAACCGGTTCCTGAAATCCACGCCGGCGGGGAGGCCTTCGCCCTTCGCCAGCAAGTCCTGGATGCGCTTGTGTGCTGCATCCCTGCCAGTCAGGATCTTGCCATTCAGCAGCAGCGATTCGCCCGGCTTCCAGAGAGCGATCTCTTCTCGCGTGACTTTCGCCAGATCCACCCGGCGCGAAGACGCGGCCGGTGCCCAGTGCACATCCGGCCAGCGCGCCAGATCGGGAGGTTCGAGCCGTGCCGCACCGCTGCCGTCCAGCGTGAAATGCGCGTGGCGCGTGGCCGCGCAGTTCGGAATGATGGCCACGGGCAACGAGGCCGCGTGCGTCGGATAGTCGAGAATCTTTACGTCGAGCACCGTGGTCAATCCGCCGAGGCCCTGCGCGCCGATGCCCAGCGCGTTGACCTTGTCGCAAAGTTCGACACGCAACTCCTCGATGCGGTTCTTCGGCCCGCGCCGCTTCAGTTCATGCATGTCGATTGGTTCCATCAGCGCTTCCTTGGCGAGCACCATGGCTTTTTCGGCCGTGCCGCCAATGCCGATGCCGAGCATCCCGGGCGGACACCAGCCCGCACCCATGGTCGGCACGGTCTTCATGACCCAGTCGACAATGCTGTCCGACGGATTCAGCATCACGAATTTGGCTTTGTTCTCCGATCCGCCGCCTTTCGCCGCGATCTTCACGTCGAGCGTATTGCCGGGGACAAGCTCCATATGGATGACGGCCGGCGTGTTGTCTTTCGTGTTCTTGCGTCCGCCCGCCGGGTCGGCCAGGATGGAAGCGCGCAGTTTGTTGTCCGGATGCAGGTACGCGCGGCGCACGCCCTCGTTCACCATGTCGGCCACGCTCATGGTGGCGCCTTCCCAGCGCACGTCCATGCCGATGCGCAAGAAAGCAACGACGATCCCCGTGTCCTGGCAAATCGGCCGCTTGCCTTCAGCGCACATGCGGGAGTTGGTCAGGATCTGCGCGATCGCATCGCGCGCGGCCGGGGATTGCTCGATCCGATACGCTTCTCCGAGGGCTTCGATGTAGTCCATCGGATGGTAGTAGGAGATGTACTGCAGCGCGTCGGCAACGCTGTCGATCAGGTCTTCCTGGCGGATCGCTGTCATGTTACTGGGGATGAAATGCGGAGGATCATTGCGCGACACGCGGTGTCGTCGCAATCCGGTCAGTATACGCCATGGCCAATGCCGAGAGCACGAACGTGAGGTGGATCATCACCTGCCACTTGATCGTCGTTTCCGTCATGTGCGGCGCGTTGATGAAAGTCTTGAGCAGATGGATCGACGAGATGCCGATCAGGGCCATCGCCAGTTTGACCTTGAGCACGCCGGCGTTGACGTGGGACAGCCACTCGGGCTCGTCCGGATGGTCCTGCAGATTCAACCGCGATACGAACGTCTCGTATCCTCCGACGATCACCATGACCAGCAGGTTCGCAATCATGACCACGTCGATCAATCCCAGCACCACCAGCATGATGTCGGTCTCGGACAAACCGCGCACCTCGCTGACCAGATGCCACAGTTCCGCCATGAAACGGTAGACATAAATGGCCTGCGCAACAATCAGGCCGAAGTACAGGGGGGCCTGCAGCCAGCGGCTTGCGAATATAAAACCTGCCAACGTGTTCAACGAACTCGACTTTTCTGAACCTGATTGCATCGGGAATGTGCTGGGAAACGCGATATTTAGGAGGAGCCGAATTTTACACTACACACGCTGCCGGCCGATCGGGTGATGGGCGCCCCGCGTTGCGGGATCCCTAAAGGGTTCCAGAGGATACAGGCTTCGCCATAACCGGGCTCTGCCCATAACCGGTCCTCGACCATAAAGGGCTATTCCCCATTCCCCATTCCCCATTGCTCATCACCCATTCCCCATTCCTCATTACCAATTGCTCATCACACTTCTCGTTATAATCGGCTGAAGGGCGGTTACCGCCCGCTGCTGGCACAAAAACAGCTATACACGGAGGAGCCATGAGCGATATCGAATCCGTCCTGCAGGAGCACCGCGTATTTCCGCCCCCGGCAGAGTTCGCGAAGCAGGCGAACATCTCCGGCATGGCCGCCTACAACGCCCTGTGTGCGGAGGCCGATAAGGACTACGAAGGCTTCTGGGCGCGGCTCGCCCGGGACAACATCCTGTGGCACAAGCCATTCACGAAAACGCTCGATCAAAGCAATGCGCCGTTTTTCAAATGGTTCAGCGACGGCGAACTCAATGTTTCGTACAACTGCCTCGACCGGCATCTCAACAGCCAGCCCAACAAGGTCGCCATCATTTTCGAGGCCGACGACGGCGCCGTCACCAAGGTCACCTACAAGCAGCTCTACCATCGCGTCTGCCAGTTCGCCAACGGGCTGAAGTCGCTCGGCGTCAAGACCGGCGAACGCATCATCATCTATATGCCGATGTCGATCGAGGCAGTCATCGCCATGCAAGGCTGCGCGCGCATCGGCGCAACGCATTCGGTCGTGTTCGGCGGCTTTTCGGCCAAGAGCCTGCATGAGCGCATCATCGATGCGAGCGCAACCGCCGTCATCACTGCGGACGGACAGATGCGCGGCGGCAAGGAAATCGCGCTCAAACCCGTGATCGACGAGGCGCTGGGGATGGGCGGATGCGAAGCCGTCAAGCATGTCGTGGTCTACAAGCGCACCGGCAGCACCACCAAGATGCAGACGCCGCGCGACATCTGGTTGCACGATCTGGTGCAGAACCAGCCCGACGTCTGCGAGCCGGTGTGGGTCAATGCCGAGCATCCGCTGTTCATCCTTTATACGTCGGGCTCCACCGGCAAGCCGAAGGGCGTGCAGCATTCCAGCGCGGGTTACCTGCTGCAGGCGATGCTGACCATGAAATGGACTTTCGACTCCAAGCCGAAGGATGTGTTCTGGTGCACCGCGGACGTCGGCTGGGTGACCGGCCATACTTATATTACCTACGGGCCGCTCGCGGTCGGGGCGACGGAAGTCGTGTTCGAGGGCGTGCCCACGTTTCCGGATGCCGGGCGCTTCTGGAAGATGATCCAGGATCATGCAGTGTCGGTGTTTTACACCGCGCCCACGGCAATCAGATCGCTGATCAAGGCCGGCGGCGAACTGCCGAAAAAATACGATCTGGCCAGTCTGCGGCTGCTGGGGTCGGTGGGCGAGCCGATCAATCCGGAGGCCTGGATGTGGTACTACAACACTGTCGGAGGCGGGCGCTGTCCGGTGGTCGACACCTGGTGGCAGACCGAAACCGGCGGACACATGATCACCCCGTTGCCCGGGGCCACGCCATTGAAACCCGGCTCCTGCACCATGCCGTTGCCGGGCATCATTGCGGCGATCGTCGATGAGACCGGCCACGATGTCGAGAAAGGCAAAGGCGGCATTCTGGTCATCAAGAAACCCTGGCCTTCGATGATCCGCAACATCTGGGGCGATCCGGACCGCTTCCGCAAGAGCTACTACCCAGAAGAATTCAAGGGCAAGTATTACCTCGCCGGTGATGGCGCGAGCCGCGATCTCGACGGTTACTTCTGGATCATGGGCCGCATCGACGACGTGCTCAATGTATCCGGCCACCGACTTGGAACCATGGAAATCGAATCGGCCCTGGTGGCGAATACGAAACTGGTTGCCGAGGCCGCGGTGGTCGGCCGGCCCGACGACATGACCGGCGAAGCGGTCGTTGCCTTCGTCGTCACCAAAGGTCCGCGTCCGACCGGCGACGATGCAAAGCGCATGGCGCAGGAACTGCGCGACTGGGTCGGCAAGGAAATCGGCGCGATCGCCAAGCCCAAGGACATCCGTTTCGGCGACAACCTGCCCAAGACCCGTTCGGGAAAAATCATGCGCCGGCTGTTGCGCTCGATCGCCAGAGGCGAAGAGATTACGCAAGATATTTCAACGCTAGAGAATCCGGCGATACTGGAACAGTTGAAGAAGGGAATGTAGTTAGCTCACTACGCGATTCTTGAGACACTAAAGCACGAGAGAGAATTTCACCACGAAGTCACGAAGGCACGAAGAAACCCGAGTTATTATCTTCATATCGGCGTCCGATATCCGGAAGCAGAGGCACGCTGAAAGCCAAGTGGCCCGCTCTTGATTCGATATCATTGCGTCCTTCTTCGTGTCTTCGCGTCTTCGTGGTGACCATCGACCTTGAGCAACTGAAGCCTTCGTGGTGAGACTAAGGGTGTAGTGAAAACGCTGCGTTAGCGCGCGGCTGAAGCATCCGGCTCCGGCATCGCCTGCGGCAGTTCGGTGCGCAGTTGCGGCAGGAATTGAGGGTATTCGCGGGCGACGAAGGCGATCAGGTGCTCGCGCAGGAAGCAGCGCAGATCCCCGTTTAGCGAAGCCGAAGAGGAACTGACCAGGATCCGCACCTGCATGGCGCGCTCATTTGCGTCGTTCACCTGGGCGATGCAAACCCGCCGATCCCATTCCGGCCTGCGCTCGCAGATTGCCATGAGTTCCTTGCGCAAGGCCTCCACCGGAAAACCGAAGTCCAGCCAGAGAACGACCGTGCCGACGATCTGCGATGAAGTCCGGGTCCAGTTCTGGAATGGATGCTCGATGAACCATTGAAGCGGCACGATCAGGCGGCGTTCGTCCCACAGGGCCAGCACGACATACGAGCCTGTGATCTCCTCGACCTTGCCCCACTCGCCTTCCACGATGACCACGTCGTCGATCCGCAAGGGCTGGGTCAGCGCGATCTGAAGGCCCGCCAGCAGATTTCCGAGCAGCGGCTTCGCGGCGAATCCGACCACGAGTCCCGCCAGGCCCGCCGAAGCCAGCAACCCCGCCCCGATCTGGCGCACGCTCGGAAACGTCATCAACGCCGCCGACACACCGAACAGTACGACGAACACCATCACCGTTCTGGCGAGCACGCGCGTCTGCGTCTGGATGCGGCGCGCGTGCAAATTGTCCGCCATATTGGACGGGTACTTGAGCAGAATGATCTTGCTTACTGCCGCCAGCATGCGCACGGCGAGCCACGTGAACACGCCGATCAACAGCACCACCGTGAGATGGCGCACTGCACCGATAAGGTAGAGCGAATCGGGAGCCGCTTCCCAGACCGCCTGCAGGGCGAGCAACAACACCAGCGCGCGTGCGGCCTCTTCGGAGTAATCGATCAGTGTCGCGACAACGATGTGGCCTCGCGCCAGCCGGCGCGCGACTTTGAATCCAACACGAGCAGCGATCGTGATGAATGTCAGGGCCAACGCAGCGGCCAGGGATACGCTTGGCCAGGATTGAAGAATTGATTGGGGATACATTCCGCGTTTCAGAGCCTTTCAATTGTTGGGTAACCCGGCATCGAAGCCTGGTGTGCATGGAAACGTTTATACAGCGGCCAGCGCATCTCTGCCCAGCCTTCTGGCCCCATCCCATCCCAACCTTCCCCTTGAAGAGGAAGGGGCGCTGCCTGATCACCAGTCACCGTGGGGCGCGGTAGTCGCGACAGGCAAACCGCCTTTGGTCTGCTAGTCCGCAAAGAATTCGGCTAGAGATCTCAAGCAGCATTTCTCCCTCCCTATCAAGGGGAGGGCTGGGGTGTGGGGATGGGGCACGCATTACCTCAATCTTGACGCACGAGCGGATAACCCATCCCATCCCAACCTTCTCCTTGTAGGGGAGTGTCGGTCCGAACAGCGTCAATCGGGCTTGATCTCTCCCCTGTCGTAGACCAGTACCGCGCCGGGCACGCGTTGGAACAAGTCCGCCAGCCGAACGCCTCCCGCTTCGACACGATGCACGCGGTCGTCGTCCAGCACGTTGCGCAGTACACTGCCCTCCTCCATGAACGGAAGTTCGAGGCGCGTGTCCTCCCATAGCGCGCCGCAAGGCAGGCTGTCGTTCTCGATGCCGAGTGTCGCGAACAGACGTCCGGCGACGGCAATCGCTCCTGCGCCCCTGTGCCGGCGGGCATAGGCAACAATGTTCGCCGCGTGACTGCCGAGCACCTGAATCGACGTGTAGCCCCCATGCAAGAACAAGTCCGGCATGCGCGTGCGCAAGGCCAGCAGCTTCTTCAGAAAATACAGTTTTGCCCTGCCGTCGGCCAGATTCTCGAAGGCGTCACGCGCGCTGTGCAGTTGCGATAGCAGCCGGCGGCGCAGTTCGTAATCGACGGGCCGGCGATTGTCGGGATCGACCAGCGAAAAATCCCACAACTCGTTGCCCTGATAGGTATCCGGTACGCCCGGTGAAGTCAGCTTGATCAGCACCATGGACAGGCTGTTCAGCATGCCCAGCCGGATCAGGGGCTGGACTGCCGCGCGAAAGTCCTCGAGAAAAAGATTGTGACCGGTGTCGACCAGAAGCGCCCGCACGAACTCGACCACGGCCGTTTCGTATGCCTCGTTATGACTGGCCCAGCTGGTATGTTGCTTCGCTTCGCGCACCGCCTTGATCATGTAACTTTCGATGCGGGCGCAAAAGCCGGCAAGTCCGTCGGCACCCTCGTCGATCGGAAAACTCCCGACCAGGGTCTGGTATAGCAGATACTCGTCGTTGCGCGACGGCGCCAGTTCACCATTCACCTTGCGCTTCTTGCTGCGGTTGATGCGGCTCCAGCGACGCAATTTCAGGCGCCAGGCACCCGGCAATTCGGAAAGCGCATCGATGCGCATGCGCACGTCTTCGGAACGCTTGTTGTCGTGCGTGGAGGTCGCCAGCATGGTATGCGGCCACCTGGCGGCGCGATCGGCGCTGGCACCGTGGAACGCGTTTACGCCGTAGCCAAATGTGGCGGGGTCGCCGCCGACATCGTTTAGCGACAGCAGCCGATTGTAGATGTAGAAGCTGGTGTCTTCGACGCCTTTGGCCATTACCGGTGCGGTGACTTGCTGGAACTTGCGCGCAAAATGACGCACATCCGCGGAGACCACCGCGTCGTTCGCTCCCGCTTCCCCGAGCAACACCGTTTTGATGAAGTCGAAAATGCTGGTGTCGGCGGCAGCTACGCGGCGCCGTGCGCGCGCCACGGCCCACTCGATGTAACGCCGGTCCTCATCGCTGACTGCATCGGCAATGTAGGTGCGGTACACGGGAAACGCGACGATGACTTCCGTCAACGCGTGGCGCAACGTATTGAGCGTGAAGTCGCGCGTATAGCGGCTGGCCCGCGCAATGCGCGCGATCCGGCTGGCCAGAACGGTCAACTCGCTTGCCAGCGCATTGCGCATTACCCGCACCTTCGAGCGCATCGCCACTTCTTCGAAGGAGGAATACTCGCCGGTGAAAGCCTGGTATAGCCGTGTGAACTGCGCCTCGGCCGCGGTATCGACGAACAGACCGTTGACGACATTGGCGAACCGGTAACCCGTCGTGCCGCTGACCGCCCAGCTTTCGGGCATGGCCTCGAAGGGCGCGATGATTTTTTCGATGCTGACATAAACCGGCTCGGTACCGAAGCCGGCCTCGCTTTTGCGCCAGGGAGCGAGCGAGGCCACCCTGTCCTGCAGCCGCCGGAAATAACCGGCCGGATCGAACAATCCGTCGGGATGATCGATGCGCAGCGCATCGACGGCGCCGGCTGCCACCAGTTCGAACACCAGTTGGTGGGTGGCCTCGAACACGGCCTCGTTCTCCATGCGCAAGGCGGCCAGGTCGTTGATGTCGAAGAAGCGCCGGTAGTTGATTTCGTCCGCGGCGACGCGCCAGAACGCGAGACGATAAGCTTGCGATTCGAGCAGTTCGTGCAGTAGATCGAAGCTCGCCGGCTCGCCGGGCACGCCGTTGAACGAGCGCAGCCCTGCCTCGATGGCTTGCGCCATCGGACCCTGCGCCGCCACGAGTTGCGCCAGCTGCCGTTTGCAGTCCTGCTTGGCGGCATTGCGGGTGTCGCGGGCTTCGGCATCCAGGTTGTCCCGAGCCGGCAAGTTGGCGAACGCAGACATTAATGTTTTCAATTCGCCAATCGCCTGTGCCGAGACGCCGGCCATGGAGGCGGCGCCGAGAACGTGGGCAAGTATGCGTGGATAGTCGCGTGGATCGACTGGGAAGCGATGGTCGAAGTAGTGCACGCTGAAACTGCCGGCCGGCGCGTCGAAATCCACATGCAGTTCGCCGCTGCCGAGCACGGCGCCATAGTGATCGCCGAGCACCGGCACCAGCACGCGGTTGGTCAGGTCCGGATTGGCGGGATACCAGTCGATGTCGAAGAACTCCGCATACGCGGATGCCCGGCCGTTCTCCAGCACGTCGAGCCACCAGGCGTTGTCCGCGCCGAGCACACCCATGTGATTGGGGACGATATCGATGATCTGACCCATGCCGTGCGCTTGCAAGGCGGCGACGAATGCATCGAGTTCCGCGCGTGTGCCGATTTCAGGATTCAGCGACTGGTGGTCGATGATGTCGTAGCCGTGCGTGCTGCCGGGCCGCGCGCGCAGGTACGGCGAGCAGTAGACGTGGCTGATGCCGAGTTCGGCGAGATAGGGCACGATTTCAATCGCGTCTTTGAAACGGAATCCGCCGTGCAATTGCAAACGGTAGGTCGCGCCGGGAATGCGCGAACGGGACGCACGCGGTTTCGACGGCCGCTTTTGCGATCGCGCCGCTGGTGCGCCCTTGGCCGCGCTTGCGTCATCGGTCGCGCGCGGCGAATCCGCCGCCAGCGTTGGCTTAGTCACCGAGTGTCTCCAGTGTCCAGCGTGCCGACCACGCGCCAAGCGTGCCTGCGGGAGCGGTGGCGTCGGTCGCAAAAATCACCTCGCCCGCTGCCGCTGGCACTTTCACCCAGGCGGCAGTGGAGAAATTGGCGCGCAGATGCAGGCGGGCGCCGTCACCCAGCGTCCAGTCCACCGACAATCCCGGGCCTTCCACGGCAAACCGGCCTTCGTGGTTCACGCCGGCAAGGTGCGGAACGATCCACCTGTGGCGCAATTCGAGCAACTGGGCGTAAAGCGTCTGCCACTCGCGATGGGCCGGCTGCAACAGTTCGCTCCAGTCGAGTTTTGACGCAAGGAAGGTCTGCTCCGCACCGGGATCAGGGATCGCGGCCTGTGCCTGCGGCGTGCGAAAGCGCTCGAACGCTGCAAATTCGGAGCGTCTGCCCTGCACGACTTTCTCCGCCAGCTCCGGGCCGAAATCGCAAAAAAACAGAAAAGGTGTGGAAGCCGCGAATTCCTCGCCCATGAACAGCATGGGAATCGACGGCGCCAGCAGCAGGCAAGCCGCTTCCATGCGCAGTAGCGCAGGCAGGGCCAAAGCGGCCAGGCGTTCTCCCATCGCGCGGTTCCCAATCTGGTCGTGGTTTTGCAAGAAGTTGATGAAAGAGCTCGGAGACAGCCCTGTGGAGATCTCCCCGCGCGCCTGCCCGTCCCGGTGCACCGAAGCTTCGCCCTGGTAACCGAATCCTTCGGCCAGCGCGCGTCCCAACCACCATAGAGGGCGCTGCGCATAGTCGCGGTAGTAGCCATCCTTCTCGCGCGTCGCGAGCACGTGGAAAGCATGATGACAGTCGTCGTTCCACTGGGCGGTTGCATAGCGCGGGCGGCCACCCTCGCGCACGAGCCGCACGGCTTCGTTACGATCATTTTCCAGAATCAGGTGCACCGGTCGCGACAGTTCAGGACTATCGTGCACGGCGCTCAGAAGCTCGGCGAGGAGGTCGGGCCGCGTATCGTCGACGATGGCATGCACGGCATCCAGGCGCAGCCCGTCGAGGTTGAACTCTTCCAGCCAGTAGAGCGCGTTGTGGATGAAAAAATCGCGCACCACGCGCGATCGCTCGCCGTCGAAATTGATCGATGCGCCCCACGGCGTCTTGTGCGCGGGATTGAAGAACTGCGGCGCGTAGACGTGCAGATAATTTCCCTCGGGCCCGAAATGGTTGTAGACGACATCGAGCAGCACCATCAGTCCGCGCGCGTGCGCCGCGGCCACCAGTGCCTTGAAGTCGTGCGGCGCGCCATAAACGGCATCCGGCGCGAACGGCAGCACGCCGTCGTAGCCCCAGTTGCGCTTGCCCGGAAAATCCGCAACCGGCATGATTTCTATGGCCGTGATGCCCAGCTTCACCAGATAGTCGAGCCGCTCGATGGCCGCGGCGAATGTACCCGCCGCAGTGAATGTTCCGACGTGCAGTTCATAAATGACCGCTTCTTCCCACGGGCGGCTCTCCCAAGCCGTGTCCGGCCAGTCGAACGTGTGCGGGTCGACTACGGCGCTTGCTTCGTGCACATCCAGCGGGTTATAGCGCGAGGCCGGATCGGGGACGTTGATGCGGTCGTCGATCCAGAAGGAATAGCGCGCACCGTGTTCCACGCCTTCGAGCGTCAGGGCAAACCAGCCTTCGCCGCTGGCAGGCATCGATGTGGCGACACGCCCGCGCGCATGTGTCAGGTCGAGCCTGACTTCGGATGCAGCGGGCGCCCATAGTTTGAATCTCACGGACCCTTTGCCGACGAACTGGGCGCCAAAAGGCATCGAGTGCTGTCGCTTCACCGTCCGCCGATCTGGCGCAGCAGTGCGAGCGAACGGCCCTGCAACGGGTATTGCTCACCGCCGCGAATCGCGCTGAGCTGCGGCCTGCCGGTTTCGTATGCGGTGTCGATCTGCGCGAACCACTCGCCCTGCTTCGCATCGGGCAGACGGAAAGGGACGGCTTCATGGTGTGCATTGAACAGCAGCAGAAAAGTCGCATCGCGGATCGGCTGGCCACGCTGGTCGCTTTCCAGCAGCGAATCGCCGGCCAGGACTACGCCCAGGCTACGCGCGAATTCCTTGGTCCATTCCTCTTCGGTCATTTCGGAGCCGTCCGGCTTGAGCCACACGATGTCCTTGCCCGCGCCGTCCTGCACCGGCTTGCCGAGAAAAAATCCCCGGCGCCGGAAAATCGGATGGTCGCGCCGGGTGGCGATCATGCGTGAAACGAATTCCAGCAGCTGGCGGCGCGGCGTGTCGAGATTCCAGTCGGTCCACGATATTTGGTTGTCCTGGCAGTAGGCATTGTTGTTGCCTTCCTGGGTGCGGCCGATCTCGTCGCCGGCCAGCAGCATCGGCACTCCTTGCGAGAGCATCAGGGTAGCCAGCAGGTTGCGCTTCTGGCGTTCGCGCAGGGCGTTGACGGCAGCGTCGTCCGTGCGGCCTTCGGTGCCGCAATTCCAGGAAAGATTGTTGTTGGTGCCGTCGCGGTTCTCTTCGCCGTTGGCTTCGTTGTGCTTGTCGTTATAGGACACCAGGTCGTGCAGGCTGAATCCGTCGTGGGCAGTCACGAAATTGATGCTTGCGTACGGGCTGCGGCCGCTGCTGCCGTAGAGATCGCTCGAGCCGGTGAGGCGCCGGGCGAAATCGCCGATCAGGCCGCCGTCACCTTTCCAATAGGCACGCATGGTGTCGCGATACTGGTCATTCCATTCCGCCCAGCCAACGGGGAAATTGCCGACCTGGTAACCGCCCTCGCCCAGGTCCCAGGGTTCGGCGATGAGCTTGACGCGCGACAACACCGGATCCTGGCGCAGGATGTCAAAGAAGGCGCCGAGGCGGTCGACCTCATGCAGTTCGCGCGCCAGCGACGCAGCCAGGTCGAAGCGGAATCCGTCCACATGCATTTCCGTGACCCAATAGCGCAGCGAATCCATGATCAACTGCAGCACGCGCGGGTGCTGCATGTTAAGCGTGTTGCCGCAGCCGGTGTAGTCCTGGTAATAGCGCTTGTTGTCTGCGATCAGCCGATAGTAGGCCGCATTGTCGACGCCGCGGAAGCACAGGGTCGGACCGCACTGATTGCCTTCGGCCGTATGGTTGTAAACGACGTCGAGGATGACTTCCATCCCCGCGCTGTGCAGCGTCTTGACCATGGTCTTGAACTCGGCGATCTTGCCCGATGCGCAGTAACGCTTGTCGGGCGCGAAGAAGCCGATGGTGTTGTATCCCCAGTAATTGCGCAGCCCGCGATCAACCAGATAGCGGTCGTCCACGAACGCATGCACCGGCATGAGCTCGATGGTCGTCACGCCCAGGCGGCGCAGATGATCGACCACGGCCGGGCAGGCCAGGCCGGCAAACGTACCGCGCAGGGCCGGGGGCACGTCCGGGTGCTGTTTGGTGAAACCGCCGACATGCAATTCGTAGATCACCATGTCGTTCCACGCAATGTCGGGGCGCCGGTCGTCTCCCCAACTGAACGCGCCGTCGATGACCTTGCTCTTGAGCATGCCGACAGCGTTGTCGCGCTGGTCCAGCGACAAATCCTCATCCTTGTCGCCGATGGTGTAACCGAAATTGTCGTCGCTCCAACGCAATTCGCCGTCGATGCTGCGCGCGTAAGGGTCGAGCAGGAGTTTGGCCGGATTGAAGCGGTGGCCGTTCTCGGGTTCATAAGGTCCATGAACGCGGTATCCGTAAAGCATGCCGGGACGGGCCTCAGGCAAATAGCAATGCCAGACCTCGTCGGTGCGCTCCTTGATCGTAATGCGCTGCACTTCGTGCTGGCCGCTTTCATCGAACAGGCAAAGCTCGACCTTCTCGGCATTTTCCGATAGCAGCGCGAAATTCACGCCCTCGCCATCCCAGTGCGCACCGAGCGGGTGGGCGCGGCCCGGCCACACCGATGTGATGGGTTGCGGCGGCAGCTTGTTCGCGGTGGCGAGATGGGGCATCACATCGATGTTCGTATCCATTGCGTTTCTCCGTTGCACATTGCCTGGTCGGGTTGATATTGCTTGCCGGAACCGCATCCGCCGAGCTGGACCATGTCTTTATCCGGCCGCCTGTTCGGCAGCGGCGGCGGCTTTGGCTGTTTCCGTAAATGGCCCGAAATCGAAGCTGGCCACGACCGGCAGGTGATCGGACGCGAGCCGAGCCGTTGGGCTCGCGTGCACCGCGAGGCGCTGCAGAGCGCTGCGCGGCTCGACCCAGATGCGATCCAGTGCGAACACCGGCCTGCCAGCGGGAAATGTCGCGGGCGACGGCGTGCGCTCGAAGTGGCGATGCATCCAGCGCAGCGGACGGCCCCACAGAAACCACTCATTGACGTCGCCCAGCAGCACGGTGGGATAGCGGTTGTCTTTCTCGATGATCTTCAGCAGCTGGCGGATCTGGCGGCGGCGTTCCCCCGGACGCAGGCCCAGATGCGTGGCGATGACGCGCACCGTATGGCCGTCATGCGCGATGTGCGCATCGATGGCGCCGCGCGGTTCGTGCCGGCCCACGCTCAAATCCCAGCGGTGCACACCGCTGTGGGGCAGGCGTGTGAGGATGGCGTTGCCGTATTCACCGGCGGTGGTCATCAGGGTCGGTCCCGCAATGGCGCTGAGCGCGCATTTCTTGCTGAGATAAGCCAGCATGTCGAAGCCGGGTGCTCCGAGCGAAACTTCCTGCAAGGCCACTACGTCGGCATCCATTTCGTCGATGACTTCGGCGATGCGTGCAGGTCTGAATGCGCCGTCGCGGCCGATCGCAAGGTGGAT
>Ga0207648_10004422_pt1 | contig 14428 bp, 13 predicted proteins | sample KBSMisM32_FD_184310 | JGI IMG/M metagenome (GOLD analysis project Ga0207648, IMG submission 184310) | Miscanthus rhizosphere microbial communities from Kellogg Biological Station, Michigan, USA - KBS Miscanthus M3-2 (SPAdes) (version 2) | ecosystem: Host-associated > Plants > Roots >...
CTGGAAGTGGTGCTTGTTCATCTCGTTCTGCACCAGCGAGATCGACTCGACGCCGCCGGCGACGAAGATCTCGCCTTCGCCCGCCATCACGCGCTGCGCGGCGAGCGCGATGGTCTGCAGGCCGGAGGAGCAGAAGCGGTTCACCGTCATGCCCGGCACCGTGATCGGGCAGCCGGCGCGCACCGCGATCTGGCGCGCAATGTTCCAGCCGGTCGCGCCCTCGGGATTGGCGCAGCCGATGATCACGTCCTCGACCTCGTCGGCATCGACTTGCGCGCGCTCGAGCGCGGCGTGCACCACGTGGCCGCCCATCTTCGCGCCGTGCGTCATGTTCAGGGCGCCGCGCCAGCTCTTGCAGAGCGGCGTCCTTGCGGTGGAGACGATCACTGCCTCATTCATTGAATTTCCTGCCTTCCTTGGCGAGCTTTACGAGGAGCGGCGCCGGTTGCCACTGCGCGCCTTGATAGCCTTGCTGAAAGGACTGAATGCTCTTCAAGACCTTGTCGAGTCCCACGGTATCGGCATAGAACATCGGCCCGCCGCGGAACGGCGGGAAGCCGTAGCCGGTGAGGTAGACCATGTCGATGTCGGAGGCGCGCAACGCGATGCCCTCTTCGAGGATGTGGGCGCCTTCATTCACCAGGGCATAGATCAATCGCTCCACGATCTCCTCGTCGGAGATCGTGCGCGGTTTTGCGCCGATTTCTTTCCTGTAAGCGGTAAGAATCTGATCAACGTCAGGGTCGGGGACCGGCTTGCGGTTGCCCGCCTCGTACTTATAGAAGCCTTTGCCGGTCTTCTGGCCGAAGCGGCCCTGCTCGCAGACGCGGTCGGCGATCTTCGAATAGACGAAATCGGGGCGCTCCTGGTAGCGGCGCTTGCGGATCTCCCAGCCGATGTCGTTGCCGGCCATGTCGTACATGGTGAACGGGCCCATCGCCATGCCGAACTTCGCCATCGCGGCGTCGACCTGCTGCGGCGTCGCGCCTTCGTCGAGCAGGAACAGGCTCTGCTGGCCGTACTTCTCGAGCATGCGGTTGCCGATGAAGCCGTCGCACACGCCCGAGACCACCGGCACCTTCTTCAGCGTCTTGCCGAGCTTCATGGTCGTCGCCAGGACGCTTTTGTCGGTTCGTTTTCCCCTGACCACTTCGAGCAGGCGCATCACGTTCGCGGGTGAGAAGAAGTGCGTGCCGATCACGTCCTGCGGGCGCTTGGTGCTCGCCGCGATCTGGTCCACGTCCAGCGTCGAGGTGTTGGTGGCGAGGATCGCGCCGGGCTTCGCGAGCTTGTCGAGCTTGCCGAAGATGTCCTTCTTCACGTCCATGCGCTCGAATACCGCTTCGATGAAGATGTCGGCGTCGGCAGGAAACTCCGTGGAAGGTTTGATGAGCGCCATCCGCTTGTCCATGTCCTCCTGCTTCAGCCGTCCCTTCGAAACCGTGGCCGCGTAGTTCTTCTTGATGATGCCGATGCCTTTTTCCACTGCCGCCTGGTTCATGTCGATCAGCGTCACCGGGATGCCGGCGTTGGCGAAGTTCATGGCGATGCCGCCGCCCATGGTGCCGGCGCCGATCACCGCCGCGCGCTTCAGCTCGCGCACCGGAGTGTCTTCCGGCACATCGGGGATCTTGGAGGTCTGGCGCTCGGCGAAGAACATGTGGCGCAGCGCCTTCGACTCGCTGCCGACCACCAGCTTGTTGAAGCGCTCGCGCTCCTCCTTGCGGCCCTCGTCGAACGGCTTGCTCGCCGCGGCCTCGGCGCAGGCGACGATCTCGAGCGGCGCCGGGTAGCCTTTCGATTCCTTCGCCACCTGCTCGCGCACCTGCGCGAAGAACGCTTTAGGGTCGCCTTCGAGCTGCGCCCTGCGATCGCGAATGCGCGGCAACGGTTTGCCCAGAATTTTTTTTGTAAAAGATAAAGCCCCTTCCAGCAGATCGCCCTGCACGATCTCGTCGATCAGCCCGTATTCCTTCGCTTTCTCGGCCGGCAGCATGGCGCCGGTGGTCATCAGCCGCACCGCCTCGGCCATCGGGACGATGCGCGGCAGGCGCTGCGTGCCGCCCGAGCCCGGCAGGATGCCGAGCTTCACTTCGGGCAGGCCGACCTGCGATTTCGGCGCGGCCACGCGGTAGTGGCAGGCGAGCGCGAGCTCGAGGCCGCCGCCGAGCGCGAAGCCGCCGATGGCGGCGACCAGCGGCTTCTTCATCGCGTCCTGGCGGTCGTTGACGTCGGGCAGGTCGGGCGGCAGGCGCTTCTGGTTGAACTCGCGGATGTCGGCGCCGCCGGAGAAAAACCTGGCCGAGCCGATGATCACCACGCCTTTCACGGCCGGGTCGGCGTCGGCCTTGTTCAGGCCGTCCATCAGCCCGGCGCGCAGCGCGTTGCCGAGGCCGTTCACCGGCGGGTTGTCCATGGTGATGACGGCAATGCCGTCGCGGACGGCGTAACTGGCGACGTCGCTCATGCGGGGGCGGTCCTCCAAGGGAAGATCGATTTTAGCTGGTACATTGTCCGGCGGTCTGACGAGGCAGACAATCATGCCCGGAGAGGCATTGCTGAGAGTGGAGGAGGTCGGGGTGCGCTTCGGCGGCATCGTCGCGCTCGATGGCGTGTCGTTCGACGTCGCGCCCGGGCGCATCGTCGGCCTGATCGGGCCGAACGGCGCCGGCAAGACCACGCTGTTCAACTGCGTATGCCGCCTGTACGACTGCGAGCGCGGCGCGATCGTGTTCGACGGCGAGCCGCTGCTGCCGCTGGCGCGCTATCGCGTCGCCGAGATCGGCATCGGCCGCACTTTCCAGAACCTCGCGTTGTTCCGCAGCATGAGCGTGCTCGACAACGTGATGGTGGGCCAGCATTCGCGCACACGCGGCGGCTTCGTCGCCAATGCGTTGCGCCTGCCGCACGCAGTGCGCGGCGACCGCGCAGCGCGCGACAAGGCGTACGCGCTGCTCGCGCTGCTCGGCCTCGAGGCGCACGCGAATCTGCTGGTGGCGTCGCTGCCCTTCGGCACGCAGAAGCGCGTCGAGCTGGCGCGCGCGCTCGCCTGCGAGCCGAAGCTGCTGCTGCTCGACGAGCCGGCGAGCGGACTGAACCACGAGGAAGTCGGCCGGCTGGGCGAGCTGATCCGCGATCTGCGCAGCCGCCTGGCGCTCACGGTGCTGCTGGTCGAGCACCACATGAACCTGGTGATGAGCATCTGCGACCGCGTGGTGGCGCTCAACTTCGGCCGGCGCATCGCCGAGGGCACGCCGGACGAAGTGCGCGCGCATCCCGAGCTGGTAAGGGCTTACCTTGGCACTGCTTGAAGTCCGCGGCCTGCGCGCCGCCTACGGGCAGACCCGGGTGCTGCACGGCATCGACTTCGCGTTGCAGGAAAGCTCGATCACCGCGCTGCTCGGCGCGAACGGCGCGGGGAAGACCACGACCCTGCGCGCGCTCTGCGCAATGGTGCGCACCGAAGGCGAAGTGCACTTTGCCGGCGCGCGCATCGACGGCCGTGCCACCGAGGACATCGTGCGCATGGGCGTGGCGCACGTTCCCGACGGCCGCGGCACGTTCCTGCACCTCACCACCGAGGAGAACCTCCGGCTGGGCGCCTACGTCCGGCGCGACCGTAACAACGTGGAGAGCGATCTCGAGCGCGTATACGGCTACTTTCCGCGCCTGCGCGAGCGGCGCCGCCAGCAGGCGGGCACGCTCTCCGGTGGCGAGCAGCAGATGCTCGCCGTGTCGCGCGCGCTGATGCTGCGCCCGCGGCTCATGCTGCTCGACGAGCCCTCGTTCGGCCTCGCGCCGCTGGTGGTGCGCGAGCTGTTCGCGATCCTGGCCACGATCAACCAGCGCGAGCAGGTGAGCCTGCTGCTGGTCGAGCAGAACGCGGCGATGGCGCTCGAGCTCGCGAGCCACGCCTATCTGCTCGAGACCGGCCGCGTGGTGCTGGGCGGAGCGGCGGACGAGCTGCGGCGCAACGACGCCGTGCGGCGCGCCTACCTCGGCTACTGATGGACGCCTTCCTCCACCAGGTGCTGGCCGGTCTCGCGACCGGCGGCATCTATGCGAGCCTCGCGCTCGCGCTGGTGATGATCTACCAGGCCACGCACCTGGTGAATTTCGCGCAGGGCGAGATGGCGATGTTCGCCACCTATCTCGGCTGGAGCCTGCTCAACGCCGGCGTGCCCTACTGGCCGGCGTTTCTGCTGACGATCGGCATCGCCTTCGTCGCTGGAATCGTCATCGAGCGGGTCGTGGTGCGCCCGGTCGAGAACTCGCCGGTGCTCGCAATCGTGGTGGTGTTCATCGCGCTGCTGGTGATCCTCAACAGCGTCGCGGGATGGATCTACACCTACACCCTCAAGTCGTTCCCCAGCCCGTTCCCGCCGCAGGCGGCGTTCAAGTACATGTCGCCGCACGAGATCGGCGCGATCGGCATCACGCTCGTGGTGCTCGCCGCGCTCTATGCCTTCTTCCGCTTCACGCCGCTCGGCCTCGCGATGCGCGCGGCGGCGCAGAACCCGGAGTCGGCGCGCCTGGTCGGCATCCGCGTCGGCTGGATGCTGGCGCTCGGCTGGGGGCTCGCCGCGGCGATCGGCGCGGTCGCCGGCATGATGGTGGCGCCGATCGTGTACCTCGACCCGAACATGATGGGCGGCGTGCTGCTGTACGCGTTCGCCGCCGCGCTGGTCGGCGGCATCGACAGCCCCGGCGGCGCGGTGCTCGGCGGCTTCCTGGTCGGCGTGCTCGAGAACGTGCTCGGCGCGTTCGTCATCGGCAACGAGCTCAAGCTGTCGGTCGCGCTGGTGCTGATCGTCGGCGTGCTGCTGGTGCGGCCCTCGGGTTTTTTCGGCAAGGTGCACGTCACCCGCGTATGACGAAGAAGAATGTTTTTCTGATCCTTATCCTGTTGGTGTTGGCCTGCGCGTTGCCATTTGTGGTCAGCAACTACCGCACCTTCCAGCTCACGCTCGTGCTGGTTTACGCGATCGCGCTCCTCGGCCTCAACATCCTGACCGGCTACAGCGGCCAGATCTCGCTCGGTCACGGCGCGTTCTACGCGCTCGGCGCCTATTGCGCGGCGATCCTGATGGACAAGGCGGGCGTGCCGTACTGGGCAACAGTGCCCGCGGCCGGCGCGGTCTGCTTCGTCGCCGGCTTTCTCTTCGGCCTGCCGGCGCTCAGGCTCGAGGGGCTGTATCTCGCGCTCGCCACGTTCGCGCTCGGCGTGGCGATGCCGCAGCTCCTGAAATACCACCACCTGGAAAAATGGACCGGCGGCGTGCAGGGCATCGTGATCCCCAAGCCCGAGGCTCCCTTCGGTCTGCCGCTGAACGCCGATCAATGGCTGTACTTCTTTACGCTTGCCGTGATGCTGGCGATGTTCGTGCTCGGCTGGAACCTGCTGCGCGGCCGCGTCGGGCGCGCGCTGACCGCGATCCGCGACCACGCCATCGCCGCCGAAGCGATGGGCGTGCACAACGCGCTGTACAAGTCGACCGCCTTCGGCGTCTCGGCGCTCTACACCGGGGTGGCCGGCGCCCTGGGCGCGATCGCGGTGCAGTTCGTCGCCCCCGACAGCTTCAACATCTTCCTGTCGATCGTCTTCCTGGTGGGCATCGTGGTCGGCGGCCTGGCATCGATCTCCGGCGCGCTCTACGGCGCGCTGTTCATCCAATTCGTGCCTAATATCGCGGACGAGATCTCGAAAGCCGCCCCGTGGGCGGTGTTCGGTGTTTTCATGATCGGCTTCGTTTACCTGATGCCGACCGGTGTCGCAGGCGCCGTACGCCTGCTTTCAGCAAGGAGGAGGACCCCATGAAACTCCGCTTCTTCATCGGCATGCTGGCGGCGAGCCTCGCCTTCCCGGCGCTCGCGCAGAAGAAATACGACCCGGGTGCGTCCGACAGCGAGATCCGCATCGGCAACACCAATCCCTACAGCGGGCCGGCGTCGGCCTACGGCACCATCGGCAAGTCGATCGCCGCCTACTTCAAGATGGTCAACGACCAGGGCGGCATCAACGGCCGCAAAATCAACTTCATCTCCTACGACGACGGCTACAGCCCGCCGCGAACCGTGGAGATGGCGCGCAAGCTGGTCGAACAGGACCAGGTGCTGTTCATGTTCCAGACCCTCGGCACGCCTTCCAACACCGCGATCCACAAGTACATGAACATGAAGAAGGTGCCGCAGATGATGGTCGCCACCGGCGCCACCAAGTGGAACGATCCGAAGGGCAACCCCTGGACCATGGGCTGGCAGCCGAACTACCAGGGCGAGGCGCAGATCTACGCGCAGCACATCATCAAGACCAAGCCCGACGCCAAGATCGCCGTGCTCTACCAGAACGACGACTACGGCAAGGACTATCTCAAGGGCCTGCACGACGGCCTGGGGGCGAAGAAGAGCATGATCGTCAAGGAGGTGTCGTACGAGGTGAGCGACCCGACGGTCGACTCGCAGATCGTGCAGCTCGCCGCCTCCGGCGCCGACGTGTTCATCAACATCACCACGCCGAAATTCGCCGCGCAGGCGATCCGCAAGGCCTACGACATCGGCTGGAAGCCGGTGCAGTACCTGAACAACGTCTCGATCGGCATCGGCTCGGTGCTCACTCCGGCGGGCCTCGACAAGTCGGTCGGCCTCCTCACCGTGGCCTACCTCAAGGAGCCGAACGACAAGCAGTTCGAGAACGACGCGGCGATGACGCAGTGGCGCGAGTTCATGAAGAAGTACTACCCCGACGGCAGCCTGATCGACAACCTGAACGTCTACGGCTACTCGGTGGGGCAGACCATCGCCCAGGTGCTCAAGCAGTGCGGCGACAACCTGACGCGCGAGAACGTGATGCGCCAGGCGGCGAACATCAAGCGCTACCGCGTCGACACGCTGCTCCCCGGGGTGCTGGTCGACACCGGGGCCGACGACTTCGCCCCGATCGAGTCGGTGCAGCTGCAGCGCTTCAACGGCAAGGAGTGGATACGCTTCGGCGAGGTGATGGGCGGTCGCTAGCCGGGTTTTACCCCGGTTAAACTAGCTCTTCCTTCAGGAGGAGCTATGCAAGGCCTCATGATGGATCAGCCGCTGCTCATCAGCGGCTTGATCCGCCATGCCGAGCGCCATCACGGCGCGACCGAGATCGTCTCGAAGACGCTCGAGGGCGGCTTACACCGCTACACGTACGCCGACGCCGCGCGGCGCGCCCGCAAGCTCGCCAACGCGCTCAAGCGCCTTGGCGTGCGCATGCACGACCGGGTGGCGACGCTGGCATGGAACGGCTTTCGGCACTACGAGGTCTATTACGCGGTTGCAGGCTCGGGTGCGGTGATCCACACCATCAATCCGCGCCTGTTCCCGGACCAGATCGCCTACATCGCGAATCATGCCGAGGACAAAGTGGTGTTCTACGACACTACCTTCGCCCCGCTGATCGAGAAGCTCAGGCCGCAGCTAAAGACGGTGCAGCGCTTCATTGCGCTCGACGACGAATACGAGAAGCTGATCGAAGGCGAGAGCGACGCGTTCGAATGGCCGACGTTCGATGAAAGGACCGCGGCCTGCCTTTGCTACACCTCCGGCACCACCGGAAATCCGAAGGGCGCGCTCTACGCGCACCGCTCGACGATGATCCACGCCTACGCGGCGGCGCTGCCCGACACGCTCAACCTGTCGGCGCGCGAGGTGGTGCTGCCGGTCGTGCCCATGTTCCACGTCAACGCCTGGAGCCTGCCGTACTCGTGCACCATGACCGGCGCGAAGATGGTATTCCCCGGGCCGCACCTCGATGGCAAGAGCCTGTACCAGCTGTTCGAGGGCGAGGGCGTGACGATGAGCGCGGGCGTGCCGACGGTGTGGCTCCTGCTCCTCAATTACATGAAAGAGAACAAGCTGCGCTTCTCCACGCTGAAGAGCGTGGTGATCGGCGGCTCGGCGTGCCCGCCGGCGATGATCCGCACTTTCCAGGACGAGTACGGCGTGCAGGTGCTGCATGCCTGGGGCATGACCGAGATGAGCCCGCTCGGCACCGCGGGGACTTTGAAGGCGAAACAGGCCGCTCTTCCAAAACCCGAGCGCGAAGCCGTTCAGGGCAAGCAGGGAAGGGCGATTTTCGGCGTGGACTTCCGCATCGTCGACGAGAATGGCAAGGAGCTTCCCTGGGACGGAAAGGCTTTCGGCGACCTGCAGGTGCGCGGGCCGTGGGTGATCAAGAGCTACTTCAAGGGCGAGGGCGGCGATCCGCTCAAAGACGGCTGGTTCCCGACCGGGGACGTGTGCACCATCGACCCGGACGGCTATATCCAGATCACCGACCGCTCGAAGGACGTGATCAAGTCCGGCGGCGAGTGGATCAGCTCGATCGACCTCGAGAACATCGCGGTGGCGCATCCGGCGATCGCGGAGGCGGCGGTGATCGGCGTGCGCCATCCGAAGTGGGACGAGCGCCCGATCGTGGTGGCGGTGAAGAAGCCGGGGCAGGACGTATCGAAGGACGAGCTGCTGCGCTTCTACGAAGGCAAGATCGCCAAGTGGTGGATGCCCGACGACGTCGTCTTCGTGCCCGAGCTGCCGCACACCGCGACCGGCAAGCTCTCCAAGCTCACGCTGCGGCAGCAATTCAAGGACTACCGTCTTGATCAAAAGTGAAACTGCAAATGGCGTAGCGCGCATTCGCTTCGACCGTCTGGACAAGAAGAACGCGATTACCGTGCAGATGTACGCGCAGCTCGGCGCCGCGCTCGCCGCGGCCGATGCCGACAAGCAAGTGCGCGCGGTGCTGCTCTCGGGCACCGCCGAATGCTTCACCGCGGGCAACGATGTCGCCGACTTCCTGAAGGCGCCGCGCGACCCCGGCAGCTCGCCGGCGCGCGCGCTGTTCGAAGCGCTGCCGAACATGAAGAAGCCGGTGGTGGCCGCGGTCGGCGGTCCGGCGATCGGCATCGGCACTACGCTGCTCCTGCATTGCGACCTGGTCTACGCCGCGCCGAACGCGCGTTTCCAGCTGCCGTTCGTGCCGCTCGCCATCGTTCCCGAGTTCGGCTCGACCTTCCTGCTGCCGCGCATCGCGGGCTACCAGCGCGCGGCGGAGCTGCTGCTGCTCGGCCAGCCGTTTGACGCGAAGAAGGCGCACGAGGTGGGCATCGTGACCGCGGTGGTTCCGCAGGAAAATCTGCTTGCGGAAGCGGAAAAGGCGGCCGCCACCCTGGCGAGCCTGCCGCCGGAATCGTTGCGCCTGACCAAGCGCCTGCTAAAGGCGCGCTATGCCGAGCCGCTCGCCGCGACCATCGAAGAAGAGACGCGGCTGTTTACCGAGCGACTGTCTTCGCCCGAAGCGAAAGAAGCGATGCGCGCGTTCCTCGAGAAGCGCAAGCCGGATTTTTCCCGCTTCTGACGAATTGATGAGATCCATCCTGCTGATTGCGACACTGGCGACGACGCCGGCCTACGCCGATCTCTACCGCTGGGTCGACCCGCAGACCGGCTCGGTGAAATACTCGAGCTACCCGCCGCCGTGGTTCGGTCAGCCAGCGCTCGAGCTCAGCGCGCCGGCCACCGAAGTGGTGGTCTACCGGCCGCCGGGCGCGCCCAAGCCCGCCGCCGAGGCGCCGAAGCCTTCGGCCGCCTCGAGCATCATCGCCGCCCTCGAGTCGCGCCTCGCCGGCCTGACGCAATTTTTCTCTGCGCTGCCGTCCAACACCGACTTCAGCCGCGCCGGCAGCGGCATCCAGCAGCAGCTCGAAGCGTATCAAGCAGTCGCCGCGGAGCTCGACCGGCTCGACCCGGCGGGTGCGGCACGCCGCCGGCAGCAAGAGGTGGGTTTCATGGAGACCCTGCGCCGCGGCCTGGAAGCGCAGTTCAAGAAGTGAAGAGTCTCAGAGATCTCGAGGGCCGCATTGGCGAGGAGGTCGGCGTTTCTCCCTGGATCGAAGTGAGCCAGGAGCGCATCGATACGTTCGCCAAGGCGATCGACGATTTCCAGTGGATCCACGTCGATCCAGCACGCGCGAAGAATTCGCCGTTCGGAGGCACCATCGCGCACGGCTTCCTCACGCTGTCGCTGCTCTCGCACCTGTCGGAGCGCACCTTCGGCTTCACCGACCGCAAGATGGGCGTGAACTACGGGCTGAACCGGGTGCGCTTCACCGCGCCGTTGCCGAGCGGCTCGCGCGTGCGTGCGCGCTTCACACTGCAGAAATTCGACAAGCTCGCCGACGGCGGCGTGCAGGTCACCTGGAATACCACCGTCGAGCGCGAAGGATCGGACAAGCCGGTGCTCATCGCCGAATGGATCGGGAGGCATTACTACCCATGAGATGGAAACAGAAACCCCCGGGCTCCAACTGGGGTGAATTCGGTCCAGATGACCAGCGCGGGCGCATGAACCTCGTGACGCGCGAAAAGGTGCTGCAGGGCATCGCCGAGGTGAAGGAGGGCATCACCTTCTGCTGCTCGCTGCCGCTCGACTATCCCGGCGGCCAGGTGCTCAACCCGCGGCGCGCGCCGCCGCGCCTCGCCGCGACCTCGCGCGACGGCAAGCAGTTCTTCTGCCGCCCGCTGTTCGAGTTCAACGAGAACATGACCGACGTGATCTGCGACGACCAGGTGCTGATGTCGCTGCAGTATTCCACGCAATGGGACTCGTTCGCGCACGTCGGCGGCCGCTTCGACGCCGACGGCGACGGCAAGCCCGAGCTCGTGTTCTACAACGGCTTTCGTGCTGGCGAAGATGTGGTTCCTGCATCTCAAAAAAATTCCGACGGCTGGGACCGCTTCGAGGGTACCGAGGCCCGGGCGCTCGGCATTCAGAACCTTGCCGAGCACGGCGCGCAAGGCCGCGGCGTGCTGATCGACCTGCACCATCATTTCGGTCGCAAACGCCACGCCGTCGGATATGACGACCTGATGAAGGTCCTGGAGAAAGACAACGTGACGGTAGAGCGTGGCGACATGGTGTGCCTCTACACCGCCTTCGCCGACGTGCTGCTCGAGATGAAGAAGAAGCCGGACGCCAAGCTGGTCAATGAAAGCTGCAGCGGCCTGAACGGGCGCGACGACAAGCTGCTGCAATGGATCACCGACTCGGGCCTCGCCTGCCTGCTGGCCGACAACTACGCGGTCGAGCTGATCCAGGGCAGCCTGACCGACCCGCTGCCGAAGAAGCAGCCCTGGCTGCCGCTGCACGAGCATTGCCTGTTCAAGAACGGCATCCACCTCGGCGAGATGTTCTATTTCACCGAGCTCGCGCGCTGGCTGCGCGCGCACAAGCGCAGCCGCTTCCTGTTTACCGCGCCGCCGCTGCGCCTGCCGGGCGCGGTGGGCTCGCCGTCGACGCCGATCGCCACCGTATGAACAAGGTCGCCATCGTTACGGGCGGGACCTCCGGCATGGGCGAGGCGACGGTGAAGGAGCTTTCCAAGCGCGGATGGCACGTCGCCGCCATGGCGCGCAGCAAGGTCGAGTTCAGCGGCGACGTCGCCAACGACGCCGATTGCCGCCGCGTGGCCAAGGCGGTATTGGACAAGTGGGGGCGCATCGATGCGCTGGTGAACAGCGCCGGCACCACCAAGTTCGTCGCGCACGCCGATCTCGAGGGCCTGTCGGCCGACGACATCCTCGGCATCTTCCGCGTCAATCTCGTCGGTCCGTTCCAGATGATCCGCGCCTGCGCGCCGGCCCTGAAGGCTTCGAAGGGCTGCATCGTGAACGTCTCGTCGGTGGCTTCTATCCTCGGTACCGGCTCGTCGATCGCCTACGCGGCGTCGAAAGCGGCGCTCGACACCATGAGCTTCTCGCTCGCGCGTGCGCTCGGGCCGGAGGTCCGCGTCAATATCGTCGCGCCCGGCTACGTGCGCACGCCCTGGCAGGTCGCGGCGCACGGCGCCGCCGGCGCCGCGGAGCTCGAGCGCAAGTTCGCCGAGCGCACGCCGCTCAAGGCCGCGCCCGAAGCGCAGGACGTGGCAGACGCGATCGCCTGGCTGGTGGAAGGTGCGCGCCGCGTCACCGGGGAGATCATCTACATCGACGGCGGGATGCATATCGCATCACCGCGTTGAACTTCGATTACATCATCGTCGGGGCGGGGTCTGCCGGCTGTGTGCTGGCGAATCGCCTTTCCGAGAAGTCCACGGTGTTGCTGCTCGAGGCCGGGCCGCGCGACAGCAATTTCTGGATCCATGTGCCGCTCGGCTACGGCAAGCTGTTTGCGCGCACCGACATCAACTGGGCCTACGAGTCGGAGCCCGAGCCGGCGCTGAACGGCCGGCGCATCTTCACGCCGCGCGGCAAGGTGCTCGGCGGCTCCTCGTCGATCAACGGCCTGGTCTACATCCGCGGCCAGCCGGAGGACTTCGACGGCTGGGGAATTCCCGGCTGGGATTTCCGCTCGCTGCAGCCGTACTTCGAGAAGGCCGAGCGCGAGCTCAGGGTCTCGGATCTCGAGCGCCACGAGCTGTGCGACGCTTTCATCGCCTCGGCGCGCGCGCTCGGCATCCCGCCGAACGACGACTTCAACGGCCCATCGCAGGAAGGCACCGGCTACTACCGCGCCACCGCGCATCGCGGGCGCCGGCGTAGTACCGCAGTGGCCTACCTGCGCCCGGCGCAGAAGCGGCCGAACCTGCGCGTCGAGACGAAAGCGCTGGCGACGAGGGTGCTGTTCGAGGGCAAGCGCGCCGTTGGCGTGGAGTATCGCCAAGGCGGGATCCTGAAGAAGGTCGCTGCGCAAAAGGAAGTGATTCTGTCCGGCGGCGCGTTCAACTCACCGCAGCTGCTGCAGCTCTCCGGTGTCGGCCCGCGCGCGCTGCTCGAGAAGCACGGCATTCCGGTGGTGCACGACGCGCCGCAGGTCGGCGAGCGCCTGCAAGACCATTTCTACGTGCGCACCTTCTGGCGCTGCTGCCGGGACATCACGCTGAACGACGACATGATGAGCCTCTGGCGCCAGGCGCGGATGGGTTTGAACTATTTGTTGTTCAAGCGAGGCCCTCTGACCATCAGTGCGGGCCACGCTGCGGCGTTCGTGCGCACGCGCCCCGATCTGAAGCGGCCGGATGCGCAGATCTACTTCATCAACTTCTCCAGCATGCGGCGAGGCGGCGTCCTGCATCCGCATTCCGGATTCACCAGCGCGGTGTCGCAGCTCCAGGTCGAGTCGCGCGGCTCGTCACATATTCGTTCCGCCGATCCGGCGCAGCCGCCCTCGATCCGCTACAACTACCTCGCCACCGAGAACGACCGGCGCGTGATGGTCGAAGGTCTGAGGCTGATCCGCCGCATTTGCGCGACGCCCCCGATGCGCGATTACGTCGCGGCGGAATATATGCCAGGTGAAAAGGTAATAACGGATGAGGACTGGCTCGCGTACTGCCGCGAAATGGGCGAGACCGTTTTCCATCCGACATCGACCTGCAGCATGGGCGCGGTGGTGGACGAGAAACTGCGGGTCAAGGAACTTTTTGCTCTTCGCGTAGTGGACTCTTCCATCATTCCTGCGGTGCCATCGGGAAACATCAACGCCGCGGTCATCGCGGTGGCGGAAAAAGCGGCGGACCTTATCACTCAGTCCGATGTGGTGAAAGCCTAAGTTAGTTCGCCTACACTGGTCGCGCCCAAATAAGAGGCACATAGGGGGGGACCGTGAGCGACCAGCACCTGATTGGTACTGAAGGCGACGACTTTCTCGAAGGCGCCGAAGGCAACGACTGGCTTGAAGGATTGGCCGGGAACGACACGTTGATCGGCAACGATGGTCATGATTTCCTGGACGGCGGCGCGGGCGTCGACACGCTGGTGGGTGGCGCGGGCAACGACTATTACAACGTCGACGATCCCGCCGACTTGGTGATCGAGAACTTCGGCGAGGGGATCGACACCGTCCAGAGCAGTGCCTATAGCTATGTGCTGCCGGACAACGTCGAGAACCTCACCATCGTGGCGGCCGGCGGTTCCGGCACCGGCAATGATTCGGCCAACACCATTTTCGGTAACGACGGCGACAACTTCATCGCTGGTCGCGGCGGCGACGACGTCCTCATCGGCCTCGGCGGCAACGACTACATCGTCGATGACGGTGTCGGCAACGATCTTCTGAACGGTGGCGCAGGAACCGACTTCCTGATCGGCCTGGAGGGCGATGACGTCTACCTGCCGGGTTTCGGCGGGCTGGACACGGTGTATGACAGCGCCGGCGACGACGAGGTGCGCCTAGAGGGTGTCTCTCCCAATCAGATCGAGCGCATCCGGGAGGAAGGCAGCCAGCACCTCATCCTGAGGGTCGCCGGAACGACCGATCAGGTGACGCTCTACAACTGGTTCGCCGATCCCAGCTTCCAGATCGAGCGAGTGGTGTTCGATGACGGCACGGTGTGGAGCGCGGCGGAGCTTGCGGATCTTCGCTACCTCGGGACGGCGGGCGACGACTTCATGTTCGGCA
>Ga0207648_10004425_pt1 | contig 14417 bp, 14 predicted proteins | sample KBSMisM32_FD_184310 | JGI IMG/M metagenome (GOLD analysis project Ga0207648, IMG submission 184310) | Miscanthus rhizosphere microbial communities from Kellogg Biological Station, Michigan, USA - KBS Miscanthus M3-2 (SPAdes) (version 2) | ecosystem: Host-associated > Plants > Roots >...
GCATCGCGTGTAGCAGGCCTCGTCGCGTGATTCCCATTCCACGCCGAGGTGCGCTGCGAAGACGTGTCAAGCGTTTTCTCGGTGTGCTCTCACTTTATTCGCCGAGGCCCACGCGCGCAGATCGGTGCACGAACGAAAGTTCACGGCCGGTGCCGGGCTCGTCGTATGCTCGACCCACATCGATGATGAGCACCCTCGGAAGATCCCCGTGCTGAGGTCGGCCCGCGTCTCCGTCGCCGTCGTCTTCTTCATCCACGGCCTGCTCGTCTCGAACTGGCTGGCCCGCATCCCGGCCGTGCAGGCGGACCTGCGTCTCACCAGCGGAGTCCTGGGCCTGGCCCTTCTCGGCGCGTCCGGCGGCGCCTTCGCCGCCATCTTCGGGATCCCGCGCCTGCTGATCCGCTTCGGCAGCGCGCGCGTCACGACGTGGTCGTCCTTCGGCCTCTGCGCCGTCCTCGCCCTGCCCGCCCTCGCCACGAGCGCGGCCCTCCTGGCCGCGGCCCTCGTCCTGTACGGCGCGATGGCGGGCGCGATGGACGTGGCCATGAACACGCAAGCCGTCGACGTCGAGCGAGCCTACCGGCGTCCGGTCATGGTCGCCTTCCACGCCCTCTTCAGCTTCGGAGGGATGACGGGCGCCGCCATGGGCGGACTGGCGGCGGCGCGGGGCATACGGCCCCTGCCGCATCTCGTCGGCATCGGAATCACGCTTGCCGTGGCGACATTCTTCGCGACACGCCGCCTCCTGCCCGACGATCCGGAGGCGCTGGCCGCGCCGCCCGAGTTCTCGCTGGCGGCCATCCGGCCGCTCGTGCCCCTGGGGACCATCGCCTTCTGCATCCTGCTCGGAGAAGGCGCGATGGCGGACTGGGGCGCCGTCTACCTCACCGAATACACGAGCCAGGGCGCGGCCGCGGCAGGCTATGCCGTGTTCTCGTTGACCATGGCGACCGGACGATTGGCCGGGGATTGGCTCCGAATGAAGATCGGGTCCGTGAACCTCGTCCGCCTCGGGGGCGCGATCGCGGCCGCCGGCCTCGCCGCCGGCCTCGCCGTCGGCGGCGTCATCCCCACGCTGCTCGCCTTCGCGTGCGCGGGTGCGGGGTTCTCCACGATCTTCCCGATCACGCTCTCGGCGGCCGGGCACAAGGTCGCCTCGCAGACGGGGGTGGCGGCGGTGACGGGGATCGGCTACCTCGCGTTCCTGGCCGGTCCGCCCGCCATCGGGCTCCTGGCCGACGCGATGACCCTGCGTGTGGCCCTCGGGCTGACCGTGATCCTCAGCGCGATCGCGGCGCTGCTCGCCGGATCCGTGCGCGAGGCCGACGCAGAGATGGGTCTGACCGGCGTCGCCGCCGATCATGGCCACTGATGGAGGGAACGAATCGCGGCCGCTGCCGCTAGGACCGGCGGACCTTCAGGCTCTCGGCGAGGATGCGCTCGCCGGGTATCGACTCCACCCGGTGGACGGCGGTGCAGCGCGGGCAGGCGAACTGCGGGCACTGGTCCACCTGGATGCCGGACTCGATGTCGAACGTGACCATGAGGTGCGCGCCGCACCGGCAGGCCCAGGACCTGGCATGAGCTTTCACGACCTTCATTCTAGTGTCTTTCTGTAGTCCGCCTCGAAGAACCCGTTGAGCTCGGCGAACGTCACGGCGCCCTCGAGGCCGTCGAAGCGTCCGGCCTCCGCCATGAGGCGGGCCGCCTGGATGAACCCGTTCCACCCGGCACGGGCGAGCGCGGCTCCCACGCTCACACGACGCGCCCCCAGCGCCGCGAGATCGGCGAGCGTCAGGCCCGTGTGCCAGCCCATGAGCACGTTGACGGGCTTGGGCGCGACGGCGTCGATGATCGCCTTGATCTCCGCGCGCTCGCGGGGACCGGGCGCGTAGAGCACGTCCGCACCCGCCTCCGCGTAGGCGCGGAGCCGGCGGATCGAGTCCGAGAGGGGGTCCGGCGTGCCGACCAGATGGCACTCCGCGCGCGCGGTCAGGAGCACTCCGGTCCCCGACGCGTCGATGGCGGCGCGCGCCGCCTTCAAGCGCCGGACGGCCTCGTCCACGTCGTACAGCGGCCGCCGTGGGTCGCCCGTCGAATCCTCGATGGAGAGACCGGACACACCCGTCTCCACGCAGCGCCGCACGTTCTCCCCGACGCCCTCCGGCGTGTCCGCGTAGCCGGCCTGGAAGTCCGCGTTCACGGGCAGGTCGCAAGCGGCGGCGATCTCCGCAAAGTGGGCGAGCGTGACGTCGAGCGGCACCGCGGACGCGGAGTCCGGCCGCCCGAGCGAGAACGCGAAGCCGGCGCTGGTCGTGGCCAGGGCCTTGAAGCCGAGTCCCTGGAGATAGCGGGCGCTCCCCACGTCCCAGGGATTCGGGATGAGGAAACAGCCGCTCTCGTGGAGCTTCCGGAAGGTGGCGCGGCGTGCGGCGAAATCGGCCGACCGGGATTCAGGCACCGATATCGATCATAGCCCCTTGGCGGTCGCCGCCGTCACCACCGCCGACGGCGCCTCCAGCTGGGGATAGTGGCCGATCCCCGGGAGCTCGACCACGTCGGCCGCGGGCACGAGCTCGCGGTAGCGCGCGATGAGCGAGACGCCCGAGACCGGGTCCTCCGGCCCCACGACGAGGCGGAGCGGCACCCCGGTCCGCAGGAGCGCGCCGACCCAGCGCTCGCGGTGGCGGCGGCGCTGGTCGATGTAGCCCAGCAGTTGCGGGGCCAGGTATAGCCCGCGGTCCTCGGTGACGATCTCCCAGAGATCGTCGAGCTCTGCTTCCGTGGGACGGGTGTGTGGACCGAAGATGGCCCCCAGGGCGCGGCCGAAGGCACGGCGGGTGAAGGCGCGCACCAGCAGCGGCCCCAGCGGGCCCGCCATGAGGCGCTGGGCGCGGGTGGGGCGGTGGGCCTCGGGGAAGAGGCCGCCGTTCAGGAAGCACACCGACGCCAGCTCCAGCCCGCCCCGGCCCTGCGCGCGCCGCTCCTGGTGGCGCGCGAGCAGCTCCTGGGCCACGGTGTCGCCGTAGTCGTGCGCCAGCACGTGGACGCGGCCGATGCCCAGCCGCTCCAGCAGCGCCTCCTGGAGGTCCGCCTGGTCCGCCACCGCGTACGGGTAGGGCCGGGGCTTGGCCGAGAAGCCGAAGCCGATCATGTCCGCCGCCACCCGGGTGGGGAAGCGCTCGGACAGCCCGTCCCACACCCGGTGCCAGTCCCAGGAGGCGGTCGGGAAGCCATGGATGAGCAGCAGGCAGGGGCCGCCGCCGGCCCCGCCCTGGCGGCGATAGAAGATGCGGTGGCCGCGGTGGTCGAAGGCCTCGCCGGCCCTGCGCCAGGCATCGAGCGCGGCGCTCAACGCGTTGCCTAGGCCGAGCGGCGCTGCGAGAGCCGGGCCACCATCGCGAACAGGAGGCCCGGGTCCACGGGCTTGGCCATGTGGACCTGGAAGCCGGAGCGGATCGCGAGCTCGCGGTCCTCCGGCCGTGCGTACGCGGTGAGGGCCACGGCGGGAACGTCGCCGCCCGCATCGGGTCCGAGCGAGCGCACGCGGCGGATGAGGCCGTGGCCGTCTTCGCCGGGCATGCCGAGGTCGCTGATCAGCACGTCGAACCGGCCGCCGGCCATGACCCGGAGCGCTTCCTCCGCCGATCCCGCGGTGGTGACGATCGACCGGCGCTCCTCGAGCAGCCGCTTCACCATCTCCCGCGCGTCTTCGTCGTCGTCCACCACGAGGATGCGGACACCCGCGATTTCCCCGTCCGACGGGACGGGTGTGGACGGAGCCGCGGCCCCCGTGCGCACCTCGGGCTGGATCGAGGCCTCCCAATCGGCCGCCGAGATCACGGGCAAACGGACACCGAACGTCGCGCCCCGGCCTTCGCCTTCGCTCGTGGCGTGCACGGCGCCCCCGTGCAGCTCGACGAGCTGCTTGACGATGGAGAGTCCGAGTCCCAGGCCGCCGTGCCGCCGCGTGGTCGCGGCATCGGCCTGCCGGAAGCGGTCGAACACGTAGGGGAGGAACTCCGCCGCGATGCCGGGGCCCGTGTCGCGGATCTTCACTTCGACCTCGTCGTCCACGCGCTCGAGGGTGACGCGGATCTCGCCGTCCTTCGGCGTGAACTTGACGGCGTTGCTGAGCAGGTTCCAGAGGACCTGCTGCAGGCGGCTCGCGTCCCCGCTCACGAGCACGGCCGCCCGCGGGTCCAGCACCGACTGGATGCCGATCTGCTTGGCCTGGGCCGCCGGCATCGCGGTGTCCACCGCGGACTGCACCAGCGTGGCGAGGTCCAGCGGCTGCACGCTCAGCCGCACCTTGCCGGACAGGATCGCGCTCATGTCGAGCAGGTCCTGGATGATCGTGGTCTGCGCGTGCGCGTTCCGCTCGATGACGTCGACTCCGCGGAGGATGTCCGCGGGTACGCCGGGCTTGAGGCGCAGGAGTCGGGTCCAGCCCAGGATCGCGGTGAGCGGCGTGCGCAGCTCGTGGCTCAGCGTGGCCAGGAACTCGTCTTTCATGCGGTTGGCCCGCTCCGCCTCCGTCCGCGCGGCCTGCTCGGCCTCCAGAGATTGGCGGAGGCGCCGGTCCACCTGCTCCTTCTCCAGGACGATCCCGGCCAGGTGGGTCGCGGAGCGGATCAGCTCGATGTCGTGGGGGCCGGGCTGGTGGGGGCGCCGGTAGTACATGGCGACGGTGCCCAGGAGCGCGCCTTCGCTGCTGAAGACGGGAGTGGAGCAGCAGGCGGCGAGGCCGTGCGGCGCGGCGAGGTCCTTGAAGTCGGTCCACAGCGGATCGGTCGCGATATCGGTGACGAAGACGGGCCGGCGCTGGTAGGCGGCCGTGCCACACGACCCTACGCTGGGACCGATGGCGACGCCGTCGATCGCGGCGTTGTACGCCTCGGGCAGGCTGGGAGCGGCGCCGTGAAGGAGCCGCTCTCCGGCTTCGTCGAGCACGAGGATGGAACAGAGCAGGCCGTCCGCGGACTGCGCCTCCGCCGCGCGGGCGATCGCGTCCAGAGCTTCCGCCAGCGGGGCCCCCGCCGCGATCCGCTCCAGCACCTTCTTGTCGGAGGCGAGCGCGGCTTCGACCTGCGCGCGGTCCACCTCGGCCTGCTTGAGGGCGTGGATGTCGGTGTTGGTGCCGAACCAGCGCACGATGCGCCCCTGCTCGTCCTTGATGGGGAGGGCGCGGCCGAGGTGCCAGCGGTAGGCGCCGTCGTGACGGCGCAGGCGGTACTCGATCTCGTAGGGCTCGCCCGTGCGCAGCGCGTGCGGCCAGGCCTCCATGACACGGCGGAGGCCCTCCTCCGTGTGCACGTGTTTCCAGCTCTCGAACCCGACCGATCCCTCGGGCAGGGCCGTGTACTCGTACCACTGGCGGTTGAAATAGTCGACGGTTCCGTCCGGCTGCGCGGTGAACACGATCTGGGGCATCGCGTCCGCGAGTTGGCGGAACCGCGCTTCGCTCTCTTGCAGCGTGCGCCCGACGCGGGCGCGCTCCACGGATTCCCAGCAGCGGTTGGCGACGTGCCGGACGAGATCGATCTCTTCCTCCATCCAGAGGCGCGGCCGGCCCTGGCTCACGGCGAACGCGGCGACCAGGTGTCCCGCCTTGTGGAGGGGGGCCGCGATGAGGGCACGAACGCCCGCTCTCCGGAAGGGGTCCGTCCACTCCGCGTCGGCATCGAGGTCGTTCAGGACGTAGGTGACGTTTTCCTCGAGGCGCGCCCCGATCTCCGGGCCATAGTCGGAGAGGCGCGCGCGACCGGGGAGCGTGGCCCCGCCCCGAGAGTAGGCCGCCGTGCGCTCGAAGGAATCCCCGTCCGCTTCGATGTCGGCGTAGGCGCAGCGGTCGACGTCCAGGTGCTGTCCCAGGAGCCGAGCGGAGACGGCCATGATCTCCTCGGGAACGGTGAGGGGCCGTACGGCTTCGTCGAGGGAGAGCAGGAAGCGGTCGCGGGCTTCCACCTGCGTCATGGCCGTCACTTCCGCGTCATCGGAAGGACCAAGTTAGCGCCAAAGGCGCTTCCGAGGCAAACGCGAGGGGCTAGACGATCACCATCACATCGCCGGAGGCGTCTCTTCCGAGACGATGAGCCAGCGGCCGCCGCGTCGCTCCATCTGGTACTGCGTGAGGGAACAGGGCTCGTAGCCGAAGCAGGACTCGGTCTCGGCGTACGCGCGCGTCTCCGAGAGCCAGTCGATGCCGCGCACGTCGAGCGACTGGTAGCGGCGTTCGATGACCTCGGGGTCGGACGGCTCCGCGGACCGTTTCGCGCCGCACTCGTGCATCGACCGCGTCACCTTCAGGTCCTTCAGCCGTCGGAAGACGGCGTCGCCCACCCTTTCGTCGATGCACCAGGTGTCCGCCGCCCGGCCGATCCTCTTGCGGATCACGGTCTCCTGGATCGCCTCCTCCTCGGCCCGGCGGGCCGGCGAGGCCGGCTCCAGGACGCGGAACATCTGGGCAAAGCTTTCGCTGCCGCCCCAGCGTTGATGAGCGCGGTGCAGAGCGGGAAGAGCGCGCACCAGGGCCGGACGGGCGGTGGGATGGCTGACGGCGAGTCCCGACAATGCGCCGATGGCATACCAGCCGAGACTGCCCTGATGGATCGCTGGTTCGTCGAGCACGGCGAGCAGGGCGGGAACGACCTCGTCGGCACGGTCCCCGATCGATGCCAGGGCGGAGGCCGCGGCCCAACGCACGCCCTCGTCTTCGTTCCGATCGCGTAGGGTCGCGAGGAGCGTGGGCACCGCCTCTTTGGCCGCCGGTCCGATGTACTCGAGCGCCAACGCGGCCTGGTAGCGCGCCGGCTGCTTTACGTTGTCCCCATCCGGCAATGTGTGGTCGCTCAAGACTTCGATCAAGGCGGGGACGGCGGGCTGGCCGATCTGCCGGAACGCATGGACCGCGGACGAGCCGTAGGACGTCTTGATCTGCTCGATGAGGCGGGGCACGTCGGCCGGCGCGGGCGAGGGCACCGGCCCGGAGGGCGCGAGGAACGCGAGCACGACCCCGGCCATGGCCCCGGCCATGAGCCGATCTTACCCCCGTCTCACGAGAGTCCGGGGTCGCCCTCGACGACCTGCTGCTCGAGACGCGGCCGCTCGCCCCTGGCCCACAGGCCAGCGCGGTGCCGCACGCGGTAGCGCAGCGGGCCTCGGCTCCGTGGCCGGCCTCGTCCTCATCCTGGCCGGCTCCGGGCTGGCCACGGCCCGCTCCAAGAATCGCCTTGACGCGGGAGCGGCCCCGGCGTAGCTTTAACCGGATGGTTAAACCGGATGGTGGAACCGTCGCCGACGACGGGACCGAGCAGCGCATCCTGGACGCGGCGGACGCCGTGTTCGTGCGACGGGGGACGGATGGAGCCCGCATGCAGGAGATCGCGGCGGAAGCCGGCGTCAACAAGGCCCTTCTCCACTACTACTACCGGACCAAAGACGGCCTCGCGGAGGCGGTCTTCCGGCGGGTGGCGGGCACCTTCATGCCCGTCATCATCGAGACGATGGCCTCGGACCTCTCGCTGGAGGAGAAGGCCGGGAAGGTGGTCCAGCACTACCTCGAGGTGTTCGCCCGCCGCCCCTATCTCCCCGGATACGTCATCAGCGAGATCACGCATCACCCCGGCCGCCTCCCGCCGCTGTTCGCCGCCCTCGCGGGCACGCAGATCAAGAAGCGCGTGCTGACGAAGCTGGGCCAGCAGATCGACGAGCGGGTGCGGGCGGGAACGCTGGCGCCGATCGCGCCCGAGCAGTTCCTCATCAACATCATCTCCCTCTGCGTATTCCCCTTCGCGGCGCGGCCCATCATCATGGTCGCCCTCGGGCTCGACGCGAAGGGGTTCGACCGGTTCATCGCGCAGAGACGGGAGACGCTGCCTCCGTTCGTGGCGCGGGCGCTGCGGCCATGAGGGCGGCCCTGACGCTCCTCCTCGTCCTCGCGGGCGCGGCCGCGCCCGCACAGGAACAGGTCGAGCTCGATATGGCGCGGCAGCAGGCCCGGGCCGCCGATCCCCGCCTGCGCCAGCTCGACCTGGAAGCGGAGCAGAGCGCGCTGCGGCTGCGCAACATCGAGATGGCGGGCCGTCCCTTGCTGTCCATCGAAGGCCAGGCCCAATATCAATCGGACGTCCCCAAGTTCCCCTTCCGGCCACCCGACTCCTCCATTCCGCTGCTCGTGCTCAAGGACACGGTGGACGCGCACCTCGCCGTCGAGCAGCCCATCCTCGATCCCACCACGAAGGCCAAGGCCGACGCCGAGAGGGCGCGCCTGGGCGAGGCCCAGGCGCGGATCCGCACGTCCCTCTACGCTCTCGGTTACGAGGTGGACGACGCGTTCTTCGCGGCCGCGCTGCTCCAGGAGCGGGAGACCCAGGTCGCGCTCGCCGTCACCGATCTCGAGGCACGGCTCGGCGAGGCCCGTCTGCGGGTGGGGGAGGGCACGGCCCTGCCCAGCGAGGCCGAGGCCATCGAAGCCACGCTCCTGCAGCGGCGGCAGGACGTCATCAAGCTCCGAGCGGATCGGCGCGCGGCCCTGGCCCGGCTGTCCGAGCTGATCGGCCGGCCCCTGACCGCCCAGGATCGCCTCGCCTTGCCCGACGCGGCCGCGCGCGTGACGGAGGCACGGGCCAACCTGGACGCGATCCGCGCGCGTCCCGAGTTCGCGCAGTTCGCGCGTCTGCGCGAGCAGCTCGAGGCCCAGAAGCGGCTCGTGAGTGCGCAGGACGACCTGCGCCTCTCCGCATACGGACGCGCGGGCGTGGGCCGGCCCGGCCTCGACTTCCTCAGCCACGACGTCAACCCGTATTGGATGGCGGGTGTGCGTGTGCAGTGGAATCCCATCCGCTGGGGAGTGCCCGCCCGCGAGCGGGAGGCCCTTTCCCTCCAGCAGCAGGCCGTGCAGGCGGACGAAGACGCGTTCGCGCGCCTCCTCCGCCGCAGCGTCCAGCAGGACCTGGCCACGCTGGATCAGCTCGACGAGGCCGCGCCCCTCGACGACCGCATCGTCGCCCTGCGCGAGTCCATCGAGCGCGAGACGAGCGTGCGTCTCGCGGAGCGCGTCGTGACCGCCGCCGAATACGTGGACAAGCAGACGGACGTGCTGGAAGCGCGGCTCCTGCGCGCGACCCGCCGCGTGGAGCGCGCGCAAGCGCAGGCGCGGCTGCTGACCGTCCTCGGACTGGAGGTGCGGTAGTGCGCAAGCGGATGTCGCCGTCCGGGGTCCTCCTCGTCGTGCTGGCCGGCCTCGCCTGTCACAAGGAGAAGGCGCCCGACGCCTACGGCAACGTGGAGGCGGTGGACGTCGTGGTGGGCGCGGAGGCCGGCGGCCGCATCGAGAGCTTCCAGGTCGAGGAAGGACAGACGCTCACCGCGGGCGCGGTGGTGGGCACGATCGAGACGACGCCGCTCCTCCTGGAGAAGAAGCAGCGGGCCGCCCAGCGCGCGGCCGCGGCCTCGCGCCTCGGCGAGATCGCCAAGCGCATCGACACGCTCGAAGTGCAGCGGCGGATCGCGGCCCGCGCGTACGAGCGGACGCAGCGGCTCCATGCCCAGCAGGCCGCGACCGCGCAGCAGCTCGATCAGGACGAAAAGGCGTACAAGGTCCTGGGCGAGCAGATCGAGACGGAGCGCGCGCAGGCGGCCACCGTCCGCCACGACGTGGAGGCGGGGGACGCGCGCGTGGCCGAGATCGCGGACAAGATCGAGAAGGCCTCGATCCGGAACCCCCTGGGCGGGACCGTGCTTGCCACCTACGCCCGCGCCGGAGAAGTCACCCAGCCGGGCCAGCCGCTCTACCGGATCGCGGATCTGCAGACGGTCGAGGTGCGCGCCTACGTCGCGGAGACGCAGCTCACCTCCGTGCGCGTGGGCCAGGCCGCGCGCGTCTCCGTGGACGTCGGAGAGGGAAAGCGCGAGGTGTTCTCCGGCACCGTGACCTGGGTGTCTGCGGACGCCGAGTTCACGCCGACCCCGGTGCAGACGCGGGAGGAGCGCGCCGACCTCGTCTACGCGCTGAAGATCCGCGTGGCCAATCCGAACGGGGTCCTCAAGATCGGAATGCCGGCCGACGTGGACCTCCAGGCCCAAGCCGCCTCGCGATGAGCGGCGCGGCCATCGCCGCCCGCGGAGCCGGCCTCGTCAAGCGCTTCGAGGAGACGACGGCGCTCGGGGGAATTTCGTTCGAGGTGGCCGCGGGCGAGATCTTCGGGTTCATCGGCCCGGACGGAGCGGGGAAGTCCACGCTCTTCCGGATCCTGGCCACGCTGATCATTCCGAGCGCGGGCACGGCCGAGGTCCTGGGGCGGAACGTGGTGACGCAGCACTGGGACGTCCGCGCCCGCGTCGGCTACATGCCCGGCCGCTTCTCCCTCTATCCGGACCTCAGCGTCGAGGAGAACCTCACGTTCTTCGCGTCCGTCTTCGGGACCACGATCGCGCGCGAATACGACCGTATCGCCCCGATCTACTCGCAGCTCGAGCCCTTCAAGGAGCGCCGCGCGGGCGCGCTGTCGGGCGGGATGAAGCAGAAGCTGGCCCTGAGCTGCGCGCTCGTGCACCGGCCGGAGCTGCTGCTCCTCGACGAGCCCACGACCGGGGTGGACGCCGTCTCCCGCCGCGAGTTCTGGGAGCTGCTGGCCCAGCTCAAGACGACCGGCCTCACCATCGTCGTCTCCACGCCGTACATGGACGAAGCCGACCGCTGCGACCGCATCGCGCTCATCGACGGAGGCAAGATCCTGGCCACGGACACGCCGGCCTCCATCGCCGGCTCCTTCGGCCGTCCCCTGCTGGCGGTGAAGGCGAAGGACCGCTACCGCGCGCTGCTCATCCTGCGCACCTTCCCGCACGTGCACACCGTCTTCCCGTTCGGCGAGGTCCTGCACTACAGCGACGAGCGGAAGGACGCCGCGCCGGAGCAGGTGGCGGCCGAGGTCGCGGAGTTCCTGCGCGTGAAGGGCCTGGAGGGGGCGGACGTGCACCCGATCGCGGCCGGGATCGAGGACAGCTTCATGGAGCGCCTGTCGTGACGGACGGGCCGCCCGTCATCGAGGTCAAGGACCTGACGCGGACGTTCGGGTCGTTCGTCGCCGTCGATCACATCACGTTCGAGGTGCATCCGGGCGAGGTATTCGGCTTCCTCGGGGCCAACGGCGCGGGCAAGACCACGGCCATCCGCATGCTGACCGGACTCCTCGTCCCCTCCGGGGGGCAGGCGAAGGTCGCCGGCCACGACGTGTACACGCAGAGCGAATCCGTCAAGCGCTCGATCGGGTACATGAGCCAGCGCTTCTCGCTCTACGAGGACCTCACCGTGCGTGAGAACGCGCAGCTCTACGGCGGGATCTACGGCCTCCGCGACGCCGAGATCCGCGAGCGCATCGGGGCCATGCTCTCCCGCCTGAAGCTGGAGGCGGCGGCGGACACGCGCGTGAGCGCGCTGCCCCTGGGCTGGCGCCAGAAGCTGGCCTTTTCCGTCGCCCTCCTGCACCGGCCGACCATCGTCTTCCTCGACGAGCCGACCAGCGGCGTCGATCCCGTCACCCGCCGCCAGTTCTGGGAGCTCATCTACGAGACGGCCCGCGCGGGCACGACCGTGCTCGTGACCACGCACTACATGGACGAGGCCGAGTACTGCGACCGCATCTCCATCATGGTCGCGGGCCGCATCGAGGCGCTGGGCGCGCCGTCGGACCTCAAGGAGCAGTTCGGCGTGGAGTCGATGGACGAGCTCTTCGTCCGCCTGGCGCGGCCGGCGACGGGCGCGCCGGCGGGATCGGCGCCGCCATGACCGCGCTCTGGGGCCTTCTGCGCAAAGAGGCTCTGCACATCCTGCGCGACCGACGTACCCTGGCCGTCCTGCTGCTGCTGCCCGTCCTCCAGGTCGTGATCTTCGGCTACGCCATCCGCACGGACGTGGAGGACGTGCGGCTGGCCATCGTCGATCCCGCGCCCGACTTCGCGACGCTCCGCCTGCGCGGGCGGCTCACGGCCGCGCACGTCTTCCGCCTGATCACCGTCCTGCGTGAGACGGAACCGCTGGAGCGGCTCTTCCAGACGGGGGCGGTGCAGGCCGCGCTCGTGTTCGAGCCGGGGTTCGCGGACGACCTCGGGCGCGGGCTGCCCGCCCGGCTCCTCGTCATCACCGACACCACGGAGCCGAATACGGGCGTGACCATCCAGGGCCACGTCCTGAGCGTCGTCCAGTCGGTCATGCGGGAGATGCCGCCGCGGGCGGGCGGAGTGCAGATCGTTCCCGAGGCCCGGCTCCGCTTCAATCCCACCGCGGAGAGCAAGAACCTGTTCGTGCCCGGGCTCATGGCCTTCGTCCTCACCATCATCTCGTGCCTGATGACCGCGATCACGCTCACCCGCGAGAAGGAGACGGGCACGATGGAGGCGCTGCTCGTCTCGCCCCTGCGCCCCTGGCAGATCATCGTCGGCAAGGTGGCGCCCTATCTTCTCGTCGGCTTCGCGAGCGTGATCGGCGTGATCGTGGAGGCGCGCCTCGTCTTCGACGTGCCCCTGCGCGGGAGCGTGCCCCTGCTCCTGGCCGAGGGCGTGCTCTTCATCCTGGTCTCGCTCGCCCTCGGCGTCCTGATCTCCGCCCGCACGGACAGCCAGCGGGTGGCCATGACGGCGGCCCTGCTCGGCACCATGTTGCCGACGATGATCCTGTCCGGCTTCATCTTCCCGGTGGAGAGCATGCCGCGCGTGCTCCAGTACCTCTCGAACGTCGTGCCCGCGAAATGGTTCGTCATCATCGCGCGCGGGATCATGCTCAAGGGCGTCGGTCTGGCCTATCTGTGGCAGGAGACGCTCGTGCTCTTCGGCATGGCTCTCGTCCTCCTGGGCGCGGCCGCGCGCTCGTTCCACGAGAGGCTCGAGTAGATGCGCCGGATCCTGTTCCTGGCCCGGGCGGAGGTCCTGCACATCGTGCGCGACCGCACGACGCTGGCCCAGGTCCTGGTCGTCCCCGTCGTCCAGCTCCTGGTGCTGGTGAACGCGGCCACCTTCGTCATCCGCGATACTCCGACCTACGTCGTGGACTACGACCGCACGAGCGCGTCGCGGGGCCTGACCAACCGGCTGGCCGCGTCCGGGCACTTCCGGGTCCTGGAACGCTCCGCATCCCTCACGCAGGCGAACGACGCGCTGCTCGAAGGCACGGCCACCCTCGTGGTCACCATCCCGCGGGACTTCGAGAAGTCGCTCACGCGCGAGGGCCGCGCGCCCGTCCAGCTCGTGGTGAACGCGGAGAAGGGCTCGGCGGCGGGGATCGTCCTCAACTACGCGGGGCAGATCCTGGCCCGATATTCCGCCGAGCTCGGACGCGAGCTGCGGCCGAGCGTCTTCACGATCGGCGCGGGGACGAGCGAGCCCGCGCCCGGGCGCGGAAACCCTCGGATCGAGGTGCGCACGCGCGGCTGGTACAACGCGACCCTCGACTACCGTCACTACATGGTGCCCGGCATCCTGGTGGCGCTGGTCACGCTGATCGGAACCCTGCTCTCCGCCCAGAACATCGCCCGCGAGAAGGAGCTGGGCACGCTGGAGCAGCTCAACGTGACCCCGCTGACGCGCGCGCAGTTCATCGCGGCCAAGCTGCTGCCCCTCTGGGTCCTGGGCCTCTTCGACCTTGGGCTGGGGCTGCTGGCCGGCAAGCTGGTCTTCGACGTGCCCATGCGAGGCAGCCTCCTGCTGTTGTTCGCCGCGGCCGCCATCTACCTCCTGGTGGCGCTCGCGATCGGCCTGCTCATCTCGACCGGAGTGGACACGCAGCAGCAGGCGATGTTCGTGACCTTCTTCGTCCTGAACATCTACCTGCTCCTCAGCGGCCTCTTCACGCCGATCGACAGCATGTCGCCCTGGATGCAGGCCGTCTCGCAGCTCAACCCGGTGCGCCACTTCGTGACCATCTCGCGCGCCGTGCTCATCAAGGGGGCGGGGCTGGCCGAGGTGGCGCAGCCCCTCGTGATCCTGTGCGGGTTCGCGGTGGTGAGCCTCACCCTGGCCGTGCAGCGGTACCACAAGCGCACGGTCTGACGGGTTTTCGGTTGACGGCGCCGCCCGGATGTCGTCCCATAGGCCGGTGCGCAAGCTGATGCCGCGGCTGGCGGCGGTGGTCCTGGCCGCCGTGCTCGCCTCTCCGAGCCTCCTCCCGTGGCGGGCGGATCTCGCGCCGGGGCGCGCCGCCTCTTCCGACGACCGTCCGGGCATGGGCGCTCCGGCGGGTCCGATCGTGTCTCCGGTCGTCGTACCGGCGCCGGTCGTGCTCGGTGGGTCGCCGTCGGTCACACCCGCCGTCGTCGCCGCCTGTCGCTTCGTCGCCGGCGAGCGTCTGCCGGTGAGAGCGGTCCGTCCTGCCTTCGTCGTGAAGTCCGCGCCGACGATCCTGCGCGTCTAGCCCCATCGTCTCG
>Ga0207648_10004426_pt1 | contig 14414 bp, 16 predicted proteins | sample KBSMisM32_FD_184310 | JGI IMG/M metagenome (GOLD analysis project Ga0207648, IMG submission 184310) | Miscanthus rhizosphere microbial communities from Kellogg Biological Station, Michigan, USA - KBS Miscanthus M3-2 (SPAdes) (version 2) | ecosystem: Host-associated > Plants > Roots >...
CACCAGGACCTAAACCTGGCGCGTATGCCAATTCCGCCACGCCCGCGTGGCTGCCCGAGTCCGGGCTTAACGCGCGACCAACGGCCGCGTCGCTTCCAGATTCTATGATCGATGCGTGGCGGTTGGAGAGGTCAGGCCCGGCTATGAGCTTTGGCGGCCGAATCGGGAAAAGGCAGAGTCGATCACGACGAAGTTCGTGCTCGTCCTGCTGCTGCTGGCGACGTCGGCGATCGCGGCGCTGGTGACGATCACCGGCTTCTCGCTGATCACCGGCGGCAGCGCCATGGCTGTGATCTGCCTGATCTACGCCGCGCTGTACGCCTTCTTCGCCTTCCTCGTCTTCCGCTGGAACCGCGGGATCCTGCCAGTGGCGGCGGCGCTCTCGATGATCCTGGCGATCTTCTGCGCGACCGGCGCCGACAGCTGGTTCGCCCGCGACAAGGCCGGCTTCGAGAAGGCGCTGATCCCGACGCCCCTGATCGGCACGCTGGTGATCGTCCTCGTCATTCTGCAGCTGGTGACGATCGCCGTCGCGCTCTACGCCTTCAACCAGAACTGGCACGTCGAGGAGGAGCGCCCGATCGGCTCCGGCGAGGACTACGGCGCAGGCGCCACCCCCGAAGGCGGCGCGCCGCTGCCTGCGTAGGCTGGCGATCTAGAATGGCTTAGCAGCAGGCGGCGGTGTCCAAACTGGTAAAGGAGGCGGTCTCAAAAGCCGCTGCGCGCAAGCGCTTGTGGGTTCGAGTCCCACCCGCCGTATCTTCCTCGAGGCTCGCGGCCGTCCAGCCGGGGTTGATCAGAGTTACTCCGAAGAGCTACACTTAGCTCATGCCGTCCAAGCATCCTCGCATCGCGGTTACCGCAGACCCCGAGCTCGGGGAGGCGCTGGCGCGCGTTCGTGCCGCCACGGGGACAAGCGAGGCCGATGCGACGCTTCTGCGGCGCCTTGCGGTTGAGGGCGCAGAGGTCGAGATCGAGGCCGGGCACAACCGGCGCCTCGCGGCCGAGGCTCTGTTCGAGGAGATGAGCTCCGCACAGTTCGATCTCGACCTGGACGCCATCGATCGCCTCAACGCACCGCCCGCGGTCTGATGTCGGTCCGAGCCTGGGACGGCGCCGGCCCGGTCCTCGCGGACACCTCCGCGTGGATGCAGGCCCGCCGGGACAGCCGCGCGCGAGATCTCTTCCTGGCAGCGATAGAGCGCGGCGACATTCGCTGGTGTTGGCCGGTGCGCTACGAGCTGATGGTCGATGCGCGGGGCGCGGATGGAATTGCCGCGGTCGAGCAAGCACTGGACGGTTTGCGAGAGGTCCCCGTCGATCGCAGCGTTCAGCGCGCGGTTCTCGCGACGATGCGCGAGCTCGCCGCCATCGGCTCGCACGGCGCCCATCGCTTGCCACTCGCGGACCTGACCGTTGCCGCGGCTGCCCAGGACGCCGGGATTGGCGTACTGCACTTCGACCAGCACTTGGATCGCCTCGGTCAGCATCTCGGCGTCACGACTCACTGGATCTCGGACCCTCCCTGAGCGCGAATAGACTGGCCGCGCGGCCAATGCGGATCCACCACCTCAATTGCGGCACGATGTGTCCCCACGGCGCCCGGCTGATCAACGGCGAGGGAGGCTTGCTCGAAGCCGGGCGGATCGTCTGCCACTGCCTGCTGATCGAGGCCGGCGACGGCCTCGTCCTCGTCGACACCGGCTTCGGCACGGGAGACGTGCGCAAGCCGCGGCAGCTCGGGCCGCTCTTCTCGCTGATGGGCGCCAAGGTCGAGCTCGGGGAGACCGCGCTGAAGCAGGTCGAAGCCCTCGGATTCGCCGCCGGCGACGTGCGCCACATCGTCACCACGCACCTCGACCCCGACCACTCGGGCGGCCTGCCGGACTTCCCCGAGGCCGAGGTGCACGTATTCGCGCCCGAGCTCGACGCCGCCCTCGACCCCGGCCTGCGCGATCGCCAGCGCTACCTCGAGCCGCACTTCGAGCACGGGCCGCGCTGGGTCAGCCACGACGTCGAAGGCGACGAGTGGCTCGGCTTCGAAAGCGTCCGCATCCTGCCCGGCATCGACGCCGAGGTCCTGCTCGTCCCGCTGGTCGGCCACTCGCGCGGCCACACGGGCATCGCGGTCAACGCCCCCGACGGCTGGTTTCTTCACTGCGGCGACGCTTACTTCCATCACGGCGAGGTCGCCAGCCCGCCCCACTGCCCGCCCGGGCTGCGCATCTTCCAGCGACTGATGGCCGCCGACAACAGCTCGCGCGTCGCCAACCGAGAACGGCTGCGCGAGCTGGCCGCCAGGCACGGCGAGGAGGCGCGGCTGCTCTGCTCCCACGACCCGTTCGGGCTCGAGCAAGCGCAGGCCGCCGGCGCCGCTAGCGCATGAGCGGCGAGGCGCCGGAGAAGCTCTGGCAGCCGTCCGCCGAGCTGATCGAGCGCTCGCGCCTGTGTGAATACATGCGCTGGCTGGAGAGCGCGCGCGGCGTGCGGGTCGAGGACTACGACGCGCTCTGGCGCTGGTCGGTCGAAGACCTCGAGGGCTTCTGGTCCTCGATCTGGGACTACTTCGGCGTGCAGGCGGACGGCGAATACGAACACGCCCTCGGCAAGCGCGAGATGCCCGGCGCCGAATGGTTCGCCGGCACCAGCCTCAATTACGCCGAGCACGTCTTCGCCGGTAAGGACGACGCCGAGGCGGCGATCCTCCACGCCTCCGAGCTGCGCGAGCTCGACGAGCTGAGCTGGGGCGAGCTGCGCGCCGCGGTCGCGGCGGTCGCCGCCGGCATGCGGGCGCTCGGGGTCGAGCGCGGCGACCGGGTCGTCGCCTACATGCCCAACGTGCCGGAGACGATCGTCGCCTTCCTCGCCTGCGCCAGCATCGGCGCGATCTGGTCGAGCTGCTCGCCCGACTTCGGCCCCGCCAGCGTCGTCGACCGCTTCGCTCAGATCGAGCCCAAGCTGCTCTTCGCCGTCGACGGCTATCGCTACGGCGGCAAGGACTTCGACCGTCGTGAGACCGTCGCCGAGCTGCAGGCGGCGATGCCGGGCCTCGAGCACACGGTCGTCCTGCCCTACCTCGACTCCGATCCCGATCTCTTCCCCCTGCGCGACACGACGACCTGGAACGAGCTGCGCGCCTCCGGCGAGGGCGCCGAGCTCGTCTTCGAGCGCGTCCCCTTCGACCACCCGCTCTGGGTGCTCTACTCCTCGGGCACCACCGGCCTGCCGAAGGCGATCGTCCAGTCGCAGGGCGGGATCCTGCTCGAGCACCTGAAGAAGCTCAACCTCCACGTCGACGCCCACCCCGGCGACCGTCTCTTCTGGTTCACGACGACCGGCTGGATGATGTGGAACTTCATCGTCTCCGGCCTGCTCACGCGCGCCGCGATCGTCCTTTACGACGGCAACCCGGGCCACCCAGACATGGGGGTGCTCTGGGGCCTCGCCGAGCGCGCCGGGATCACGATGTTCGGCACCAGCGCCTCCTACATCGCCGCCTGCATGAAGGCCGGCGTCGAGCCGGGCGCCGGGCGCGACCTCAGCCGGCTGAAGACGGTCGGCTCGACCGGCTCGCCGCTCGCCCCCGAGGGCTTCGACTGGATCTACGAACATCTCGGTGCCGACACCTGGCTCTTCTCGACGAGTGGCGGCACCGACCTCTGCACCGCCTTCGTCGGCGGCTGCGCCCTGCTGCCGGTCTATCGCGGCGAGATCCAAGCCCGCGCGCTCGGGGCCGCCGTCGAGGCCTGGGACGAGCAGGGCAAGCCGCTGATCGACGAGGTCGGCGAGCTGGTCGTGACCGAGCCGATGCCCTCGATGCCGATCTTCTTCTGGGGCGACGACGAGAACCAAAGCCGCTACCGCGCCAGCTACTTCGAGCACTACCCCGGCGTCTGGCGCCACGGCGACTGGATCGAAATCACCCCGCGCGGCACGGCCGTGATCTATGGGCGCTCCGACTCGACGATCAACCGCTCCGGCATCCGCATGGGCACGAGTGAGATCTACCGTGCCGTGCTCAGCCTCGACGAGATCGTCGACGCGCTCGTCGTCGACATCCCGCGCCCGGGCACCGAAGGTTGGATGCCGCTCTTCGTCGTCCTCCGCGAGAACGCCCAGCTCGACGACGGCCTCCGCAAGGAGATCGCCCGCCGCGTTCGCGAGCGCTGCTCCCCCCGCCATGTCCCCGACGAGGTCTTCACGATCGCCGAGGTGCCGCGCACGCTCAGCGGCAAGGCGCTCGAGGTGCCGGTCAAGCGCATCCTGACGGGCACCCCGCCCGAGCAGGCGGCGAGTCGCGACTCGCTCGCCAATCCCGCAGCTCTCGACTGGTTCGTCGAGTTCGCTGGGGCGCTGGAGTAGAGCCCATCCCAGCAGGGGTTCCACTTAACTTTTTCGAGAGACAGAGACTGCTGGCGCCCGAACGGATATCGCGAAAAAGTACAAGACGTTCCACCCCTACCGGGATGGGCTCTATGCCGGCGTGACCGGATTGCGTCGATCAGAAAAGGCGCGGTCCTTGCTCGCGGCGAGGTCGAAGCGGCAGATCAGGTCGGTGCGCAGGTCGGCCGGGTCGACCACCGCATCGACGACCAGCTCCGACGCCAGGTGGAGGATGTCGATGTCCTCGGCGTACTCCTCGCGCTTACGGGCGACGAACGCCTCGCGCTCGGCCTCGTCCTCGATCGCCTGGATCTGGTTGTAGAAGACGGCGTTGATCGCCGCCTGCGGTCCCATCACCGCGATCGAGGCGCTTGGCAGCGCGATGCAGCAGTCGGGCTCGAAGGCGGGCCCGGCCATCGCGTAGAGGCCGGCGCCGTAGGCCTTGCGCACGATCACCGAGATCTTCGGCACCGTCGCTTCCGAGACGGCGCTGATCATCTTGGCGCCGTGGCGGATGATCCCGTGGCGCTCGACGGCCGAGCCGATCATGAAGCCCGGCACGTCGGCGAGGAAGAGCAGCGGCAGGTTGAAGGCATTGCAGGTCTGGATGAAGCGCGCCGCCTTGTCGGCCGAGTCGACGAAGAGGACCCCGCCGGTGTGCTTGGGCTGGTTGGCGACGACGCCGACCGCGCGCCCGCCGAGGCGCGCATAACCGACGATCAGCTCCTTCGCCCAGCGCTCATGCACGGGCAGGAAGCTGCCAGCGTCGAGCAGCGAGTCGAGCAGCAGCTGCATGTCGAAGGGGCGGTTCTCGTCGGCGGGGACGATCTCGGCGATCGGCGTGTCCGAAGCCGGCTCGGCGGCCGGGGCGGCCGGCGGCTGCTCGCGCCAGCTGCCCGGCATGAACGACAGGTAGCGCTTGGCGAGGTCGATCGCCGCCTCGTCGCTCTCGACCAGGAAGTGTCCGCAACCCGACACCCCGGTGTGCATCTTCGCCCCGCCCATCTCCTCGAGCGTCACCTTCTCGCCGATCACCATCTCCGCCATCCGCGGCGAGCCCAGGTACATCGAGGCGTTGCCGTCGCGCATGATCACGATGTCGCAGAAGGCGGGGATGTAGGCGCCGCCGGCGGCGCTGGGGCCGAAGAGCAGGCAGACCTGCGGCACCTGGCCCGAGAGCCGCACCTCGTTGTGGAAGATGCGCCCGGCGCCGCGTCGCCCGGGGAACATCTGCACCTGATCGGTGATCCGCGCCCCGGCCGAGTCGACCAGGTAGACGATCGGCAGCTGCAGGGAGAGCGCCCGCTCCTGGATGCGGAGGATCTTCTCGACCGTCTTCGGCCCCCAGGAACCCGCCTTGACCGTCGGGTCGTTCGCCATCAGGGCAACCGATCGGCCGTCGATCCGCGCCAGGCCGGTGACGACGCCGTCGGCGCCGAGGCCCTCCTTCTCCCAATTGGCGAGCGCCCCCTCCTCGGCGAAGGAGCCCGGGTCGACGAGCCGCTCCACACGCTCCCGCACCGGCAGCTTCCCCTGCTCGGCGGTCTTCTCGTGGTGGCGCTGCGGGCCGCCAGCGAGAGCCGCCTCGAGCGCTTCGGCGAACTCAGTCACGAGTGCAGCCTATTCGGCTCGTCACCTCCCACCGACCTGCATCAAGTTCTCCGTCGAATAGATGGGGAACTTGATGCGCGTCAGCGGTGCCAGTCGACCGGGCCGGCGCGCAGCACGTGCGAGCCGAGCGGCCGGCCGAGCACATCCTGGGCCGCGCGCGATGCCTCGACGAGGGCCGGCAGGCTCACGCCGGTCTCGACCCCCATCTCGTGCAGCATCGAGACGACGTCCTCGGTCGCGACGTTGCCGGTCGCGCCGGGGGGCACCGGGCAGCCGCCGAGCTCGCCGAAGCTCGACTCGAAGGAATCGACTCCCTCCTCCAGGGCGGCCAGCACGTTGGCAAGGCCCTGCCCGCGCGTGTTGTGGAAGTGAGCGGTCAGCTCGACGCCGGCGAGCCGCTCACGCGCGGCGGCGAAGAACTCGCCGACCTGGCGCGGGTTGGCCATCCCGGTCGTGTCGCCGAAGCCGATCTCGGTGCAGCCGGCCGCCGCCAGCCGCTCGGCGATCGCGAAGACCCGCGCGGGCGGCACCTCGCCCTCGTAGGGGCAGCCGAAGGAGACCGAGATCACGCCCTCGCAGCGCAGGCCGGCCTCGCGGGCGCCCTCCAGCGTCCGCTCCAGCCCGTTCAGCGACTCCTCGATCGTCCGATTGACGTTCTTGCGGTTGTGCGTCTCCGAGGCCGAGACGAAGACGTTGACCTCGTCGAAGCGGTCGCGCAGCTCCAGCGCCCGCTCCAGCCCACGCTCGTTCGGGACCAAGACCGAGAAGGAGACGCCCTCGCGCCGCTCGATCCCGGCCAGGACCTGCTCGGCGTCGGAGAGCTGAGGGATCGCCTCCGGCCGCACGAACGAGGTCACCTCGAGCCGCCGCAGGCCGGTTGCCGACAGCATGTCGATCAGGCGGATCTTCTCCGCCGTGGGAATCGTCTCAGGCTCGTTCTGGAAGCCGTCGCGAGGACCGACCTCGCGGATGCGGACGCGACTCGGCAGCTCCGCCATGCGACCGAAGCTTAGGACTCCGTGCCGCCCAGCCGGTCGGCCTGGACGATGCGCCGCTCATGCGTGCCGACGCCGATCGTGCGCTCGCCCTCGGTCACCTCGACGTCGAAGCGCAGCTTGCGCTCTTCGAGCACCTCGCGCAGCGTCGCCCGCACGCGGCAGGTCGCCCCGCTTAACGCCGCGGCGACGTGCTTGATGCAGACTTCGAAGCCGACCGTCGCCCAGCCCTCCGGAAGGTGCTCGTAGGCGAGCGCGGTGGCGCTGCCCTCCATCATCGAGATCATCCCCGGAGTCGAGAGGACGCTCGCCTCGATCGTGCCGCCGACGTTGGTGACGAGCCGGCCCTCGACGGTGAACTCGTCGACGCGCTCGATCCCCGGCGCCAGGCTCGGCTGCCCGGTATCGGCCATCAGACCATGCCGAGGCCGCCGCTGACCCCGAGCGTCTCGCCGGTCACGTACGTCGCGTCGTCGGAGACGAGGAAGGCGGCCGCCGCGGCCACCTCCTCGGGCTGGCCGAGGCGGCCCATCTGCGTTGCCGAGCGCATCGTCTCGATCACCTTCTCGCCGATCTCGCCGAACTCCTTGGCGCCCATCAGCAGGGGCGTCTCGATCGGTCCCGGGGCGATCGAGTTGGCGGTGACCCCGTAGCGGGCGTTCTCGCGGGCGATCGCCTTCATGAAGGCGACGACGGCGCCCTTGGTCGCCGAGTAGACCGCCGAGCCCTTGGATCCGACCCGTCCGGCCTCGGAGGAGATGCTGAGGATGCGGCCGTATTTCGCCTCCTGCATCCCGGGCAGGGCGGCGTGGGTGCAGTTGAAGACGCCGAGGAGGTTGATCGCGATCAGGCGCTGCCACTGCTCGGGGCTGGTGTAGGTGAAGAAGCCGAATTCGTCGGTGCCGGCGTTGTTGACGAGGATGTCCAGCGTGCCGATCCCCTCGACCGCGGAGCGAGCCGAGTCGAGCTCGGTCACGTCGAGCTCGAGCGCGTGACCGGCGACCTCGCCGGCGACCCGTTGCGCACCCTCGACGTCGACGTCCCCGACCCAGACCTCGGCGCCCTCGGCCGCCAGCCGCGCGGCGATCGCGGCGCCGATGCCGCTCGCGCCGCCAGTGACCAGCGCCTTTCGCCCCTCCAGTCGCATCGGGCGGCAGCATAGACTGGCGCGGCCTTGGCGGACAACGTGCCCACCATCCCGATCGTCGGCGGCACCGGGGCGCTCGGCGCCGGACTGGCGCTGCGCTGGGCGCAGGCCGGAGCGCCGATCGCGATCGGCTCGCGCTCGGCCGAGCGAGCCGAAGAGGCGGCGGCGCAGCTGCGCGAGGTCGTGCCCGGCGCCGAGGTGCAGGGCCTGCATAACGCCGACGCCGCCCGCGCGGCCGAGATCGTCTTCCTGACCGTCCCCTTCCGCGCCCAGTCGGAGAACCTCAACAACCTGCGCGACGCGCTGCAACCGGGGCAGATCCTCGTCGACTGCACCGTTCCGCTCGCCGCCGCGGTCAGCGGCAAGGCGACCCGCTCGCTCGGCGTCTGGCAGGGCAGCGCCGCGCAGCAGGCGCAGGAGATGGTCCCGGAGGGCGTCACCGTCGTCGCGGCGCTGCACACGGTCGGCGCCCCGACCCTGAGCGATCCAGCCGTCACCCTCGGCGAGGACATCCTCGTCTGCGGCGACCGCAAGAAAGACAAGGCGCGCGTCGCCCGCCTGATCGAGCTGATCCCGGGACTGCGCGCGGTGAACGCCGGCCCGCTCGAGATGGCGCGCATCGTCGAGCAGCTGACACCGCTGCTGATCTCGGTCAACGTCCGCTACAAGGCGCACGCCGGCATCCGCCTCACCGGTCTGCCCGACGGCGATCACTGGCTATGAGCGCGGAGCGAGCAAGCGTGACTATCTGGTTCTTCGCGCAGCGAGCGAAGCGCGATTCTTTGTTCTGGCGATGCGCGTAGCCCTGCTCGCGGGCGGGACCGGCGGCGCCAAGCTCGCCGCCGGCATGCAGGAGGAGCTCGGCTCCGAGCTCAGCGTGATCGTCAACACCGGCGACGACATCGAAACGCTCGGCGTCCACGTCTCCCCCGACCCCGACCTCGTCACCTACTGGCTGAGCGGCGAAATCGACGAGGAGCGCGGGTGGGGCCTGAAGGACGACGGCTTCGCGGTGTTCGAGAGGCTTACGCAGCTCGGCGCACCAAGCTGGTTCGGCCTCTCCGACCGCGACCTGGCGGCCTGCCTGTACCGGCGTCAGTTCGTCGAGGAGGGCGGCAGCTATACCGACGCGCAGGCGCAGATCTGCCGCGGCCTGGGGGTCGAGGCACGAGTCCTGCCGATGTGCGAGCAGCCGGTGCGGACCAGCGTGCTGACCGCCGCCGGCCGGCGGGCCCTGCAGGAATACCTGATCGTCGACGGCGGCGAGCCCGAGGTGCTGGGGGTCGAGCTCGGCGGGATCGAGCAAGCCGAGCCGACCCGCGAGGTGCTGGAGGCGCTGCGCTGGGCGGAAGCGGTGGTGATCGGCCCGTCGAATCCGGTGATCAGCATCGGCCCGATCCTCGCCGTGCCGGGAATGCGCGAGGCGATCCGCGAGCACGGCGCGCCGGTCGTAGCGGTCAGCCCGTTCGTCGCCGGGCAGGTCGTCAAGGGCCCGACCGAGCGCTTCATGCAGGCGCTGGGCCGACCGTCGACCGCGGCCGGCGTCGCCTCGCTCTATGCCAACCTGATCGACGCGATGGTCGTCGACGAGGACGATCCGGATCCGCCGCCAAGCGAGATCCCGACACTGGCGACGGCAACCCTGATGGAGGGCGGCGCTGGCCGCGCTCGCCTGGCCCGCATCGTCCTCGACTACGCCGCTAGCCTCGCCGAAGGTTGAAAGCGACCGCGATCCTCCCCGTCAAGCGCTTCGGCGCCGCCAAGCGGCGGCTGGCCGCCGGGATCGACGACGGGCGTCGAGCAGAGGTCGTCGCGGCGATGCTGGAGGACGTGCTCGGGGCGATCGGCGAGGCCCGTTCGATCGAGCGGACGATCGTCGTCACCAGCGAGCCGACGGCGGCGGAGCTGGCGGGCGCTGCGGGCGCCGAGGTCATCGCCGATCCCGGCGAGGGCGGCCACTCGGGCGCGGCGCTCGCCGGCGTCGCCCGCGCCGAAGAGCTCGGCGCCGGTTGCGTCGTCCTCCTGCCGGGAGACTGCCCGCTGCTCGATCCGCGCGAGCTCGAACGATTGTTGACAGGGGTCCCCGGCCGGTACGTCACGGTCGTCCCCGATCGCCACGGAACCGGCACGAACGCGCTGGTGCTGTCCCCTCCGAACGCGATCGCGCCAGCCTTCGGCGAGGGCAGCTGCGCCCGCCACGTCGCCGCCGCGCGCGACGCCGGCATCCCCTACTCGGTCGAGGAGCTGCCGTCGCTCGGCCTCGACCTCGACACGCCGGCCGACGTCATCGCCCTGACCCGGGTGCTGGAAACCGACCGCAGTCGCGCCCGGCGGACCGCCCGGGCGCTGGGGATATGAGCGAGGCGGGCGAACTGCGCGTGATTCCCGTCCGCGGCCTGCCGGAGATCGAGGCGGATGCGAGCCTGGGCACCCTGATAGCCGAACACACCGAGCTCGGCGCCGGCGATCTCGTCGTGATCTCGCAGAAGGTCGTCTCGAAGGCCGAGGGCCGAGTTCGCCGCCTCTCGTCCGTCATCCCCGGCTCCAAGGCAAAGAAGCTCGCGACAAAGCTGGGCAAGGAGGTGGCGCTTGTCGAGCTGATCCTGCAGGAGAGCGTCAAGGTGCTGCGAGCAGAGCACGGCGTGCTGATCACCGAAACCCATCACGGCTTCGTCTGCGCCAACGCCGGCATCGACAGCTCGAACCTTCCGGACGACGACACCGTCTGCCTCCTCCCGATCGATCCCGACGCCTCCGCCCGCGTCATCCGCTCCGAACTCACGGCCGCGCTTGCTGGGAAGCCGGGGGTGGGACTCGCCGGACACTCAGCGCGAAGCGCGTCCGCCGAGTCCCACCCCCGGCTTCCCAAAACCGCCGTCGTGATCGCCGACAGCTTCGGCCGTGCTTGGCGCCTCGGTCAGAGCGAGGTCGCCATTGGGTGCGCCGGCCTCATGCCTCTCGACGACTTGAGAGGCCGCCGCGATGCGCACGGACAAGAGCTCAAAGCGACCGTGATCGCGGTCGCCGACGAGGCCGCCGGAGCTGCAGACCTCGCTCGCGGCAAGGACAGCCGGATCCCCGCCGTAATCATCCGCGGCCTCTCCCGCTTCGTCAGCACCGAGAACGGCCCCGGAGCGGCCTCGATCTGCAGGCCTCGAGGAGAGGACCTATTCCGATGACTGGGCGATCCCGGTAGGGGTGAAGCGTCTTGTACTTTTTGCGCTAACCGCTCCGAGCGCCAGCAAGTCCACGCTTCTGCGCAAAAAGTTAAGCGGAACCCCCGCCGGGATCGCCCACCTTCAGAACAGCCGCGCCTTTGAGGGCGCCCGAGCGAATCGAGTCGAGCGCCTCGTTAGCCCGCTCGAGCGGATAGAGCTCGACCTCGGTGCGCACCGGCACCTGCGGCGCCAGCGCGAGGAACTCCTCGCCGTCGCGGCGGGTGAGGTTGGCGACGGATCCGAGCACGCGCTCGCCCCAGAGCTGCTCGTAGGGGAAGCTCGGAACGTCGCTCATGTGGATGCCGGCGCTGACGATCCGCGCCCCCTTGGCGCTGTGGCCCAGCGCTGTCGTCATCAGTGCGCCGACCGGAGCGAAGACGATCGCGCCGTCGATCTCCTCGGGAGGCGCCTGGTCGGAAGAACCCGCCCACTCGGCCCCAAGCTCGCGCGCGAAGGCCTGGCCCTCCTGGTCGCCCTCGCGGGTGAAGGCGAAGACGCGCCGTCCCTGGTGCACGGCGACCTGGCAGAGGATGTGCGCCGACGCGCCGAAGCCGTAGAAGCCGATCCGCTCGGCGTCGCCGGCGAGGCGCAACGCCCGGTAGCCGATCAGGCCGGCACAGAGCAGCGGCGCCGCTTGCTCGTCTGGGTAGCCCTCCGGGACCGGGAAGCAGTAGCGCTCGTCGGCGACCGCCAGCTCGGCGTAGCCACCATCGAGGTCGTAGCCGGTGAAGCGGGCGCGGTCACAGAGGTTCTCGCGTCCGCTGCGGCAGTAGCGGCACTCGCCGCACGTCCAGCCGAGCCAGGGCACACCGACGCGCTGACCGGGCGCAAAGCGCCCGGCCCCCTCCCCCGCTCCGACCACCGTGCCGACGACCTGGTGGCCGGGGACCAGCGGCAGCTTCGGTTCGGTCAGGTCGCCGTCGGCGATGTGCAGGTCGGTGCGGCAGACGCCGCAAGTCGAGACGGAGATCAGGACCTGTCCCGGCCCCGGCGAAGGCTCAGGCAGCCGAGTGAGCCGAAGCGACTCGCCCTGCCTCTCGAGGACCATCGTCCGCATCGGCCAATCATTTCGCGCAAAGCAGTGCGCAGGCAAACCGGAGCGGTAGAGATCAAGCCGGTGACCGGCTAAGCCCAGACCGTCGCCGATAGTCTCGCGAACCGATGGCCATCCTTACGCCGGGCGAGGAAACGGTAAGCCTCATGCTCTATCTCCTGCTGCTGCGTCCGGAGCGGTGGACGCATCGGCGAGTGGAGTCGGTCGAGATCCTCGACGACAGATCGATTCACCGCCGGGTGTCCCTCGACATCGCAATCGACCGGGATCGAGTCCTGGGGCCCGAGTTCACCGAAGACGATGCGAGCCTCGACTTCTCGACGCTCGAGTTCACCCCATTGACCCTGCTCCGAAAGGAGATTCTTCAGAATTTCGACCTTCGGGACAGAGAGGATCGCCCACTCCCGATTCTCACCAAGAAGCAGACCGACGAAATCTCCGGCAACACCCTCATCTTCGTTGCGGAGTCGGTTCTCGACGCCGACCTTCCCGAAGATCTCGAGCACAAGCTTCGTTTCGTCGTCGAACAGGAAAGCGACTTGGCCAGGAGCGAGCTGGAGAGCTGGCAATGGGCCGCGGACGATCCCGACGATCGCCACCGGAACGTGTGGCGCACCCTGACGAGCGACGACGCCTTCCTCGATTTCGCCAACTCGCTCGTGGACAGCTTCGTGCTCCTTGCGGTAACCGACCCGTTCCCAGCAAGCCGGCAGGTTCTCAAGCTTGGCTACGAGGAGCGCTTCGCCGACGAAGATTCCTTCGATTCGTTGCGGGCACTCGTCATCCCCTTCGGATGGAGCAGAAAGGACCTCAGCGTGCACGTCTCCCCGATCAGCCTCGCCACGAGCTATCACCTGGAGGTCGCGGCCCCTACGGACCTCGAGATCGACGCCGCCCAGCTCCGGTTCGAACCCGTCAACCCCGACGGAGACCAGGTACCGGAAAACGTAACCGTGGGCGGTTGCCTCCAAAGAGCTCACCTCTATGCAGGTCAGGTCGGCACCGAGTTCCAAGCCAAAGCCGTGATCTACCTTCGGCGGCAGCGCGACGCCTTTCTTCGCTCGGCTTTCCTGACAGCTCTCCTGGTCTGCGTCCTACTCGCCATCGGACTGAGCCGCCTCGACGATCTCCTCGGTACGGCGAACTCCGGACAGGGCCAGACGGGCGCCGCGCTCCTCCTTATCACCCCGACGCTCCTCGCCGCCTATATCGTGCGCCCAGGCGAGCACCGCCTCGCAACGAAGATCCTCGGCGGCGTGCGCATGCTCGTGGTCGGTGCGGCACTCTGCGCAATCGTCGCGGTCGGCGTCCTCGCCGCTGGCTATTCGTCGTGCACCTCGCGCGTCATCTGGTCGATCGACCTTGGCTTGGCATGCGCGATAACCCTGGGCCTGCTGGCCAGCCTCGTGCTACCCCGTCCGACACAAGCGTGATACTCGTCGCCCTCGCAGCGCGGTCCCACATCCGAATGCGTCGCCTATATTTAGGAGGGAACCAATGGCTAGTGTGAGCAGGAAATTCGCCAAGCGCGTAAGCGGTTATGCGACAGACGGCCTGACGATTCGCTCTGCCGAGGGAGCGGGCATCAGCCGCTCCAAGAAGAGCCTCGATCAAGGCGTAGCGCTGGCGAAGAAGGGTCTCACCCGCCGTCGCCAGCGCAGCACGCTCTCTCAGTAGGCCTCAACGATCTCGTACAACGTCGTCCGCTGCGCCGGCTCGCGGCTTGCCGCGCGCGCCGCGCCGATCAGCTGCTCGGGCTCGAGGCGGACGCCGTGCTGGGAGCCGGCCATGCGCGAGATGTTCTCCTCCATCAGCGTGCCGCCGAGGTCGTTGACTCCCCAGCGCAGCGCCTCGGTCGCAGCGTCGAGGCCCATCTTCACCCAGCTCGCCTGAAGGTTCGGAATCGTCCGGCCGAGCGCGAGGCGGAAGGCCGCCGTGTGCTTGAGGTTCTCGGCGGCCGAGATCTCCTCGATCCCGTGCGTGCGGCCGAGCATCGTGTTGAAGGG